>Ga0315298_1000427_pt1 | contig 80271 bp, 76 predicted proteins | sample WHS_1_MG_FD_203077 | JGI IMG/M metagenome (GOLD analysis project Ga0315298, IMG submission 203077) | Extremophilic microbial mat communities from Washburn Hot Springs, YNP, Wyoming, USA - WHS_1_MG | ecosystem: Environmental > Aquatic > Thermal springs > Hot (42-90C) | place: USA: Wyoming... | reverse complement strand
TATCATTCCATCTATCCAGACATAATGGACATGGAAAACATCAGGGTTTATTTTTTTTAATATCTTTTTTACAGAACTTAGGTAAAATAAAGGTCTCAATGGCTTTAAGGGGAATTTCTTTATTAAATAAAACTTTACTTTTGGTATTCTATACTCTGGATTTAAATCCTTTCCTAACGACAACCAATATACTTCGTGTCCTTTATTGGCAAAATATTTAATCCACCTAAAAGAATGAATTGAATTAGCGCTGGCTAAAAAACACAATTTCATGTTTTGTAAAATTCTTTTATTTTTCTAACAATAAATTCCTGTTCTTTTTTAGAAAGCTCAGGATACATTGGTAAACTCAAAACTTCTTTTGATGCTTTTTCGGATTCAGGGAAGTCGCCTTTTTTATATCCAAGACATTTAAAAGCCGGTTGTAAATGCAGAGGTATTGGATAATAAATCATTGTAGGGATTCCGTTTTTCTCTAAATATTTTTTGAGCTTGTCTCGATTTTTGGTTCTGATAGTGTATTGATGAAAGGTATGAGTTCTGTCTAGTAATATTTCTGGAACTTGAATGTCGCCAATTCCTTGTAAAAATTGATTGTAATAATTTGCAATCTCTTGTCTTTTTTTAATCCATTTTTTCAAATATTTCAACTTGACTCTTAAAATTGCTGCCTGAATGGCATCTAATCTTGAATTTGTTCCTAAAATTAAATTTAAATATTTTTCCTTTGGCGAAGAACCATGATTTCTTAAAAGACGAATTTTTTCTGCCAATTTTTTATTATTAGTTACAACCATTCCCCCATCACCATAAGCCCCAAGATTTTTAGAAGAAAAAAAAGAAAAGCAACCTAAATCCCCTATTGAACCCGCCATCCGCCATTTTATTTTTAATTTGGATTTTGAAATTTGGGATTTGTTTGAAAATTGGAAATTGGAAATTGGAAATTTTATCTTTGCTCCAATTGCTTGCGCTGCATCTTCGACAACGAATAATTTATATTTTTTTGCAATCCTTATTATCTCATCCATATCTGCCATTTGACCGAAAAGATGAACGGGAATTATGGCTTTTGTTTTTTTGGTAATTGCTTTTTCAATTTTTGAAGGATCAATGTTAAAAGTTTGAGGATTAATATCAACAAAAACTGGTTTTGCCCCTAAATTTGCAATAACTTCAGCAGTGGCAATGAAAGTAAAAAGGGTTGTTATTACTTCATCTCCGGACCCAATTCCTAATGCTTTTAAAGATAAAAAAAGAGCATCGGTGCCAGAATTAACTGAAATAGCATACTTTACGCCACAAAATTTAGCAATTTCTTTTTCAAAATTCTCGACTTCTTTTCCTCCAATAAATTGACCGCTTTCTAAAACTCTTTTTATTGCTTCATTAACTTCTCTTTTTATTGATTTATATTGCAAAGTTAAATCTAAAAATTCCATGTAAATTTATATTTAGTTCTCTTTAGAAAAAATTTTTTTATAATCTTCAAATTTTTCTTTAACTATTTTCTCTATTTCCACTGACATCGGAGGATTTTTTCTCCCTTTTGTTAGATCAACTTCAGGAAAATCTTCTAATTTTTTTTCTCTAATTATTTCCAGAACTTCCGGCAACATATTAACTTGAGTTTCATCTAAACGAAGAGAGAGATCCGTAAAAGTATCATCTTTATAGATTGGTATTTCTTCTCTCTTTATAATTCTTCCAGCGTCAACTTTTTCGTCAATAAAATGGGCAGTTACCCCCAAAGGTATATCATAATAGATTGACCATTTAAAAGAATCTAATCCTCTAATATCAGGTAAAAAAGCAGGATGAAAATTGATAATTCCTTTAGTGACAGATTCAATAATGTGTTTTTTTAGAATCCTGGCACCAGCGATAATTCCTACTTCAATATTATTTTTCCTTAGTAAACTTGCTACTTCAGGTGAATTGTGATCGACAATTTTGTAAAGAATCTTAAGCCTATCACAGATTTTTTGGGGATGTATCAGATTAACGTATCTTAATTTGACCCTTAGATTACTAGGAGGAAGATTTAGTTTAACAGGATTCGCAGCTAAAACCATATCTATTTTGAAACCTTCTAGAAATAATCTTAATAGGAAATCCTGTGTTTTTTTATGGGGAAAATTATAAGCGAAAACCGCTATTTTCATAGATTTTTTCTACTAATTCAATTGACTTTAATGCTTCTTGGGGATTAATTCCTTTTCCTTCTAGTAAATCTTTATAAACAAAATAGTGTAAATTCTCAAAAGCCAAGTTTTCTTTTGATGAAAAATTGTAATTTTTGCCATTGATTTTAAAAACTCTTCTTTGAGTTTCTTTTGGTTCAATAGTACTTATTTTAAAATTGCATTTGTAGTTTTTTCCTTCTAGAAATCCTGAAGCAATTTTTGGTTCTTCTAAAGATTCAAGAGAAATTTTTTCTGGCTCACCAAATAAATACAAAAGCAAATCAAAATAATGAATTCCTAAATTAAACAAAATTCCACCAGACCTTTCTTTTTGTGCTTTCCAGCTTTCAAAATAGGATTTATCTCGATGAACTGAAATATCCATTTCAATTTGATAATTTTCTCTCTCTTTAATTTTTGATTTTAATTCCTTTGTAAAAGAATGATATCTTAATTGGCAAACAGTAAAAATATTTTGATAATTCATCAGGGTTCTTATATCTTCTGATTTTATCGTTAACGGTTTTTCACAAAGAACTATCTTTTTATTTTCAGCTGAAAACCTTGCCATTTCAAAATGAAGATCGTTTGGAGTCAAAATAATAATACAATCTGCCTCAGTATTCTTTACCATTTCTCGCCAAGCATTTTCCCCGTGAGATAAATTCACCGCATCAACAATTTTCCCTCCAATTTGATTTATTGCTTTTAGATGGGTTGGAAAAATAAAACCTGTGCCAATAACAGCGAATTTTTTATTCATAAAATTTAAAGCCAAAAAACATTTTTGTGATTTCTTGATTTGATGACATTTCTGGTGTCAATCACCAATTTTGCCTTTTGGGCTAATTTCTCGTAATCAAAACCTGAATGATCGGTCAAAATCAAAACCAAATCGTATTTTTTAATGTTTTCAAGAGAGTACTTGATTGATTTTAACAAAACAGGATTTTTTATAATTCGATGTTCCACTTCAAATTCTGGCACATAAGGATCAAAATAATCTACTTTCGCTCCTTTTCTAATTAAATCGGCAATAATATCAAAAGCAGCCGACTCTCTAACATCCCCAATGTCTTTTTTATAAGCTACTCCCCAAACTAAAATTCTTGAACCACGGACTGGCTTTCCCTTCAAATTCAATACCCAAATGACCTTTGTCATCACAAAATGGGGCATTTGTTCGTTAATTTCTCCTGCTAAATCAATAAATCTTGTCCAGAAATTGTATTCTTTCGCTTTTGAAGACAAGAAAAAAGGAACGATTGGAATGCAATGGCCGCCACATTTTGCTGATGGATAAAATGGCATAAAGCCAAATGGTTTTGTTTTGGCTGCCTCAATTACCTCCCAAATATTAACCCCCATTCTGCCTGCCAAAAGTGCCATTTCATTTATGAAAGAAATATTAACCAATCTAAAGGCATTTTCTAAAAGTTTTGTCATCTCAGCAACTTCTGGCGAAGAGACTTCAATAAATTCTGCCCCAAGGAAGGTTTGATAAAACATTTTTGCCAATTTTGTACATTTTTTTGTTACTCCACCAACAACCCTGGGAATATTTTTTGAATTCCAATTTTTATTTCCAGGATCAATTCTTTCTGGACAATGGGCCAAATGAAAATCTTTTCCAACTTTTAAACCTGTTTTTCCCAATTCTGGCAAAATTACCTTTCTTGTCGTTTTTGGTGGACAAGTGCTTTCTAAAATTATCAATTGTTTTTTATGCAAATGTTTGGCAATTTCTTTTGTTGTTTCTTTAATATAAGTTAAATCTGGGTTTTTTGTTTTGTCCAAGGGCGTGGGAACGCAAATTAAAACAATGTCAGAATTTTTTAAGGGGAGATGATTGGCAAAGGCTTTTAATTTTCCAGATTTAACAACTTCTTTTAATTCTTCTGATTTAACATCGCCTATATAAGAATTCCCCAAATTTACTTTTTTGACTCTCTCTTCTTTAATATCAATTCCAAAAACTTCAAAACCTGCTTTTCCAATATGAACGGCAGTTGGTAATCCCACATAGCCCAAACCAATAACTGCCACTTTCGCCTTTTTCTTTTTAATTTTTTTCTCCAAATTCATAATTTTATTATACGATAATTTTTAAAAATTAAAACAAGTAAAAAGTAAATTTTTGGTTTTTTGAGGAAATTTTTTTGAAAATGAAATTAATCTCGCGTTCTCAATTTTGATTTTTGCTTCTTTAAATAAACGAATATGACCAATATGAAGCGGATCAAATCCGCCACTCACTGCCACTCTTATTTTTTTATTTTTATGATGAACCCGACAAGTACTTTTTTCTTTCATAAATTTGTGATAAATTAAAAATATGACTTTTAAACAAAAAATTTATAAATTTTTAAGATGGCTGGAGCAATTTACTGGCACTGATATGATTTACCTTACTCACGGCGCCTTTTGGTTAACCCTGGAAAAAGTTATTGAAGTATTAATCGGTTTGGGATTAATGATTCTTTTTGGCCGCCTCGTAACCAAAGAGGTTTTCGGCGCCTATCAGTATGTTCTTTCCATTACTGGTCTTTTAAGTATTTTTTCCTTGCCCGGTTTAGACACAGCACTAATTAGAACTGTGGCTAAAGGCAATGAAAAAATGCTGGCTGTTTGTTTTAAAGAAAAAAATAAATGGTCTTTATTGGGCAGTTTTGTTTTGTTGCTAATCGCTGGCTGGTATTTCTGGCACCAAAATTCTTTTTTGGGAACTTGCTTTATTATTGTAGCGCTTTTCTTGCCATTTATCAATTCCTTCCTGCTTTTCTCAAGTTTCTGGCAAGGCAAAAAAAGATTTGATTTACAAAACAAATACCTAATAATGTTTAATCTCTTAGCCAATCTTGTTTTAATTTTATTTATTATTTTTACTAAAAAATTAACTTTAATTATTTTCGGCTATTGTTTGGGTTTTACTTTGGCTGGCGCTATTTTTTATTTTTTAACAGTAAAAAAAGTTGCTGATGGCAAAAAAGAAAAAGAAACCATTTCGTTTGGCAAGCATTTAACTTTAATGAGTGCTGTTAGCACAGTGGCTGCTTATTTTGATAAAATTGTTCTTTGGCATTTTTTGGGACCATTGGCTGTAGCAACTTATTATTTTGCTGAACGACCCACTGCAAAAATGAGAGAACTTTTCCCTATCAGCACTTTGGCTTTGCCTAAACTAAGCCAAAGAAACATTAAAGAAATAAAAAAGGGACTTTGGCAAAAATTTTTAAAATTATTTTTAGTGGCTGGATCTGTTATAATTGTTTATGTTGTGCTTTGTCCTTATTTTTATAAATGGCTCTTTCCGGCTTATCTTAATTCAGTTTTTTATTCACAAGTTCTGGCTTTATGTTTAATTTTTATGCCTTTTAATTTATTAGGCGCTGCCCTAACTGCTGAAATGAGGAAAAAAGAGCTTTATGTTCTTAGCTTTGTTACGCCAGCTTCTAAAATAATTTTATTTTTAATTTTAATTCCTTTTTGGGGAATTTGGGGAATTATTTTTTCAATCCAAGCCTCCTATCTAATTAATTCCCTTCTAACCTTATACTTTTTTAGAAAAATTTAAATTCTAATAACCTAGTAATTGATTAATTTTGCTCCGGGTGGCTTGTCCCACATAACCAGTGCCTCTTGCCAAATTCAAGGGCGCTAAAATTTCCTGAGCATATTTTTCCTGAAAACGAATTACCGCGCGTTGGGTTAATTCCAGAAAATTACCTGTAACCAGGCCTTCTGGATAAATCTCTGGTTCTTGTTCTTTTAAAAATTGCTGCAAGCAACTCACGGCTGGATTATTTCTTATGCCAAAATAAAGATCACTTTCAAATTTGCCACAGGTCAAGGTTTGCGTCGGTTTTGTTAAAAGAAGATTAAGCGCCTTTTGTAAACGGTTAATTTCTGCTTGTAAAGCTATTATCTGCTCGCGCAATTGTTTAATCAATTCTTCTTCTTTTTGTAAAGATTCTTTAGTTGTGATCGTATAAGAGAATTGGTAAGCTGGTTCGTTTTCTGAAAAACCAGTTAATTTTTGCTCTAAAGAAGGAATTAAAGTGAGGGAAAAATATTTTTTAGAAAAATCAGGAACAATGATTTTGCTTTTTTGGTTATTGTCTAATTCTAAAAAATCAATAGCACATTTTTCTTGAAAATCACAAAGCAAATAAGGAACTTTCAAATTGGCCTTGGTTGAACCATTAAATTCTAACATTAAATCGCCATAACCGCCAAAAAATCTCTGCCACCGGACTGACCAATCTTTGATTTCTTCATAAAAATTAGCAATAATTTCAGTGCTCGCTGGCAGATAATTGCTTTCTGGCAAAAGTCGCAGATCTTTTAAATTTTTATTCCGATAACAATACTGGTTGCCCAAAGAACAATCATTGACCAAAATCGCAATAGACCAATTAACAAAAATCTGGCTTAAATCTTCTTTAAAACCATTTTTTGCCAAAGCGTAGTTTAAAGAAGCAATACCAGTTTTATTAGACAAAAGCGAATCCTGTAAAATTCTAATACCATAATGATCCACCAGATATTGCGTAAATAAATTAACCAAACCATAATCCTCTTTCTGGTTGTGCCATTCAGTTAAAGAATCGCTGGGTTTGCTTAAAAAATTTTTTACTCGGCGTTCCAAATTACTGCCCTGATAAATATCATCATAACCCAACAAAGTTGGCGCATATTCAGCCCGCGCCTCGTTCAACCAAACATCTTCAGAAACGCCATAAAGCCAATCTTTTTGATAAAAAGTAATCAAATGAACAAATTCGTGCGCCAAAAAACTTTTTGCCAAAGGCTGGTCAAGATAACGAGCATTTAGATAAATCATTTTTCTTTGATTTGACCGATAATTTTGCAATCTATCATACCCATCACCCGGATTGAAATAACCGCCACTGCCTTCAATCATTTCATGAATTAAAACAGTTGTTTTTTTATCGCCATCAATGCCTGTAGGCGGTTCTGAACCAAAATAACTCGTTAAGGTTGGATAAATCTTTAAGGCAAACTCATCAGCTAAATCATCAATTATTGTCATCATTTTGCTTTGCTGAATGACTGAAAGTTTATCCCACCAATCTTTATCAACATAAAAATATAACTGATCAGTGGTTTTAACTAAATTGGCAGTAATTGTCTCGCGACCATACAAATCATAAGAACTTTCAATATTAAAATTGACTTGATTGTTTTGCGCTTGAACTGATAAAACAAAAAATCCGCTCAGCAAAAAGAGCGAAACAGTGCCAATAAAAATTTTTGTTTTAATGCTCATAAATCAAATACTAAGGTTCAAAAAAAGCACGGTATTGTTCGTAATTAGCGTCTAAAGCTACAGCTTTTTGATAAAATTCTTTGGCTTTGGTTTTTTCCTGCAAATGCCAATAACCTACTGCTAAATTAAAATAGGTATTCGCGTCAGTCGGATGTTGCGCCAAGTATTTTTCAGCCATAGCCACCAATTTTTGATATTGGCCAGTTTGCTCCGCAGCCACCAAATAACGCTCATAATCCAATTGGTTATTTACAAAAGGATAATTAAAAGTAACTGCTTTATCATATTGCTCCATTGCCAAATCATATTTCTCAGCCACTAAATAAAAATGGCCCAAAATCAAATAAGGAAAATAATCATAAAAATTGGCCCGGCTCACATAATCTTTCATTAATCCCTCAGCCTCAGTAAATTTGCCCTGCTTTAATAAAACCATTCCCAATTCATTATAGTATTCTAATCTTAAATTAGAATAATTCAAGCCCTGCTTTAAAAATTGCTCTGCTTTAGTTAAATCATTGCGACCTAATTTTTCTGTTCCCAAACGGTATAAAGAACCTAATAAATAATAAATCTGTTGCTCATAAGGATGGGCGGCTGCCAGTTTTTCTAATTCCGGCATAATCAAATCATAAAATTTATTAATCACTGCCAAATCTGCTGGTGTGATAGATTCAACTTTTAAATCACCTAAAATATCCCGCAACTCCCAACCCGCTCTTTTTCTTACTTCCCAAAAAGTATAAGGCGACCTAATATTAAAGGTTTCATTTAAAAAAGGTAGGGCTGATTGATAAAGATGATTGGCATTAAAATTATAAAATTGCCAAAAAGCATAATTAGCGCGATAAGGCAAAAATGAAACGAGATAAATTAATAAAATAATTAAAACACCAATGGGGATTAAAACCGCCAGAGGAATTTTTAGTTGATTATTTTTCTTTTTTACTTCAATCAAATCGGTTTTTTGTTCTAATTGATTGTTTTCAAAAACTAAAAAAGCCAAAAAAGGAAAAAGGCCTAAATAAGCGGCGATGGTGTCAAAAAGAAACAAACCTTGGCCAAAATAAGCCAGAAAAAGTCCAGCCAATAAAAAGCCTAAAATTTTTTCTTTCTGAGCAATTCGCCAAATCAAATAAATCACCGCCACTAACCAAAATAAATAAAAACAAAAAAGAAACAAACCGCCGCTTACTAAAATATCTAAAACTTGATTATGCGCTCGGTCAAACCAAGGCTCTTCCTCGCCCACGCGAAAATTATAATACTTATTATTAACTGCGCCAAAATTCTCTGGCCCCCAACCAAATACTGGCTTGTCGCAAAAACCCTGCCAAGCAATCTGCCAGGTTAATATTCGCTCTTTTATTGAAGACACTTCCAAACCACGGCTAATTTCAGTCACTCGCCGTAAAAGCGGCTGATTTTTTACCCAAGCGCTGTCGCGGAAGAGAAAAATTGTTATTAAAGCAACTGTGCCTAAAAGAAGAAAACTAGCAGCCCAAAAACTTAATTTTTTGTTTTCTTGACGATAAAACAAAACAATTAAAACTAAAAAAAGCAAAATAGCAGCTGCCAAACCAAAATAAGCGCCGCGGATTTGTGTCCAAATCAAGGTGATGGTTAAAAAAACAGCAGCTGTACCTAAAAAAACATTTAACCAAATTGATTTAAAATATCTTTTAATTAAAACCAAAAGACAAAAGCCAATTGCCCAAAGCAAATAAGCGGCCAGATAAGCGTGATTGCCAAACAGACCAAAACCCACGCGCCAAATTGATTCGCGGCCAAGCCAAGCTACCATAGCTGGCCAAAGAGCGACCAAAATAAAACCCAACCACAACCATTGCCAATCTTTTTTCTCTTTAAAAACGCTTAATAACATTAAAAAATATAAAACCCAAAAACCATATTGAATCACGCCATCGTGGCGGATAATAGTAGAAAAAAATGAATAAAAAGAATCAATGCCCAAAAAAGCAGTAATGACTTGCGCCAACAAAAATAAAACTAAGCTAATAGTTAAAAGATTTTTAAATTTTGGCAGATATTCTTTGTTTTTTAAAATCAGCCACAGCCAAAAAAATAAAGCCAACAAAATCAAAGCGCGCAACAAATAAGCCTTGAGCGACAAATAAGGCATGTAAAGCGACACCTGCTTGACCAGCGGAACGAGAAGCAAGACAGCCAACAATAAAATTTGCGTGATTAACTTTAAATATCTCACAGACATATTTAAAAATTAAAAATCAAATATCAAAAATTAAAAATCAAATATCAAAATTACATATCAAAATTAAAAATTTTTCTTTCCTTTAAGAGTCAAAATACTAGAAGCAAAAATATTTGCTATTTCATCCAATTCTTTCAAAAACCATTCTACTTTTTCTTTTTTCGCTCTTTTACTATCTCTAAGCAAGGCGAACCATAATTTACTTTCATTAGCCGATTTTAAAGAATGATTGAAAAAATTAACAAAATCTTTTCTACTGCTGGCTGATTGGCCCTCAATATAATTGCCTAATATACTTGTTCCACTTCTTAATAATTGATCGCCAATTCTTTTAGAAATATTGTCAGGCGGTAGTCTATCAATAAATTCAATCATTTTTAAAACAAATAAATAGAGACGTTGCTTAAATTCCTTTTTGAATTTTGATTTCTCATTTTGCATTTTGCTTTGTCATTTTGCTTTTTGATTTTTGATATTTGATATTATCAACTTTATTTTAACAAAATTTATTAAAAACAAAAGGTCCGGTTTTTCAACCGGAACCTTTTGCGCCCCACAAGGAAAGGCATTAAGCCAAATTATCAGCTATTTTACTTAGGACCCAAAGCAGTTTCTGATGTCTTGTAATCAGTCAAGCCCCAAGTCCAAGCTGTTGGATTTTTCGCACCAGTGAGAGTTGTTGCCCATCTAAAGGCTGTCAGATAAAGTCGGGTATAAATAGCACTGGTCTTGTTATTGCCGACAGTACAACTCAACTCAAACCATCTGGTGTCGCCTAAACTAACTCGCCAAACGTCAGTTGAAGCCTCAAGGGCATTGCTGTCAAGACTGCAGGCTATTACTGAAGAATAACTATCAGTTGAACTGGCTGACAAACCGCTGGAGTCTGGAGTTCCACTGACATACTTCGGTACATAAATGTCACCGCCTTGAGCAGTCACATTTATCTTAATCTTGGCCTGAGTTTGCGAAGCCAAATTTCCATTGTCAAGCTGAGCAGCTTGTTGGATAGAAGTGCTGACTAAAGCCAAGCTGGGCGCAACTACATAACCATAAACTGTACCACCAGTCACACTAGAACCAGTTAAATAACCATTAGCAGTGGTTAACTGGGTATAGGTAGCCGCATCCTCAGCATAGATGTTGTTGGTATTTAATGTCCAACTAATTGAGGCCGCGTTACCTGCTGTACTGGTGGCTCTCCAATCAGCCTTGACAGTCAAAACTTTGGTGGTGTCTTTGCTCACCTGGATATTTAAATTGTCAAATATCAAGGTTGAGCCAGAAGTAGTCGCAGCCACTAAAGTTGAACCGTCATAAAGGCTGGCAGAACCAATAGCGCTATTCGCGTCAGTTAAAGTAGCTTTAACTCGGCGAATAACCAGGTTATTGTATTTCGCCCGCGCATTAATTTTCAGCATCTCCACATCCTTAGTTTCAACTGTCTCATTAATAATAACTGCTTTGTCTCTTGGATTATCAGTGTTGGCGGAAATTTCCAACACAGCGTAGTCGCCCCGGGTAACCACAAAAGTGCGTGAGCTCAAATCGGCATTGGGCGCGTATTGGCTTAAACCAGCACCATCAGTGCCCCGAATACCGTAGGTTGGAACATAATAGGTAACTGTAATTGGTCCAGACTCACCCACTGGTAAAATCGGGTTAATTTTAACCTTGATGGTCTTGGTTGTGTCTTTTGGCACATTAATGTTCAAGCCAGCCACGCGCACAGTGTAAAGCGTACCCACCTGCTCTTCAATCACATTGCCTGAGGTCACAGCCATTGTGGCCACATCAGTGTCGCCATCAGCTACGGTAATAGCTGAAACATAAAGCCAAGGTCTGGTAGTAAAGCGAACATCAAGACGATTCACTTTTACATCAGAACCAGTGGCTTTAACATCAATGCCTAGAATGGCAACACCGGTTCCACCAGCGTAAACCGTGCCACCAGTAATTGGACTGGCTGACACAGTAGCTGAAATGCTACCCTCAGCGCCAATAGGCGGTGTTACACCAGCTCCTCCTCCAGCGCCCGCGCTCAATATATCATTCAATTTAGCGCGAGTAATTGGACCAACATAACCAGCTGCTGGAGAAATAGCATTCTTTGTCTGGAATTTAACCACGGCTGCCTGAGTCAATGAACCAAAATAAGTGGTTTCATTGCCCGGTGAACCAGCTCCGCTAGCCGCAACTTGCGTATCGGCAGATTGATTCAAAATTGCTTGCAAGCATTTAACATCACTGCCGGAAGCACCCAGAGATAAATTTCTCGTAAAGGTAACTCCTGCACAAGCTGCTGGAACACCAGCGGATGTACCGGTTAATTGCTGATATTGCGCCAATAATTGATTTAATTGGGCTTGCAATGCAGCAATTTGCGCGGCTAATTCCTCAGCAGTTACTGCCTGCGCCACCGGCGCGACCACTGCCACCATACTGACAATTGACAAAACAGCTACAACTCTCTTTAAACTGTTCATTTTAGTTTTCTTAATTTAATTAATTTTTTATTTCTAATTTATTTTCATCGCGTCGACCTTTGGTTTTCGCGATTTTACGTATTAATCACGAAACCGCGATGTTTCATTTGTCAAAATTATTTTTCTGATTAAACTTCATTAAAAATAATTCCAAACCTTCCTGACACTTGCCTTCATCCGCTATTTTCTTAATTTCTTGCGCGGCGACTGCTTGTTCATCATTTAAAGTTCTTTTTTCTAAATCCGCTACTAATAAAGACAAAAGTTTACATTTTAATCCTTCAGAAACTTTTTCCAAATCATTGTCATCAATCGCTATGCCGCGTTCTTTTAATGACTGAATTTCATTTTTAATTGATTCAGTCTCTTTAACAAATTTATCTATCGCAGCCACATCAGACGAAGTTGCTTGAAATGTCAATAAGACCTGCGCCATTTGCGCCAAAGTGTGCTGCACTTCATTAATGGCTGGCGCTAATTTTTTGGTCTGATTTTTTTCCACAATTTGATTTAATTCAGCCAAGCGTTTATTAGCCAATTCCAAACTAAATTCTGGCAGCTCTTCTGGAGAAACAAAAACTGCCCGGCTATTTTCAGTAATTTTTTTAAGATGGTATAAAAGATCGCCGGGCAAGGCTGATTGCATCAAACTAAAACTCAAAAAAACAACCACCAATAAACCAAGCAATGCTGGCGCGAAAACTCGACGATTCAGCAAATGCGGTAAAAATTCAATCAATGATAAAAATCTTTCACCACGACTGGTTTCATTGGCAAAAATTCGCTCTTTAGTAAAATTCACCCAATCAGTGGGTGCCTTAATTTGCCGCAATTCCTGTAATTTAGCAATGAGTTCTTTTTCGGTCATATATAAATTATGACGAAAAAAACGCTTTTTTATTACACTAACTTTCTCTTATCATTCTTTTATTCACCTCATTTTTTAAAGCGCGTAGCGCCCGATGAAGCAAAACTCGGGTATTTTCTTCAGTTTTGCCTAATAATTTAGCGGTTTCAGGAATAGATAAATCATCTAAATAATGCCAAATAATCACATTTTGGTATTCATCTTTTAATTGAACTAAGGCGTTTTTAACCAGTTCTAAATCAGTTTTTTTCATTATTTTTTCCTCTAATCCGGGTTGTGGATCTACCAAATTACTGGCTTCAGTTGAAACAAAATTAACCTTATCTTTTTCCCGATAATAATCAATGACCAGATTTTGGGCAATCCGATATAAAAAAGCAGAAGGATTTTTGATATTAGGGTTTTCTTTATAGGCCTCCCAACCCCGCAAAAAGGTTTCTGAACATAAATCTTTGGCAATCTCCTCTGAATTAACTTTCAAAAAAATAAAACGATAGATTTTGTTTATATATTCGTCGTAAAATTTGCTAAATTCTTTTTTCCTATTCATTGAATTAATTAAGATAGGACATGTCCTACTTTGCCTACCTAATTTATGTCCTACCTTTTTAATTTATGAGATTTTTAATTGATAAAAAGTATTATTTCTCTCGCCTACTCTTTCTAAAATTCCTTTTTTAAACATTATCTCAAAATCGCGTCGCAAAGTCCGTTTGCTAATCTCTGGGAAAATCTGTTTTATCTGCCAAACCTGCGCCCGACCATTTTCTTTTATAAAAGCTAAAATCTTTTTCTGCCTTTCTATAGAAGAAGCTTCGCTTCTTTTCCATCCCTGCGCTAATGTCTGGCTAAACGAACAATTCTGATTCTGTCCGTTATCCACAGGCATTAAGTCTAATTGCTCGCTCCGCACCATTAAATCGCTGGTTTTTGTCCTCCTTTCTTGATTTTCTTCTTTTGCCAAAAGTTCTCCTACTTTATCATATTTTTGTTTAATTGCCAAGATTTCGCTTGCCTTTACCCAATTTTGCGCCAAAGCCACTTCTAAAAAACCATTTAATACTTCAAACAAGCCTTGTTTTTGAGGATGAGAAGACATTAATAAATCAGCTAAAATATCATCAGCCACGTCCCTGATTTTATACCGCAATGGTTCTTTTTTGGGAAAAAGTAGAGTTAAACGATATAATTCACCAGTTAAATCAACTAAAAATTGTTTATCCATAATTTTAAAAACCAAACAAATTAAATAATAATATAGCAAAAACAAAAAAGGACGTCAAAGCCCTTTTGCTAATTTTTAATTTTTAACTCTACTGACCCACAGCGTATAACAAACCGTTTTCCACTAACAAATAAATTATACCATTAGCCAAAGATAAAGAATGTGGTGTATAACCAACCAGTAAACGCCAGCGCTCATTGCCATTAGCATCATAACTCGTCAGGTATCTCAAACCAACTACATACACATTGCCTGCTTTATCCACAATTGGCCCAGAATTATATGGATCCGAACGATTAGCTATCAACTTGTCCCATTTTTGATTACCTTGTTCATCAAAAGCATACAAAAAAGTGTAACCCAAGCCCGGATATTCTATCCGAGAACCAGCTACATAAATAGTTCCGTCAGGGCTCAATACTGGAGGTAAACCCGGTCGATCAGTCCAAGCATCTTTAACTGACGACCAAATAATTTCGCCATTGGGGCTAATTGCTCTAAACTTGCCGGCTGAAACATAAATCACGCCATTAGAACCAATAGTCGGCATACCAACTGACCCATTTTGACCAAAATCAATTTCCCATTTTTTATTACCCTGCGCATCAATGGCCAACAGTTTACTTTTATAACCAAAATAAATATTACCAGCTGCATCAATGGTTGGCGAAGAAAAATCAGGAGGATAAACAGGTGGTGGCGCAGTACTATCTACTTCGTAAAAACAACTTAAAGAGCCATCGGGTGTAATTTTAACTAAACAAAAAGGCATTGTATCAGTATTCAAATAATAACCAGCCAATAAAAACAGATTACCATTGTGGTCAAGTACTAAATGCGTTGCGTAAGTGCGTCCCACTGATCGCATCCAAGACAAAGTGCCATCAGCATTAACCGCATAGATTTTACCATCACCAAAAAAATAAATATTTCTTTGTTGATCAATCACTGGGACTGAACTCAACCATGGCGCAGCAAAAAGCCATTTCAAACTGCCATCAGGGTTTAAAGCATAAAGACCTTTGTCTTTCTCTGAAACGGTAAAATAAATTGTGCCAGCTGAATCAATTACCGGCGCGTAATATTGAACATAAGTTGCTCCTTGATGCTTAAAACTCCATAAAATTGAAGAAGTGGCTGGCCCAACTGACAAAGCCTGACCAGTGTGTTCTGGATTTTGCGCAAACATCGGCCAAGGCGCTGGATTGGTTGCGGGAGCAGTTTGCCAAGAAACTACATTGGAAAGTGGATAATAATTTTGTCCATCAAAAATTTTAATAGCAAAAGAATACAAAGTCTGATAATTAAGATCGCTGAGCGTTATTGTTTGAACTGTAGAACTAGTAGCAACAGCTGGCGGATTTTTAACTAGTGTGGCAGTAGACCAGTTATCTTCAGTAATTAGATTATTTTTAAAATAACGAATCTCATAAGAAAGTTGCTGTGTGGGAAGATTGTCCGGATTAGCTGGACTAGTCCAAGTTAAAATCACTTGATTGTTGTTTTCACTTACACTTAAATCAGTGACTTGCAAAGGTGGTGGTGGCGGCGGTGGTGGTGGAGGAGGAGGTGGTGGTGGCGGCGGTTCTTCAGGATTGCCACCAGACGTCTCCTCATTACTGCCAGCTGAAGTAGCTTGATGAGAGTTCGCGCCACCCGCTGGCGGCGGCGCGCCGCCGCCAGCGGGTGGCGGCGCGACTAACTGATTGATGTTTTGCGCCAAAACTTTAATTTGTGCCGCGACGCTTGCTAACATTTTCTCCAAAATATTTAAATTAATACTTGATTCAGTTCTAATACTTGTGCCAGTTTCTATTCCTGCAACTTGTGGTTCAACTGTTTTAACCATTGGCTCAATTTTAGTTTCTATTGTTTTCACGCCCGGTCCCTGACTACTTGGCGCAACTTCATTTCCTGTTGAAAAAAGAGCATTTTTTATATCTTGATAAATATTTTGAACAAATTTCCCTACCTTGATTAAACTACCGTATAAAGAAATTACTGGTAAATTAAAAATACTTTCTTTGGGCGGCGTTTCCAATAAGTCTTTATTTTCTTTTGCTTTTTCTGCTTCTTCGTGAAAAATTTTTATCAATTGCGCGCCGCCAAAAACCGCTTTGGTTGAAAGCAATCGCCAATAAGCAGAGTGAATGAGTGAATCGTTAACAGAATATTTTCCAATATCGTCCCGATAAATTGCAACTGGATATTCTTTACCATCTATAACAGAATAGTAAATTATAATATTATTTATTTTTTCTTCTTTATTTGGCACTGGCTTTTTATATACTTTATCCAAAATCGTATCTTCGCTAAAAAAATTTCCATTAGAATATTGGGCTAATTCATTAAAACAACTATCTAAATCCTGACAATTAATACCTGCTTCAGTTGGTGATAAATTCTCTAAATGAGAAAAATCAATATTTGTTTCTGCCCATTTTTCATAAGGTTCGCCTGGATCTAAACCTAAAAGATCTAAATGCGTATCCTGTCTAGTATGAGCCGGCACAGTCATATCTTCTAAAAGATGAAGGATGTGTCCTAAAGCCTTATAGGCTGCTTGTTTATTTCCTTGAACATATTCATAAATCGCTTTTTGCCAAGTTTGATTGCCTTCATAAAATTTATATTTGGTTTGCAATTCTTGATTTTTTGCCCAATCCAAAGCAGAAGCTGCTTCTTCAGGAGACAAAGCAATTTGTGCAAAAAGCAAAATCACGCTTTGCGGTAACTGTCCCATTCTTTCCCCCTGCCAACCCAAACCAGTAGTTGGATCATAAAAATGATTTATCCAGCGCGGTGGCGTATCTTCTTTTTGCGCGCCTTCCATTAACCAAATAATTTCTTGTTGACTCAAATTGCCATTGTAGAATTTATTGTAAATTTCAGCTGCTTTTTGAGTTAAAGCCGGATGTGTAGTAGTCGGACTATAAGCCTGAATTAAAAGCCAAAGAAAAAAGCTACTTACTAAAAGAAAAAATAAACAAATAATTAATAAATTTCTTTTAGTCATTTATTAAACACTTAATTAATAAATTTTCCAAATGTCAGCGTGTTGATTAAACCAAAAAGTTATATTTCCTGTATATTCACCAGCTGGAATAACATCCCATTTTTGCATTAATTCATCATAAAACTTTTTATCTTCTTTTAATTTATATCTATAACTATAATTCTCCATATCTTGACGCCAATAATCTTCCTTTTTCATTTCTTCCCATTTTGGCAAGCTATCAACATATTCTTGAAGTTTTCCTTCGGCTTTTAATTTTTCTAATCTTTCTTTTTCTGCAACTTGTTTCTCCCACCAATAATATTTAACTGCTAAATCAATATCACCTTTTTGCAACGCCTCAACATATAATTCATAAGTTTCTCGCGGTGTCTTGCCGCCATAAGTGTCATTTTTAAGAAAATCCAAATACGCTTGTTCAAATTTTTCTGCTTTTTGTTTTATCTGCCAAGCCTGATAATAATTAACTGCTTGATAATAAAGATACGGACCAAAAATATATAACAAAATCCCAATTACAATTATGCTTAAACTCAAAATAATAATTTTTTTCTTCATAAATTTAGTTATTTTTATATTTTATCTAATTTTAAAAATTAATCCAAAAACAACCTTATGGCGTTGCATTAAAAGGCCAACCCTCCGGCGGCTCAGTACTACTCAACCATGCCGCACCAACAACTAATCTCTCACCAGTGGAACTTAATCTTGTCATTCTAATTCTTATACCACCATTATTACTATAAATAGTAGGAGTAATTGAATAAGTCATTTTTGTCCAAGCAGCATTATTAAATTCATTATATTGAGAAGATAACCAAGTTGTGGTTGCAGAATGATCTATTCCTAATTTTACTTTACCTGTACCCTTTATCCATATTTCAGCATAATATGTTTTACCAACTTCCAAAGTCTTACCAATTTGTACAAGATCTACATAATCTGAATATGGCTCATGATAAAAAGATTGTCTTCCTGGAATAAGTGGTGAATCTTCTAATGCCAATCCCCCTCTTTTACCCCAAATCCAATTAATAGGATTACCAGCAGTTGCTGTTCCTTCCCAGCCATCATCGAAATAAGGATTTAAAAGAAGATTTACTGATGATGTAGCTTCTTCAGGAATGGCCTGAACATTAATCGTTGTAGTGGCAGCTGAGCTGGTATTATTTTTCTCATTAACAACTAAAAGTGTAACTAAATATTGACCAACCTCACTAAAAGAATAACTAGTGGTGGCTGAGTTAGTTGAAGTTGCAGTGCCATCGCCAAAATCCCAAAGATAAGAAACAATTTGACCAGTAGAACTAGTTGATGAAGAAGCATCAAAAACAATCTCCTCATTAACCACTGGATTGGATGGAGCAAAAGTAAATTGAGCAATTGGCGGTAATAAACTGGCATCAACATACGCGCAACCCTGATTTTTAATATCTTCTAAAGTAGCTGTGCCAATTCCAGAAACTTTAATTAAATCATCAACTGAATAATAAGGACGACTATCAATAATTTTTTGCGCTGTCTTTGGTCCTACACCTTCTAATTTATCCAAGTCCTCTAATGAAGCAGTATTAATCTCAATTGAATTGGCTGCGCATCCTTCTATTTTTGATGAACTACTGCCACTAGTGCTGCTGCTGCCACTACTACCACCGCTGCTGCCTGAAGAATAAATAATTGGACTAGAACCTGTGTCATTCTCCACATATGCACAGCCCTGATCAATGATTTTTTGCAAAGTTGTTTCACCAATACCTTTAACTTTAATTAATTCATAAACTGAAGAAAAAGGTCGTACCGCAATAATTCTTTGGGCTAAAGTTGGTCCAATACCAGTTAATTTTTCTAATTCTTTGGCTGAAGCAGTATTTAAATTAACTCGGCAAACTTCTTGATTTTCTTCTTCCTTTTGTTCTTCTTCCTCTTTTTCATCTTTTTCTTTTTCTTCTTTGGTTAATTCTTTCATTTTAATACTGAAATCATCCACCATCTGGGTTAAAACAGTCACTTGTTCAGCTAAACTGGCTAACTCTGATTTATATTTCAATTCTAAATTGTTTCTTTCTCCATTTTCTTGCGCTAAACTCTCTTTTAATGATTGATTTTCTTTTTGTAATCTATTTATCTCTAATTGGGCTTGATTTAATAATAATTGTAAATTATCTGCTTTTTTATTAAACGACAATAAAGAACCAACACTCGCTTTTAATAAATCTAAATTAACGATTTTTGCTGAAACAAAATAAAAAATTCCTCCAACGAGGAATAAAGCAATTATTAAAGAAAAAATAAATTTTTTCTTTGAATTTCCAAAAATCTCTTTTTTCATAAATTTTGGAAAATAATTATTATTTTAATTTTATTATTTTAATTTTACTTATTTCAAAACAACAGGGCAACACCCTATTGTGGAAAACCCCCAAATGTATTGGTTTACGAAACCAATACATTAAGTTATAATAAATATAATTAATAATTATTTCAAATAATATTAATATTTCAAATAATTTATGAAAACAACAAATAGACGAATAATCACAAATGGAGAAATTGTTCATATTGTCAACCGCGGCGTCGATCAAAGAAATATCTTTCTGGACAAGAAAGACTATTTTCGTTTCATTCACGACATATTCGAATTTAATGATAAAAATCCCGCTTTTAATGCTGGCAAACGTTTAACTTCCCAACAAAGTATTGGTTTACGAAACCAATACATTGAGAGGAAAAAAGAGAGACAGTTAATTGTGGATGTTTTAGCTTTTTGTCTTATGCCCAATCATTTCCATTTGTTATTAAAACAACTAGTAGATGGTGGGGTAATTAAATTTCTGCGTAAATTAACTATTGGTTATGCTAATTATTTTAATTTAAAATATCAGAGGTCAGGAACTCTATTTCAAGGAAGATATAAGGCGGTCACGGTAAACAACGAGAGACATTTTATTTATCTTCCTTATTATATTCATTTTAACCCGCTAGATTTAATAATGCCAGAATGGCGCCAAGGAAAAATACAAAACTATCAAAAAGCAATAAGATTTTTAGAATCGTATCGCTGGTCGAGCCATTTAGATTATCTTGGAATAAAAAATTTCCCTTCCATAACGCAACGAGAATTTCTTTTAAAGGTTTTTAACGGCTCAGAAAATTATAAAAAAAATATTCACAATTGGATGAAAAAAATAAATATTAAAGATATAAACAAACTAACCTTAGAATAAATTAATTGTCAATCTTTCAAAATAAAGAAACTTTTACGATTATAAAAAATAAAATAATTATCGATTTACGAAATCAATAATTAAAATTTAAGTAGGTTTAGAGGTTAAGAAAGGTTTTAATTTCAGTAATTGGGATAATTACTACATCGCCATTTGTTTTAATAGTGCTAATTCCAATAACATCGCCGGCGATATTAAAAAGAGGGCTGCCAGTTAAGACAAGATTTTCTTTAAGATTGGTTTGAATAAATTGTCCATTAAAAGATTTAATGATGCCTTCATCAACTGTTGGCAAACAAGTTTCTTCATCGCAAACTAAACCAACCAGTAAAATCCTCTGCCCTATTTTTAAGTTTTCTAATTGGGCAAAACCAGCCGTGGCTAAAGCGCCATCAGAAATTTTAATCAATGCTAAATTTTTATCCCAATCTCTTTTTAATATCTGAAAAGAAACTTTTCTGCCATTAAGATAAAAATTAAAATCAGAGCCTGGCGGCACTAATTCAGCTAAAGTAATAATCAAACCATCATTGGTCACAACCAAACCAGAACCGCGACGAATTTCTCCATTTTTGGTTTTGGTTACTATGCCAACAACCACTTTTTTCACTTTTTCAATTGTATCAACCAAAGCAGTATTTTCTTGAACAATAATTTCTTTTTGTTCAGTTAGATAAATTGGCTGTTTTTCTAAATTGTATTGTTGAAAAAGCGGCCTTTCTACAAAATAAGGCCAGAAAATCTGGTCGGCAAAAATTCCACCCGCCATTCCAATAATAAAAACAGCAACAATGAAAATAATTTTTTTAAACATTTACTTACTGACTATTTTCTCTTGGGTTGAACTTTTAATTGAAAGGTGAGGTCGCAAGAAAACCAACTCTTTTCCTGAAGCGTCTAAATCAACAACTATTTTATCCTTTTCTTTAATTTCGCCTGAAACAATCTTTAAAGCTAACGGGTCTAAAAGCATTTTTTGAATTATTCTTTTCAAAGGCCGCGCGCCTAAATTTTGGTCAAAACCGCGTTCGGCTAAAAATTCTTTGGCTTTTTCAGTCACTTTAATTTCAATTCTTTTTTGTTTTAAACGATCCATTACTCTATCTAATTGTAAATCAACTATCTTTTTAATTTCTTTTTTGCCTAAATAATTAAAAATAATAATCTCATCAATTCTATTTAGAAATTCGGGCCGGAAATTCTCTTTTAAAGCAGCCATCACCTTATCCCTTAAACTTTCCCGGCTGGCTTTTTCACTTTCCTCACTTAAAAAACCCAAAGCTGCTTCTCTGGCAATAATTTCTGAGCCAATATTAGAAGTCATGATTAAAATAGCATTTTTAAAAGAAGCCACCCGTCCTTTAGCGTCAGTTAAACGGCCATCCTCTAAAATTTGTAAAAGAATATTAAATACATCAGGATGAGCCTTTTCAATTTCATCCAATAAAATAACACTATAAGGCCGGCGTCTAATTTTGTCAGTTAATTGTCCGCCTTCTTCATAACCCACATAACCAGGCGGCGAACCAATCATTTTAGAAACACTGTGCTTTTCCATATATTCTGACATATCCAATCTAACCAAAGCATTTTCATCGTTAAAGAGAAATTCGGCTAAGGCTTTGGCTGTTTCGGTTTTACCCACGCCAGTTGGTCCTAAAAAAATAAAAGAACCCAACGGTCTATTTTCTTCAGCAATACCAGCCCGGGCACGGCGAATAGCATTAGCAATAGCCGTAATAGCTTCACTTTGACCCACAACTCGCTTAGCTAAAATATTTTCCATTTTTTCTAATTTTTTCGCCTCAGCCTCCAAAAGACGCATTACTGGAATACCGGTCCAACGGGAAACAACTCGAGCCACATCTTCTTCAGAAACTTCTTCTTTCAAAAGAGGTCGCGATTTTTGCAAACGAATTAATTTTCTTTCAGTGGTTTTTAATTCTTTTAGTAAAGCGGGTATTTTGTCATATTTTAATTCAGCCACCTTTTGCAAATCAGCTTCTGCCTGCGCCCTTTCTACTTCAAAACGCAAATTTTCAATTTCTTTTTTAAGATTTTTAATTTTTAAAATGATTTCTCTTTCGGTCTGCCATTTGTCTTCTAATTCTTTGGCTTTTTCTTTTAAGTCAGCCAACTGCCGCGTAATGGCTTTTTGTTCCTTTTCGCTTTTTTTAGAAAATTGTCTTTCAATTTCTAATTTTTGAATTTCATTTTTTAATTGCTCTAATTCCATTGGCTCTGATTCAATTTCCAATCGCAAAGAACTCATTGCCTCATCCATTAAATCAACGGCCTTGTCTGGCAAGAAACGATCCGTAATATAGCGCGCGGCCAATTCCACAGCAGCCACTAAAGCCGCATCTTTAATTTTCACTCCATGATGCAATTCATATTTTTCTTTAATACCGCGTAAAATCGCCACTGTGTCCTCAATGCTTGGCTCTTGAACATAAATTGGTTGAAATCTTCTTTCTAAGGCTGGGTCTTTTTCAATATATTTTTGATATTCTTTTAAAGTAGTCGCGCCAATGGCTTTTAATTCGCCGCGCGCCAAAGCTGGCTTTAACAAATTAGAAGCGTCAATCGCGCCTTCAGCGCCACCCGCGCCTACTAAAGTATGTAGTTCATCAATAAATAAAATATAACGGCCAGCAGCGCGGTTAATTTCTTTCAAAAGCGCCTTAACCCGATCTTCAAATTCGCCGCGATATTTTGTGCCAGCCACCAAAGCGCCTAAATCCAAAGCAATAATTTCTTTATCTTTTAACGACTCGGGCACCTTACCAGAAACAATGCGCTGTGCCAAGCCTTCCACCACAGCAGTTTTGCCCACGCCCGCCTCGCCAATTAAAACTGGGTTGTTCTTGGTGCGGCGCGATAAAACCTGCATTAAACGTCTAATTTCATTTTCCCGGCCAATAACCGGATCCAATTTACCGGCGCGCGCCAATTGAGTTAAATTTCTGGCATATTTTTCAATTACTTGATATTTTGACTCTGGTTCTGGATCCGTAATGCGTTGGCCACCCCGAATTTGTGCTAAGGTTTTTAAAACTGTTTCGTAATCTAACCGATCAAACTCCAAAGCAGTCGCACCGCCGCGCGATTGAATAAAAGTAACTTTGTCTAAAATTTCTTTAGCTTTGGTTGGCGTATCTAATAATGCTAAAAACAAATGTTCAACTGAAATATATTCATCACCCATTTTGGTTGCCTCTTGCCGCGCCCGTTCCAAAACACGTGCCATATCCTGCGTTAAATATAATTGGCCCATCACTTGCGGGGTAATAATCACGGGAATTTTATCAACTAACTGTTTTACTTTTTTTTCTAATCCCTCAACATCAACACCAATGCGCTGTAACAAAGTCAAAACCACACTGCCTTCTTGCGAAAGCAATGCCAATAAAAGATGCAAGGCGTCAATTTGCTGTTGGCCACGTTCCTGTGCCAAGTTCTGTGCTCGCAAAATTGCTTCTTGAGCTTTATGAGTAAAATTACCATTCATATATAACCTTCATATCATATTTTTTTAAAAAAATAAAGGGGATAGGGCACGCTGTTTACGTGTCAACTATCCCCTGACTTTCCTGCCCTATGGGTGGGGGCAGAAAAGCCCTATAAAAAGAAGAAAAACTAAAAAATCTGGCTTTTTTGCTTGGCCAGATTTATTATTCGGGATTATTTTCTTTTCGGTAAATTAATTAATAAATCTAACCAAGCAACGCGGTTGCACGACTAACAAAAGCAAGATGCTAATGGTTAGATTTATTATTTGGCTCATATTTTATATATGACGTAAAAAAACTGAATTTATTACACTATTCACTCCGCTCACCCAGAGTTACCTCAACTGATTTTTCTTCTTTATTTCTTAAAATTTTCAAAATCACTTTGTCGCCGGGATTATATTTCGCAATAATTTTGGCTAAAGAATTTTGCGCAGTAATTTTCTCATTATTAAATTCTAAAATAATGTCATTTTCTTTAAGTCCGGCTTTTTCCGCGGCTGAATTAGGTGAAATGGCTGGCTCGCCTTGTTCACCTTTCACAATCCAGGCGCCATAATCAACTGGTAAATTATTTTCTTTTTGAATTTTTTCATTAATGATAACATAACGCACTCCTAAAAATGGATAAACAATTTTGCCTAATGTCTTAACTTGTTCAATGGCTTTTTTTGCTTGATTAATCGGAATAGAAAAACCAATGTTTTGGGCCTGTAAAACCATGGCAACATTAATACCAATTACTTCGCCACGCAAATTCAAAAGCGGTCCGCCTGAATTACCCTGATTAATCGCCGCATCGGTTTGAATAATATCCTCCAAAACCTCAGTGCCTAGACCGCTGCCTGAAGCAGTAATGGTTCGGCTCAAACCAGAAACCACGCCCACAGAAACTGTATTTTTAAACTCTGCCAAAGCATTGCCAATAGCAATCACTGTTTGGCCAATCTGCACTGTATCCGAATTACCCAATTTAACCACTGGAAAAGTACCGGCATTTTCTTTATCAATTTTCAAAATAGCAATATCGCGCAAAGGGTCACGCGCCAAAACCTTAACAGGATAAGATTGGCCATCATTAGTAAAAACTGTGTAATCGGCTTTTTCATCAGCCACCACATGTTTATTGGTTAAAACCAAGCCGTCTTCTGAAATAATAAATCCAGTACCACCGCCCACTTCTCTTTTTTCTGTGCCTTTTTCACGATATTGAGGAATTTCAAATTCAAATGGTTCGCCAAAAAATTGTTCAAACTCTTTAAAAGGATTATAGTAATATTGCTCAATAATCGGCACATCTTTGGTAATAACAATACTGACCACAGCTGGCGAAACCTCTTTAACCACTTTAATAATTAAATCTTCCTGACTGGTTTGCGGTAGATAAGTTGAGGTTGCTTTTTCGCTGGTTAATTTTTTTAAATCTAATTTAGTCAAATAATCCTGCACTTGCCACTGACTGGCAAAAAAACCAGCGCCAAAACCAAATAAAGAAGAAAGAAAAATGATTAGAACAATTAACCAAAATGTGCTGCTTTTTAAGAAAGTAGGTAGTTTGATTGAGAATAACATATGATTAAATTACTAATTTCTAATTTCTAATTTCCAATTTCCAATTACCAATTACCAATTATTTTTTATTTTAATTATTGTTTCTTTTTTTTCAAGTGGTTGTAACCGAACTCATATTTTAAAAATCGCTTTCTAAGAGGCCGGCGCAGCAAAACCATATAAAGCGCGGTTAAAAGATAACGAATGTAAGTTTTTAAACGACCGTCGCGTTCCAAACGCCGGGCTGAAGTTAAAATAGGTTTAGTTTTAATAAAACCAAAATGACCCAATTTAGCTGCTTGTCTGGCAAAATAATGATCTTCGGCAATAATAATTGTTTTATCAAAACCGCCCACTTTTTCAAAAATTTCTTTTTTCACCAAAACAGAATTGGTTGCCCAAGCGCTAAAATTTTGGGTTAAATTAACCCAAAAATTGTAAAGAGTATAAATAATTTTGTCTAAAAAATTGCCTTGAGGATAAATTGGAAAAGAAGCCACATCTAAATTTCTTTTTTTGAATTCAGTTATCAGATTTTGCAAAAAATCATCGGGCCAAGAAAAATTATCAGCGTCAGTAAACAATAAAAGATCGCCTCGCGCTGCTTGGCCGCCAGCATTGCGCGATTCAGCCACAGTTGCTCCGCCTTTAACCACGCGGCAACCGAACTCTTGGGCAATCGCCACAGTTTGATCAGTTGAACCAGCATCTGCCACAATAATTTCGTAATCAGTAAATTTTTGTTTTTTAATTTCTTTTAATAAAAGTGGCAGATATTCTTCTTCGTTTAAAGTAGGAATAATTATAGAAAGCATAATTTTTAATTAATTGACCACAATTTTTTGGCTTCATTCCAAAAAGATGGATCATTTTGTTTTTCTTTTAACCAATACCACCATTCTGCGCCCCACAAATAAAAAGTGTCTAAACCAGTCTGCTGCGCATAGGCAAGATATGCTTTAAACTTATTTAAATCCATAATTTGGCGCTGCTCAGCCAAGGGTAAATCGTATAATAAAACCGGTCCCCACGGTTCAGCCTGTAATTCGCCGCAAATAACTTTTTTATTGAAAAATTTTTCAATGATTTTGGCTTTGCGGTAATAAAAAACTGGTGGCAAGGGATATTTAATAGAAGTGTTTAATTCCTTAAACCAGGCCTGACGATACATTGTAATGCTCACTACATCAGCCAGTTGGGCTGGTTTTAGCCAAAAAGAAAATTCGCCGCTATCAGCAATAATCACTGGCCGTGAATTGTCCAACTGTTTAACCAAAGCAATTTCTTTTTTCAAAAATTCTTCATCAGTCCAAGGACAAATGCCAAAAGGGAAAAATGTTTCATTTTCCACTTGCCAAGCCCACAACGTAGGTGAAGACCGGTAACGCAAAACAATTTTTTCCAACATTTTTAAAATGTGCGCCTGCTGCTCTTCCTTGCTTAAGGAATGCGCCCAATCAGGCAAATGGCATTCAGGCCAACGCGGTGTTTTCATGCCAATAACCAAAAAAACTTGCGCTCCTCTTTCAGCCGCTGTAGTTAATTGCCAATCTAAATCTTCAAACGAATATTGCTCTGGCGCTGGCTCAACCATATCCCAAGCCACAGCAATTTTTAAATGCCGCGCTTTTAAATCGTCTAAAATGGCTAAATAATTGGCGCGCCAGTCCAAACCTAAATTAATGGCGTGTTTTTGCGAAAAATTGACTCCCCAGACAATTTGCTCAGCGGGCTGGGCTTGGCCGATAAAAAAATAAATAAAAAAAACTAAAACAAAAAGTCCTAAACTACCAAAAAATATCTGCAAAAACCTTTTCAGCATATTTTATTATTATAACCTTATTTTTAGTTTATTTAAAGCCCCAACTAGGTAAATGTATTGGTTTACGAAACCAATACTTATGTGTGTTGGCTTAATGTATTGGTTTACGAAACCAATACTTGAAACTAATTAAAATTAAAAACACGCCGGCAGGCGTGTTTTTAATAAAGGCTTGTGGGGTGGTTTATTTGCCCAAAATCTGTCTAATTTTGGCATTGGTATATTTACCAACAATACCGGTTGGTTTGGTAAAACCAGCGGGTGTTAAAATCTCTTGAGCGTATTTTTCTTGGAAGCGCATCACTGCGTTCTTGGTAAGTGAGCCAAAATAACCAGTAACTTTACCTTCAGGATAAATACTTGCACCTTGGCTTTTCAGGAATAATTGAAGACATTTGACCTCATTGTTGGTATCACCATATTTAAGGGTAGCGGTAAATTGACAATCTTCTGGAATACTCACCGTTGCTGCGCCAGCACCGCCAAAAATTTCCGCTAATTTTGCTTTAAGCCAATTGATTAAAGAAGTGAGACGGTTAATTTCATCTTGTAGTTGTGTTAAGTTCGTCTCTGTGGTGGCTGCTGTTGTTCCACCACCGCCGCCAGGTGGTGGAGGAGGTACAGCTGCTCCTTGTGTAGACTCTACTATCTCAAAGGTTTTGCTTGAATAACCACCATTATAGGTAAAACTAATCTCACCTTGGCTATTTGAGGTATAAACACCGTATTGGCTATTATCAACCTTAACTACATAAGCTGTGTTGGGTTTGAGATCACCTACTGTATGAGCTGTGCTGATATTAGACTGAGAGCCAGTTTCTGTCCATTGCTTGTAATAAGTATCTGAGGTTTGCCAGGTATTAACTACTACACTGACTGAACCAGCTGAAGGTGTTAAAAATAAAGGTACTGAAGCAAAGCTGGTGGTAGCGCCAGCATCAATTGAGCCAGTGTTTAAAGTGGTACTGCCAGTTGAATCAATAACTGCAGTACCAGTTAAAAAGGCTTGGTGAAAATTATCTAAAACTAGGTTAGTGGAGGTGGCTGCATCTAAAGGATTCTCTAAAACCAAACTAACTTGATTAGTGTTATTGGGATCAGCTGTGGCAGAAAGTAATACAATAAAATCATTATCAATACTTTTCACTGCTGGTGTGGTGGTGTAGTAATAAGTAAAGTCAGCATAAGAAGTTGAAGCAGGTGAAGAAAGCCAGTAAGGATTGCCTTTATCTAGTTCAGTACCTGATTTTAATTTCAGCGCTAAATAATACCATGACCATTGATAATTCATTGGCCAATTTAAGTCAGTAAATGGGGTATTAATAAAACTATAATCTGGACTAAAACTTATGTTATTTTTATAATCATAATTTGAGCCATAAGAAAAATATCTTTGCACGCCAATATAACCATTTTTTACCATTTTATACCAACTATTAATATCAATACTGGATAAATTAGCAAAAGGATACGGTGGTTGAATGTCGGGCGAATTTTGTACGAAAACACCGCATCGCCATTCTTCAGCACTGGTTGGTGGTTCTAAAAGTAAAGATTTAGAATCATGACCAGGCATCTGACCATGAGTCGGCTCAATGCCTCTTAAATAATATCTAGTTGTGTAAGAGCTAGTTGGGTCAACTAAAAAAGTATAGATTCCTTTACTAGTATTACCATCATTATCAGTAATTTGATAACGCAATGAGTAAATGCCAGAATGAGTGGATGTAAAACTGGTGGTTATTTGAACGCCGTTTTGTGAAGTGCTGGCTGTGGTTTCAGTTGGACTAAGACTAACATCATATGAACAATCACTACAATTAGCACCAGCCAAATTTTTCATTGTGGCAATAACTGCAATTGGTTGATTTAAGCTAGTGGTGCCAATTTCTGATGACGAAAGTTGCAACATATTATGATAACCATTGAAATTGGCTCTGTTATTGGTAAAGGTGCTATTATCCGAGTTATAAACCGCGAAGCCATTTTGGCCATTAAAATTAGCCCAGTTGCCGTTTAATTGGTTATTAGGAGAGTTATAAAGAAAAATACCCTGTTCACTATTAAAAATTGTCTTATTGTTGGTTAAAACATTATTAGAAGAACCAAGAAGTACAATGCCTTTATCATTAACACGAACAAGATTAGTAGTTAAATTGTTATATTGAGAATTGTCTAAAACAATACCATAACCATTGTTATTGGTTCGGTTATTAATAATGTTATTATAGTGAGAATTGGTTAAATAAATACCTTGCCCTTTGTCCACAAAATAAGTTTTTTGATCTCTATTGTTTTCAGTAATACTGTTGGTAATGGTGTTATTCGAAGAATTACTTAATACAATACCAAAGTGATCATTAGAATTAGCTACCACACTATCAATAGTTGAACTGTTTGTATTAATAAAAACTACAGCTGCATAATTATGAGGCGCTAGTGTGACATTTTCTAATCGCACATATTCGCAACTAACACAAGCAAACATACCCATATCATCAGTATTACCATAAACTAGTGGGTCATCGGTTGAAGTGCCATTGGCATTAACTAAATAATAAACTGATTTGCCTTCTACTTTATTAGAAGTGTCAATGTTTATTTGTTCAAAATGGCTTAGATCGCTACCAGATATCCAAAGATTACTATCGTTCTCGGTCATCTGATTATTTTGTAAAGTAATGGCAGTACAACTATCTAACCCAATACCCATTTGGTTATGCGTGGTAGTAGTATTTTCAATAATAGAACTAGCTGCATTTTTAAACAAAATTCCCGTACTAAATTCAGTTACTATCAAATCTTTGACCTTAATATAATTATAACCATTATTGTAAATACCTACATGGTTGGCTGTATTTTCCCAAATATAACCGGTGCCAGTAATTGTGCTCGTGCCATTGCCTTGAATAATTAAAGGCTCGTCAGTTGAAGTGCCACTGGCACCAATGACCAAAGCCTGACTACTGGTGTTAGCCATAGTAATGTTGGCTTGCAAATATAAGTTAGCCATTACGGTTAAACCAACAGTAACATTCTCATCACAATTTAAATCCTCTGTTATGGTGGCATCTTCCACCACTGTATCGCCGCAATAACAAGAAGTAGCGCCCCCACAATCAGCTGCTTTGACCCAGTTGGGAGAGAGTAAAATAATTAGACCACTAAAAAGAAGAATTAGTAATAAATTGATTTTTTGGTTATTTAAGTTGAACATAGTTGTTTATATAATTTTAATTTTTATTTATTTTATTATACCATTTTTATTTATTTTATTATACCATAAGCAAGAGAGAGAGAAACAAAGTTTTCCACAAGCCACCTTAATGTATTGGTTTACGAAACCAATACTTTTATTTTATCAAAAATTATCGCCAAAAGCCAGCAGGGCCAAACCTAAACCAATTAACAAAATGGCTAATGATTTTTGCATAAGAATTCGGAAAGAAATTTCCTCGTTTAAGCCGCTTTTGCGCCAAAAAACAGCGAACAAAGAAAGCCAAATGGAAAAAATAAATAAAAAAACATATTGCAAGCCGCTTAATGCTTGAACAAAAGGAACATAAATCAATGGCGCTAAAAAAATTGCCCAATTCTGTAAAATTGTCGCGCCAGCGCCAGCTGCCTGATTGGCTAAAAAAATGAACATTTTTAAAGAAAAATTTTTTTGTAATAATTTTGGTTTTTGAAAAATTGCTTTTTTTATTTCTGGATAAATCAAGAAAAAAACCAAAGCAGTCAAAAATCCGCCAGTGCTGCGCCAAATAAATACTGGCCAAAAGGGTTGAACCAAATAAACATACTTTACCAAAACAAATGACAAAGCCAGAAAAAAGGCAGCGCTACTGGCTAATTTTAAACTGGGCCAGTGGCTAGTTTGAGAACTCTCTGACGCTTTTTTTGGTTGATAAGTAATCAAAGCACTGCCCATAATTAATAAAATAAAAGCAATTATTTGGAAAAGAGATAAACTTTCTTGGCCAAAAGAAATAATCAAAATCAAGCCAAACATAAACAAAGGCAATAAACTGCCTAAGGCTGGCACAATGGCTGAGGCAGCGTAAAGTTGAATACCGCGGTAATAATAAAAAATGCCGTAAATAAACAAAGCGCCGGACAATAAACTTAAAATCAATTGCTCAATAGGCAAAATCTTAAAACCTACCCAAGGAACTAAACACCAAACCAAAAGACCCAAGACACCGACATAAAAAGTGTAAAGTTTAGGATTGGTAATGGCTGTGACTAAAAGATACTTATCCACCAAAGCCACGACTGCCAAAATCAAATAAGCCAAAATAGCGATTAAGAGCCAGAGCATAGTTTCTGAATTTTAAAAATTCCCAATTTTTCTCCTTCCACAAAGCCTTGCAAAGCTGCTTCAGCCAAATAACCCTTAGCCAGCCAATCAAAAAGCCATTGCTGAACAAAACGCGGATCCTCCTGCATTAAACCAAAGCCTGATTTCAAAAGCCAGCGTTGATTAAATTCTTCTTGCGAACCCACGGCTGGCGCAATAATTATGGGCAGACCCAGCGCCGCGTAAAAAGACAATTCTGACGGCTTGGTCCATAAAATGTCGGTTTGACGCAAGGCAAAATTAAATTTCTCAAAGTAAGTGGCAAAATTATCTGCCCAAAGAATTTCTATTTTTTGATTGGCCAACTCTTTTGCAAAATAATCCTTGACTTGCTTTTTAATGCCGGCTGACAAAATCACTCTGATCTCGCCTCTTTTAATTTTCTCTGCCAGACCTCTCACTATCTGCACCGCTATTTCTTTTTGCGCGCCAGCGCCGCCCACACTAAACAATAAAGTTAAAGGATGATTGGCTTGCTGCGGCAATTCTAATAAATGTTTTTCAATCAGTGGCTGATAGTTTTGTTGAAATCTTTTTTGCGGATCCAAATTTAAAAGTCGGTATCTTAAATCATTTTTTAAAATAGTTAAATCCTCATCGCCCAAATTGCTCAAGGGCAAGGGAAAACCGGTTAAAAAGATATTTTCCTTTTTTACACCATAAAGTTGTAAGCGCTCAACAACTCGTTCAGTTGGCGCGAGATATTTAATTCGGCTCTTTTGAGCGTCTAATGGCGCCCAAACCCGCGCCACATCACTATCGCAGACCAAACAAAAAATCTCGCCCGGATATTGATGATATTCGGCCATAAAGGCTGGCACAAAAAAAGTGGTAATTAAAGGCAAGTTGGTTTTTAATTGCCGGTTTTTAATTTTTAGTTTTTCTATCAAATCCTTACCCCAGCCTTTTTTAATTAAAGCGAAAACCTGTTTTAAATAAAAATTGGGTTGCGAAAGATCGCGTTTGGGATAAAAACGAACAATTTTTTGAAATTGATCAAAAAGAAAAAAGAGCAAACTGCCCAAAAACGAAACGCTTTTAAAGCGGGAAATAAATTCATAGCTGCGCTGGCTGCTTAACCAGATTTTTTTATCTTTTTCCGGAATACCCAAATAATTATTAGCCAAAATCACCTCCTCGTTTATTGCCCATTGTCTCAAAGGATAAGCGGCTCGCTGATGACCATAACCCATATCTACAGCCACTAAGAAAAATTTCTCTGCCATATATTTAATTTTAACAAAATTTTAAATTCTAAGAAACACTAATTTACTTTGCTGCCGCAGCTGCCAAACCAAACAACTTAAAAAACAATAAAAAATAAACAAAGCCAACCCAGACAACTGCCAGAAAACTGGCGGAAAATGAGCAAAAAAATCAACTACTTTAATTAAATAAGTTAAAAGCAGCCAAACTGGCCAAGAAAAAAGCCAGCCCAAACTAGCAGAAAGAATGCCGGTTAAAACATAAACAAAGCCAGTTAATAAAATCAAGGGCAATAAAGGCACAATTAATAAATTAACCAATGGCGCCACGCTGGAAACATAACCAAAATTATAAATTAAAATGGGCAAAGTAAAAAGCTGCGCAGCCAAAGTGGTGACTAAAGCATCTTTAATTGTTTGATTGTTTCGGAAAACAAATTTGAAAAAATAATAAGGCAAATGATAGAAAATGGTTAAAACTTGCTTAAGCCAATCAGGCAATTTTTCTAAGAGACCGGCTGGCCGGCTCAATGAGTTAAACCAATTTTTAATAAAAGGATTTAAATAAATAATGCCCAAGGCGGCTAAAAAAGATAATTGGAAACCAACATCTAATTGCAAAAGCAAGGGATTAATTAATAACATTAAAGTGGCGGCAAAAATAATGGTGCGCGAACTTAAACTGGTTCTACCCCAATACTGCGCCAAAAGCAAAAAACCAGCCATTATCACTGCCCGAATGGCTGAGGCGGGCAAACCAATCATCACTAAATAACTGATGAGAAAAATTAAAGTCAAATAAAAAGCCTGTTGCCGCCATAAACCCAAACCCAATAAAACCTGCATTAAAATAACTGAAAGAATGGTAATGTGCATACCAGAAATGGCAGTTAAATGCCGCACGCCAGTCAAGTTAAGTTTTTGTTTTAATTGAGAAGAAAGTTGGCTTTTATCGCCTAAAAGTATTGCTGCCAAAATAGAACTAGCCGGCGGCGATAAATTCTCTTGCAAACTTTTTCTTAATTTTGCTTTGCCATTTAAAATTAACGCGTAAAGCCGAGAAAATAAATTTTCATAATGTTTTTGAGACAAAAGTTCAATTTGCGGATAAAACATAGTGGCATAAATGCCATCTTTAAACAAATAATTTTGGTAAGCAAAATCTTCTGCTTCTTGGGCTGGCGCGGCTAATTGGCCAATAACTTTTAATTGGTCGCCATACTGATAAACTGGATAACGGTTAGTGGTAATTAAAATTTTGCCTGCCAATTCATTTGGTTGAAACACGAGCTTAACATGCGTGGCGCGCTGGTCGGGTTCAGCCACGACCAAACCAGTTAGTTCAACCGTTTGGTGGGCAGCTGCTTGTTTTCTTAATTCATTATTAACGATTTTTAATTCAGCCAACTCATAACGGACCATTCCCAAAAATAAAAACAAAAAACCAAAACCAACCACGCTGGCTGGTCGCTGCCAAAAAACAGCAATTAAAAGCAATCCTAAAATCAATAAAAGAAACAAAAGAAAAAGCGGTATTTTAAAAAATGAGTTGAAAAAAATACCGCCAAGAAAAGCCAGGCAAAAAAATAAAAAAAGACGCGAAACTGTCATTGATGATTAAAAGCCAGTGGCAATAACTGAAACCTTAATTTCGCCAGGTTTCATTTTATCTTTTTGCACAGCGCCAAAAATTATTTTGGCTGCTGGATTGGCTTGCGCTGTAATCGCTTGCGCCACTTCATTTATTTCTGATAAAGTAATATCTTTACCGCCAGTCACATTAAATAAAATTCCCTGAGCGCCTTTTAATGAAACATCTAATAAAGGCGACTTAATAGCAGCTAAGGCAGCTTGGGCAGCTCGATTTTCACCAGTGGCGCGACCGAGACCAAAAAAGGCTGTGCCAGCGCCAGACATAATTGCTTTAATATCAGCAAAATTCACATTAACAATACCGGGCAATAAAATTAAATCAGCAATCCCCTGCACTGCCTGACGCAAAATATCATCGCAAAACCAAAAAGCATTAAGCAAAGAAACATTGGGCTTTAGAAGAGAAAGTAATTTATCATTGTTAATAGTCACCAAGGTGTCAACATTTTTTCTTAAATTTCTTAAACCATTTTCAGCAATTTTCCAGCGCGCTCTGCCTTCAAAAGAAAAAGGCTTGGTAACTATAGCAATGGTCAAAATGCCCAATTCTTTAGCCACAGCTGCCACCACTGGCCCAGCGCCACTGCCTGTACCACCGCCCAAACCATAAGTCAAAAAAACTAAATCAGCGCCTTTTAAAATTTCGCTAATTTCTGAGCGGCTTTCTAAGGCTGATTTACGGCCAATTTCTGGATTCATACCCGCGCCCAAACCCTGCGTGATTTGCCGACCAATTCTTAATTTAAGGTGAGCTCGCGTGCGACTTAAATCTTGCACATCTGTATTTAAAGCAATCAGTTCAACATTTTTGATTTGACATTTCGCCATACGGGTAACAGCATTACCGCCCGAACCGCCAACACCAACAACTTTAATTTTAATCATATTGATTTATGGTAAAAAAAATTTAAATAGGTTTTTTATTTTTTCCAATAAACCACTTTTTGTCCGGCCACTCAACCAATTCTCTGTTTCCGCTGTTTCACAACCTTTGACAATTAAACCACTCGCTGTGGTGTAACTTAATTCGTCAGCCAATTCGGGAAAATAAAGATTGCGCGCCAAACGACACGGCATTTTTAATTCTTTTTTGACAAATTCCACCAAACCGGGCAGTTTGGCTCCGCCACCACTTAAAACAATACCAATTGGCAAAACCTGATTCTTGCTAATCATCTTTAATTGTTTTTGCACTTCAGCTAAAATTTGCCACAAACGCGCCTCAATAATACGCGTTAAGGTCTTGCGAGAAAAAACTAAAGGACCTTCGCCCGCTATTTCAATTTTTTCTTTTTTATCTTTGCCTTTATAACAACAGCGGGCTAATTGAATTTTTATCCTTTCCGCCTCATCAATATCAATTTTTAAACCCGCGGCCAGATCAGCAGTGATATTGGCTGAACCAGCTGGAATAATGGCGTAATGAATTAGTTCGCCCTCTTTAAAAACTGCCAAACCAGTGGTACCAGCGCCAATTTCTAAAAGCGCTACACCCAACTCCTTTTGTTTGGGCGAAAGCGCCACGCTCGCGCTGGCTAAATACGATGGAATAATATCTAAAATTTGCAAGTCGCTGTCTAAAATTGCCTGAACCAAGTTGTCTTTATAAGGCGTAAAATGGCTTAAAACCAAAACCTCAGTTTCTAAACGGTTGCCTTGTAAACCTACGGGTGACTTAATGCCAGCCACGCCATCAATAATAAAATCTTTAGCCACAATTTCTAAAATCTCATTATTGGAAGGCAAAGAAACTGCTTGACTGGCTTCTTGTAAAACCCGTTTCACATCTTCTTGAGAAATTTGGTGATCAGCCCGCGAAACCGCCACCATGCCGCGCGAAGCTAAACAAAAAATATGACTACCATTAATATTAACAAAAACAGAATGAATTTTTTTACCAGTATCAGTTCTGGCTTTATTGATTAATGATTGAACTGTTTGCGCTGTTTTATCAACATCAACCACCACACCCCTTCTAATCCCAATTGCTGGCTCTTCTCCGCAAAATAAAATCTCAAAAACTTGCCCTTCTTTTTTTTGTTTTTTGGCAACTAATAAAAGTTTAATAGTTTGTGAACCAATATCTAAACCAGCAATTAAATTAGCTGTACTCATAGCGATAAATAAATTTCTTCTTTTTTTCTCATTTGTTGGGCTTGTTTAACTGACTGTTCGTGGTCATAACCCAAAAGATGCAATATGCCATGAATCAACACTCGCTTCAATTCGTCTTTAAAAGAAGTGTTGAATTTTTGCGCATTTTTTTTCACCTGCTCCAAACAAATCACTATTTCGCCCAAACCATTATAAGCAAAAGCCAAAACATCGGTTGGTCGGTTTTTCTGACGGTATTGTTTATTTAATTTTTTTATTCTGGCCTGACCAACCAAAACAATTGATAATTCTAATTTTTTCTTTTTTTCTTTTTTTAAAATGGCTTTGGCAATTTTCTTCAGCCAAGCCGGATTGATTTTTTGCTTACTTAAATTTCTGACTTCAATCATGAACTCAATAATTCTTTAACAATTTCACTCACCACCCGACCATCAGCCCGGCCCTTTATTTGCGGCATTAGCTCAGCCATTACCTTACCCATGTCTTTCATTCCCTGCGGCTTAATTTTTTCAATGGTTTTTTGCACTAAATTTCTAATTTCTTCATTGGATAATTGTGTTGGCAGATATTTTTCCAAAAGCGCCAATTCTTTTTTCTCTTTTTCTACCAAATCATCTCTTTTCCCTTTGGTAAATTCAACAATTGCTTCTTTTCTTTTTTTCGCTTCGCTGGCAATTACCTCTAGCACTTCTTCATCTGTTAATTCAACTTCTTTTTCAGTTTTTAATTTATATTTCTTTTCTTTTTCTTTATTCACAATCATAGCCAGAAGTTGACGCCAAGTTAAAACTGCTAGCTCATTCTTTTCTTTTAGAGCATTATTGAGTTCATTTTTAATTTTTTCTTTAAGCATATTATTTTAATAAGCCTAATTTTTTCAATCTCTCGTATTCTTTACGCAAGGCTTCACGCCGCAAAGCAGAACGACGTTTCAATTGTCGGCTCTTGGATCGTTGATGAAAACGTTTCTCACGCGCCACTAATAAAATCCCGCTCTGTTGAACTTTTTTAGTAAAGCGACGCACCAAACTGGCTGCGGTTTCTTTATTTTGTTTTTTAACCTCAATTGATGCCATTGCTTCTTTTGATAAAGTCATTTAAGCAAAAGGTAATTTCTTACCACCAATTAAATGTAAATGAAGATGAAGAACGGTTTGACCAGCATCCGGGCCAACATTAAAAATTAGCCGATAACCGCTCTTCGCGACCTTTTGTTTTCGGGCAATTTCTTGAGCCACTAAAAACATTTCGCCAATTAATTCTCTGTCCTCGCGCGACAAATGATTAACTGACGGAATATGTTTTTTCGGCACGATCAAAATATGAACTGGCGCCACTGGCTCAATATCCTTAAAAGCAATAATTTTTTTATCTTCAAAAACAACTTCGCTCGGCACTTCTTTATTGATAATTTTGCAAAAAATGCAGGACATAGAATTTAATTAAATTATAACTTTTTTAATCTTTTTTGCATTTCTTTAATTATTTTATCCAATTTCACTGTTTCTTGCGAGCCCGCTTTCATGTCTCTAATAATAATGGTCTTATCCAAAACTTCTTTCTGGCCCAAAATCAAGGTATAACGAACACCTTGTTTATCAGCCAATTTTAACTGAGCTTTTAAAGAATCTTTTTCCAAACATTCACTAACTGGAATTTTATTTTTTCTAAATTCTTCTAATAGTTTCAAAGCCCGCTTGCGAGCTAAAAAACCCAATTGAACCAAAAAAATTGGCGGATAAGTTGGCTGAAATTCTTTGCGTTTCTTTGCTTTTAAAAGAGCAATTACTCGTTCTACTCCCAACGCGCCGCCTACGGCGCCAGTATCAGGACCGCCTAACAATTTTACCAAACCATCATAGCGACCGCCAGCAGCCAAAGCGTCAGTGCGTTTATTTTCCGCCTCTTCTTCTGATTTTATTTCAAAAACTGTTTTGGTGTAATAATCCAAACCTCTCACCAAATAAGGACTTAACCGATAAGGCAACTCTAATTCATCTAAAATTTCCAAAACCTCTTTAAAATGACGACGACAACCATCACACAAATGATCAATGATCTGCGGCGCACCGCTAACTATTTCTTGACATTTGGCTTCTTTACAATCCAAAACGCGCAAAGGATTTTCTCTTAAACGACGCCGACAATCAACACACAAGCCCAAAGCTCTTGATTTTAAATAACTAATTAAAAGTTTTTTATAATAAGGCCGGCAAGCACTATCACCAATACTATTCACTTCAATCACTAATTTTTTCAATTTTAAATCATTTAAAATATTGAAAAATAACTGAATAATCTGCACATCAGTAACTGAATTAGAGGTGCCAATAACTTCTGCATTAAATTGATGAAACTGACGATAACGGCCAGCCTGGGGATGTTCATAACGAAATACTGGACCCCAAGCATAAAGCTTGACTGGCTGCGGCCAAGCATTCAAACCATGTTCTAAATAAGCCCGAATAATACCTGGCGTAAATTCTGGCCTTAAAGTTAGATTATCGCCACCGCGCGTACGCAAGCTAAACATTTGTTTTTGCACAATATCAGTGGTTAAACCAGTCCCTTTTTCATAAAGTGCTGTCTCTTCTAAAAGAGGTGTATCAATTTTTCTAAAACCATAAAAATCGCCAATATTCTCAGCTAAACGCAAAACTTTTTCAAAATAAATTTGATCAGCTGGTAAAATATCGGGCATTCCGGTAGGCCGTTGGAATTTTAATTTTGTCATAAATTGAAAATAAATTATTGATAACTAGGTATAGGAAATTTGTTAATCGCGTTTATTGGCCAAAGCCGTAACCAGGCACGACCAACAATATTTTTGCGTGGCAAAACGCCCCAGGCCCGCGAATCAGAAGAAGCATTACGATTGTCGCCCAAAACAAAATATTCACCTGCTTTTAAAGTTAAATGGACACGACCAGTGGTATAAACAAAAGGCGATAGATATTCAGTTTCTTTTAAAACTTTTTTCCCCGATTCATTTTCAATAATGACTTGGCCATTTTCAATTGAAACAGTTTCGCCGGGCAAACCAATAATTCTTTTAATATAATATTGGCCAGAATTAACTGGCGCCTTAAAAACAACCACTTCGCCGCGCTGCGGTTCGTGCAAGCGATAAGAAATCTGATCAACAATTAAATAATCCCCAGAATGAAAATTTGGTTCCATTGATTCGCCTTTGACAATATAAGGTTGAAAAATATAATAACGCAGTGGTATAACCACTAAAAGAGCGATAATAACGATTTTAATAATTTCCCAAATAAAAATAGCCAGATTTTTCATATACTATTATTATAATTACTTTTTCCTTTTTGGCAAGAAATGCTATAATTAAAAAATGATTTTAATTGTTGGTTTAGGCAATCCAGGAAACAAATTTAAAAAAACCCGCCACAATCTGGGTTTTTTAGTGCTTGATGAATTGGCTAAACAAAATAACTTCCCTAGTTGGCAAAAAAACCAAAAAGCCAATTGTCTTTATGCAAAAAAAATTAATCAGCCAACTGTTGAACTGATTAAACCTCTAACCCAAATGAATAACTCTGGCCAAAGCGTTAAATATTTAGTTCAAAAGCACAAAATCAAACCAGAAAATCTTATTGTTATTCACGATGACATTGATTTGCCTTTAGGCAAAATACGTCTGGTTAAAAATCGGGGCGCGGCTGGCCACCGCGGCGTAGAATCAATTATTAATGAATTGAAAACAAAAGATTTTATTAGAATCAGAATCGGCATTCAACCAACCACTGGCAAACCTACTCAACCAGAAAAATTTGTCCTCCAAAATTTCTCGCTAACTGAAGAAAAAATTATTCAAGAAACAATTAAAAAAACGATTGAACTAATCAATTTTCTTTTAAAAGAGGGTTGGCAGAAAGCCCAAAATATTTACAACCAATAAAAAAACTGGCTGATTGAGCCAGTTTATTTATTTTTTAAAGCATTTTTTATTTTTTGCGGAACAAATGATTTCTTTTTGCCGGCAGCTGTGGTTAATTCAATTCTTTTTAAAGCCTCTTTTTCATCGTACAGGCCTTGAGCCACCCAATTTACCCATTCATTATATTCTTGCGCAGCTGCAGCATCAAAAATATATTCCTCGCCATCCAGGATTACTGACTGGCCAGCTGACACGGTCGCTAATTTCTCTTCTTTTTTGGGCTCAATGCGACCCACTTCAGTTTTTGGTTCTTTTTCGTTCATTTTTCCTCCTTTTTTGACATTCGCTTAATGATATTATAATCTATTAAAATAACTCGTCAAGTTATGATGGAAATTAAAAAAATAAGTTTGGCTGATAAAAATTATCCAGCCTTGCTTAAAAAAATTAAAAAACCGCCTCAGATTCTTTATTTTCAAGGCGAATTAAAAAATGAAAAATGTTTGGCAATTGTTGGCATGCGACGTTGCTCTGACTATGGCAAACAAATTGCTTGGGAAATTGCGAGTGAATTGGCTGATGCTGGTTTAACCATTGTTTCTGGTTTGGCGCCAGGCATTGATACAATTGTGCATCAAGCAGTCGTAGAAAGAAAAAAAAGAACAATCGCAGTTTTGGGCACTGGTTTGGATGAAAAAAGTCTCTATCCTCGTTCCAATTTAAAATTGGCGCGCCAAATTTTAGAAAATAACGGTTGTTTAATCTCTGAATATCCAATTGGCACACCGGGCTCCCGTTTTACTTTTCCGCAAAGAAATCGCATTATTGCTGGTTTAAGTTTAGGGGTTTTAGTGATTGAAGCTCAAGAAAAATCTGGTTCTTTAATTACCGCTCAATATGCCTTTCAAAATAAAAGAAAGGTTTGGGCAATACCCGGTTCAATTTTTTCCAGTAATTCTAAAGGTTGCCATGCTTTAATCAAAGCGGGCGCCCGTTTGGTGGAAAACGCTGCTGATATTTTAGCTGACCTTAAATTAAACTTAACTACCAAAACTGCGGCTATTGCTTTGGGAGAAAATGAAGAAGAAAATTTAATTCTCAATGTTTTGAAAAATGAAGCTTTATATATTGAAAAAATTATTGAAAAAACCCAATTGCCCGCAGCCCAAGTAGCCAGCACTTTGGCTATTTTAGAGGTTAAAAACAAAGTAAAAAACTTAGGAAACAATCTTTATGCAATTAATCATCGTTGAATCGCCAACTAAAACAAAAACTCTACAGAAATTTTTAGGACCAGAATACAAAATTCTTGCTTCTTATGGTCATATCAGAGATTTGCCCAAAAGCGAATTGGGTATTGATATAGAAAATAACTTTCAGCCTAAATATGTTATTCCAGTAAAAGCCAGAAAAATCATCAATTTGCTGAAAAAAGAAGCTGCTGCCGCTGATTTGGTTATTTTGGCTTGTGATCCAGATCGAGAAGGCGAAGCAATTGCTTGGCACCTCGTTCAAGTCCTCGGCCTAAACAAAATCAAAAGTCAAAAAGCAAAAAGCAAAAATTATGAAAGAATTGTCTTTCATGAAATAACCAAACCAGCAATTGAGGAAGCCCTAAAACATCCTCGAGATATTGATATAAATTTAGTCAATGCTCAACAAACCAGAAGAATTTTAGATCGCTTGGTTGGTTATCAACTCTCGCCTTTTCTCTGGAAAAAAATCGCCCGAGGTCTTTCAGCTGGCCGAGTCCAATCAGTGGCTGTCCGATTAATTTGCGAACGCGAAAAAGAAATTGCCAATTTTATTCCTGAAGAATATTGGAGTATCGTCGCTTCGCTCCTTAAAATCAAAAATCAAGACTCAGAAAGCAAAAATAATGAATTTAAAGCGATTTTAATTAAAAAAGATGGTAAAACATTGGACAAGTTAGCCATTAAAAACAAAGAAGAGGCGGATAAAATCATTAAAGATTTAGAAAAAGCCCAATATCAAGTCAGTCATATTGAGAAAAAAGAGGTTAAAAGAAATCCGCTGCCGCCCTTTATTACTTCAACCCTCCAGCAAACTGCTTGGCAAAAATTTAAATGGCCCGCCAAACTAACAATGCAAATTGCCCAACAACTCTATGAACTTGGTTTTATTACTTATATGAGAACTGATTCTTTAAATATTGCTGAAATTGCTTTGGCAACTGCTAAAAAATTTATTAAGGAAAATTATGGTGGAGAATATTATCAATTCCGGCAATACAAAACAAAATCCAAAGTAGCTCAAGAAGCCCATGAAGCCATCAGACCAACCTATCCCAATAAAGCTCCTCAATCATTAAAGCTCAATCAACAGCAATTAAAACTCTATGATTTAATCTGGCGGCGTTTTCTGGCTTGTCAAATGGCAGCCGCGGTTTTTGACACAGTGGTTGTTGATATCACGGCAAAAAATTATTTATTGCGCGCTACTGGACAAACCTTAAAATTTCCTGGTTTCTTAAAAGTTTATCCCATCAAATACGAAGAAGCTGAATTGCCTGAACTGGCAGTCAATGAAATTTTAAAACTTGTTCAACTGATACCCAGTCAACATTTTACTCAACCACCGGCTCGTTATACCGAGGCCAGTTTAATTAAAACATTAGAATCCTACGGCATTGGCCGGCCTTCAACCTATGCGCCTATTTTATCAACCATTCAAGAAAGGCATTATGTAATTAAAGATGAACAAAAAAGATTTCAACCCACCGAAATTGGTTCAGTGGTTAATGAAATTTTAACCAAACATTTTCCAGAAATTGTTGATGTTGGTTTTACTGCTAAAATGGAAGAGGATTTAGACAAAATTGCCGCTAATGAAAAATCTTGGCTCGTTGTTTTGCAAGAATTTTATGAACCTTTTCAAAAAAATCTGCAAAGAAAATACGAAGAAGTTTTAAAAAAAGAAATTACCGAAAAACCAACTGCAGAAAAATGCCCGCAGTGTGGCGCGCCTTTGGTGATTCGTTTGGGTCGCTATGGCCAATTTTACGCCTGTTCCCGTTTTCCGGAATGCCGTTATACTGCGCCACTAAAAGAAAAAGAATTAAATATTGTCTGTCCCAAATGTCAAAAAGGCAAAATTGTTGAAAAAAGAACCAAAAAGCATAAAATATTTTATGCTTGTAACCGCTATCCGGATTGCGACTTTGCTTTATGGGATAAACCAACTGGTGAGAAATGTCCGCAATGCGGTTCATTATTGGTTGAAACAAAAAGAAAACAAATCAAGTGCAGTAATCCGGATTGTAATTTTATTAAAAAATAACTTGTTATTTTGAAAAAAATTAATAAAATAGAAATAGGCCGGAGTGGCGGAATTGCTATACGCGCACGACTCAAAATCGTGTGGAGGAAACTCCTTGAGGGTTGGAATCCCTCCTCCGGCACATGTTTATTTTTTAAGAAATTTTGTTGAGAAAAAATCAACCAACCAAGCAGTTAAAATGCCTAAGAGAGCACCGGCTAAAACATCGCTTGGCCAATGAACACCCACAAAAACTCGGGCTACAGACATTAAACAACAACTTATTAAAAAGAAAATACCCACGCACCAACCTAATTTACTCGTGGGATATTTTTTTCTTAAAAAAAGAAAAAGGGCTGTGCTTAAAGCAAAATAAAAAGCAGCATGGCCTGAAGGAAAAGCAGCTTGATCGGTTTTTTCTAAAAGCAAGTGAATCTGGTTTTTTACAAAAGGACGCGGTCGCGGCCAAAAATAACGAATTATTTCTACAAAAACAAACCGGGCTAAAAAAGCGCTCAAAAGCGACTGCAAGAAACCCCACCAATGTTTTCGCCAATTAATTAATAAAAAAAGAAGGAAAAAAAGAATCAAAAAATAACCCCAAGATTGAGCAAAAAAGACGCCCAAAAGATCTAAAGATGGCCATTGGCCAGCCCACTGATTGATTTTTTGAAAAATTAACCAATCCATATTATTTTCTTAAAATTTTAATTTCTTCGCCAATTAAATCAACAATCAAAGAAGGTCGTTTGGGTTTGGTATCAGCTTCTATAAACAAATCAACTAACCAGTCTTGGTCTTTAAATTGCTGAAAAATATCTTGAAGATGCGTGCTTGCTGGCTCACCAGAAAGATTGGCTGAAGTGGCAATTAAAGGCCGATTAAATTTGGTTAATAATTGCTGAAGAAAAGAATTATTGGGTATGCGCAAGGCAATAGTGTTTGGTTCCACTCCATAAATTTTGCTTCCCTTTTTTCTTTTTAAAACAACTGTCACTTGACCTGGCCAAACTTTTTTCAAAAAAACTTCTTGTCGTTGATAAATCTGCGCTAATTTTTTCGCCATTTTTAAATCGCGCACAAAAATGGGCAAGGCTTTGCTAGTTGATCTTTTTTTAAGAGCAAAAATTCTGGCAACAGCTTTTTGATTGGTGGCATCAGCCAATAAACCATAAACTGTATCAGTTGGACAAACCAAAACTCCGCCTTGTTTTAATAAATTAACGGCTTCTTTGATTAAAAATTTTTGATTTGTTTTATTTAACTTAAAAACCCGTCTAGTTAAACCAAAGACACTCACAAAGCGCGCTTTCTTTTCAGCATAAACTTGAGGATTTAATTGTTGGCGACGGTTAGAAAAATATTTTTGAAACTGACAAAAAGTACAAACCTGACAATCTTCAATTTGGTTTTTAGGAATGCCTAATTTTTTTAGTTTATCAAAAACCAAAGCAGTTAAATCAAAATAATATTTATTGGCTGATTGAATTAAATATTTTTTAAAAGCAACTGGTATTAAAGAAGGAGCTAATTCATAATGACATTTTCTAAGATGTGGACCAATACCCACCCAAAGATCAGTGGCTTGTGAATTAAATTTATCTTTTATTTTTTTAACAGCTTCTTCAATAATGCCTTTGATTAAAGAAACACGGCTACCATGTAAAACGCCCACAACTTGCTTTTTTGAATCAAACAAAAAAATTGGCACGCAATCCGCGCTAATAATGGCTAAAATTTGGCCTGGCAAATTAGTTAAAAGACCATCCGCTTTTTTAATGGTTTGACCACTGTCGGTTAACTGACAAAAATGGACTTTCTTGCCAAAAACTTGTTCAGCGCAAACCAGATTTTTTAAACTTATTTTTCGTTTGGTCAGACTTAACAAAAATTTGAGAATTCTTTTTTTCTTTTTCATTGAACCAAAACGCGTATCAGAAATTCCTTGAATTAGATTGTTTTTTTGAAATATCTTAAATTGAATCATAAACTAACCTGACCAAATGGTATTATCAGGCAAATTTTTAAAAACCATTGTATCCGGATGAATTACGCAATTAGAACCAATTAAAACACCGGGCATTGTCCCGGAATGAATACCAAAACTAACCTGATTGCCAATAATGGCTCCTAAAGAAGTTAAATTGGTATTAACCTCTTTTCCTTTAACAATAGTTTTAATTGGTTGGCGATCAAATCGCCGATTGGCTGAAATAAAGCCAGCTCCAAAACGACAATTTTCGCCAACTACTGAATCGCCCAAATAACCGGAATGAAAATGTGTGCCTCTTTGGACTAAACAATTTTTTAATTCCATAAAAGCACCTGTGACCACCTCATCTTCTAAATCAACTGGGCCGCGTAAAACATTATGAATGCCTAAGCGACAATTATTGCCTAAATAACAAGGACCTTCAATAACTGAATAATCGCCAATAATGGTTTGCTCGCCAATATAAACCGGACCGGTTATTCTGACACTTTGGCCAATTTTGGCACTAGGCGCAATATAGGGTTTAAATTTTTCTGGGTTGAGCATTAATTTCAAAAAATCTAATACTTCCCAAGGATATTTCAAACGAGGCGCAAATTCGTCCCAAACAATAAAACGCATTTTTTTATGCTGACAATACAAACTTAAGGCATCAACAAAATCTTCAGGTCGTGTTCCTTTAACCTTTTCATAATATTCAAAAAAGTCTGGCTCAAAAAAATAACAACCCATTACTCTAATATCAGAAGGTTCTTCGCCTGGTTTGGGTTTTTCGCAAATCGCTGTTACGCAATCGCCTTCATATTTAATAAACCCATAGTCACCCGGTGTCGCCACCCTACCACCAACCAACACTGCCTGGCAATCGGTTGTTTGATATTTTTCTAAAATTTTTTTAGCAATCTCCCCCGCTTGTACTTTATAGGGCCAGAAAATAAAAAATGGTTCTTTTTTTAACAAATCTTTGGCGCGCCAAATCGCATTGCCCGTGCCCAAAGGTTGATCTTGAATTGCAAAAGAAAGATTAATACCTAATTTCTCTATATCTTTTTTTAATTCCTCTTGGCGAAAAAATGGCGGACGCACCACGATCACAATATTTTTAATACCCTGCTCAGCCAAACTTTTAATTGTCCAATAGGTTAAAGAATGACCTAAAATTCTAATTTGTGATTTATGATAATGATTTAATGGCCAAAAACGTGAAGATTCGCCAGCAGCAATAATAATTGCCTGATCAACAAAGGGTTTAGGAGACATAATGATGATTAAATTTTTTATTAATTATTGATAAAAGAAGACGGGCTAATTTTTGTGGATCATGTTCAATAACATCTTTTTTTAATAAATTGGCGCCAATAAATTTATCTGGTGGTAAATTCTCATCAACTTTAACCAATTCCAATAATTCGGGATGTTTTCTTTTATAACGCTGAATAATTTTTTTATCAGGAATAAAATTATTATAAATAACGTAATCTAATTCATTTTTCAAATATTTTTCTATTTCCTTGGTAAAATCTAATACTGAAAAATTATTGGTCTCGCCATATTTAGTCATTAAATTACAAATAAAAATTTTCTTAGCCTGACTCGCTTTCACTGCCTCAGGAATGCCTTTGGTCAATAAAATCTGGACCAAAGATGAGTATAAATCGCCTGGCCCAATAATAATAAAATGGGCTTTTTTAAGAGCAGCGACTGCTTTTGGATAGGCCCGCGCCGCTGGCTTAAGGTAAACTTTTTTAATTCGCAGATGACCATTATGTTTGGGAATATCAATATTGGTTTCACCTTTGATAATTTGTTTATTTTCTAAGACAGCGTAAAGTTCACTATTATCTAGCGTTACTGGTAAAACCTGATGCGAGATATTTAAAATTCTATTTAATTCCTGAAAAGTTTTCTCGTAATTATTGGTGGCTAATTCTAAAGCAGTAATAAAAAGATTGGCAAAATGATGACCTTTTAAATGACCGGTTTGAAAACGATAATTAAATAATTCTTGCAAAACTGGCGAGGTGTTGGCTAAGGCTAATAAAGCTCGCCGAATATCGCCTGGCGAAATAATTCCATAATCTCTTCTCAGACGGCCAGCTGAACCACCCGAATCCAGCATGGCGCAAATCACGGCTAATTCAAAAGGTTGCTTTTTCAAACCAGTTAAAACAGCCTTAGGCATCGCATTGCCGCCACCCAAACAAACAATCCTTTTTGTCCGCGATATAATCTTTTTTGACATAATTTTAATTTCATCTTAAACTAAAATTGTGCTGAAATCAATAATTCTATGCCCGAAAAATTCTTAATTAAAGGAGGTAAAAAATTACAAGGGGAAGTCGCTATTTCTGGTTATAAAAACTCAGCTGGAGCAATTTTAGCCGCTACCTTGCTTTCTTCTGAAGAATTTTTGATTGATAATCTCCCGCAATCCTCTGATATTTTAAACCAATTAACGATCTTAAAGCAAATGGGTAGCCAAATTGAATGGTTGAATCCGCATTGCATCAAAATAAGAAATCAACAAATTGATCCAGAAAAAATCCCTGAAGAACTCTTTGAAAAAATTCGCCTTTCTATTTTGCTCATTGGTCCATTATTGGCTCGTTTTAAAACAATTAAAATTCCTCATCCCGGTGGCGACCGAATTGGTTTAAGACCAATTGTCACTCATTTGGCTGCTTTAAAAAGTTTGGGAATTAAAGTGGAAACAGAAAATAATTATTATCATTTGTCGCGACCAGATTATTTTCAAACCCAACGTCTTGTGCTTAATGAATTTTCCGTAACAGCAACGGAAATTCTAATGATGTTGGCTGCCAACAATGAGGGAACAATTAAAATTGAATTGGCTGCCACCGAACCACAAGTCCAAGACTTAGGCATTTTTCTCCAAAAAATGGGCGCCACTATTGATGGTTTAGGCACCCATACGCTCACTATTAAAGGGAAAAAATCTCTTAAAGGCACGACCTTTTCTATTTGTCCTGATTTATTAGAAGCTGGCACCTTTTTAATTGCTTTGGCGCTAACACGGGGCCAGGGCACATTGAAAAATGTTAATCCCGACCATTTAACTATGTTTTTACAAAAAATGAAAGAAATAGGCGTTAATTTTGAAATAAAACCAAATGAAATCATTGTAAAACCTTCGTCAAAGTTTCAAGCAACCAAAATTCAGGTTCTGCCCTATCCTGGCTTCCCCACTGATCTCCAACCGCAAACCTCAGTGATTTTAACTCAAGCCCAAGGCAAAAGTTTAATCCACGAACCTTTATACGAAAACCGCTTCCAGCACCTCCAAGAGCTTAAAAAAATGGGCGCTGATATTGAACTGGCTGACCCGCATCGCGCTTTAATTTTTGGACCAACTGAATTAAAAGGTAATAAGGTTAATGTTTCTGATATTAGATCCGGTGCGGCGCTGGTTTTGGCTGGTTTAATTGCTCAGGAAACAACTTTAATTGAAAACATCGCGCAAATTGAACGCGGTTATGAAAAATTTGACGAGAAATTAAAAAATTTGGGCGCAGCAATTGAAAAAATTACTGTTTAGTTTTGCTTAAGTTAAAGGCTTTGAGATTTAATTCCAGAAATTTTTCTGGAATTATTTTTTTAATGGCTGCTTCAATTGATTTCTTTTTTAGTGGCAAAAAACGCTGGCTAGCAGCATAACCCAATAAATAAATACCAACGACCACATCAGTGCCCAAAGCCTTCTGACAAAGTTCACTTGCGGGAACAAAATAAACCTTGGAGGTAATTTTTTTAATCATTGCCAAAACTTCTTTTGCTTCAAGATCTTTAATCAAAGTAGGTGTTTGATATTGATTAATTAAAAAAACGGTTTGAGGTTGAGCATAAATTAAACCTCTTAAAGCTTCTTGTTGTTCTAAAGAAATAATCAAATCAGCGCAACCAGGTTTAATTAAAGGAGAATAAATTTTTTTACCCAAACGACAATGTACCTCCACACTGCCGCCCCGCTGCGACAAACCATGCAGCTCAGAGGTGCGCACTTCTTTTTTTTCTAATAAGGCTGCCTCAGCCAAAATCATTAATAAAGTTACTAAACCCTGACCACCAACGCCATTAATAATTAGATTAAATTCTTTTTCTGCTGACATAAATTTATTTTTTTAGTGATTTAGCTAATAAAGCACACAAACCCCGACAAATAATAACTGCCACCTCTTTAAGTGGTAAAAATTCTTTTACTGCTGCCTCAATCTCGTTGGGCTGGAAAGAATTAACCACTTTTATATTTTTTACTCCACAAGCCTTAACTATTTCCTCAAGAGCAATTGGCTTTTCATCTAAATCTGGAATTAAATCGGTTGGTCCAGTCCAAGACAATTGATAATCAGTTTCGCTTCTTACTGTATTGCCCGGATTCGGTTGGTGACCAGTCATGGCTGTTGTGCCATTGTCTAAAATAATAATCAACGGATGCGATTTGTTAAAAATAGTATTAATTAAAGCAGGTATGCCTGCATGAAAAAATGTTGAATCGCCAATAAAACAAATTGGCTTGGGTGATGGTTTTTTAATATTTTTTTCCAAGCTTTTAGCCAAACCGTGCGCCACGCCAATGGAAGAGCCCATACAAAACAAATAATCCTGAATTTGATGCGGTGGCAAACCCGCTAACATATAACAACCAATATCGCCACCAAAAATAGTTTGCGTTGGAGCAGCTCTTTTGACTGCAGCCATTACAGACCAATAAGGACAACCTGGACAAAATCGTGGCAAATGCTTGATTTTTGGTAATTGGAGATTGGAAATTGGTAATTTTTTATTCTTTTTCTTAGTAAATTTTAGCAAAGCCAACATTACCTGCTCAGGCTTCAATTCGCCGATTGTTGGCAGGAGAGATTTACCAAAAATTCGAAGTTTTGGATTAATAACCTTGGCTAATCGCTCCACTTCTTTTTCCAAATATGGTTCTAATTCTTCTACGACTAAAACTTGTTCTAAGGGCTGAATAAATTTTTTAATTTTTTCTTCAGGCAAGGGAGAGAAAAAACCAATTTTTAATATGGGATAATTTAAATTCAATTCTTTTAAAGCTTCTTTCACATATAAATAGGCCACACCAGCTGTAATAATACCGAGTTTGTTTGACGATTTTTTGATTGACTCAATGGAATTAATCTTTGCCTTTTCTGAAAATTCTTTGATTTTTTTAATTTTTTTAAAAAGCTCTTTTTTCATTTCTAAAACACGTGGTGGCATTGTCACCCACTGCCGGCGATTTCTCACAAAAGTTGTTTCTAAATTTTTTATTTGAGGAAATACGGCGGCTGAAGAAGGAAATTTTTCTAATCTAACCAAAGCTCGTTGATGAGCAACCCGCGTGGTTGTTCTAATAATAATGGGCAACTGATATTTTTTAGAAAGTTGAAACCCTAACTTCACTAAATCCCTGGCTTCAGCAGGATCACTTGGTTCTAAAATCGGTAAATGAGCTGCCTGGGCTAAAAAGCGGGTATTTTCCTCTGATTGACCTGAACTGTGACAATTTGGGTCATCAGCAATAATAATCACTGTGGGACCACGCGTACCTGTGTAAGCAAAAGGCAAAAGAGCATCTAAACAAACATTTAAACCAAAATTTTTCATAGCTACCAAAACCTGACGACCGGCCATACTGGCGCCTATACCCGACTCTAAAGCCACTTTTTCATTAGTAGCAAATTCAAAATAACCAAAATAGCGCTTGGTTTTTAATAAATGAAAAAAGAGATTGCCAATTTCTGACGCCGGTGTACCGGGATAAGTACTAACAAAATTAACGCCAGCCTCTAAAGCGGCCCGCACAATTGCTTCATTACCTAAAAAAATTACTTTTTTGCCTGGTTTATTTAAAACAATTTCTTCAATCACATTATTTAAATAACTAAGTTAATTAATTTATTAGGGACATAGATTACTTTTTTAATGGTCTGACCAGCCAACCACTGTTTGACTTTTTCTCTTTCTAAAACTAATTTTTTAATCTCTTCTTCTGACAAACCCACTGGCACAGCAAAAGTATCACGGACGCGGCCATTAATTTGCACAACCAAAGTAAACATTTCTTCTTGAACCAAACGCGGATTATAACGTGGCCATTTTTGGCAATGAATACTTTCGCGCCAACCTAATTGATGCCACAATTCCTCAGTGAGATGAGGAGCAAAAGGCGCTAATAATTTCAACAAAACTCCATAATCGTCAACTCTTATTTGATTTTGTTTTTCCATTTCATTAGTTAAAACCATTAAACTGGCCACGGCTGTATTGTAGCGTAAATTTTCAATATCTTCAGTTACTTTTTTAATTGTTTGATGAATTAATTTTACCAATTCTTGATTCTTTTTTATTTTTTGTTTAACGACTTTTTCACGTAACCGCCAGATCTTTTCTAAAAATCTCTTAATTCCTAAAATACCTTTATCTTGCCAATCGCCACCCTCAGAAAAAGGACCAATAAACATCAAATAAGTTCTCAATACATCAGCTCCATATTTTTGATAATATTCATCAGGATTAACCACATTGCCTTTGGATTTAGACATCTTGGCGCCATCTTTGGTTAAAAGACCATGGGCACGGAATTTCTTAAATGGTTCCTCAAAATCAATCAAACGCAAATCTTTTAAAACCATGGTAATAAATCTTGTATAAAGCAAGTGCAAAACTGCGTGTTCTTGACCGCCAATATACATATCCACGGGCAACCATTTTCTAGTTAATTTTTTATCAAAAGGCACTTTGTCTAATCCGACTGAAGGATAGCGCAAGAAATACCAGCTAGAATCTAAAAAAGTATCTGAAACATCAGTTTCCCGTCTGGCTGGCCCATGACAACGCGGACATTTAGTTTTAACAAAACTTTCTACTGTAGTTAAAGGCGACTGCCCAGTACCTTTTGGTTTAAAGTCTTTAACATAAGGAAGAAGGACTGGCAAATCCTTTTCTGGCACAGCAATCCAGCCCGGATTTTGTAATTCACCTTTACTAAATTCATTATTTTTGATTTTTGCTTTTTGCTTTTTGATTTTAGCTGCGCAGTTCTCGCAAAAAACAAGAGGAATGGGTGGTCCCCAATATCTTTGACGCGAAATTAACCAATCGCGTAAATGATAATTAACCGTTTTTTTGCCTTTAACAAACTGAGTCAGAACTGATTTGGCTTTTTCTGATGATAAACCATTAAATTGACCGGAATTAATCAAAACTCCTTCGCCTTCATAAGCAGCTGTTAATTGGTGCGACTGACCATTTGGGCTAATGACTTCAATAATAGGTAAATGATATTTTTGAGCAAAATCAAAATCACGTTGATCGTGCGCTGGCACAGCCATAATTGCTCCAGTGCCATAACTAGCTAAAACATAATCGGCAATAAAAATTGGAATTTCTTTTTGATTTGCCGGATTAATAGCTGTTAGTCCAACCAATTGAACGCCTGTTTTTTCTTTGGCTAAAGCTGTTCTTTCCAATTCAGTTTTCTTTTTTGCTTCATTTTGATAATTCTCAACCTCTGACCAATTTTTAATTTTTGGTTTTAAATCTTCTAATAAAGGATGCTCGGGTGACAAAACTAAATAAGTACAACCAAATAAAGTATCAGGTCGTGTCGTAAAAACCTCAATGGGAAATTGATAATTGGAAATTGGAAATTTTATTAACGCTCCTGCCGATTTGCCAATCCAATTACGTTGAGTTATTTTGGTTCTTTCAGACCAGTCAATTTTCTCTAAATTTTTTAATAACCTTTCAGCATATTGAGTAATTTTAAAAAACCATTGTTCAGTTTCTTTTTGAATTACTTGACTATCGCAACGTTCACAACGGCCACCAATTACCTGTTCATCAGCCAAAACGGTTTTGCAAGATGGACACCAATCAACTGGCGCTTTTTTTCGATAAGCCAAACCGGCTTTAAACAATTGCAAAAACAACCACTGCGTCCATTTATAATAACTGGGCTGCGTCGTATCAATTTCATATCGCCAATCAAAAAGGCAACCTAAATTTTTTAATTGTTGCCGAAAATGATTAATATTTCTTTTTATTAAAATGCGGGGATGAATACCTTTTTTAATGGCGAAATTTTCTGAATGAATTCCGAAAGCATCAAATCCCATTGGCTCAAACACATCATAACCCTGCATCCGCTTAAACCGACCGTGAATATCAGCTCCAGTAAACGCGTAAACATTACCCACATGCAAACCCTCAGCTGAAGGGTAAGGAAACATCATTAAATTATAATAGGGCCGCCGGGCTTTTTTTAAATCAACTTGAAAAGTTTTTTCTTTTTCCCAAAAACGACGCCATTTTTTTTCAATTTCTTGCGGTTGATATTCTTTCATAAATTAAATAAAAATTGCGCATTAGCTGTTGTGGCCTTAATTATTTCTTCATAACTCAAATTTTTAATTTGGGCAATCCTCTCAGCCACATATTTGACATAAAGTGGCTCATTGCGACCTTCCATTGGTGGTGGTGTTAAATAAGGGCAATCGGTTTCTAATAAAATTCTTTCTAAAGGTGTTTGTTTAATAACTTTATCTAAATTTAATTTAAAAATAATTCCATTAAATCCTAAAGATAATCCCATTTTTAAATACTCTTGCGCTGCTGACCAATTACCTGTAAAACAATGCACCACCCCCCTCAATTTTGAAATTGGCAATTGGAAATTAGTAATTATTTTAATAAGTTCTTGATGTGCTTGGCGACAATGAAAAATTATGGGCAAATTGGCTTCTTGTGCTAATTTCATTTGTTCTAAAAAAACTTTTTTCTGCTCTTCTTTAAAAGAAAGATATTCTTTTTTGTAATCTAAACCAATTTCCCCAATTGCGACCACTTTTTTTGAAGACAAAAGCTGACGATAAGCAGCTGTTTTAAAACCATCTAAAGCATGAATAGGATGAAGTCCAATAGCCGCATAAACGCCTTGAGGATATTTTTCAGCCATTGCCACTGCTTTTTGGGAGGTAGCGTATTGCGAACCGACATTAATTAACCAAACCTGATTTTCCAAACATCGCTTAATAACTTCATCACTATCTTGAGCAAAGGCTTTAAAATTAACATGAGCGTGAGTATCAATAAGCATAAAATTCTATTTAAGCCGGGGGAATAATGGTTGACTTTTTTTGGTTTTTAATTGTTCTAAAATTTTCGCTGAAGTTTCGGGCAAAAATGGCTGGAGCAATTCGGCAATATTTTTAATTGCCACTAATAAATCGCTAATTACTTCTTGATTTTTGTTTTCCCAGGGTCGTTCTTTCTCAATATAGCGATCACAAAAACTAATCAACTCCCAAACAACTCCCAATGCTTCATTAAATTTAAACTCCTCTATTGCTTTTCGCCAATTCCCCCAAGTATTTTCAATCTCATTTCTGAATTTAGAATTTTGAATTTTTTTAGAAATTGGCAATTGGCAATTGGAAATTTGTGCAAGTGTAATTATTCGCGCTACCAAATTGCCCAAACCATTAGCCAAATCGCCATTATATCTTTCAATAAACTTTTCTAAAGTAAAATCGCCATCTTCAGTTGTAGGAATTTCGCGCAAAAAGAAATAACGCGCCGCATCAACGCCATAATTTTTAACCAAAACAAAAGGATCAACTACTAAACCCAACGACTTTGACATCTTTTGACCGCCCACTGTAATAAAGCCGTGAACAAAAATAGTTTTTGGTCTTTTTAAATTCGCTGCTAAAAGTATGGCTGGCCAAATCAAAGCATGAAAACGGAAAATATCTTTGCCAATGCACTGCACATTGGCTGGCCAATAGCGCCGCGGCCAGAGATAATTCAATAAAGCATCAAACCAAACATAAATAACTTGATCTGGATCATCAGGCACTGGAATACCCCACTGACATTGTTTTTTAGAACGAGAAATACTAATATCTTCAATCCCCTGCTGGATAAAATTTAAAATCTCGTTACGGCGAACAGTGGGAACAATTTTAATTTTATTTTTCTCTATTTCTTTTTTGACCAAGGGAGCGTATTTGGCTAAACGAAAAAAATAATTTTCTTCTTCAATAACTTCCGGTTTTTTTTGATGATAAGGACATTGACCATTAACCAAATCTTTTTCTTTTAAAAAAGCTTCGCAACCAACACAATATAAACCGCGATATTGCTTTTTGTAAATATCGCCCTGTCTCACTAATTGTCGCCAAATTTTCTCAACAGTCGGCCAATGCCGCTGACGATCCGTGGTTCTAATAAAATCATTGTTGGAAATATGCAAAACTTTGGTTAATTCTTGAAATTTCTCTGAAAGAGCGGTCACAAAAGCCAATGGTTCTTGACCAGCCTCACGGGCCTTTCTTTCAATTTTTAAACCATGTTCATCTGTGCCCGTTAAAAAGAAAACATCTTCTTTTAAGAAACGATGATAACGCGCCAAAACATCAGCCTGAATTAATTCTAAAGCAAAACCCAGATGCGGCGGCGCATTGGTATAGGCAATACTAGTGGTAATATAAAATTTTTTCTTTAGCCACATAATTTTTTATTTTATCATAAATTGGCTATAATAGAAAAGGTGATTTTATGATTTTAACTATTCATCTTTTAACTGGTGCGGCCCTTGGCCAGAAAATTCATCCTTTTGGTCTGGCTTTGATTTTAGCTTTTTTTAGTCATTATGCACTTGATTTTCTGCCGCATTCGCACGAATATTCTGTAAAAAGAATCAAAGAGAAAAAATGGCATTCCGCTGGTTTTGATTTTCTTAAGGTTGGCTTAGATTTAATCATTGGTTTAACCATTATTTTTTTAATCATTGGCTTAAAATTGGCTGTTTATGAAACAGCCTTTTTAGCCATTTTAGCTGATGGCCTTACCTTTCTTAGCTTAATTTGTGATAATCGTTTATTAAGGCTTCATGAAGCTTTCCACCGCCGAGTTCATTTTTTGCGCAAATGGCCAATTCCTTCTGGAGTAAAATTTTTTATTGAATTAATTGTTTTGGTGGTGGCTATTTATTTTTTAGCCGACTAACAACCACCACGATCTCACCCTTAATCTCTTCTTTAGCCAATTGAGTCATTACTGCATCAATAGTGCCGCGATAAACTGTTTCAAATTTTTTGGTTAGTTCCCGACAAATCACCCATTGATATTGATCAACCAGCTGCCGACTGATTAACAATTCTTTGATTTCATTAAGCGTCTTCCAAAGACGATGGGGTGATTCGTAAAAAATCACTGCATAAGGAGAGTTAATCATTTCTTCAAAAAACTTTTGGCGTTTCTTTTTGGTTGGCGGAAAACCTAAAAAAATAAACCGGTCCATAGGCAAACCGCTAATGGAAGCAGCGGCAGTCAAAGCAGCAGGACCAGGAATCGGCACTATTTTTATTGGTAAATTTTCTGTTTGACTTAATTTAAGAATTTGAGCAATTAATTGATTGCCTGGATCAGCAATGCCCGGCGTCCCAGCATCAGTGACCACAGCCAAATTTTTACCCTGCTTTATAAGATTAAGAATTTCATCAATTCTTTTTAATCGACTATGTTGATGATAACTCAAAGTCGGAGTTTTAATTTGATAAAAATTTAATAATTTGGCTGTGACACGCGTATCCTCGCACAAAATCAAATCAACCGCCTGCAAAGTTTCTAAAGCCCGGCGGCTAATATCTTTAAGATTGCCCAAAGGCGTTGCCACAATATAAATTGTAGACATTTTTTATAAAGCAATAACTTCTTCTTGTTCTTTTCTTCTTCCTAAAAAATCAACAACAAATTCATATAAAATACCACCCAAAGGAATACCCAAAACAATGCCCAAAAATCCGAAAAGTTTAGCGCCAATAATTAAAGAAATTAAGACCAAAGCAGGTGGTAAACCAATCATTTTCTTCATTAAAAAAGGACTTAATAAACTTGATTCAATTTGTTGAATTAATAAAAAGGCAATTAAAATAAAAACTGCCTTCAGCCAATCTTCTAAAATCACCACCACTGTAATAAAGAAGCCAGCCACAATTGGGCCTAAATAAGGAATGATATTGCTGATGCCAGCAAACAAACTTAAAGAAAAAGCATATTCAACTTTAAATAATTTTAAAACGAAAAATGAAACAACAGCCACAAACAAACAGCATAAAAGACGAGCACCGAACCAACCAGTAATTTTTTCCTGCGCCTTTTGCCAATGAGTAAAAGCAAATTCTTCGTATTTTTTTGGGAAGAAAATCTTAATAATTCTTTCAACAAGATTTTCCTCTAATGAAAAAAAGAAGGATAAGAAAAAAATGGTCACAGTAGCTGACAAACCGCCAAACACTGCTGAAAGTCCAGCCAAAAGGTTGGCTGAAGCGCCAGCCAACCAATTTTCCAAATTTTGCACAAAAGACTCAAAACTCTCAAAAATGCTAAAACCCAAACCCTTTAGAGTTGGGGAAAGTTTTTCAAAATATTGAGTAAAAAGAGAGGCAAACTGTTTTACTTCATTAGCCAAAGGCGCTGAAAGTAAATAAATGGATACACCAAAAATACCAAAAACCAAAAGATAAACTAGGCCACTAGCCAAAACGCGCGGCAGACGGATTTTTTGTAAAAACTCAATGGCTGGATTAAATAAAACAGAAAAAATTAAGGCAAATAAAATCAAAATTAAAATATCCCTCAAAAGAAAGAGTAAATAAACAATCAAAAAAATTGAAGCAATTCTTAAAACACTCGCCCAAGAAATATCTAATAATTTTTCATTATCGCTCATAAACTTTTACTCAATTATAATTTTAATAATTTTTCAAAGGGTTCTTTTTTCTTAAAAGGACCGATAAGTGCCAAATTCAAGCGGTTTGGCTGAAAAATCGCTTGAGCTAATTTTAGCATATCATTTGGCGTAATTTTATCAACCTCTTTAAACATCTGTTCGGGTGTTAAAATTCGTTTTTCTAATAATTCTTGCAAGCCATAAAAAGAAGCCTGGGCGTCTGACGATTCCAAAGACAAAGCCAAATGTCCTTTAAAATTCTCTTTGGCTTTTTTAAGTTCGGCTGCGGAAACACGTTTTTCTCTGATTTTTCGATATTCTTTTAAAATAGCGGTAATGGCTTGATCAACTCGTTGATTATCAACACCTACTCTGGTCATTAAATAACCAGTATCAGTATTGCTTTCGTTTTCCGTTTTCACATAATAAGCCAAACCTAATTTTTCTCTAATTTCAAAAAACAAACGCGAACTCATCATGCCACCTAAGAGAATTGACAAAATCTCTAAAGTAAAGCGTTGAGGATGAAAAAGATTAAAAGTCCTTACACCCAAAGCCAAATGCGTTTGGTCAGTTTGTTTAGTAAAAAGTAAAACTTGTGGTTTATTTTGTTTTTCAATAACTATTGGTTTGGTTTTGGATTTCTGCGGATTAATCTTGGCAAAATATTTTTGAACTTTTTTTAGGCCAGCATTGAGAGAAAAATTGCCAGCCAAACAAATCAGTGTATTGCTTGCCGTATATTGTGATTTTAAATAATTTAAAATCTGCTGACGCGTCAACTGAGACACTGTTTCTCTTGTGCCAGCCACTGGCCAACCAGCTGGCTGATCGCCATAAAGTAGTTCTTTCCATAATTCACTAATATAAATTGTGGGTGTGTCTAAATATAAATTAATTTCTTCAATAATTACCTTTCTTTCTTTTTCAATTTCCGCTGGCGGCAATAAAGAATTAAAAAAAATGTCAGCCAACCAATCCAAAATTGTCTCTAAATGATTAGCCGCTGCTTTGGCAAAGTAACCGGTATATTCTTCTGCAGTAAAAGCATTATAAACTCCACCAATTTCGTCTAAAGTTTCTGCCAATAATAAAGGCGAAGGTCTTTGGCGGGTACCTTTAAAAAAAAGGTGTTCTAAAAAATGGGATAAACCATTGGTTTCTTTTGTCTCATATTTAGAACCAGTGCCCACCAAAATCAAACCCGTCACTGCTTCAGTGGTTTTTTGCGGCAAGGCAAGAATTCTTAAACCATTTTTGAGAACAATTTTTTTAAACATTGTTAATTGTTCTTAAATTTCTTTCTCGTCTTTAAAATTAAAAATCTCACTTTAATAATCTGCCAATTCATTAACAAACGGGCTTTTAAACCAGTCCAAAAACCCCATTTCTTTTCTTTTACCACCATGGTCAAACCTTTTAACAAAACATAAGCAACAGGCAATTTGTTGGCGCGACAATAATAATTCAAACCAGTCTCAATGGCAAACCCATGTTTAAATTCCACTGGCACTTTCTCAAAAACAAATCTTTTCATGGCTCGCTCGCCACCAATGGCTAATAAAGGATCAATTTTAATAAACAATTTCGGCAAACCGCCCCACCGCTCCCTGATACCAACACACATGACTGCTTGATTGTTGAAAATGGGTTTTAATAAAGCGGAAATATGTTCTTGATTTAACCCGATTAGATCAGCATCAAAAAACAAAACAACTTCTGCATCAGTTGCTTTAACACCAGCCTCCATCGCTTCTGCTTTGCCTTGACAATGCGGCACTTCTAAAACGCGCGCGCCCATTTTTCGGCTAATGGCTACGGTTTGGTCAGTTGAGCCACCATCAACCACCAAGACCTCATTAATCTCAGGCGCATTCAAAAGCGGCTCAAGAACACGCGCAATATTTTTTTCTTCATTAAGCGCTGGGACAATGGCTGTGGTTTTCATAAATTTAATTTATTTAATTTTTAATTGATCTTTTAAAAAATTATTTAAATTTTCAATTGAACATCTAATTTGTTTGGTTGTATCGCGATCACGAATGGTCAAATCATTTTTTTCCAAACTTTCAAAATCAACTGTTAAACAAAAAGGTGTGCCAATTTCGTCTTGCGCATAATATCTTTTGCCAATATTACCCCGATCGTCAAAAACAACTGAAAATTCCTGACGCAATTGGTCATAAACTTTTCTGGCCAAATTAATCAAGGCTGGCTTATTGGCTAATAAAGGAAAAACAGCTGCTTGATAAGGCGCTAAATAAGGTTTGAACTTTAAAACAACTCTTTCTTTTTCTTCAGTATAAGCCTCGCTTAAAACTGCTAAAAAAGTCCTTTCTAAACCAAAAGTTGGCTCAATTACGTGAGGTAAATATTTTTCTTTGGTTTCATCGTCAAAATATTCCAAATCTTGTTGAGAAAATTGTTGATGCCGCGACAAATCATAATTGGTCCGATAGGCAATTGCCCAAAGCTCATCTTGTCCAAAAGGAAATTGATATTCAATGTCAACTGTTCTCTGCGAATAATGAGCTCTTTCTCCAGCTGGCAATTCGTGATTGAAAAAATGTTGACGTGACAAACCAAGCAAATCAGCAAACCCATAAATATAATCTAACCACTCATTAAAAATTTTTTGCCAATCAGCCCGCGGCGCAATAAAATATTCCAATTCCATTATTTCAAATTCAATAGTCCGAAAAATAAAATTGCCAGTGGTAATTTCATTGCGAAATGATTTGCCAATTTGAGCAATGCCAAAGGGCAGTTTGCGGTGTGTTGAATTAAGGACATTTTTAAAATTAATAAAAATATTTTGCGCAGTTTCAGGCCGTAAATAAGTTACCAGACCCTCTTCTTCCACTGGCCCAATCACTGTTTTAAACATACCGGAAAACAAACGCGGTGGAGTAAATTCGCCGCCGCACTGCGGACAGGTTTTTGTTTGGCTGGGCAATTTATCTGGCCGAAAACGCTGATGGCATTTTTTACACTCAACCAAATAATCTTTAAATTTTTCCAAATGACCAGAAGCCTCCCAAACCCGTGGATTTAAAATAACCCCGCCATCAATTCCCACCATATCTTCCCGTCTCTGAACAAAGTATTGCCACCAAAGCCTTTTTAAATTATTCTTTAATTCCACGCCCAAAGGACCATAATCATAGGTATTAGCCAAGCCACCATAAATCTCTGAACCCGGATAAACAAAACCGCGGCGCTTACATAAAGAAATAATTTTTTCCATTAAATCAGCCATAAATTTATCTCACACTACCACCCGCTTCCCCAACACTGGGATCATCGGGTAAAAGCGTATTTAGGCCTGGCGCGCTAAATTCTAAAAGATTGCCAGTCCACTGATCTTCGCCCGTCACTTTGGCTGGACCAATTAAATCAGCGGGTCGGCCACGCTGGCTCGGATCAGGTATTAAAACAACCTGGAAAGAAATTAAAGGCGGAGCTGTCGTCACACCAGTGCCAGCTGGTAAATCGCCAATCTGCCAAATAAGTTCTCGCGACTGCTGATCAAAAGTAAATTTATCCATCTGTTCTGCCGGGAAAAATTTGCCGCCGACTAAATTTACATTGGTTGGTAAAACAGCGCGCATCTGGCAATTTTTAATGTCATTATAATAATTGGTCACTTGCCAAATAATGGTGTAGGTTGTTGGCTGACCAACCACTGGCGGCAGAGGACCATTATTGCCAAAAACTTCATCATTATAATAACCCTTTTGCTGAACCATTAATTTTGATTTAATTTGGTTAACAAATTCTTCTTTAACCTGATTCAAATAAACTGTGGTTTTAATTTGCGGATTTTTGCCAGTACTATCTTTAATCTCCCAGTCGCTTTTTAATTTAATCCAAAACTCAACCTTGCCCTCTCTTTGTGGCGGCAAAACCTGCAAATCTTTTATTTTATGCCAATCCCACATAATTGAGTTTTGGCCTGGCGTAAAATCGCCATCTGGCGCCTGCAAAGTGCTAAAATCAAATGCCTCGCCCTCTAAAGTAACTAAAAGGAACATCTCATTTAAAAAATCATCGCCAATATTCTTAAAGAAAATTTCATAGTGAAGCAAATCGCCCGGCTGCGCCACATATTTGGGATTATTATTAATTTGCTGAGTAATGTATAAAGCTGGTCGGATAATGCTCACTGCTTTTGTTGTTTCTTTTAACAAAACAAATTCTCCTTCTTGCCAAATACCAAGCCTCGCCCGGAAAAGTTTCTCTTCGCCAATTTGACCGCTTAATTGCCCACTAATTTCAACACGGCCGCCTTCAGCATTATTCAAAGTCTCAATTGACCATTCATTTCTTTCTAAAGATTTGGGATTGGCGCTAATAAACTCAAAACCATTGGGATAATCAACTATCAAATGCACATTGGTCAAAGGATAATTAATATTGGAAAAGTAATTAAGGCTAAATTTAAATTCTTTGTTGGCTTGGACTTTGGAAGTTAAATCAAAATTAAAACTCAAGGGCACGCGATTAATCACAGTGACAAAAGAAGTTTGCGAAGTATAACGGGCTTTCAAATTTTTGGGCTGATACGTCAAAGTGGCTTTGGCTTCTTTGGTTTCACCTTCATGGCCTAATAAACGAGCTGCAAAAACAAAAGTTCTTTCTTCGCCCGGATAAATTGCGCCGCCCAAATCTTCAGCCTTTTTAATCACCCGCCGACTATTACCTTCACTAGGCAAAGCATACTCAGGATATTCAAAAACCAATTCTGGTTCATCTAAACGCACCTCGCCGTTATTTTTGTACTTCACCACATATTTCACTTCCTGCAGCGCTTCGGCTTCGTTTGGTCCCAAAATTTCCAATTTTAAAACATCTTTGGAATAGATGTTTTTTTGATAATAATAAACACCCAAAAGGCCAATTACGCCAGTAAGAATTAAAAGAAAAATAATTAATTTTTTCATAAATTGATTAAATTGAAGTTAAAAATTTTTTAGTTTCTTCAGTAATCGCGGCTAATTGAGCAAAATGCTCTTTGGTTAATTTTAAGCGCGCCAAACAAGGCCAATCTTTTTTTAAAATAACTCTTAAAATCTTAATTGTATCGCGACTAATCTCTTGAACTAATTTTACCTTTTTATAACAATTTTGACAAATCAAACCGCCTTCTTGGGCGCTAAAATAAAACTGGCCAGCGCTTAATTTTTTCTGACACAAACGGCAATGATAAAGTTCTGGCTGATAACCTAATAAAGAAACCAAAGACCAAAAAAAATAATAATAAAGTTTCAATCCTTGATTCTGTTTAGCTGGCAAATCTTTTAATCTCTGAAAGGTCTCAATTAAACATTGCCAAATCTTTTCATCAGCCTCTTGAACTGGAATTAACTCATCCGTAACACTAACTATTTGGAAAGCAATGGCTAATTTTAATAAATTCTTTCTAATTTTTCTAAAATTATCAATCAAAATAGCATCAGTCAATCTTTTCTGATTTTTGCCCTGCACAAATTCAATTTCTGACCAACAAAAGACTTCAGTCGCTGGCCTTAATTTGGCCGCAATTTTGCGGCCGCCCCGGCTCAAAATTTCCAATTTGCCAAAATCTTTAGTGTAAATAGTTAATAACTGATCTGCTTCACCCACATCAGTTTTTTTCAAAACCAAACCCTGACTGCGATAATGAATAAACATAATTTTATTATATCATATTGTTAAAAGAAAAAAGGGCAATGCTTTTTCGCATTGCCCCTTAAAATTATTATTTGTTAGAATATGGTGGTTGCACACCCCTCCCAGTTGTAATCTGAATGCCACTCGTTTCCTGGTGGCATTCTCTGTGACCATCTGGATAATCAAGACATCTCCAGATGGTTTCCTGGTAATTTCGATAATCATTTTTCATCCTTTGGTATCGCAATTCATCTGCGATACCAAAGGTTAACACGCCAACCCCGGCTGCCGCCAAAGGATTCAAGCTTAATAAACTCCGAGCCAACAATCCAACTCCCACACCAGCGGCTACTGGACCCATCTCTGAAGGTTGAGGTCCTGGCACCCTGATAACCGCAGACTTCTTCTGCATTCTGTCTCCAGCCTTAGCTGCTTGGCTAACCACCAAACCGATTAAAACTAAAATTACTGCCATCATCGCTATTTTTTTCATCTTTCCTCCTCCTCTCTTATTAATTTTTTCTCCTTTTTTCCTTTACCCTTATTCCTATATTAAAAGTTCTTTTAATGAACTACCTTAATTATACACCCTTTTTTAAATTTGTCAAGACCTGGCTATTTGGTTAAACCCAGTTAATTATCTTTCTATTTTGATTTCCACAAACCATGAAGATTACAATATTCTCTAGCTGTTAATTTTTCTCCTGAAATTCCAAATTCTACTTCAGGTTTATCGCCCGGCTTTAAAAATTTTCTTAAAGATATCCCATCAACAATTAACTCTATCCATTGAATATAATGATTTTCTTCCATTGGATGAGGCACTGATCCAACTTTCACTTTTACTCCTTTTTCTGTTTTTTCAATCACTGGCACATGTTTTTCTTGGCCAACATCTTCAGTTTTTTCTTTTAACAATTCCATTGGTTTTCCGCAACAAACCAAAGTTCCTCCGCCAGCATATAAAACCTCAACAATATTCCCACAAATTGAACATTTATAAATTTGTTTTACTTCTATCATTTTGATTTTTGATTAATTTTGATTTTTGATATTTGATATTTCTTTAGTATTGGCATCGCGCCTCAAAATAGCTTTGCGGATGCCGACAATTCGGACATTCTTTTGGCGCTTCTGTCCCCCAATGAACATAACCACAATTCCTGCAAACCCACATTACCTTTTCTTTCTTTTTGAAAACTTCTCTTTTTTCTAAATCATTTAACAATCTCTGATACCTCTTTTCGTGTTGCTCTTCAACTTCAGCCACTTCTTTGAAAAACTTTACTGCATCTTCAAATCCTTCTTCTTTGGCAATCTTCTCAAATTCAGGATACATTTTTGTCCATTCGTAATGTTCTCCATCAATGGCCATTTTTAAATTTTCTTTTGTGTCCGCCCATTTGCCCAATAGTTTCCAAATTACTTTGGCGTGTTCTAATTCATTTTGAGCTGTTTCTTCAAAAACAGCAGCAATTCCCTGATAACCTTGCTCTCGGGCAATTTTGGCAAAATAAGTATATTTGTTTCTGGCTTGGGCCTCACCGGCAAACGCCTTCCATAAATTTTCTTCTGTTTTTGATCCTTTTTTAACTGGTTTTGGATCAGAAACAGTTACTGGATCTTTCATAGAATTAATTAATATTTTTAAATTTCGACCTTTAATCTTTTATTTTGTATTCTTTTCTTTCTTTAAACTCTTGTTGTTTTCCCAAATTCCATTGTTGAACTGGTCTAAAATAACCAACAATTCTTGAATAAACTTCACAGGGTTGGTAATTTTTCAATTCTTGAGATTTTTCAAAACAATCCTTGCATTTAAAAATGGTAATTTTCTCTTCTCCATCATTATAAAACAAGATTAACCCATTTTTAACTTCTTTACCATCTATCTCAATTTCTTTTTTACAATCATGGCAAATATTCTTATTTTTTAAATTTTTTATAAGTTCCATAAAAATATTTATTTGGTAATTTTTTATTTTCTCGACCTTTAATTTTTATTCACAACCCATTAATTTGTTGGCTTGACGTTTCGTATTATTATACCAATAACCAGTAGGAAAGGAAATGTTCCAAGGTTTTAGAATTTCTTCTGAATATTTTATTTGAAATTTCTTTACTGCGTCTTCAGTTATTTCGTCAAATAAAGAAGATTGTATAAAATCATCTTTTAAAAAACCTTGATTGATCAAAAATTGTTGAATTTTTTTAACTTCCTCATCACTCATACCTTTTTTTAAAGATTTAGTAAAATAAGGACATTCAGTCATTTTTTGAAATTTAGTTGAATTTCTTTGACAATAGATCTCATTAAGTTTTTTAAGAGTTGATTTATATACATAGCCAGTAGGAAAAGCTAAACCCAATGGTGTTAAAATATCTTTTTCATACTTTTTCTGGAATCTTTTTACTGCTTCAAAACTTTCTTTATCGTAAATACCATTAACATCTAATTTCTCCCCCTCAAATTCATTTAAAAAGTTCTGAAGTTTTTTTACCTCATTAGGATTATTCTTTGCGCTATATTTGATATATTCCAATAAATAAGGAGGACAAACCAAAGATGTTTTTTGTTTTGTTTTGCTTAATTTTTCGTTAATTAAACTCCAATCTTTTTGAGTAAATAAATAAAAAAATTCTTTTATTAGCTGATAAGCATATTGATAATTACCCATTTCAATTAAGTTAAAAACTTGAGTTTTAGCGCTGGTGCCACCAATAAGAGGAGCAGGAGTAGAAAAAGAGACGGTTTGTGTATTTTGGGGACGCCAATCAGTTTTGACTTTAAAATTAGACTGATCGCAAGAATTAGTGTTAGTACAATTAAAACTAATTTTACTGTTATCATTAAGAATTGTTGCATAGCCTAAAAACTCTCCCTGATTATTAATTGTCACTCCAGAAAAACTTATCCAACCCAAACTCTCTGACCAAGCATAGCCAGATAAATTACCATTGCCATTATTCTTAACTCCAGCAGTTGTTGGATTTAAATTAATCCAACCATAATTTTCACTCCATGCATAACCCGTCAAACCAGCATTTGTAATATGAACATTGCAATTATTACAACCAAAATTTATCCAGCCGATATTTTCTCCCCAAGCATATTTATATGTTGAATCAATAGTACCATCAGTAATAGAAGCTAAAACTAAACTGGGAAAAATCAAAACAGTAATAACAAAAATAACCACCGCAATTGTTAATTTTTGGATAAAATTACTGTTCATTTTTTAATAAAAAATCACTGACAAAAATCTGGTTTAGTTGTCGTGGCATATAATACGCCATCTAAAGTATAAAGATAAGTCACTCCGCCACCATCACTATCTCCCATAACTATACAGCCTGGATGAGTAGCGTCTCCGATAGCTATCGTTGAACTGCCATTTCCTAAAATATGCAAAGAATAGGCTGGTGTTGTTGTGCCAATTCCCACTTTTTGAGCAGCACTATCTACAAATAAAGTACTGGTTGCTACAGTAAAATCATTGGCTCCTAAATCAACATTTTTAGTCGCTCCTGTATAAGGAATAAACATTTCCGTTAAAACTTCTAGGTTGGTTGGAATTTCCCAATGAGAAGTCGAATTACCACGATAGTAAATTCTAATTGTAGGAGCAGTACCGCTGCCAGAAACAACAGCATAAACCTTACCAACTATTCTACTATCGTCTGCTGGTTGATAATCTTCACCCAAAACAAGGGGTACCTCAAAATAGGATTTATTGGTAATAATATTTGAATTAGCCGAGGTCGCAATAACAACTTCTGAATTATCTGCTTTTAACTCCACTAATTTCCAAAAAACTCTCAACGTTTTATTCCCGGCTGATCTTTCTAACATAATACGCCAACTATAAACACCTTTAATAAGTTTTGCCGGCCTTTCTCCTTCTGCTGAGATCCAACCCATTATATAATCGTTATTGTTTAATCCTGATTTTTCATAATAAGTTTCGGATTCAGTTGGAACTGCTAAAGAACAAAGTTTATAACCAGTTGGATCTGAATTATCAGTCATATAATATCTCGCTCCAATAGCAGTCACAGCTTCGTCAACATATTTCTTATCTACCAATTGATGAATTTCAGTAAAATTTCTATGTTCATCTAAAAAGGGGATTCCATTAATAATTATCTGTGGAGTTGTTTGATCAAGATGAAGAAATTCTTGCCAACCACCATTTTGATAAAACTTAAACTGATTAGCAGTGCTATCATAATAAATTACTCCATTACCATCAATTGGAGCGGATGAAGGCTGTAGTCGTAAAGCGCCATTAATATCTAATTTATAAGCTGGTGTTGTTGTACCAATTCCGATATTATTCTCACTCTCATAAATTACTGAATTTGCAATAGTTGTATCATCTGTAAATTTTGGAATATAATTGGCTGTTCCATTGGAAATCGTTGGAGCAATCACCGTACAATTTGTCTCACCCGGAGCACAATTCGGCTCTAAAGTTTCACCAGGTTGATATGGCGAAATTGGGGGTACTGCTTTTACTATTGTAAAAATCACTAAAAACGAAATTAAGATAATCAGTCCGCCTTTGAGTAAATTGCCAAATTGAAAATGTAATTTTGGATGAATTTTGTGCAATTTTTTTTATTTGTCGATTATATTTGCTCATAGTCTTTACTTAATTTTAATTAAATATTATTACGACCTTCTTTTATTATACTACAAAAAAAAATAAGCACCAAACCAAAATTTTCTCTAATAAAATCTATTATTAGATAAATTTAATTAATGAAAGTTATTTTAAATTCCGTATTTTAAAGTTATTGGAACTTGGAATAAAAAATTATAAGGAGGATAAAAAGTGAAAATTGCAAAGGCAAAAAACAACAAGAGAAGAAAAACAATGGCTATTTTATTGTAAATTTTTGGCAAACTTTTCCAAAACATCAGTTTATAACTTAATAACTGTCCCAAAATTACGGCAATCACAAAAGTTAAAATATCTAAAACCAAAAAGTTTTTTCCTAAAATCGCTTTGTAGGAATAAAAAATCACCACAATAAAAAAAGGCATTGCATAAATGCCTTTGGTTTTGGCAAAGAAAAAATTTTCTGGCCTTTCTTTTAATAATCTCATTTCAATTAACATCCATAGCAAAGCCGGTATCACTGCCAATTTCAAATGTTCCCAAGTGCTTTCATTGACCGCTGAAAAAATCCCCACCAGCCAAAACCTATTTGCCCACTCAAAAGCAAAATGAAGCAAACTGCCTAAAAAAATAATAAAGAGTGCGCCAATTAATTCCAATTTTAAAATTTTAGACTGCATAAATTTTATCTGCTCCATTTTTTTGAAATAAAAAACCATATATCCAATCAATTTCTTTGGATAATGGAATTTCAACAAATTTTACCTTTGGCAAATTCATAATCAAATGATACCACTTTAATTACAAAAAATAAAACATTAAAAAATGCGACGCAATTTTAGTGCTTTTAGATAATAAAAAAGGGAGCGAGGGAATATCTAGAGAAATTGCTTTTCCGGGTGGCAATTCTTTCACTTTCCAATTCATATCCCTGAATAAATTAAAAGTTTTGTGGCCTGCGCTTTCTAAACTTGAAATAATCTTTTCTAACTTTCGCCTCAGTGTTTTCTTCTCCTCTTTTTTAAATTTGTTTGAAACAAATATTTTCATTTGAATGAAAAAAAGGGCACTATTAAAAGTGCCCATTAGGTTCTAACAAAAACTTTACCTTGGATAATTTTATTTGCTGGCCTACCATGAATAATTGTCTCCTTTGCGAATTCTTCTCCACACTTTGGACATTTTAAATCCCCATTCGTGAAGTCGCGGAGAATATTATCTTTATAACATTTAATAAGATGTCCTCTTCCCTCCTTTCGGTATTTATACAAAAGAGTACCACATTTTCGGCAATATACTTTAATTACGTATACATCTCTCTTACCCATTTTTCTCACCTCCTTTTAAATTTACTAAATTTATTATAGCAGAAATTACAAATTTTACAATTTTTAGTTTTTGATAAATTTTGCAAAGGGGGATTTTATTTCTTTTAAAAATATAGTAATGTATCCCTTTTCAATGATATTCTCTCTTTTAATACCTAATTTTTCGAAAAGCGAAAATAATTTTTTCTTATCCTTTTTGTCTCTCGAAATAATTTCTGCCTCTATGAAATTTCCCCATTTTTTGAATTTATCCAAATTAATTTTTATCTTTCCCAATTGAAAAGTTTCTCTCTTCTTTTCAATATTTATTACCCTTTCTAATCCTATTAGAGAAAACATTTCAATAAAGACTTTAGGTTCCTTTATTTTTGTTTCAACCTCTTCCCAAACTCCATCCAATTTTATTTTAGCAGCTTTTACTGTCAAAATGTTTTCCCTTCCTCTTTCTCTTATTCTAACTAAAAAAGAATAACCAAGTTTTTTACATAATTCTTGAGAACTAAAGTATTGATCTTTTTCCATTTTTGCCCCTAAATACTTATCTCCCATTTCCCTTAACTTTTTCTTTATTTTCCTCGGATTTTTAATTTTTGCCCTCAATTCTATTTCCATAAATTTAAATATTTTTCCAAAAAATTCCTTTTATTTCCTCTATTTTTTTATCTTTCAATTTTTTAATTAAATTATTTTTAATCTCACTAAAAATCTGAAGATCGCTGAAATGAGCTTTTGTATATATTTGAACTGCTTCGCATCCAAGCATGATATATTCTAAAACATCCTCAGCGCTCTCAATTCCTCCAACTCCTATAATAGGAATTTTCAGAACTTTCTTTACTTCATAAATTGCCGCTAAAACCAAAGGTTTAATTGCTCTACCGCTCATTCCGCCAACTATTGATTCCAAATATGGTTTTCCTGTCTCAATATTTATCCTCAATCCAGGTCCAATAGAATTGGAAATTACGAGAGCATCTACCAAATGTCTTTTTTCAAATTCTTTTAGCTTCTTTAAATCGATATTCTGCAAGGATAATTTCAAGAATAAAGGTTGTGAGGTCTTTTTTCTTGCTAATTTTAATACTTTTTCAACGGTTTGATAAGAAATTTCACCATAAAGCTTTGCCGAATGCGGACATGAAAAATTGATTTCATAAAATGATGGCGGAAAGTTTTTTTCGAAGGTGGAAATTATTTCTCCACAACCCCCGGGATCTCTCGCTGATAAACTAACAATTAACCTTCCGTATTTTTCTATTTCTTTGGCTTTATCTATCCAGTATTCACAAGGAGTGAGGTTTTGATTATCGGTATTAAGCATATATATTCCATTTTCTATATAATAAGCCGGGTTAAATATTTTTCTTTTTTCTTTTTTTATTCTTAGAGTCCTAGTCACAACTGCTCCTGCTCCATATTTTAGAGCCTTTATTAAATTTTCTTTATTCTCTCCAAGCGTTCCCGAACCTAAAATCAAGGGGGTTTTTAATTTTTTACCAAAAAGCGTTATTTCTAAATTCATAAGTTGAAAAAACTTTTGATGTAATCCTCTATTTGTTTGCAGATTGAATTCTCATTCTTTTGGTCAACATAATAAATATAATTCAAATATTCTTTTAGTTGAAGGGTTTTCTTAATCTCCTTTTCAGCTGAATGAAGCCTTAATTGAATTTCCTTTTCATTCTCTTTAGAATCTTTCTTCCTTCTCTCCGCTCTTTCAAAAAGAAAGTTTATATCTTTTGGAAGAATAGCAATAACCAGAGCGGAGGGTAAAATTTTTCGAAATTTTAATAAATTCTTAACATGAATTTCGGTAATTTGGTATTTAGAGGAATCAAAGGCATCTTTAGGAAATCCATAGTAATTTCCGTAAATCTTATGAGGTAAAATTAATTCTCCTTCTTTAATCTTCTTTTGAAATTTTTCTTCGGTTAAAAAAATTCTTTCGTCTCTGTTTTCGTTTTTTCGTTTTTTTCTTGTGGTATATACTGGCGGTTCTTCAAAGCTAAATTTTTTCTTAAGGTAGTTTTTAACAAAACCTTTTCCTACGAAGGCTGAACCACATATTGCAATAAAGATATTCTTTTTTAAAGATTTTTTTATCATCATTCAAGCTTTGGTTTCTGACGATTATCAAAAATAAATTCCAGAAAAAGAGAGGCATATTCTCCAGTTCCTAAATCAAATTGAAGAAAAATATCTTTATCTTTAATCATGTAACTAAAATTTTTAGGATAAAATAAAACATTTCTCAAATGACCTTGAATTCCAAATTTTTTGTAAGCGTGTTTTAGTTCGTCAAAATTTATTTTTTCTTTTTTAAAAATCTCAGAATATAATTTAAAAGTAGTTCTATCTATTTTGCTATCGTATCCAAGTTTTTGCAGTTGAAAACCTGCAAGTTTACGAAGATTGCTCTTTTGTTTTGCTATTAATAGGGAAAGTGCTAAATTGAAAAGATAGCTATTATAACTGTAGAGACAGAACTTTAAAACTTCGTTCTCCTGTACTATTTTTTCAATTTTTTCTTTCTGTAATAGACGTTCAAATATCTCCCGTTCATAAACCAATGTGGAAACTTTAGAAAGAATTTTATAGCACCTTTTAAAATCACTAAAATTTTCTTTAATTTCGTTTCGAATCTTTTTAATTTTTAGTGGTTCGTATTCTCCGATATCAGTTAGAAATCTTTTAATAAATTCTCGATATTTCTTTTTAATTAAAAGCTTTCCATATAAATGATTATTTTGTCTTATTCCAAATCTTTGAGGACCATAAAAATTAGGGAGGCCTTCCTCAATTTTTTCTTCTGACTGTTTTAATATTTCTTTACATATTTGCTTATCAAAATTAAAATTTCTTGCTCTTACCTTAAAACGATTTCCTAAGTGATCTCGGAGTGACAATTTTTTATTGGATGGTTTAAATTGAGCGATAAAGAATTTTTTAAATTTTGTGTGCTGTAATTTTCCTTTATTCGGAATGCAAATTAACTGAGCAGTAATACCAAAAGTATCCTTTAATCCACAAAAAGAAATTTCTTTTGGATTAAGAGAATTTTTAATAGCTAAAATTCGACAGACTTCGAAAGTACTAATACCTTTTTTAACAAGCGTGGCAAGTATATATTTTGACTGAAAATTTTTTAATTTGGTTTTTGGAGCTTTTACAGAACAAACATCGTCTCGGTGAATTTCTTCTACTATGAAATCTTCGGTTTTCAAATAAAGATCGGCTTTAATCCTTGTAAAAGGACTTCTCCATTCAATTCCAATATTTCTAAAAAATTTTTCTTCCATAAACTTAAAGTAAAATTTAAGTAAATTTCATTTTATTTTTCAATATTGAATTGGTTGATATAGCTCGATTCACAAATTAAGAATAATTTCATTATAAATTTGGCTCGCCCAGAAAAATCTTTTGTCTTTTTGCCATTTTAAAATTGCTTTTTGCAAGGCAATTGGTAAAACTTTTTCTTTTGAAAATCTCTTTTTATCAAAAAAGAAAAATGAAATGTGGTCCTCCCTGCTTTCTGAAACTATCTTCTCTGGAATAACATAGAAAACTAAATTAATCTCGTGATGTTTTTCGCCTTCCTCTTCGTAAAAATTATCCACCAAACCAATCAGAGAAAATTTTCTAATTTTAATTCCCAATTCCTCCTTAACTTCTCTAAAAAGCGCATCAGGAATGCTTTCTCCAAATTCCAAATGCCCGCCAAGAAGAAAATAATATCCTTTCTCTTTGTGAAAGCAAACCAAAATTTTTCCTTTATTTTGAACAACTGCCCTAATACAGATTTCAAAATTTTCCATATTGTTATTAAAGTTTATTGAATTTTTCTTTGAACTCTTGGTAAATTGGCTCATTTTTAATTTTTGAGGCAACGTCTTTTAAAAATATCTGCCATTTTTCATAAACCTCTTTCTTTTTCAGCCTGCTTTTTATGTATTTGTAATAATCGGCATTGTCAATGTGATCAGCCACAGAAACGATAATCGCCTCGCGACCAGCTTTTATTATTCGCCTGTAAGTATCGAGATATCTTTCTTTATTGTTGGTAATTTCCGGATTAAAAGAAACTGCCTCAACTATCTTTGCCACTTTTTTGCCAAATTTCTTTTCTATTTCTTTAATTGATACTCCGGCATCTTCTTCTACATCGTGCAAGATAGCGCCAATAACAATATCTTTACTATAACCTCTTTTTAACAAATTAAAACCCATCATTAGAGAATGCATCACCGTCTTGTCGTTAGCAATTTTAGAATTTCCTTTTTTGTCTAAACAACAATCAATTAAAAATTTAATAGCCTTTTGGATTTCGAATCGTTCTTTTTTAATTTGGCTAATGGGTTTCATAAAAGTATAATTTTCTTCATCTTTTTAAATTTTGGCTATTTTAATTCAGTTTTTAACCATCCTACGGCTTTTCGCACATAATCCTCTTTATCATTTTCCACTTTTTTCAATAATTTTTCAACTTTTTGTTTAGCAAAACCCTGCCGGCTCAATTCTATTAATAAAACAATTGCAAATCTTCTCTGCCAAAAATTTTTTGAAGATATCAATTCTCTTGAAAGATCAAAAATTTCTTTTTGATTTTCTTTCACTATTTTTCTTATTCCTTGAGTGGCTAAAGTATCACAAACCGCCCAATCTGAAATATCTTTACTGAATTTTCTTATTAATTTTAGAGTTTTCTTTTGATTAATTTGGCTAATTTTTCCTAACACTTTACTTGCTAAAATCTTCTCTTCAAAAATTCCACTGCTCCATAATTTTTCCACTAATTCAAAGTTGGGCTTTTTAATTTTTTTTACAATTTCGTTCAAAACTGAGATTTTTACTCCATATTGTTTTTTAATATTAGGAACAAATTTTTGTATGTTCCTTTTAGTTTTTAAATCTGATTTACTCTTTAATATTTTTCTAATTTCTATTAATTGCATGTTAATCATATTAATCTACTTTTAATTTAAATATTTCTGCTGCATTTTTCCAAAAAATCCTTTCTTTATCTTCTTTTGAAATATTCAAAGAATTAACAAGGTTAATATGCGCTTTAAAATTACACATTGGATAATCAGTCCCGAATAAAATACTTTCCGGATTGTCTTTCATAGATTGTTCTAATACTCTTTTTATAATATCAAAACCTGTTTTTTCTATTACATCTTTATCAGCAAGAGCAGAAGTATCAAAATAAATATTTTTAACTCCTCTCGTAATTTGATAACAATACTCAACTTTTGGCCAAAAATAATGAGCAATTACTATTTTCAGTTTTGAAAATCTTTTTGCGATCTTAATAATATACTTTGGGTCGTTATATTTTGCAGCTTCAGGGTTGTTTGAATTCCAGCCTGTATGAACTACGATAGGACAATTTCTTTTTACACAAAGCTTGTAAACATCTATTAATCTTTTATCTGTTGGATAAATTGGATCGTGGCCGGGAAATATTTTTATACCTTTTATTATCTTTTTTTGAAGCAAAAAATCTAATTTATCTATCCATGCTTTTCTGTCTTTTCTAATGTCTATTGTCCCCAACAAAAACAATTTCTTTTCATTTTTAACTAATTTGAGACAAACATCCAAATCTCCTATTTTTGAACCATGCAAATTATCAGGGATTAAAATAGCATAATTAATTCTATTTTTTCTCATATCAGCAAGCAGTTTTCTTTTTGATTTTTCAAAAGTAAAACTTGTTTTAACAGCAGGTAAGTGAAGGTGTGCATCTATTATCATATTTTTTAATTTTTGTTATTTTTTATTATTTAAAAAGCTTAATAAGAGCTACTTCTTTTTTGATATAAAATGGTTTAAATCTTTCACTAGGGCAATAAATGTTAAATAATATTTTTCAAAAAAATTTTATCTCATTGTTTCATATTAAAACTGATTTTAATTTAATTTCTCTCGAAAATCAATTAATTTCGATTAAATTTGTAGATTGATATTCTGCAGAATGTTAGAATGTTTTGTTCCTCATCTTCGCTCTGCCAATTCTTGATAAACCTCACTTGCGCACTTTTTGCTTTTTCTATTAAATTTTTAATTTCTTTTTGCATAATTTTTTTAAAAAAGATTTTAAATTTGGAAAGTTGCAATTGTTTAAATTGTTTAATATAATATTTTAATATAAAATTAATAAATTACATATGTCCAAATCAAGTTTTTTAATTTCTTTATCTTTAGGAATTATAATTTTAATAGTTGCAGTTTTATTGGTCTTGAGTAAATTTCTCTATCCTTTCAATAAACTAAAAAGTTCAGAAATAAATTATGGTCAAACTCCTGTTAATCAAGAGACAACCACTCCTTTTTCCACTTCCGCTCCATCAACTCCTACCCTGCCCGAGTCTAGTGAAACTCCTAAAAGTGAAAAACCAGCTCCAACTTCTTCTGGGGTTAAAATGACAAGTGACTTTCAACCTTGCACTGGCATTGATCAAACCCAGAAAAATCCAATCGCCTATCACCGAATTTTATTGGCCAGTTCAAAAGATGGTCTTCATTTTACTCGCCTGAATAAATTAATCTCTGACAGAGCAAGTGTTCCAGACATAATGATTGATAAAGAGGGAAATGTCAGAATATACTTTGTTTTAATTACTTGCCGAGAACAGAGCCAAGATTTAAACAATATTCCGGTGGTGGCAATATCTTTTGATAACGGCAAAAACTGGATTTACAAAAAATTAATTATTGAAGCGCCAAGTGACGCTCCCCACTGCAAAACGCCCGGCGGTTCGCCGGCACCGGTTGATCCCGAGGTTTTGTTAATGTCTGACGGAACTTATCGGCTTTATGCCACTTGCCCGCAATATACTGCCCAAGGAACGCCAATGACCTATGTCTTTTTCTCTAATGACGGAATTCATTTTAACGGAGCAAAGCATACCTACATTCCTCAAAGCGGAATTGCTCTCGATCCAGTAGTGGTAAAATTTGGCAATACGTGGCATTTATTTAATGGCAATTCCAATCCCGCCACCTCTTCAGACGGCATCACTTTTAGCCCTCCGAAAACAGGAATATTTTGTCCTTTTAAATTCAAAGATGGAAACGTTGACAAGTGCTATGTGATTGGCGATGTTTTAACCCTTGAAAATCCCTTAAGATATAGAATCTATCTTTTTGGCGACACCCAAAACGAGGGTTTTAAATCTATTTTATCAACTGACGGAGAAAATTGGACAATGGAACAAAACAGCACTGAATATATCTTAACGATTACCCAAGAGGCAAAAGAAGAATATCATAAATTAATGTTTCCGACTGTGGCTAAACTAAAAGATGGAACATTTTTGATGGCTTATGAAACATTTATTCCCGGCACACCTTCTTCGATAATAGAGAGTGCGGCCGGCGGTAATCAAAGCGAAAAAACTTCTTCTCAAGAGCAACTGCCAAGTTCTCAACCACAACAACCAATTGGCAGATGCGGAGATGGAATTTGCGACTCCATTGAACAAATGACTCACACTTGTCCTTTGGATTGTTTTAAATAAAAAAGCTTATTGACTGATTTTGATTTAATTTTCCTCAAGTCAATTTTCCTCAACTAGTTCCTCAACTTTTCTTTTTGCTTCAGGGGAAACTTTAACTTTTAAAAACATATAATTTGCAAATTTTATAAACAAACTTCTTTAATCTCTAACTGGGTTTTGCCTTGTTTTTTGCCCGGCTGCTGAAAATTAATCAATAAGCCGTTTTTTATGCCAAGAATTTTTAAATAATTTTTTAATTGTTGTTCTTCTGACGCGCCCAGCGAACCGCTAATTGCCTTTAATTCTACCACCACCCTATTGCCATTTAAATTAACCACCAAATCCGGATAGCCCTCGCCCACATAATGATCTTTATATTTCAACTCCACCACTTTTTGGCTTTCGTACCTGATTTTGGCCAAACGCAATCCTACTTGCATTGCCTTATCATAAACGCTCTCATCAAACCCCGACCCCAACTTCTCATACACATCCTTGGCAATTTGCTTAATTTTTTGCACTGTTTTGTTCATAGATTTATTTTTTAATTAATTCTTCGACTTTTCTTTTTGCTTTGCCTAAAAGTTGTTTTGCCTTCTTTATTGATCTCACTAATTTCAAATTACCTCCAAAATTGTATGAATATTATCAAACCAATATTTTTGATATCCTGCTTCTGAAACTCTTTTTTTGTCATCACAATATAGTGAAAGAATGACTTTTATTTCATACTTTTGAAATGGAAATGATCTAGAAAATTCTCTTTCTTCAAAGATTCTCTTATACCAATCCACTTTATGTTCATAATCAGTATAGGTTATACTTTTTGGGTCTACAAATAAAATATAATATTTTTCCCCTTTACAAAGCCAAAATATAAAATCGGGCTTAAAATGTTCTATCTTTTCAGTTTTTGGATTATACCACGGAATATAAACTTCATCTGTTGTCTCATCTAATTTGGAAAACAGCCACCAGTCAAATTTTTTAGCGAATAAATTATCTTCTTGGGCCAAATAGTCATCTAATTCTTTAATGAACCTTACTTCACTTTCTTCGGTAATAATATGATTTAAATAATCTATTTTATATTGAGACTCAGATAAAATAATAGGATAATAGTAATGATTTGGAACATATTTTATTTTTATACCGTCAAACTTTGATTCTTCTTTGTATTTAGTAGTAATCTCCTCTACTTTTTGAGTATATTTTGATAAACTAATTTTTTTATTTTCAAAATCTAATTGCAGTTGCCTTATTTTATCTTCTTTAACTTCAAAATTTTTTACATATTCTATATCTTTCAAAAATTCTTCCAAATTTTTTGTCTTTGGGTTAAATCTTATTCTTTCAAAATGAACAATAAATTTCCCCTTTTCTATTTTTTCAAAACGATCAAATTTTTCCGGTATTAAAGAAAAATGATTAATAATTTTAGATAAAATTAATGCCGGATTATCAATTGCTATCAAGTTTTCTTCAAATTTATAATATTCACCTTCTTTAGCAAAACTTTCTTTTATCTTTTCTAAAACTTGCGGCGTAGAATCATAATTCATTAAAACAATTCTATCATCGGCTAAATAGTTATAATAATTTTTAGTTAAATTAAAATCTTCTTTATTTAAATGAAAACGGGTAATTTCTCTTTCTTCAGCTAAAATATGCTCTGCTGATTTATAAACCGGTACAAAAAGCGGTAATTTTTCTGCTTTTTTATTAATTTCAAAATAATTTCCAACAGAAATCTCTTCTCCTTTTATTTCTTTAAAAGTATTTATTGTTTCTTTTAAAGCAGATGCGCTTGTCCCAAAAATAAATAAAGTTTCAAGGGGCAGAGATAAATCTTTAATCTTTTGATAAATTTCTTGCGAAATTTTTCTTGCTGATAAAAGTTTTTGAATCCTTTTTCTTGCGTTTTTTATAGGTTCAATTCTAATCCCTCTACCAACTGATTGCAAAACAAATTTTTTCGCCTGCGAGCCGACGCCAATATTAATATAAAGAATTATATTTGGCCTATTTGAATCCCATCCTTCATAAAAAGTCCTTGAACCCATTAAAATATTTATATCTGAATCGTCTCTGTTAATTTTTTTAAAATAGCTTTCATTATCAAAGGTTTCAACAATATCATATCCTTCTAATTCTTCTTTAATCCATTTTGAAATATCGCCAATTTTAATTAAAGCAAACGGCTTTTCAGAAGATCTCAACTTAAAAATCATTTCCTTGCGATTATTAGGAATAATTAAAACTTCAATATTGCTTGGACTTTTTGAATTAAAAACATCATTTAAAATATCTTCATAAGAAATGACATCAAAAACTTTATCATCAATTTTTATTTCTCCATTTCCCGGAATAATAGTTTTATTTTCATTAATTAATGTTTCTTTTAATTCTTTTTTCGCTAAATCAAAAATTTTTTGATTTATTTGGCCTTTAGCAATTTTTTCTATTTCTTTAAAAAATAACTTTAAATCTG
>Ga0315298_1000426_pt1 | contig 80497 bp, 63 predicted proteins | sample WHS_1_MG_FD_203077 | JGI IMG/M metagenome (GOLD analysis project Ga0315298, IMG submission 203077) | Extremophilic microbial mat communities from Washburn Hot Springs, YNP, Wyoming, USA - WHS_1_MG | ecosystem: Environmental > Aquatic > Thermal springs > Hot (42-90C) | place: USA: Wyoming... | reverse complement strand
GCTCATATCCGGAATGAAACACAAGTATTTAAGCCTACCCAGCACCTTGCCACCCAACGTAAAACCACAAAATACCCAATAGCACTTTTTAATCCGCCGTCTCACGACGGCGGCTACCATAACGGCGGTTATTGCATTCCGGCGCGCGGCCACCGTGGCCGCAGTGACTGCCGTTGACTAGGACTGGTTTGAGGTCTTTTTGCGGCGTGGAAGTGGCAGATCAGTGGGAACGGTGATGTATGGGTGTTAAGCGCAGTGTTGTTTCTGCGGGCGAGGACGCCCGCGCGCCTTTGGGCCAGATTGGCGCGCGCCGTTCTGCCCCGTACCCGCGGCCGTAAGGGCGCGGAGGGCAGGATTCCGGCCGAGAGGCCGGGTCTGTACGACCCACACCGGCGCGCAGTGGACTGCGCGCCCTACCTTACTCTTTACGCCTCTGGTGTGAAGGATTGGAGTAGAAGTTTTTGGAGCGCGGTGCTCCAGCACCGCTTTTGTTTCGGTTGGAGGGACGACTTCCATGTCGGCCAGAGTTTGGTGCAGGCCCGACCGCGCTGGGCAGTTGGCTTGGACGAAGCGTCGTCTTCCAATGCGCGATTTGCCGTGCCGTCCGGACTGCTTTTTTGCGGCGCTAATCTTGCAGCCACCAGACTGCCTCATCCACATTTGCGCTGCGGGTTTCGCTTCGTCAAAACCCGATCGCTGGTAGGGCGGGCAGTCCCCTGCCCGCCGGATGCAGAATCAACAGGGTGTTTTTCCCGCACCAACAGATTACCAGCTCGTAGCCGCGCTCGTAAGAGCGCGGAAAAATATTCAAACCTAAAAGCTTGGTCTGAATGACCAACCCAGGCGCGAGTTGGACTGTGCGTCCTACCGACTCTCTGCGCCTCAGCGTCTCCGCGGTAAACCAGAAGTAGTTGGAAGGCCGACTTCCACATCGGCCCGATCTTTTAGCCGAATGCGGAAAAGTGCATGGGCCTGCCGGCAAGATGCCGGCGGCACGCTCCGGATAGCTGGCCAAACACGGCCTGTGCGCCTCGGAGAGGCGCACTCCGCTAGCCGCGCTCGAAAGAGCGCGGCTAGCGAGCTACCGGCCAGTCAGCGTGGGGAAACACGCTGTTAATTCCGGCTGGGGCGGGTAGAGGACTGCCCGCTCTATCTGAGATCGGGTTTTGACGAACTCTGTGGCTGACATGGAGGTCAGCCCTCCAAACGAATTGAAAGCGGTGTAGGCGCTCGCTGAGGTTCGCTGTGCCATTGCACCGAACCATAGGATGCGCCGGCAAATAGGGTCGCAAAGCTCGACAACGGCGCTTTCATGCCTTGCTACTACACCGCGGCTAGACCCAGGTTTTGCGTTTCCATCCCCACGCTGAACGATGTGGAGGTATAACTCTCCCTTGTTTGGAGGTTGACGCACACACGAAAAAGGCGTTGGGATCGAGCGATCTTTATTCGATGCAGAAAACAAAGCTTTGACCTTTTACCCGGCACCAAAGGAGCTACGAATTAAGCCTGGTGCCAACTGCAAAATCCGGATTTATTCCTCAAAGACAAATGCGCCGTAGCCAACGACGCGGGTGCGCGGTCCCGCCGTGTCCCCCGAATTACGCAGGTCAACCGTCCGCGCGCGTAAACCGCGCCGCTTTGCTGCGTGCAGCATTCCGCGGATTGGTGCTGCGCCGCATGCCTGTTCGTCGCTGATTTCATCCGGACACAACCGTTCAATTGCGTCTGCAGCAGCCCGGTCCAATTCCTGCGCAGTTTTATAGTCGCAATAATGGCTTAGGTCTGAACTGATAATAATCCGCGTTTCTGGCCCGCCCCATAATCTGTCAATCACATCGGCAACTTCCGTGTCTTTCGCATCGCCGACAACGATCGGCACGAGCCTGAAATCATCTAACACAACCTGCAAGAATGGCAGGTGCACCTCGAGCGAATGTTCGTATGCATGTGCTTCATCGAGCACAACCACCTGGGGCACAGCCGCTAGCGCGCGGGTGCATTCGGTATCAAGCTGGACATTGCCAAGTGGCGTTGCAAGCGCTTCGGCACTGCTCAAGCCAAGGCCACGAAACTGCACATGATGCGACGGCCCGAGTAAAACAATCCGCCTGATCATCGCACGGCCTTTGGCAAGCCGCGCATACGCACTGGCGGCAATCGGCCCCGAGTATACATACCCCGCATGCGGCGCTATGACAGCTTTCGGTACCTGACCAGTTTCGGGTTTAACTTGTCGAATAAAGCCTTCGATCATCGCGCGCAGTTCAGCCGGGTTGGCCGGGTAAAACTGTCCAGCCACAGCAGGCTGACGAACCCGCGAAAATGAACTATGTCGAAACATCGGCATAACAATTACGGTTAACCTTGATTCGAGCCGAATCTGCCGGACCTGGAACCCACAGTTACCAACAGATTCAAAACCAGCAATACCGTAAGTGGTGGGATACTGAACCGAAAGAATCTATCGGGTTCGTAATTCGCTTTTGTATCCGAGTTTAACATTCACATTTCGGATTTCACGCCGGATGCACGCGCCGGGGCGACCGTTTGAAATAATCAAGAACCGATCCGCTACCCTGCGGCCCAGCACCATGATCACTTGGCCAAATGCCGGGAATTTTTGTCCGGCAACCCGGGCAAGTTCCGTCCGGTGTGATTTTGTACTCACGCACAAGAAAACCGTATCTGTCTATCAATTTTTCGTGGCATTTTGGGCAGTATGTGTTTTCCCACGGGCCAACCCGACCGGGTAAATTACCCGCATAAACAAACCACAAGCCTTCCTCGGCACCAATCTCGGCTGCACGAACGAGCTGACGCGCGGTTGTGGGTGGCGGCTCGGTCATCTTGTAGTTTGGATGAAACGCCGTCACATGCCAGGGTATGTCGGGACTGACTGATGCAATAAACTTTGCAATTGCACGCAACTCGGTCTCACTATCGTTGAATCCGGGCACAACAAGTGTCACTATCTCGACCCACAAACCGTTTTCGTAAGCGAGGCGAATCCCGTTTTTCACACCATCAAGCGTGCCGCCTAATACACGGTACTGTTTGTCGTCGAAACTCTTGAGGTCAATTTTGTACGCCACAAGCCATGGCTTGATGAACTCGATCACTTCGGGCGTGGCATATCCGTTTGACACCACAGCACAGGCCAGGCCGACCTGTTTGGCTTTCTGAAAGATTGCAACAGCCCATTCGATCGTGATCAACGGTTCGTTGTAACTCGACACGACAAGACGCGCGCCGCTACGCTGTGCCGCACTTACGACCTGCTCCGGTGTAAGCTCGACAATCGCCGCGCCGCCGATGGATTCGCGCAGTGCCTGGCTTGTGACCCAGTTCTGGCAAAACGGACAATGAAAGTTACACCCCAGCATGCCAAAGGTTAATGCGTCTGAGCCGGGATAGACGTGGTAAAACGGTTTCTTCTCGACCGGATCGCTTGCCAACCCACCCGCAACATACCCGAATGGAACGCGCAACTCGCCGGCTTGAACGAAACGTACCCGGCATATCCCGCGTCTGCCTTCGGCTATCAAACATCGGTGCGCACACGCCAGGCACCGGATGCGCTCGCCTTCGCGCTGCCACAGTTTCCCAACAACCGTACGGCTATCCAGTGCATGCGCAAGTGTCTCATCAGCGGCATTTGGATCCGCCGAACTCTGCGCCACGGGAATATTACCGGGATCACTTTGACTGACTCGGTCTGGTTCGGATGTTATCATTGCTACGCACGTTAAGTTGAGCTTGCTACATTGTGGCCCGGGCGAGTGTGCTTGTCAAAGCCGCAAGGACACAAACACCGATTGTGCGGCAGTTCAGGTTCAAGTAACGTTTCATGGCCGTCGGCTCTGGATAAACACGCGGAATAAACCGCCAAAATGTTCCGGATGCACCAACGTTTTGAACTGTCTTTTTTGCGCTTCCGACCAGTTGCTCGATGCCATACGGGCGCGCAAAGCGCGTTCGGCTATTCGCGTCAGGAATTGGCCTTGGGTAAATAATCCGTCGGTTGTCAAGCCGGCTGCTTCCCCCGCAATTTGCAACGCTGTAAAATCAACATGGGCCGTGATGTCCTGTTCACCCGGTGCGGCCAATACATCAGCGACAAGCTGATGCCGTCGGTATGCGCGTACCGTGCCTGTTATGCGAGCTGGATTGAGCAATTCATACCTGGGCAACCCGTAATCAATCGCCACGAGTTTACCTGCAGCAAGCGCCTTTGCGGCGCTTGTCCACCACTGTCCAGCCGCTGGGCAAGTCTCTATGGTGTATCCATCTGGCAATGCATCCAAAAACTCGGCCGGCAATCCCACAAGTAAAGCAGGGTTACAACCCGGTTTGCGAATCTTGGCCCAAACAAACCTGTCTTCGTTCACAGTTACACCCCACTCGAACCATTCGCGGTTCTGTGCGTCCCAGCCGAACCTGTGGACAGGCAATGAATCGAGGAATTCATTGGAAAATATTATGCCGACGAACCCGCCCCTGGACGATTCCAAAGAATCAATCCAGCGTACACGGTCGCCGAACCGCTCGAGTTTTTTGCGTTGCCACGTGCGCCTGCGCGCCGACGGTTCAATAAGCCAGTACTCGATTCGCTCGAATAGCACGGGCTGCCACGTTTTGACCCAGTTCAAAATGTCAGTCGCTAATTGCCCATCATGTGCGCCGGCCTCGACAAGTTGAACGGGCGACCCTGCGGGCAATTCAGTCAGCCATTCGGCAAACTGCATTGCAAGCAGTTCACCAAACAAACTGCCGGTACTGACGCTGGTGTAGTAATGCCCGGCGCGCCCGATCGTGTCCGGTTCCTGTTCATAAAATCCATAATTCGGACAATACAACGCCAGCTCCATGAACCGGGCGAAACTGATCGTGCCGCGATTCACAATCTCATTACGAATAATTTCGTGAACAGGTGACACAGGGCAAGCAGGCTGGTGTGGTTTGAGCTAACAGAAAACCGGATCAAAATGGCCTATGGCGAAGATTGACGCTTTTTTTAACATGGTCGTTGAATACAATGCATCTGACCTGCACTTGTCATCGGGCAACTCGCCCATGCTGCGTATTGACGGTCAGTTGCAGCGTATTGATTATCCGCCACTGGACAACGACGAACTCAAAAAGATGCTGTACGAAATCGCGCCCGAATACAAGATCAAGACATTTGAGGAAACGGGCGACGTGGATTTTGCCTATGAGATACCAAATGTTGTCCGGTTCCGCGTGAACTATTACCAGCAGAAAAACGGCATCGCCGCCGCCTTCAGGCAAATACCGACCAACGTATGGTCGTTTGAAGACTTCGAAAAAGTAGACGCGCCACTACCGCCTGTGTTGAAGAAATTCGCAATGCTAAATCGCGGCCTGGTAATTGTCACAGGACCAACCGGCTCGGGCAAATCAACCACCCTCGCCGCGATCATTGATTATGCAAACAAGAACAGGCGCGACCATATCATCACGCTGGAAGACCCGATCGAGTTTGTCCACCAAAGTAAGAACTGCCTGGTTAACCAACGCGAGGTGGGCGTGCACACCAAATCGTTCGCAAGCGGCCTGCGCGGCGCGTTGCGTGAAGACCCGGACATCATTCTGGTGGGCGAGATGCGTGATTTGGAAACGATCGAACTGGCAATCACAGCGGCAAATACGGGTCACCTTGTATTCGCCACATTGCACACACCAAGCGCAGCAAAAACAGTTGACCGTATCATAGACGTTTTCCCGGCTGAGCAACAAAACAAAATCCGAGCCACATTGTCTGAAGCACTCAAAGGTATTATTGCACAGACATTGTTTAGGCGAATAGACAAGAAAGGCCGAATCGCAGCTTTCGAAATTTTGGTCTTCACAACTGCAATTGCAAACCTGGTGCGCGAAAACAAAACGCATCAGATACCGGGCATGATCCAGGTCGGCAAACGAATCGGCAACCAACCGTTGGACGACCATATCATGGAACACATCAGAATGAAACGGATCAGCCCCGAAGAAGCTTACGAGAAAGCTCAGGACAAAAAGAAGTTCAGGCAGTTTCTCTCCAATCCACCCGAGGAAGAAGACTTCTAACCCGAACAGTATCACACCATGCGCAGATCCGAGCTAGAATACATCCTGACAACAATGCTTGAGGCGTATCCGGACGTATCGGACCTGTTGTTTACCGTTGACCGCCCGTTACAGGTAGAATCCGAGGGGCAATTGAAACCTGTGGAAATAGACCCGCCGATCGGCAAGCTGACGCCGTTCCAAACCGAAATGGTGGCATTAAATTTGATCGGCGAAAATCAGTGGCACCTCGAAGACCTGCTTAGACACGGTTCATGTGACGCCGCTTATACGTTGTCCGAACAGGCGCGGTTCCGTATCAGTGTGTTCTCACAACGCGGCAATTACTCGATCGTGCTGCGGCGCTTGAACACGCGCATACCCACAATCGAAGAATTGAACCTGCCGCTAATCCTCAAGGAAATCCCAAAAGAAACCATGGGCCTTGTGCTTGTGACCGGGCCGACTGGCAGCGGCAAAACCACAACCTTGGCAGCGTTGCTGGGCGAATTAAACAAACAACGACCCGTGCACGTCATCACGCTCGAAGACCCAATCGAGTACATTCATACACACGATAAGGCGACGTTTAACCAACGCGAACTTGGGACTGACTTTGACGATTACGCCTCTGGATTGCGCGCTGCAATGCGACAAGCGCCCAAGGTAATCCTCGTAGGCGAAATGCGCGACCGCGAGACAGTGCGCGTGGCGCTTAGCGCAGCCGAGACAGGCCATCTCGTAATGAGCACATTGCACACAAGTGACGCATCGCAAACCGTCAACCGTATCCTAGGTCTGTTCGAAGCCGAAGACCAGGAACAAATTCGCACTCGACTCGCCGACTCGCTGCGGTGGGTCGTCAGCCAACGACTTGTACCGAAGATTGGAGGTGGGCGTTATCCATTGGTCGAAGTCATGGGATCGAACCTGCGCACGCAAGAAACAATCCGCGTCGGTGAAAGCGAAGGTAAAACATTCTACGAGATCATCGAAGCAAGCTATCCGTTCGGCTGGCGAACCTTTGACCATGCGTGCCTCGAGGCGTACGAAAAGGGGTATATAACCGAAGAAACTGCAATAATGTACTGCACTAAACGCGGTGTTGTCACACGCGGTATTGACATGATCAAAAAGGCACGAGGCGAGCCTACAACACCAATCACAAGCCTAAGGCTTAAACCCACCGCACCGGCTAGCGCCACATCGGATGCAACTCCAACATTAAAACTCAAACTCAAATGACAGATTGCCATGGCCGAGAAATTCGATTTCATAACCGCAACGGACAAACCTGCACTTGTGGCGTTTTCGAATCCTGAGCTTCTGCAGGCCACAAAAACCGCTCTGCAGGAACTCGGTTACAAGGTTCATACCGCCGCAACGCACGGCGATTTCATGATCCGGTTCAGCCAGATACGCTACCAGGTTGTGGTTTTGGAAGAGCTGTTCTGCGCCAATTCACTTGCCGAAAACACAACATTGCGCGCACTGCAGCAGATGCCAATGAACCAGCGCAGACATGCAACGATCATTTTGATCGGCGACTCATTCCAGACATTTACACCCATGCAAGCATTCCAACAAAGTGTCCATGCCGTGATCAACCCGAGTGAACTGTTCCTGCTGCGCCAGTTGATCGAGAAAGCTGTTGCAGATAACGCAATGTTCATGCACAACTTCCGCATGGTACAAGAACGGTTGATCATGGGCAAAACACGAGACTGACACCTGCGTGTCGCAAAGCCCTGTGCTGTAAAAAGCAAAAACGTCGTGTTTTGTGGCTGAATTACGGTTGTTGAACCGATAAACTTGGCCCCGATGCAACAGCGTCTGGACCAAGCGCTTGTCGAGCTTGGGTTGTGCACAAGCCGCGAGCAGGCCAAACGCACCATCATGGCCGGTCAAGTCGTCGTCAACCGGCAACGGGTGCTGAAACCGAGCCGACTCGTACGGCCCACCGACGAAATTAAAATCGCCAAGCCACAGCCATATGTAAGTCGCGGCGGTGAAAAACTCGAAGGCGCACTTGCACATTTCAAATTGGACGTGACCGGCGCAGTTGTGATTGACATCGGAGCGAGCACGGGCGGGTTTACCGACTGTGTACTTCAACATGGGGCGAAAAAAGTTTATGCAGTTGATGTCGGGCGCGGCCAGCTCGCATGGAAACTGCGCAACGACCCGCGTGTGGTTGTAATGGAAAATGTCAACGCGCGGTATCTGGCCCCTGAAAAAATGCCGGGCGGGTTTGCCCCGGCAGACCTAGTGTTGATTGATTGCTCGTTCATCTCGCTGCAAAAGATCATTCCGGCTGCAATTGCGCTTGTGCGCAGCTCAGGTAAAATCCTGGCGTTGGTGAAACCACAGTTCGAAGCCGGCAGACGCGAAGCAGCGCGCGGCAAGGGCGTCATCCGTGACCCGGCTGTGCACAGCCGCGTAATGACCGACTTGAAGCTTTTCGTTGAACAGACCGGCACGTTAAAATGGCTCGGTCAGATCGAGTCACCGTTGCTTGGCCCGGCTGGCAACAAAGAATTTTTTGTGCTGCTTGAAAAAACAAACTAAAACATTTTGCCGGATTGGGCTGACCGGCAACGCCGAGAAACCCGAGTTCGGCCCGCTGGCGCGCAAGATCGCAGCTATAATCACGCGCACGGGTCGAACACTGCTCACCGATAGGCAAACTGCGTTAGTCGCACGTGTCAAAACCGACTCGTGCGATACCATAACCGCACTGGCGAACAAGGTTGATTTACTGCTTGTTGTAGGCGGCGATGGCACACTGTTACGCGTTGCCCGACAGGTGGCGGGATCAACAACGCCAATACTCGGTATCAACACCGGCGGCCTCGGGTTTTTAACGCCAATTTCAGCAGACGAAACCGCACATGCACTCGAAATACTGTGGCGCGGTGACATCACGATCGAAACCCGCCCGATCATCAGCGCACAGGTAAATTCCGGCGGTAAACCCGGGCACTACGACGCACTTAACGATTTTGTTGTTGTACGCGGCGCAACACCGCGACTAATCGAGCTTGAGGTAAACGTCAACGGCGAACTCGTGAGCAGATACAGATGCGACGGATTAATCGTCAGTTCACCCACAGGATCAACCGCATACTCGCTTGCCGCTGGCGGACCGGTTATCTGCCCGAGCGCAAATGTTTTCGCAATTACACCCATTTGCCCACATACATTGTCAAACAGGTCTGTTGTTGCCGGGCTTGATTCGGTTATCCAGATAAAAGTCATCGGATCGAAAGCGCCTGCCATCTTCAGCGCCGACGGACAGGAAAGCGCCGAAGTTGGCCAGGGCGACACGGTGACAATCCAACGCAGCAGCAAGACAGTCAGTCTCGTACATCCCGCCGGCACATCGTTTTTTGAAACGTTGCGGCGCAAGTTGCACTGGCGCGGCGCAAGCGTGTAACAGGCAATACGGCCCGGCAAAAGCACAGCCGGGACAACCGAAAAAACCGACATAACCACCCCACACTACAGCCAATGAGATCGGTCACACTTAAAGACATCGCAGCGCGCGCAGGTGTCTCAATGATGACGGTCTCGAAAGTCATGCGCGACGCACCGGATATATCGGCTGAGACAAAGACGCGCATCAAACTCATCGCGCAACAGATGGGTTATGTACCAGACGGCATTGCACGCGGCCTGCGGTATCGCAAGACAAAACTGCTCGGTTTGATCATTCCCAGTATTGCAAACCCGATCTTCGCGCGCATGGTGCTCGCCATCGAAGACAAAGCACACGACCTCGGCTACGAGCTTATCCTGGCCCAAACACATAACATCGCCGAACGCGAAGACTCGAACATAATCAGGTTGCTATCGCGCAAGGTGGAGGGATTGTTGATCTGGCCGGTGTACAGACCAGCAGATGACGTCCGTGTGTACCGCGAGTTGCAAACTCGCGGCACACCAACTGTTATACTCGGGCCGACCACAGGGTACTGCCGACAGTTTGTAAATGTTGAATGTGACGATGAGGGCGGCAGTCGCACAGCCACACAACACCTGCTTAAGCTCGGCCACAAGCGCATTGCATTTTTGACCGGGCCAATCCTGGCACCGTGGGCACAACGGCGGTTCGAAGGCTACAAAGCTGCACTTCGTGAAGCCGGCCTCGGTCCAGACGACAGACTCGTTTTCCAAGCAGGCAGCACAATCGAAGACGGCGTAAGAGCCGCTCAACAAATGCAGGCTGAATCATGCAACGCAACCGCAATCCAGGCCGTCAACGATCTCGCAGCCATTGGCTGTGCGGAATTTCTTTTGCGCAGCGGGACTAAAATACCCGAAACAATGTCAATTGCCGGGTTCGGAAACATAATGAGCGCCGAATTTTTCCGCGTGCCCCTCACTACGGTGCGTCAGCCAAAACACAAACTCGGCGAGGCCGCAATGGAAACACTCGTGCAACTGTTGGGCGGTAAAAAGGTCGAGCCGGTCCAGTTGCCAACCGAGCTGATCATACGCGCCAGCACAGGCCCGGCTCCAGAGCAAACCAAACACTGAAATTTGGTATTCAACCTGCATCAACAGCAAAGCATGAAAAAGGCGATTTTGGCTGTGGTCCTTGTGTTGTTGGTGGTATGCGTTGGCTGGCAGGCGGTGCGCTCGTCGCGGGCACGACTTGACCCGCGCATCGTAAAGTTTAACGAGGACGCCGAAAACCTTCTGTTTGCACTGCAACAATACAAGGAATTCGCAGGTAGCTACCCCACTGGCAACAATTTGGACATTGCAAGGGCGCTTTCTGGACAGGGCGATAAAAAAATCGTCATTCTGGCAGTACGCAAAAGCGACCTGAACCAGAAAGGCGAAATAGTCGATCCCTGGGGTACACCTTTACAGTTCTACTTCGCCGGTAACAGTGTGCTCATACGCTCGGCTGGCCCTAACAAGGTCTTCGAGGACAGTTCCGCCACTGCATGTGACGATTTGTTCAGATCGAATTAATGCACTGCCGCAACCCGCTGAATTATGCCGCATTGCACCAGACGCTGCGGGTTAACGCGCTAATCGAAAAATGGATTTTCGTCCGTGGTTTTGCCCATGAGCTTGCGCAGGAACTCTGTCACACGCTTCTTCGGAGGTGGCTTGACAACTACAAGCGGTTCGCAATGACCGCTGCAAACCGGACAAAGCCGCAAGTATTTCCCTCCCGTCCGCCGTAACACATGCACACACGCTCCACAGAAAAGTTTGCCGCATTGCCGACACCGCATGCTGGCCGGTTGCGTTGGATGGTTGTAACAGTTCTTCGCAGGTTCACTCACAGGCACAGGCGCCTGCTCGACCAACATGCGCACCTGCCCCAATTGTAATGTCTGCCCCGGATAAAGCTGCGCATTAGTGACCGGTTGACCGTCAACAAACGTGCCGTTTGACGAGTCTAAATCACGCACAAATATCCCATCGTCACGCACTTCAATCTCGCAGTGTAACCGCGACACACTCGGGTCCACGATCACAAAATCGTTCACTGCAGATCGGCCCAGCCGGTTGAGGCCTTTTTTTAACTGAATGACCTCAGTTGCGCCGTCGCTATTTTGGATCACCAGCCTAGCCGGGGCGGCCATAAAAAGTTTCTTGGGCCAAGTTTGCGCCTTATTATTCCCGACGTCATAAATTTTGCAACAAAAAAGTTTGGCGGCACCCGATGCCATCGGGAAGACGCCGGTATAATCCCACAAAAAAACAATTTGGCCAACGAAACCGTACGAACGGTTACTCCACAATTTCGCAATCCGGTACGGCCTCTCAGCCAAGTAATGTTCACTTCCCCACAAACAAAAGTGCGCTCTGCGAGGTCTCGGAGCCGCCCAAGACAGCAAAATAGTCTGGAAGTTTATGGGAACGGTTTTTCTGACTTCTCGAACGGCGGGGCGGTGAATACGGCACATCAGTCGTATGCCTCGACCAAAAAATTTGGGCGCCCATGTAAATGGGGCGTTCCCGTTAAATGCCTGGATTTAGCGCCTGTACCGCAAGTGTGTAGTACTTCGCACGTGATCGCCCTTTAATACGGGGAAATGTTCCAACTCGGCCGAACAAAATGACCTTAACAATCCCAGCCACGTAACAGGACAGCAAAGAAGGCGGCGCCGAGACCGGTTTTTTCAGATTGACCGGCGTAAAATACACAGCTTAAACTTCGTAGCCATGTTTGACGACGCAATCCGTTTGCTGCCGCGCCCAAAGGAACTCGAGCGCATGACTACAGTCGAGTTGCGCGATGCGTTCCTTGTCAAAGACATTTTTGTGCCGGGTAAACTCCACGGTGTGTTTACTGACCTTGACAGGCTTGTCGTTGGCGGCGTAGTGCCGACCGATACACCGGTCGAGCTTGAAAACTGCCGTGTAACTGGGCGGGCATATTTCTTGGAACAACGCGAACTGGGCGCCATCAACATCGCCGGCCCCGGTCTGGTACACGTAGACAATAAAACTTTCACCGTGGACACACTCGGCTGCGTGTACGTCGGAGTCGGTACAAAACAGGTCGTCTTTGAAAGCAAAGACAAAGTTAATCCGGCGAAGTTTTATTTTTTGAGCTGTCCTGCGCATGCTCAGCACCCAAGCGCGGTAATGAAACGTGATGAAGCTGATGCTGTCACGGTCGGTTCAGCCACAACGGCAAGCTTGCGAACAATCCGGCGCTTTATACATCTAAATGGCATACGTAGCTGTCAGCTTGTAATGGGTTACACTGAGCTGGCTGAAGGCAACGTGTGGAATACGTTCCCGCCGCATACACATAACCGGCGTTCAGAAGTGTATTTTTACTTCGACCTCGGCGACCGGTTGGTGGTGCATTTTTTGGGGTTACCAACTGCTACACGGCATCTGTTCGTACGAAATGAACAGGCTGTGCTTTCGCCCGTATGGTCAATTCACTCGGCCTGCGGGTATGGCGCATACAAGTTTATCTGGGGTATGGCCGGCGAAAACCAAACGTTTGAAGACATGGATAATGTGAATCTGGCACAGTTGCAATAACCCGGCCAGCCCGAGCGAATCTCGATACTCGACCGAAAAACACACGCAACCAAAACAAAAAACCAGGACACAAAATTCGCGCAATGGAACTGAAACGATTAACCGACAAAGTCGCAGTTGTAACTGGCGCAAGCCGCGGCATTGGCCATGCAATCGCTGTTGCATTTGGCCGTGAGGGAGCAAAAGTGGTCGGCGTTGACATTGCCGACCAAACCGAGACGGCAAACAAACTGCGCAGCATCGGAGCCAGCTTTACCGCCCTGCAGGCGGATTTCGGTAAATTCACCCGGAAAGACGCATTCGACCTGATTACGAAAGTGGTCGAGCTAGCTGGCAGAGTTGACATTCTGGTCAATAACGCCGGTATCATAAGACGTGCACCGGCAGTTGATTATCCTGAGGAAGATTGGAACGCACTGATTCATATCAATCTGACGGTGCCGTTTTTCCTGTGCCAAGCCGTGGCTAAATGGTGGTTAACCGGCGGACGCGAAAAATCTTCGCCAAACGCACGGCTCAAGATCGTCAACATCGCCTCGATGCTCTCTTTCCAAGGTGGCATACTCGTACCCGCATACACAGCCAGCAAAAGTGGCATAGCAGGAATCACACGCGCACTAGCTAACGAATGGGCTAAGGAACGTATCAATGTCAACGCTGTCGCCCCCGGTTATATTGCAACTGAAAATACACGGCAATTGCGCGAAGACCCGAAACGTAACCAGGCAATTCTTGACCGAATCCCTGAGGGCCGATGGGGACAGCCCGAAGACATCGCCGGCGGCTGTGTCTTTCTGGCTTCAGCCGAGGCCGACTACCTAAACGGCGCAATTGTAAACATTGACGGTGGTTGGCTCGCCCGGTAAAAGGTCGGCCCCGACCAAACACAGAATTGTTGCTCGCCCGTTTGGCCAGGTTCAACTGGCGTTGCAGCAGCCGTTTCTTCGGGGGCACAGGCCGGAGCTGGAAAGATGCTCATCAACAAATCATCATGCAGGCTGGCGCACCAAACTGTGCTCAGCGTAAATTCGTGTAAGCGGGCGAAGCGCCAGTAACCTCGCCAGAGGCGTAGCCAGAGGCGTATTTCCCGACTGACCGAGCGAAGCACGCAACGGGGCCGCTTTGCCTTCGCCAGCCACCAAAACCCATACTCGGTGCGCTGCAGCGAGCGTTTTGTACCCCATTGTAACCCGCGCAAACGGTGGTTTGGGGCCTGTAACCGCATGGTACACGGCACTCGACCCCGCTACTTCAACGGGTTCACCCGGAAATAACGAGGCAATATGCCCATCCTCACCCATGCCAAGAAAAACCAGATCGAGCACAGGTTGGCCATCAACATTTACCGGTACAACACTCCGTAGCTCTGCCTCCGCATCCGCTGCTGCAGCAGCCGGTCCAAGCTCGGTTCTGATCCGGTGAATCTGCGCGCTCGAAATGCCAAGCGGCCCCAGCAGGTGTCGCGCCGCAAGCTGAAAGTTACTTTGCGAATCTTCAGGTGGCACACACCGTTCATCAGACCAGAAAAAATGTACATGGCCAAAACTCGCACGGCGCAGTTTTGTTGCCTGCACAACCGACTCAAAAAATTTTGCTGCAATTCGGCCCCCCGACAAAGCCACAAAATGCGGTCGCCCCGCAAGCCAAGCGCACTTGATTTCTTCCAACCATGCCGCTGCAACCTCATCGGCTAGCTGGCTTGCATTTGCGAAAGTGATCAGCTCAAATTTACCCATTGCGTCGGCTTGCCGAACAACTCACGGTTCAACCGCCATTCACCCCCATGCATGGCCGGGGATTACGCCATGCATGACCTGCGCGCGTAAGCAACTCATCGGCGGCTGCCGGTCCCCAGGTACCGGCACGGTAAAATTCGTTCTGGTGCAATGGTTTACCTGCCCAGACCTGAATTATTGGGTCAACTATTTGCCAGGCCGCTTCAACCTCGTCATGTCGCAAAAACAACGTTGTATCCCCGGCAATTGCGTCCAACAACAATCGTTCGTACGCCTCGGGTGTGTACGCGCCAAATTCAGTCTCGTATTTGAACTGCAATCGCACGGGCCGCAACGTCAGGCTCGCCCCCGGCACCTTGCCATTCACAAACAGCGTGATCCCTTCTTCAGGTTGCAGATGCAACACAAGCGCGTTTGCGTCCAGACGCGGCCCGCACCGCGCTGCAAACAACACTTCAGGCGCGCGCCTGAACTGCACCCGCACCTCGCTTGCGTCACACAGCATCCGTTTACCCGTGCGCAGATAAAACGGCACACCGGCCCAACGCCAGTTGTCTATGAACAGTCTCAGCGCAACGTAGGTCTCTACATTCGAGTTCGGGTCAACGTTATGTTCCTCGCGATATCCGGGTTGCATTTTGCCCCCAACTTCGCCGGCGGTATATTGGCCGCGCGCAACGCTCAGCTCGATCTCGTCTGGTGCAATTGGTCGAACGGCCTTCAGCAGCTTGACTTTCTCGTCCCGAACCGCCTCCGGCTCGAGCGACACAGGCGGTTCCATCGCGACCAGGGCCAGAACCTGCAACAGATGGTTCTGGACCATGTCACGCAACGCACCGGCTTGTTCGTAGTAACCGCCCCGCCGACCAATTCCAGCACTTTCAGTAACTGTGATCTGCACGTGGTCAATTGTCTCCCGATTCCACAACCGTTCAAAAACCGCATTTGAAAACCGCAACGCCACAATGTTCTGAACCGTCTCCTTCCCTAGAAAATGGTCAATGCGCAGAATTTGCTGTTCCGTCGCGTAACGCAGAAGCTGTTCATTCAAATGCCGCGCTGAGCGTAGGTCGTGCCCGAACGGTTTCTCGACTACAACACGTTGCCAGCCTACCTCAGGTTCCTTCTGCAAAAGATTAACCCGATGCAGTTGCTCCACAACAATGCCAAACTGGCTCGGCAACGTCGCAAGGTAAAACAGCAGGTTGTGCCTCAGCGACGGAATCGCAGCCGACAAAATCCGGTGTTTCAGCCGCTGGTACGTTGCTGGATCGGTAATGTCCCCCTGACAATAACTAATGTTCGCTGCGAACTCACTCCATACCGCATCGTCAACCGGTTGCCGGCGCGAAAACCCGCCAACTGCAGCCCGCAGCTCGGCACGCCAGGTTTCATCTGTCTTTTGCCGCCTTGCGCAACCGATTATCCGAACATGCGGCGGCAGCCGCTCCTCGCGATATAGATTGTACAGTGCCGGGATAAGTTTCCGCGCAGTCAAATCACCACTCGCGCCAAATATCACAAACGAACACGGATCAAGTTGTTTTTGACCCTGCTCGAGTCGGCACTCGAACGGTTCAATCGGCTGATGGGTGGTTTCCACAATTCCACAGTGGCTCCGCCACGGCTCAAATTCAAATCCAATCTAACCCCGGCACGGCAGCTCAAATTGTAACCCGAGCGGCTTCGGTTCGATTATCAGATGTACCTAGCAAGAATCGGCTCGAGCTCACGCCTTGCCCGAGCCGGCCAAAACTTCTTATCTGTCAGAATCGCGTTCTTAAGTGCGTTATGACATGAACAACCGGGCGCACGCGGTATCTTTGGTATGCTTTGGCTTATGATGCGTTTGGCCATCTCGGCATTGCGATGCAAATTCTCGAGCACAATCTCCACTGTTACATGTTCGGCGTCTTCCTTCCAAGAATCGTAATCTGTGACCATTGCAAGCGTGGCGTAAGCGATCTCGGCCTCGCGGGCACACTTTGCTTCGCCAAGATTCGTCATGCCAATAACATCGTAACCCAGCCTATGGTTTGTAACCGACTCAGCGCGCGTGCTGAAAGCAGGTCCTTCCATGCAAACATATGTGCCACCATCATGAACACGCGCGCCGCACGCGCGCGCGCTGGTAAGCAATACACGCCGCAATTCATCGCAGATCGGGTGGGCAAATGCTACATGCGCAACTATACCCCGACCGAAAAAAGTATGTTCGACAGATTTCTTCGTCCGATCCAAAAACTGGTCAATTACAACAACGTCACACGGACGGTATTTTGCCTGCAGCGAGCCAACCGCACTCACACTGATGATCCAAGCTACACCGAGCTTTTTCATCGCCCAGATGTTTGCCCTGTGATTTAGTTCGCTCGGCATTAATCTGTGCCCGCGCCCGTGCCGGGCCAGAAACACCACCTCTCGCCCCAAAAGCTCTCCAATCAAAAACTCATCAGAAGGCGGACCGAACGGCGTATCCAAACCGACCCATTTTTGCTCATGCAACCCTTCGATTTCGTAAAGGCCCGTTCCGCCAATTATTCCGATACGATGCACCCTTGCCACACCTATCTTTCGCCTGACTGTTTTCATCAAAACAAGTACTGAATTGTGTTGTTCGCCCGGCGCATAATACCACTCCCCCGCTGCAGTTGCGCCTTTCCATCATCCTGCAGCGGCGCTCGACAGCCTTCGCACCCCCACGGCGGCGGCAGCTCCGTCCCCCTCTTTGAGAGCCTTGCGGCACCGGAGTGGCAAGCCGAAATTTGTCGTGTCCGACCGTTATCTTTGTGCGGTAAATATAGCCGGAACGAAAACCCGGCTAAAGCGGGTTTTTCAATCTGTAATCAACACCTCAGCCAGCCGAAAAAATCCGATCAAGCTGCGCAGACACAACATCAAGCTCGCCCTCGGTCCACACCACGTAATCGGCCCGCGCCATCTTTTCATCCACATGCAACTGTGCCACAAGCCGTTGCTCGATTTGCCGGTCCGTCCAGCCGCGCGCACGCAAACGCGCGCGTTGTGTCTCCGGGCTACACGCAACACAGATCACCGCGTCAAACTCAGCCTCGGCACCTATCTCATACAAAAGAGGAACAACAACCACACCAAACGTATGTCCGCTTGCACGCCACGCAACTATTTGCTCACGCCACATTTGCCGAATGCGTGGATGCAAAATGTCCTGGAGCTGCCTGCGCGCTTGCACATCTGAAAAAACTATCTCAGCAAGCGCTTCCCGGCGCAGCCTGCCGTCCGGCCCAATGACAGTTGCACCGAAGGCACGTGAAATCTCTTCCAAGGCAGGTTCACCCGGCTGGACCAACCGACGCGCGTACTCATCCGCGTCTGCGACTGGAATGCCGCGACGCTGCAGCAAGTCAGCCACGGCTGATTTGCCCATGCCCATCCCACCTGTCAGAGCAAAAACCCTCATTGCGAATGCAAAATCAAAGGACAAGAACTCCTATCTTTTCCTCACAAGGGGGCAACACAATGGAGCAAAAACTGTGGCGTTTTCCCTTACTGCATGCGCACAACTGCACGATAAAATCTTGTGCGGTTAGTTGGACTCCCGTACTCCACGTAGCGGAAGAATCCATTTAACGCTACATTTGTGCTTACCGGTATCCACGCCGCTAAATCTTGAGAACATTCAATTACATACCACTGGTTTGTCTGCCCCGATACGTCAATATAGAACACACCGTCGGCAGTTTGCCGTGCGACGAGTTTTGCCGGGGCGAACCGATCTGGCGCAACTTTGATCGGCAGAACCACGTTATCAATAAATGCCGCATCCAGACCGGAAGCACCTGCGGCATCTTTGGCGTACCGCCATTCAAGCGCATGGGGACCTGCAGTGAGCGGAAATGCAAAGTGCGTCCAATCACGCTCACCTGAAGCCTCGAGCAGCCGCGTCCCATCAACCCAAAAACTCAACGTGTCATATAACGGTTCCGAGCTGACCTTGTACCAGAACGCTCCCATGCCTTGGTTGAAATCACCAGTGAGGACGAGAGAACTTCGCTGATAATTGGTGATTACGCCAGATCGGGCGCTGAACATCCCTGCATACACATGGTTTGTCTGGACCAGCCACGGCGCATCCCCAACGGTCACCCCACTCGTTACCCAGGGAAGCTTGCCAAACCCGCCTGCTTCAAAATCATCCGTGCATGGCACAGGCCGGAAACGTGCTGTGACACATAAATCTGCGTTCACTGTAACCACTAACGGATTCACAAGTGAAGCATAATCACCCTCCCAACTATCAAATTCGGTGTGCGGCCCCGGTGCAGCAGTGAACACAACCTTGGTACCAACAGGAACAGTCACTGGCAACGCAAACGCGCCATTCTCTACCGAAATAGAAACCGTGCCATTACCAGCGGGCGTGGCCGAAACCGTGCAAACAGGCATTTCAGTAAAATTATGTGAAAGGTATGCACACCCTGCGGCCCCATCATACCCGTCAAGGGCAATCCTGTAAACTGCATTGGAGCGTACACCCAGCACGAGCCGACTAAATCCACCCGGTGCACCCGGGTACGCGTCATCGTTACTCGCAATCTCCTGCAATGTGCCAACCGACTCGCCTGAGTACACCGCCAATACAGTGTCAAATGTAGAGTTCGATGTGGTTAGCTCAAGCTTACCATCGGCAGGTGCAACAAACTTCCACCAGACAGACTTACCGCCCAAATTCCCAGCGTGGTTTGGCTCACCGACTTCCTTAGTAGCGTTCAGCGTATTTACCCTGGCAATGCCCGAGTGGCCAGCCAGTTCAAGCGCATTTACAAAGAAATCATTCTGCGGCTCTACAACTCTGTAGGTGATTTCAATCGAAGCCCTTTCGGAGCGATTGCCTGCAAAATCTTCTGCGTACGCATAAATAGTGTTAAGACCGGGTTGTAACACAACGCTGGCAATCCAGTTTGAGGATACGGGTCCTTGCCATGCACCACTCGGCGGGTAAACTCGGTTTGTAGCCGGCATGCCGCCGCGAGGTACTACCGCAATCCATATTGCCCGAATACCGCTTGGGTCCTCACCGCTATCGGTTGTCATGCCGGTCAGTACTAATTGGTCGGTGAAGACCGTCAAGCCACTCGGCGGGGCCGTAATAGTTAGCACAGGCGGGTTTGTGTCAGGCCTGGCACCTGGCAGTAAACTGAAGCGAATTGTACCACGGTTGCCATCATCGTAACCAGCCACGACAATCCGATAAGTGACATTAGGGTTTACGTCCAAATACAAGTACGCTCCTTTACGGTGTGTTGCGCCTACCGCATACGCTACAGGGGAAAGATTGGTAAGTACATTGTTTGTGTAAACTGCAAGCACTGTCCAAATATCACTGCCACCCGTATCTAATAGCACATTTGTCCGGGTTGAAGCCGTGTAATTCCACCACAATGAGCCTGCTACCGAAGGCACGTTTCCATGAAGCGGTTCGCCAACCTCGAGTGTGGCCAAGCTGTTGTCGGTCAGGTACCTCGCACCACCGGCTGGAACCTTTATAGCATTGGTAAAGTGATCATTAATAGGCGGCGGGATCACAACGTAGCCCACCGCATTCGTGCTTGGCACTTTGCCCGGTGCTTCAACTCTAATAGTCAACGCAACATTTGTAGCGCCGCTAGGAACGAGAATCTCTGCCGTATAAGTAGCATCGTCCGCCCACAGGTCCGGTGGAACACCGTCGTTTTTGAAGGTTAGCGGCGAACCATCTATCTGGCCGATAACAGTTGCGTTACGAACCGGCTCGCCATCAGTTACACGGACGTAAATCGCTTGCCTGCGCCCACTGATTACGGTAGCGCCTGAAAGGGGCGTAATGCGAACTTCCAATATCCCGTCTGGGATGGACGGGAAAACGTCTGGTGGCACATCAAATGACTCAACTACACCCACTGTTGTATATGAAGGTGGGCACTGCGCTCTATAACCCATGCCCCGCTTAGCGAAAGCGCGCCACAGTTCAGCGTAATTTTCTCCACCTGTGAGTACCTCGTCCGCCTTAAGAATGGCGTCCCGGGCTTGCAAAAAGGTTGGTTCCGGCGGGGTAAGTTTCATCCCATCAGTTGCAAGGCGCAACGCAAGATAATTGCCATATCCCCACCCCCATTTCTTCACTAGCTCGGCCCACATCTCGTGCAAAACGCTGCACCAAACTTCGCCTTGGTTGTGTACCTCATCAGCGCTGCCGCCGCCCAAAGGGCTTATGGGTATCCCGTAGTGCGGGTCAGCCTGGGTCGGGTCAATGTCCTTGAAAGTAAGCGGATTCTTGGTCATATCTGTGGAATACGGATACCGTCGTATCCCGAAATAGTAGTTTGCAAAATTGTAGCCAAAAAACAAGTAACTGCTATACCCGCCGCAAGCGTAACAACCATCCGGATCATCCGTCGGTTCGCTTAACAAACACAGTGGATAAAAATCGGACCAACCTTCCCCAAGTCCACCAGGCTGAAGACGGTTCAAAGCTAACCCCCCACCCACAACCCGTTCACTAACACCGTGTGTTAACTCATGAAAGACGACTTCCTGATCCAAGGCACTGTCACGATCCGGAGTCGGCCCAGTGAATATCCCCATAACGCAGTAGGCCGGGTCACCATCCTCAGTTGGATAAAAGAACGCATTATTAACTTCTGCTTGAGCCAGACATATAATTCGGTCCCTTTCACGCCCGCCTCGACCAAAGTTAGAGTGTTGATAATTGCCGGCTGTCTCGGTGAATCCCAAGTCATACAGTTTGTCGTGGTACCAGTTTGCGTCATAAAACAGTTGGACAACCGATGCATCAGCATAGGTAATTGGCGCTTGGTTCAAGTCCAGCGGAAAATTAAAGACTCTGCCAGCCCCAACTGGCAGAGGCACATCTGGTAACGCGTCAAGGTTTACGTCCAAAAACGCGATTGCGTTGTTGCCACGCGTAACAGGGTTTTGGCCTTCTTCGACCCAGCCCGCTGGTGAGCCATTGGTTGACATCGCTACCAACTCGACCATATTCCGCGTTGTATAGGGCGGCTGTCCCAGATATGGCGCTGACCACCCAGGGGAAAATGGGGATGGACTGTCGCTGGTAAACACATTAAACCTAACCGGTGTCTGGGTGCGCGTCAGGCAATGTCGTAACAGCACTTCGCCCGTCTGCACATCAATCAAAATTCGGTACCGCCCGACTTGATTGGCTGGCCAGATTGTGACCTGCCAGCATAGTCGCAACTGATCCTTTGCAATCGGGAACCAAACTAGCTTGGCTAGAGCCTTGTCACGCAGTTTCGCGCCGGTGAAGGCTTGGCTCCGCTTCCCATCATCCCAAACTTCGATTGGTGAAATTTCACTTTCGTCTAGTTGAAGTCCGACGTTGCCGGCTGCGATCTTGACAGCCATGGCTGCCGAAACAAGCGGTTTTCTTATCAGCACTCTGCGGGCAGGTGTACCACGGTTCGCTGCCGAGTCTGGCTCCGGCACAAACATACTCGATACGCTTATTAGCTCCTCTTCCCGGGTCATGTGTGCAATAAATACGCCCTCAAATACGGGTATCTCATCCAAAATCTGCCGCCAGATCACTGTTCGTATCCCTGAATGTGGAGTAACGTAGTCACGCTCAACACAAGCATTGGTAAAAACAGTTGCGTCATGCCCGAACAATGCAGCGTGCTGGTTTACAAATGCCTTAATGACCCGATGTGGGTCGTCTGGTGGTACAGCCTCCAAAATACCCCGGCTCACCGCCTTACCATGGCCACCGGGACCGGTCAAATAGCCGCGCTTGGCCAAAATATGGTTTGGGGTGCCAAGGACCGGATCGTTTGAAACCCGTGCCTCAGGAACAACTGCTTCCAAAACCGCTGCTGCAGAACGTTGCTGCGCGTCTGGCAGCTCTTGTGGAGCTGGTGGCGGCAACCGTCTGTCGTAGTTGGGGAGCAAGATTTGCTGCGGGGCAATGCCGCCGTTGGCACCCCAAGGCAGCAAAAGCGCCATACAAACACCAACTACAAATAAGTATCGCAGTTTCATACCTGGTTCTGGTGCACCTTGTTACGGTACAAATCGTCCGAGCCTTCTGGTGAAAAATGTCCGGTTAGATTCCTGTCATTTTCGTATTTCACACACACGATAGAACCGCTGTGGCCCTGCAGCGGGTGCATTGGTGTCCAGCACTGTCACCCACCGATTGGTACGCACCGAGTTCGTAAAATTCATTAACAAAGACCAGTTTGTGGCCTGCAAGTTGGTGATATACTCAACCCGATAAACGCCGTTGGACCGAGCGAACCAACTGATGGCAAGCATCTGCTCTGGGCCGGATTTACCAAAACCAAGCAAACCAACCGTATTGGTAGCTGGCACCAGCGCGGCCATGATTGACAAACCGCCCAGCGGGGTTGCGTCATAATAATTGGGCAAACCGTCCCCATCAGAATCAATCACGCGGCTGTTTCGCAACGCACGGTTCATATACACAGTTTTCCCATCAACCAAAACCGCAACCGAGCTGCTTGGCCCTGCGTAATCACGGACCCAACGCAACCGGCCACCAAACTGGCCGTCGAGGTACTCCTCAGGCAGTTGCACCTGTCCGTTCGGATGAGGCGGTACCGTGAACCCAACCCGTGCCGCTGCATAGTAAATCACCAAATTGGTTTCAATCATAATCTCGTCAATGTAACTCAGCCCCAAATCGCTTATGTCCAGTACGTCAACGTATAGCGCGTTCTTTTCAGGTCCTTTCGCAGTACCTGCAAAGTAGAAAAGAGGATACCAACTGCGTGATGCAAGCTTCAGTGTACCAAGGGCAACATTATTTGTATAACCCGCAGATGTAGGACCACGATTTGTGCCTGCCCATACGTGCCAAATTTCAATCGCCGGCACATTCGGTGCGGTACTATTGATTGTAGTGCCGAGCAGATCACCCACCTGCGGTTTAACAAGTAACCGGAAACCGTCCTGTACCGAGATCGTGTTGCCAGATGCAGGCCCTGCATCTGCAAGCGAATTCGTTACCACAAATTCAATACAGCCGCCAACCCGCACGCGGTAATTGTTCAATTTAACGACTTTGGCCTTGAGGACCAAATCACCACCTGCTGTGCTCTGACCACTATCGAGCTTGGCTGTGTCGGCCCAAAGCTCTTGATACGCTGCGCATTGTAGCAACCCAGTGTTCTCGATTTCAACACTACGAACCAGAATTGAGGCGGCGTTTATTGTGCCGAAATTGCCAAAGTACTCGAACCTCGCAGGCCGGTCGTCGCCAAAGTGCGCCTCGTTATAAACCGAGATTTCACCGCGATTTGTTAAGTAAATCAAATTGGGTGCATTTGTGTAACACCAATTTTGCAGCGGTACAATTGGCTCCCAATAGCCGATCTCAAAAGGGTTAACCGGCGGACATGTGCCAGGTATGGTTATCCGTCCATCCACAGTAAGCGATTTGCCGAGCAAAAGCAGCTTTTCAATTACCGTGATATTATCTTTTATTACAGCATTTGTACTGCGCGTGATAAACTCGTGCACATACACGGGCGCCTCGCTCCCCAACTCGGTTGCATTAACAAGAAAGGCGTGCAAGCGCATCCCTGCCTGGTTTGTTAACGGCGCAACAAATGCCAAAAAATTCGTGACATAGTTCGTCGTACCCTCGGGACCTGGCACTTCGATTGTTATGTTGCTGATTGCGTAATTGTTGGTGAGAATTACAATGGCGGTGTTGCTCCAAACTGCACTCCACAAATAAACCTGGCCCCTGAACACACGCGTCTGCTCCTTTGCAAGGTTTTGCGCCACAAGCGTGCCTTTCTTGTTGTCCAGGTCAAAATAGAGGTTCTCACAATCAATAACCGCGTTAGTGGTTGAAATCAGGTTTTCAGCCGTGATCTTTATAAACCCCTCACCCCGAATTCGCGTGAAGGACAGATCCAGGTTTGAAGCTGTAATCGTTACTCTGCCGGGCAGGTTTGTGACTGTTGCCCCGGGAAGCGGCGCCGGACGAGACACCACGTTGTCAACGTAAGCACTATAAGCTGCATAGTCGCCAGTAGGCAAAAATGCATTCGTCACGGCGTCTGTGCCCACTTGGTCAGGGTACAGCAAATACGCGCCCGAGCTTAGAAAGAAATCCGGTTCAGGGTAACCCCAGTTTCCCGGGTCACCGAACGACCATGGATTACGGTCCAAGTAATAGTTGACCGGCCGCGCAGTCATCACTTCGGCACCCGCGCCAACCCAATTCCATACCAGACCGCGGTTCGTGCTCGAAGCAAGCGTGTCTTCGATATACAAATACGCAGCAGCAGACTCCATTGTCACTACATTCGTCACGCCTCCAGAAAGTAGAACTGCCGCTGTTCGGCCCAAGGCCGAGCCGCCAGGAAAACCAACCCCTATCCCAAACCCAGGTGATGCATCTGCAAAGACCGCGCCTTTGATAATGTTAGTGGGAATAAGTAAATCCACTAAGGTGACCTGGGCATCATAATTAGTTATGAGAATGATGTCTCCGCCAGTTCCTGGGATATTTGTGGTGGGACCAACTACATTTGTCACGGTTACGGTCAACCAGCCGCCCGGTGGCACATCTAGATATGAATCCGCCACGGGATAATAAAGCGCAAAGCTGGGAGCAGGCCTAGGTGTAGCAGGTGCATCTTGGCTTTGGGCAACTACACCATTCCATATCAAAGCTGAATTCAGCCGATAGCCATCTGTAAAATTTGCCTGCGCCCAATATACGTCTTGTATGGCGATATCGGGTATGAAGTTTGTCGGAGGATCACCTACGATTAAGCTGCCTAGCGGTGTGGCCCAAACGGGTAAAACTTCTATCCCGGCACGCGTCAAGTCAATATTCACACCCTTGAGTTCCAACAAACCATTCGGGCCCACAACAAGCGAAGCCCTCGTACCGCCGCCACTTCCAACGATGCCACCGCGCACAACGATGTTAGTAGCCCAAACGATAAGATAACTCGGGTCAACAGGTGCAACCACGGGTGGCAACGGATAAGTTGTGTTCTCGTAAAACACAAAAAGCGATCCGGGATCTAGGCCCATAATAATCGCTCCATTGTCACACAAAAAATATGAGGCCATCTGTCGCACACCGCTGCCAAGTGGCTTATGGGTGAACCGCCAGCCTGGTGACGCGACCATTGTACCGGAATTCCAAAAAGTCCCTGGTTTGTTTACATAATTCAGCGTCCCAAACGTCTCGAACGGCTGCGTGTTTGTAATCTGAATTGTACCCCGATTGGTGAAGTTAACCACAGCCAACGGTATCTGCGTAGCGTCATACACATAACCGTAATTAACATACCTGTCCTGCACTTGCGCATGCAAAACCTGCGCGACCAACAGGACTAAAGCTAATCTTGTAAAGCTCCGGTTATTCATATCACTGCCTTATGGCCGACTTAATGCGCGTTGTTCAAGTTCTTGTATAGTGAGCCCGCTAGGAAATACAACAGGCGGATTCGTACTGCCGTCAAAATACCCCCAAACCCAACTAATGCCTGCAGGGTTGGCCTCATCCATATAGCCGGGAAACTGGTTTAGGTAGTATGGCCCCAAATTATTGAAGGTAATAATCACTGATGGGACGATTTGACCTGGCCCAGCGCCTGTACCCACGGTTGGGTAAAGTGCGCTATTGTTCTGGAATGTTACACCACGTGCTCCAACTACACCTGGACCAAGGTCGTCAACGGTAAAAATAATGTCTGGCTCAAGCAGTACCCGGCCAACATTCTGAGACCTTAAGGTCCAATTCGTCACATATTTATCCTCGTAAACATTTGTTATCGGGATAAAGTAGCCAAACCGTGCATCGTATTGGGCCAGTTTAAACTCGATTTTGTCCACACCAGGTCGTAATGCCACGTTAACATATACGTTTGTCATTACATTGGTCCCAACGTATGGACTCCACGGACCAAAAGCTGCGGTTAAATTCGTTGGCAAAGATTCGATGTTGTAATTGCTGGGACTTAGAAGGTACCTAATAGCTCCTACATCGTCCCGGGTTAGCCCAGTAACAAATTCCCCAACATCCAACGAGGCACCCCAAAATGCACCTACAATAGAGGCTACTGTCGTGTACATTGGGTTGACAGGGTCAACTCTAATTTCAATCGCATCAAAGGCATTCCAAGGCAACTCACGCACGACGTAGGTGTACAGCACCCCGTTTACGTACTTTGAGGGCGCCCACGTTACCGGATCGAAATTCCGCATAATAACCCAATAATTTGTGAATGCCGGAAAGGCTTCTCTCAAGCGCGGTGTCCAGACATAACGTTCCGGGCACGCCAAGCCAAACGCCTCAACTAACCCGCCTAAAGCGTACGACTTAAGATCCAGCAGCCCGAGGGCTTGTGCACGGTAGTTAACGTGCCGGGTGTAAGTAGGGAACTCTGACAGGTCGGCACTCATCTTTGACACAGGCGGTATAGCATTGAGCATCGCCATTGCCTCAACAACTGCTTGAGTTCCTTTTGCACCGAAGTAAGCCGCAAATGACGGGTGTATGCCAACATAAATAGTTTTTATATTCCACCTGTACTCATCCCCAAGATTCATCGGCCCCCCAATGTCTACCGTGACCACACCTGGGTTGTAATTCAACCCAGCCGTCTGCCATTCATCAAACGGGCCCAATAACGAAAACCCGCAGGCACCACCCGCAATTATACAGACCAATGCACAAAGGCAAATTATCTTCAGACGGTTCTTCATGCTTGACCGTTGGTTAATCATTGCACGCGAATAACTCTAAAAAGACCCGACTTGTTAGTAGGCTGCAGCACGATTGCGTCGGCGTACCCTGCAGCGACGCGCGCCGGACCATAATCAGTCCAATTGAGCGCGTCGGTGGAAAATTGCACCTGGTAAACGCCGCCCGGATATGTATTCCAACTCATCTGAACGCTACCTGTAACCGCGCGCATCTGCAGCCTTATCAAATCATAGACACGCCCGAACAAATCAAAGCTCGTCCCGGCTTGAAATTGCGACCAAACCACAAGGAACCGGCTCACGCCATCTGTACCGATAACGGGGTGTATCTGTTGACTAGCAAAAGTAGTGTTAACGCGAAACTCAACGCCTTCAAGCCCACCAGCAGCAGAGACAAACTGACCGAAAATGCCCTCACGCGACCCGTCTTGGCCATCGCTGGTCCACACAACGAGGTAATTGCGGCCCAATGCCTTCACCCGCGGCGCATACTGCCGGCCGGGTGTGTACGTATTTATCCGAAACGGAGTGGATACAGGGATCAAATCTGGCTTGAACATCCTTCCAAACACATCCCAACTGTTCGTTGACAGATATGTTGTGCCGGAACGGACCTGCACGCCCATGCCGTAAGCACTACCCAACGTTACAGTGTGACTGTCGTTCTGACTCCACACCACAATAAATCCGCCGTCAGCACCAACTGCAATGTCCGGGTTTGCACATAAACAAACTGCATTCGCATTTACCAAAAACTCGTCGGTTAGCGGTACAAGACCTTCGTTGTTTAACATAAAAACGCGGGACATGATATCCACCGTTGTGTAAGTCGAATACCTCTGCATTTCCGAAACCCACACTACAACTACGCGCCCATCAGCCAACGTTGCCACGACAGGCGAGCGTTGATTGTTCGCCGTGAACTGATTGATCTGAAATTCAGGCCCGAGCTTCAGCCCTGCCGAGGATAATCGCTGCCCAAACACGCCGTGTTTGTCGCCATCTTGGCCGTAACTGTTCCAGACTACCAATACAGTTCCATCCACCAATACAGTTACCGAAGGGTTCGCTTGGAACTCGTTCGTACAAGTGTTTACCACCACATCTGCGGTGCGGAATGTCCCGTTCGAATTGATGAACCTGGCGTAAATCCGCTCCCCACCGCGCTGCCCGCCTTGCCATACCACGACCGCCCCTCCGTCCGACAAAAGCGCAACTCGCGGTTTTTCTTGGTCATAATTTGTGAGTTGATTGACCCTGAAAAACTGCCCCGTTGGGACAAACTGCTTGTCCAACTTGATTGCGCGGATGCCAAACCCACTGCCGTCCGCCGCGTTATCTTGCCAAACCAACCATCCACCATTTGTGTTAACCGCGATCTCCGGCCAGACCTGGTCACCGGGGAGCGAGCCAACTATCTTGTAATCCGGGCCGCCGGGTGAAAATGCGTTTTGTCCAATTGCAATGACCGGGATGGCCATCACAAGCCATGCCAACATCCAACCCGACCTCAACCTCTGTAGCAAAAGTAACATAAAGTCCATGCGCACTTTACCAGCCGATTCGGCCTTTGTCCACGTTTTTCGCATGTTCAGCACGTCAATATAACTAAACCCTGACACCACTGCACCTGCAAAACCGGCTATAACCGGTGCGATGCAGCCCAACCTTCCAACGGCGCCAAAACTGCACTTCCAAGTTACAGCAACATTACCTGCGCACTTGCAACAGGCTGCTCGCGCGCAAGCTCAGCTAACAACGACCTAAACCCCCAACGCATAAACAACTCACGTAGCCGGCTGCTGTCAACCGGACGCGCCCGCAGTTGGTCAGGGTTAAAATCACAAGGCAAATCGTCCTTGAGCCGGATTAACTGCTGATTGCGCAACACAATCTCACGCGCAGACTCGAGTGCAGCGCGGATTTTGTCCGACTTAACCTCGTCAAGGCGGTCGAACAACGTTTTGACCGAGCCGAATCGGCTCAGCAAGTCGGCTGCCGTTTTTGGCCCGATCCCGGGCACACCACGAATGTTATCCGAACTGTCTCCGACCAAGCTCAACCAATCAACTATCTGGGCCGGCTCAACACCTGTCTCAACCCGAACCCGCTCGGCTGTCCAAGGCGTTTGTGACTTGTCGTTTGGGTTAACAACCATGATCTGCGCCGAAACAAGCTGCATGAAATCCTTGTCCGAGCTGGCGATGAAAACCTGCATGCCGCAGGCTGCAGCACGCTTTGCAATGCAAGCTATGTAATCATCGGCCTCAACACCCGGCTCTTTGAACGATGCGATACCGGCTGCGTCAAGGTACGCGCTGATCTCAGTCAGTTGCGCTGCAAGTTCCGGCGGCATGGGCGGGCGTTGCGCCTTGTATTCAGGCAAAGCGCGGGTGCGTTCGGCGCTCAAGCCGCCATCCCAAACAACCGCAATGTGAGTTGGCTTAACAGTCTCACGCAACTTTGCCAGCATCTTGATAAAGCCAAAAATCGCATTGGTCGGCTGCCCGGTCGGTGAGGTTAATCGTTGGATGGCATGAAAAGCCCGGTAACTGTACGCATGGCCGTCAACGAGCAACAACCGCGGCGTCGAATTCACAACCGATCTTGGTTGGCTGGCATTTGGCACGGCCTATGTTTGTCTAACGGTTCAATTGCTTCTCCAACGTGGTTTGGCCCCCCTTGGCGCATACGCGGCACGCCAGGCCAAATTCACAACTGGCATATAGTCTCACTGGACACCCGTCACAGGTTGCGCCGGCTGCGGTTGGGACTGAACCGTGCCAACTACCTGTCCGCCACCCGATTGCGACTGGGCCGACGGCTGCGGTTGCGGTTGCGGCGGAAATGAAGTCCGGGCAAACGGCATTTCGTCTTCCGAGTGCAACCTGTTGCCGGCTGGGTCAATAATCGTCGGGGTCACAAACACAACCAGATTTTTCTTCTGCGTGCTGCGCGATTCCATGCGGAAGAACCGCCCGAATAACGGCAGGTCGCCCAGCAACGGCACCTTGTTTTTTATCCGTTCACCCTTCTCGTACAGCATGCCGCCGAGCACAACTGTCTGCCCGTCCCAGACGTTTACAGTTGTAGTCGTCTGACGCACCCGGAACCGCGGCAATACAGTTGGCACAACAATCGCGTTTTGCGGTACCTGGCCGAGACCGACGCGAACGTTTTTGGGCTCGTCGTAACCGACAAACTCGACCAACGACGGTATCAGGGTCAGGTTAACCGTGTACCCGTCCGACAGCACGTATGGAATAACATCCAATACCGGGCCGACTTCGAGCGGCTGCGGCATTGGATAAATGAACGGCGCGCCAATTTGCTGCTGGACGATCTGGCCGTGGCCAACCGCTATTGTCCCCGCTAAGACAAATGCCGTAACGAGCCACCGTAGCCTAAGCTGAATTTTAACACGAAGTGCTTTCATAACACCTGCAAATCTATTACGCATACGCATAAAACTGTTGTCACTGCACTTGCTCTCGGATAACTGTGCTTAACACATGCTTTACGTTTAGAAGCCGCCTGCACCACCAACGCCACCTACACCACCACCGTATCCGCCGTAGCCACCCATGCCGCCAACTGTCTGGCTGAAGCCGTAATACATGATGATGTTCTGCACATCGGTGGCTTTCATTTGCGCCTGGCGTCCGCTCAACACGGTTACTTCGGGCGCACTCAGAACTTCAACGCCAGTGCGTTGTTCGAGCGCGCGCATTACGACCCTAAACTGCGGATCGGTCAAAATGCCTGTCATGGTGAACACCGCCGGCCAACCCGACGCATTTAATCCGCCTGTAACAAGCTGGTCAGACGCAGTCGGCGTCAGCGCCGTGCCACCGAGCGACGAACCCGGAAACACACCTTCAGGATTTGCCGTAGTTGGTTCGCCCATAAAAGACGGCGCTGTGCCACCCTGCAAGCCAATCCTACCGTTGTTCATAAGGAAATTCCCAAGGTACCAGTCGAACCCCAACGCTTTAAGGTCATTTTGTTCGATTTCAATAAACTTTGCCTTGATATTGACTTGAGGTGGAGCTGCATTGAGCACCTGAATTGCCGCTTCGATTATGTCAAGGTCCTGCAGCGTCGCGCGCACAACTAGTAAGCCAAGTCTGTCATTGAAAAAGACCGACTTGTTTGTGCCGGTGGCAGAAGTGAAATCAATTCCGTTTGCAGCAAAGAAATTCCTGACTGCTGCTTGAAGGTCTGCCATGGCATTTGTGCCGCGCACGGTTATGTAAGTCAGCCCGGCGCCGGTTTGCTGGCCGCCACCGCCTGCACCCGTGCCGTAACCACCGCCCGTGCCACCAACCTGACCGCCAACAACATCAACTCGCGCAACGTATGCACCAACGGCGCCGCCGCCGTAACCGCCCATGCCACCCATACCCATACCGCCCATGCCCATGCCACCCATGCCCATGCCACCCATGCCCATGCCGCCATAACCGCCGCCGTAACCGCCCATGCCGCCGTAGCCGCCCATGCCAATGCCCAATGGCAAATACCCTACACTCTCGAGGCCCTGCACGAACGTATTAGGGTCAACCTTGAACGTCCGTATGTAAAGCGGTTCAGGCTCGGGCCGCTTGGCCGAAAAAACCACTGCATAATCCTCGATCGAATATTTTATCGGTTGGTCAGCCGTCTTTGTGATTGCATCCAGCACATCTGCTGCACGCACATTACTTAGAGGCGGGAAAATCCTGATCCGGACCGTGCTAAGGTCAATCTCCTCGGTTTGCGCCGATACTGTAATCTGTGGTGTCGCCATTGGTACACCCTCGCCCATGGAGCCGGGTGCAGTTGTGGGTTCTACCACCACAGGCGCAGCGTGCTCGCGCATGATAAGGAAGTTAATACCCTCTTGCTCAGGGTCGCGTCTCTTGATTTCAGCCGCAAGGTCCCTGAGCACCTCGCCAAGCTCAAGCCCGTCGTATTTGACCTCATTGGGCGGCTGGCCGAGTTTGATCCGATTCAGTTTACTGATAATCTTTTGTCTGCCCTGGCCGGTGTGCACCAGGTTCGTCCGCGCGTACGGATTCGGCACCGGAAGCGACTCGCGTTTGAGGGGTTTTTCCCATGCCTGCTCGACTTCAACCATGTAACTGCGCGCGTCGGTGTCGTGCGCGCGTGCAGCCCGGGTGAACCGCGATTCTTGCACCAGATTAAGGTAATATGAAGCGGTTGTGTTTGCCGGGTCAAGCTCGATTGCCTTGCGCAATTTCGCCTCGGCCTCGTCCAGTTGGCCCATGTCCCAGAGCAGTCTGCCCTCCTGCACAAGTGTCGCCGCAGCAACCCTGTTGCTGTGGAAGCTCGGCAGCATGTCAACCACTTCACGCCCGGGTCGCATACCCTCGGTGTCAGCCAGTGCCTGGTCGTTCCTGCGCTTGAATGCGAGCACAGCCTCGTTGTTGGGATCAACACGCAAGGCCGCCCTGAGTTGAGCATCCGCTTCGGGATAATCGCTGCGGTTGCTTGCCCGTTTCGCCAGTTCAAGGCGCACTGCCACAAGCCGCGCGATCACGGTTTGAGTTTCGGTCTCAACACCGGCGCCGATGTTTTGTGCCAGCTCATAGCATGCCTCGTAAAGTTTTGCTGCGGTTTGCAGGTCATTGCGTTGCTCGGCACGCTGCGCTTCATCGAGTTTTTGGCGCAACTCGACCGCGCGTGCCTGGCGGTGAACGGCTTCACGCACGGCGCGCTGGGTATCGCTCATATTTGCCCCCGCTTGCCCAAGCGCGACAGTTGCACTCAAAAATGTTATCAGACCAACTATTGTTAGAGTCGTTCGCAACATAAATTTACTCTGCAACTAATTTACTCTGCAACTTTGTACCTTTTGGTCGTTTTCTTACCTGTTGACTTCGACGACAATACAACTTCGAACTCGTTTGTGGCAATCGCATTAATCGAGGTGATTGTAAACTCGTCACCGGCAAATGCAATTGTGTTGCCCTTGCGCCGGTTTGACCATACTCGACCGCCCGACCCGTACCGAAGGTCAGCCGCATAACCATCAACCCGCTTGAAACCGCGTTCAGGTGTTATGGTCACGCGTTCACCGGTTTCATTAATCTCGACCACAAGTTCGGTTGGCTTGTCGGGCGGTCCTTTGACCTCGCGCAGTGTAATCAAATCTGTCTTTTCCCCAACACCAATGTACCGCGACACTGAACGTTTGCTTGGTGATTCCTCGGTCTCCTTGACAACCTTGATCAGGTAATTGGTTGTGGCAGGACTGACCGACTCAAATGTTACCGCTAAATACAGCGGCGTGATTTTCACTACCTCGATTAGCTCGGGACCTTCAGAAGCTTTTGTCATCCTCACCCATCTGCCCTCGGGTGTTTTGGTCCACTTAACTGGGCTGAACAAGTTGTGTTTTTCATCTGAAAAAACTGGTGTAACAGGTGTTTTGGTGCGTTCAAGCGCAGCCCAAGCTACGCTTAAGTCGAGATTCGTCAATGGCTTAGGCGGTATGCGGGTTATCTCATTGCGCCGGCGTTCGATCTGTTCCTGTTCACTGGCAATCATGATTGGTAACATGGCAACCGCCACGACCAAAATCAGAAGCACCACAGCCAACAGAATCTTCTCGTAATGCTTTTTTATGAACGCAAGGTTCACAACACCCTCACTTTGGCAGGTTCAGTTTTACCACGTCAACCCTGAGCACAACCTTGAACAGCGTTTCATCCAGCAGCGGTTGCGGCCCGGTCCGGCGCACGCCAGGTGTCGGTGTAGGTGTGCCGACGCCAAACTCTGTCCCCCGGCCATAAATACCGCGTTCGTAAGGCGGTCTGCTGTAACCGGGCGGCACGGGCTGGTACGTTTCTTCAGGCGGAACCGCCCGACCCGGATAGCCGGGCGCCATTCCAGGCGCGTACCCTTCAGGGCCGTAAAACCCTTCCGGACCCGCCCCTGCTGCAGGGCCAATGTCAACGTGTTTGATCACAAAACAATACGGTGAACTTCCGAATCCACCTAGAGCAGCGGCAAGTTCACCGCTAAAACACCGGAAAGTAATCTCATACGGAGTCAACACCGCAAGCTCGTTTGTCACAGATTGCCGGTCCAGATAATCCGAAGGAACAGTTTCAGGGCTATCTTCGGGACAAACTCGCTCACGGCGCAGATTGTCCAGCGAATGAATCCGCGCGCGAAAAAGCACGTCACATATGGCCTTTACCTCGCCCAGTTGCACAGCAAGCAGCGGCAGACTGTTCGTCGAAAATGTCACACGACGTTTGATTGACTCGAACGTGAAATTGTACTTTGGGGGCAACGCTACGCCGGATGCCGTGGCGTCACGTTGCATTTGATCAATTGCGCGATTCAACTGTGCGGTGAACTCCTCGGTGGTGATTTCAGGCGAATTCGGTATCGGCGGCACCGGCACGAACCGTTCGGCGGCCTTTTCGATGTATCCGCGCAACTGTTTCTGTTGTTCCTTGGCAATCTCGATGTTGTTGATCTTTTCCGTGCCCGGATGCGGGTCCATCTCAAACAACTGTTTCAGTTGCACCAGCGCGTCATCAAGCTGTGTGAACGCGCGTTTGTTGGCCATATAGCCCGTCACAGCGTAAATAGCCGCAGCCACAAGCAACCCGACTGTTGCCAAGCTGGTCAGCAAAAATGTTAAATGGCGCCTGATCCAAGACATATCAAAGTTTCAGCGGCCGCTTGAGTTTCCAACTCACACCGAAGCTAAACGTTCCTTTCTCTTCGTTTTCCTGAATTTCGGTGAAAAAGTCCGTTCCCTGCGGGTCGGTCAACTGGCTTGCGCGCAGTTCGTTCAAAAATGCAAATGCAAGAGCCGTGTCAGCAGACGGGTCAACCGCCTTCAAACTCACCGCACTGCACACAAGGGTTATAACCGATACTTCGGTCGGTGCAGCGGCACCAGGCTGTCCGGTGCCCGGTTCACCTGTGGGCATGGCCTGACCCTCTGTAGGGGGTGTGCCCGGTTCTACGCCTGTTCTGAAACCGTACCTGCGTGCCTCCGGCGGCAGCTCGCCCATCGGTCCGGTGATTTGCCTCGGTCCACCCAAGTCAACCTCGGCAGACCGCCTTTCCCAAGGCGGCACTGTGGGGCCTCCCGGCCACATCTCGGCAGGCCTCACCATGACCTTAGCAGGTTCATCTGATACAAACCGTTCAACCCAGATGCCCGCATCAGCGTTAAACTTGAGCTTGGCAGCTTCTTCAACGCGCAACATCACACGCCGCAGCTCGCTCATCACGTCAACCCAGTAATATTTGTCCTGTAACCACGCGGCAAGCTGTTGGCTCTGCTGCAAAAGCCGCTCGCGCTCGCGCATCACCTCATTAAACTGGTCCGCTTTGGCCTTTAGCTCCCACAGACCGGGTTCGTTCCGCGCAGGATCGCCACGCTGCACAAGCTCGAGCTGGGCATGTTTAACTTTCGCAAGCTTGTGGAACAGGTACCCCGTGGCAAATACAACCGCCGCCAAGCTCACCACCGTGAACACCAAATAAGGTTTCTTTTGCTCGAATGCTTGCCAGCGGCGCGTGCCTGCGGGCAAAAGGTTAAGTTCGATCGGGCAATGCGCAAGGTTCCGCAAGCCCACCCCTACAACTTCGCCAAATGCATGTGCAACGTGTGAAAGCTCTTCCAGGTTCACCGCCGGATCAATCTGAACGCTCCTGAACGGGTTGAAGTATTCGACCGGCACATTGAGCTTTTCGGCAAAAAACTGTGCTGTATATGTCATTATCGAACCGCCCCCAGCAAGCAACACACGTTGTGGCGCAGAGCCGCCCTGCTGGCCCCGATAAAACTGCAGTGTCTGGTTGATCTGGATGTGAAGCCGGGTCATGAACTGGCGCGCTATTTTCGCTATTGCGGCCTGATGCGGGTTTTCGGGTTCTTCATATGCGCCGCCCAAACTGACAAATCCCTCGGTTATTTTCAGCCGCTCGGCTTCGGCAAAGGACAGCTTCGACTCATGCGAAAAGTCTTGCGTGATTGCGTTTGCGCCGACGTTGATTGTCCGGGAAAAAAACCTGTTTTTCTCAAAGAACAACACATTGCTTGTCTTTGCGCCAATATCAAGCAACATCGTGCACTCGTCGGTCTCGCCGTAGTTGTACCTGAACGCATTACACAATGCCGCTGGGGATGCATCGGCCAACTGCACACGTAACCCAGCTTTTTCAGCCACACGGAACAACACGTCCACCACGTCCGTGCGCACAGCCACAAGCAACACTTCCAGTTCGTTACCCGGTGTTGTGCCAAGAATCTGATAATCCCAAACTACTTCCTCGAGTGGGAACGGCACGTTTTGCCGTGCCTCGAACTCGATCATCTTTGTAACCTTGCCGGTCTCGACTGGCGGCAGCTTGATGAACTTGGAAAACACCTGCGACCCCGGCACGCAGATGTTTACCTCTTTTGGTGCACCGGGCATTTCATTCATCAACTCCTGCAGCGCTTTTTGGAGTGCAGCCTCGCGTTTCGCCTCTTGCGACCCCTCAAGCCCCAGCGGTTTCATACCAAACCGCCTCAAGACAAGCCCACCGGCTTCGCTCAGCTCAAACTCAGCGAGTTTGACACTGCCAGCGCCGTAATCAACCGCCAAAAACGGCTTCATAATTAAAACTTACCAGTTGCAAAATCGTGCCTGCCGGGATAAATGTGCCTCTCAAACGACCCAACAATGCAACGGTCCAAACTCCTTACTACAAAGCGCAACCCTGGTCAAACACAAAATATTTTTCGTGACTGCGAACGCGTGCACTGATAAAAGTCTGTTCCAAAAAGAACAACTGAAACAAACCATGAAACAACACATTACCTTCCCATTGTCTGCGTCGGAACTGCCTACACATTGGTACAATCTATTGGCTGATTTTCCCGAGCCGGTGCCGCCGCCATTGCATCCGGGCACAAAACAACCAATTACACCCGACATGCTCGAGCCGGTCTTCCCGAAAAACCTTATCATGCAAGAAGCCAGCACCGAGCGGTGGATCGAGATACCCGAGCCGGTGCGTGAAGTTTATGCGCTGTATCGGCCCACGCCTTTGATCCGTGCGGTACGGCTCGAACGGGCGCTGCAGACACCTGCACACATATACTATAAATACGAAGGCGCCAGCCCGGCCGGCAGTCATAAGCCAAATACTGCAATTGCACAGGCATATTACAACAAAATTGCCGGCACAAAACGTCTCACAACCGAGACAGGTGCAGGTCAGTGGGGCTCGTCGCTCGCATTCGCGTGTCGGCTGTTCGGACTCGAATGCACAGTTTACATGGTCAGGGTCAGCTTTGAACAGAAGCCGTATCGCAAACTGCTCATGCAGACCTGGGGGGGCAACAGTTTATGCAAGCCCAAGTAACAATACCGAATTTGGCCGGCGCGTGTTGTCCCAAGACCCGAACTCGCCCGGCAGCCTCGGCATAGCTATCAGCGAAGCAATCGAAGACGCCGTCAAAAGTACGGACGCAAAATATTCACTCGGCAGCGTGCTCAACCACGTGTGTCTGCACCAGACAATCATCGGCCAGGAAGCCATCAAACAAATGGAAATGGCCGGTGAAGAACCCGATGTAATCATCGGCTGCATAGGTGGTGGCAGCAACTTTGCAGGACTCAGCTTCCCGTTCATTCGCAAGAAAATCGTCGAGAAAAAACCGTACCGCGTAATTGCTGTCGAACCGACATCGTGCCCATCGGTTACAAAAGGTGAGCTACGGTATGACTTCGGCGACACAGCCGAAATGACGCCGCTGTTGATGATGTACACCCTGGGCCATAAATTTATGCCGCCGCGTATCCATGCAGGTGGACTGCGGTATCACGGCATGGCACCAATGGTTAGCCATTGTGTGAAGCTTGGCTTGATGGAAGCTGTAGCCTACCCGCAAACAAAAGTGTTCGAGGCAGCCGTCACATTCGCACGGACCGAGGGAATTATACCCGCACCCGAACCTGCTCACGCAATCAAGGCTGTTATAGACGAAGCAATCAAGTGCCGTGAAGAAGGTCGCAAGCGCGTCATCCTGTTCAACTTAAGCGGCCACGGCCTGCTTGACCTTTCAGCTTACGACAGTTATCTGTCGGGCAAAATGAAGGATGTTGAAGAAAGCAACTGAAACCAAAAAACCAATTAACCAATAACCATCATTGACCAAATGAAAACACAAGTTCGACTCACGACGTTTCTGATGGTGTTAACTGCGTTACCGTGCTTGCTACAAGCACAACCAACCGCGCACTATGTGCCTGGTGTTGAAGGAATCAAGGCTGCTACTTTGCCGCCACCCGGTATTTACGTGCGCGATTACAGCGTCTTCTATTTCGCTGACCGGTTGAATGACAAAGACGGTGATGAAATCCCTGGGCTCGACCCCGAAGTGTTTATTTACGCAAATGTACCCAGGCTCATCTGGATAACAGACCAGAAACTGTTGGGCGGGTACGTCGGCGTGGACGCGCTCGTACCGCTGCAATATACAAGCATCAAAATTGGCGGATTCGATGATTCAACATTTGGTGTGGGCGACTTGTTCGTTGAAGGCACGCTCTCATGGCATGCTGACGAATACGACGCTGCTATTGGGTACGGTGTCTGGGCGCCGACAGGTGATTTCTCTGACACAAATCCGACCCGGGCAGGCCTGGGTTATTGGACACACATGATTACTGCCGGTGCAACATGGTATGCGGGTGAAAACCGGCAATGGTCGGTCTCGGTGCTTAACCGTTACGAAATCAACCACAGACAAGAAGATACCCATATCACCCCGGGCCAGGCGTACACACTCGAATGGGGCATCGGCTACGCCGCTGCAAAAAATATCGAACTGGGTGTGGTCGGGTACTACCAGCAACAAATTACAAAAGATAGCGGAGATGATTCAACCGATATTAAGGACAACGTGGTTGCAGTCGGCCCTGAACTGAACATGTTTTGGCCGAAGCTGGCCCTGTTCACATCCGTGCGGTACAATTACGAAATTGCCTCCGAGGGCAGGTTACAAGGACATACGGTGACCATAACCTTGACCAAGCGGCTGTAATTTCAACAAAGCCATACCGGCAAGGGCGCAGGGAAAATCACCCCCTGCGCCTTTCGTTTTTGAGACAACTCGGGCCGAATCCGGCACAAAGTGTTTAGTACACACAATACCTCGCCACCCGCGATATCAGAACAGTCTTGACAGCGAACTCACATTGAACCGAAGCTAAACCAAGCGCGCTCCGAAATCGGCGCGAGACCGAACCGTACCCAAGTCCGCCCTGATTAAGCGGTCCGGGTACGGCAACCGAGCTGAAACGATAAGTATGATTGAATGAAGCTGAAAAGGACACCATAATGGCAGCGATGCAACCAATTTTCCAGTTGTGCACGCTCCGGTTCACGGATTAAAACCGGCAATAACTTTTACCTATGATGCGACAACAAGATTCTCAAAATAAACGGCAGAACACCCAAAAGTCCAAACACACGGACACAAACTGTGTGTCTGTGCACACCAGCCTGGTCGAAAGCCCGGTGTGTACAGCCGAGCCAAACGGAAATTTCCCGTCAATCCTTAACAAGGCGAAAGAATTCAAAAGCGCCGCACAGGCACGTGCAATGGGCGTTTATCCGTACTTTCGGATGATTTCATCTGCGCAGGATACCGAGGTGATCATCGGCGGACGCAAAGTGCTCATGCTCGGTTCAAACAGTTACCTCGGCCTGACAAACCACCCCAAAATCAAGGAAGCTGCCAAGGCGGCAATCGAGAAATACGGCACGGGCTGCGCGGGTTCACGGTTCTTGAATGGCACACTCGACATTCACATTCAACTTGAGGAGGCACTGGCCCAGTTGGTTGGCAAAGAGGCCGTACTGATTTACAGCACCGGGTTTCAAGTGAATTTGGGAGTAATCAGCGCCTTGGTCGGCAAAGGCGATTATGTGTTGGCAGACAAATGTGATCACGCAAGTATCGTTGACGGTTGCAACCTTTGCCAGGGCGAGTTCCTCAGATTCCCGCATCGCGACATGGCCGCACTTGAGGCGCGCCTGCAGAAGATTGACCCCGATGCAGGCAAACTGATCGTCGTTGACGGCATCTTCAGCATGGAAGGCGACATCATTCAGTTGCCCGAGCTGTGTCGGCTTGCCAAAAAATATAATGCAGCCGTCATGGTTGATGATGCACACGGGATCGGTGTGCTGGGCAAAAACGGCTCAGGTACATGCAACCATTTCGGCCTGACCGACGAGGTTCACCTGATCATGGGCACGTTCAGCAAATCACTGGCAAGTCTCGGTGGATTCATCGCAGCCGACTTCGAAACAATAGATTACCTCAAACATCACTCGCGTGCGCTCATCTTTAGCGCAAGCATGAGTCCGCCAAACGCCGCTGCCGTCAAGGCCGCAATCGAGATCATGACATCCGAACCGGAACGAATACAGCGGTTGTGGCATAACACAAACAGGATGAAACAAGGCTTGCTTTCACTCGGCTTCGATCTCGGCGCAACTGAAACACCGATTCTGCCCGTGTACTGCCGCGACTTGATGACCATGCTCAGGTTCTGCAAACGACTCGAAGAAGAGTGTGTGTTTGTTAATCCAGTCATGCCACCGGCTGTGCCCCCCGGACGCGAGCTGATCCGCATCAGCCTCATGGCAACTCATACCGACAACCAAATTGACTTTGCACTGGAAAAACTCGAGAAGGTCGGCAAAGAACTGGGGTTGATCTAGCTTGTTGCGTCAACCAAACCCGGCTCGCACGGTATAAACCGGCCGGCCAACACAGCCCGAACCCGAATGAAGGTTTTACTGACAGGGGCAACCGGTTTTGTTGGCAGCCATGTGCTTGACCGGTTGTGCGCCAAGGGAATTCAAACCGTAATTCTGCTCCGCAACACCAGCAATACACAATTCATAAGCCGGCACCTGGACAAGATCGAGCTGCGCTATGGCGCAGTAACAGACCCGGAAAGTGTGAGCAACGCACTTGGCGACGTAACGCACGTTGTACACTGCGCAGGCCTGACAAAGGCATTAAAGGCGGCCGACTTTTACCAGGTCAATCACATCGGCACACGTGTTGTTGTTGAGGCTGTAAACCGGCACACCGGGCAAGTGCAGCGCCTGCTCCACGTGTCGAGTCTTGCAGCCGCCGGCCCGGTCAAACCCGGTGAACGCGCGCATGAAAGTGACCCGCCACGACCGGTGTCGCACTACGGAAAAAGCAAGCTCGCAGCCGAACTCGAGGTCAAACAAAACTGTAAGGTCGAATTTGTTATTTTACGCCCGCCGGCGGTTTACGGGCCGCGTGATGAGGGGTTTCTGCCTTTGTTCCGGACAATCACACGGCATGTGCGCCCGGTACTGTGGGGTGGTATAAAAGAGTTAAGTCTCGTGTTCGCGCATGACCTAGCCGATGCGATTGTGACCTGCCTGCTGCATCCGGCTGCAGCGGGCAAAACATACTTCATCGCCAACCCTGAAATTGTGCCCACGGAGCGGTTCACCAGCCAGATCGCAAAGCACTTGAACACATGGACCGTGTCTGTCCCACTCCCCGTACCGGTACTTTTGCCCATGTTCGCCATGCTCGAACTGGTGTCGCTGCTCACAGGACACGCAACGATCATGACCAGTCAAAAATACGCCGAACTGCGCGCGCCTGCCTGGGTTTGCGACCCGACACGTGCACAGACCGAACTGGGGATAACTTGTCCAACCACACTCGAGACCGGCGTGGCCTTAACGATTGACTGGTACCGGCAACAAGGCTGGTTATGACCGGCGAACAACCAGTTGCGTAACTGTGCCATGTGTCAATACACCACAAAAACATCCTCGTACAGCCCAATACGGTGTGGCGCAGCATCGTCATGAAACACTACACGTTCATTGATTACATCACGCAAGGATACGTTGCACTTGTGGCCCTAATTATCCTTTTGCTGCATAATGAAACCGTGCGCGCGTGGCCTTTACTGTTGTTGGCACATTGCACTTGTTTAGGGCTTGTGCACCTGTTGATCCACGCGCATGCAGCACGACCGCAACAACAGGTTCTGAGGTTCGTACGCCATTTCTATCCGATCCTGCTCTACACCGGGTTTTACCGTGAAACAGGCGCACTAAACCAGATGGTTTACATCGGGTACCTCGACCCGTTCTTCATCCGACTCGAAGAACGGCTGTTCGGGTTCCAACCCAGCATAGCGTTTATGCAATTGCTGCCGTTCAGGTGGGCAGGCGAGCTGTTCTATGCCGCTTATTTCTCTTACTATGTGATGATTAGCGGTGTGGGTCTTGCCCTGTTTCTGAAAAACCGACAACAGTTTTTCCACTATGTGTCCATTGTGTCGTTTGTGTTTTACCTATGCTACCTGACCTACATTTTCACGCCCGTGATCGGCCCGCGCCTGTTTTACAGGCCCGTTGCAGGTTACCAGTTGCCAGCCCAAGCAACCCCAAACCCAATACCACCAATACCAACCCCAGTCCAATCCGCTGTTTTCTACAAAATAATGGCCGTAATCTACGACATTTTCGAGTCGCCGGGAGCGGCATTCCCAAGCAGCCACATAGCAGTTGCACTGGTGACACTCTATTTTTCGTTCAAATATCTGCGGCAAATCAGGTACATCCATCTTGGAGCGGTTATGCTCCTGTGCCTTTCGACTGTGTATGGCCATTACCATTACGTGGTTGATGTGATAGGGGGTGCTGCTACTGCGCTTGTATTGGTACCGTTGGGCAATTGGCTGTATGCGCGTGCGGAGATGTCTGTTAACCGTGCGACCGGCACTGCACTTGCCGTACCAGACTCGGAACCGGGTCAAAGCACACGTTCGTAAATCCTGTATGTCCTGTAAGGCTTGCCGCCGAAAAATTCCATCAGTCGCACCATTGGCACGTTGTCTTCCAACACCCAAGATGCCTCGGCCTCGGTTATCCCGGCCGCGATACCCACCCTGAAGCCTTCGGCCAACATCGCAGCTTCAAGCCCACGCCCACGCCAATCCTGCCTCACACCAAGTATCAACACCCGGCATCGGTGCGGCCTTTTTAGGCCCAGCAAATACGGCACAACACCCAAAAGGCGCCACGTCAATAACCGACCACGCAACGGCCGGAATGCCACGTTGTAGTCCGGCATTGCAAGCATGAACCCAACTGGTTCATCTGCAGTTTCAGCCAGCCAAACCAACCCCTCCATGAAAAGCGGCTTGAGCCGTGCAGCCAAAAAATTTATCTCGGCATCTGTCATCGGCACAAAGCCCCAGTTCCGGTCCCAAGCCGAATTATACACCTGTTTGATCTTGCCGAGGTCGGTCGCAAGTGTCCGGCGCCGAACCGGCACAAACCGCACCTGGGGATACCTTTGGCGTGTTTTGGCTGCGATTCGGCCCAGCCGATCCAACGGACATTGTGCAACATCAACAAAATATGCCAAAAGGTCTTTTGCCTTGGTGAAACCTGCATCTGTAATCAACCGGGCGTAATATGCTGGATTGTATGGCATCATAAAAGTTGGCGGTGACTCCACTCCATCAATAAGCAGTCCGCAAGTTTCGTTTGTCGATGGGTTCATTGGCCCGAGTACATGCCGCATCCCGTTTTGTCGCGCCCAATCAAATACCGCATCGAAAAGACGCCGGCTTACCAAGGCATCATCAATGCACTCGAAAAAGCCGAAAAAAGCCGCTGCGTCGTTGTGAAAGTTGATATGGTTCTGATCAATGATACCGGCTAGCCGGCCTACGTCGCGCCCGTTTCGGGCAGCCACCCACAACTGCATCTTTGCATGTGCGAAAAACGGGTTTGCATCAGAAAAGACCCTCTTAATGTCAATCAGCAATGGCGCAACCCAGTTCGGGTCGTCACGATAAATGTTGTAGCTGACACGCAAGAACCGTTTCACATCCGCCCCACTACGCGAGAGCGTCAAGATTTGTATGTCGCCGCTCATATCCACAGCCAAAAATCATGTCTGGGGCAACTGCCAAGGATGCCTGTACGGTCGGCTTAACATCTTTGCAGCTTCAGAATCGTCAATGATCTTTTCGTCAACCGGGTCCCACCTGATCTTGCGCCCGGTTAAAATCGCAATATTACCCAGATGACATACCGTAGCTGAACGGTGCCCGACAACAACGTTGCCAATCGGCTGCTGGCGCGTTTTGATAGCATCAAACCAGTTCTGATGATGGTCACGGCTGACCGGCAAAGCCGGCGGAGTTTGTTCACCCAGCGGCTCGAGCAGCTCTTCCGGCTCGGCCAACAACGTGCCGCGGTTCACATAAATTATGCCTTTCTCGCCCTCGAACTGTACGCCGAGCTTGTTATCGTTGCTGCAGATAACGGTTGTGCCGTCGGCGTATTTGTATGTCACTTCGCACCACTCGGGCACTTCATACCAACGTTGTGCATGATACCGCGCCCTACCCTCGATTGTCACCGGCCCGCTGTCATCTGCCCCCAGTGCCCACTGAACAATGTCGAGGTGATGCGTGCCCCAGTTTGTCAATTGGCCGCCAGAGTAATCCCAGAAAAACCTAAAATTGTAGTGCACGCGCAAGACGTTATAGGGCCGTTTTGGCGCCGGGCCGAGCCAAAAATCGTAGTCGAGTTCAGGAGGTGGGTCCGAATCCGGTACAGGCGGTTTGGGCAGTTTGCTCGGGTCCGGCCCCGGAAAATTCACTCCCGGAATCCCCACTCGAATGAGCTTGAGTCGCCCCAGCCGACCCGCTCTGACCAACTGGCATGCGAACCGGAACTTTGCGTCTGACCGTTGTTGACAACCCGTCTGCAATACACGCCCGGTACGGTGCACCACCTTCACAAGCACACGGCCTTCGTGAACTGTCAAGGTAAGCGGTTTCTCGCAATAGACATCTTTGCCGGCCTCACACGCATGTGCGACCTGCAACGCATGCCAATGATCCGGGGTGGAAATTACGACTGCGTCAACTGAGCTGTCTTCAAGCAACTTGCGGTAGTCCGTGTACGTGGTGCAAAGTCGGCCAGTCGCCTTCTCAACCTCCGCTCGCGCAGCAGCCATGCGGTCATGGTCAACGTCGCACAGGGCTACTGCGTGTTTGGCCAAAACACGCAAGTGCTGTCGCCCCTGCAACCCAAGCCCAATGAATCCGAGCCGAATTAATTCGCTCGGGTTTTGGCCTGTGGCGGCTTTTGTCCGGTTCAAAAAAATGTTTGGCAACGCCAAACCAAGCCCAACGCCAAATATAGTGCGGCCTGTTTGCCGGATGAACTCACGTCGGTTGGTACCGCGACGGCTTGCCATGGGCAGCTTTTTATCAGGCGCGCAGACTGTATTGTCAAGATTCCTTGAGAGAAAACTCCGGTGCTGGCGCGTCGTACGGCCATCAAACTGCGACTTGTTTTGCCGCGCGTATTTGGCCATCGTTCAGCCGATCTAACGATGCTTACTGAACAACAAATCATCGAATCGCTCCGGGCAGTCAAATACCCGGGGTACAGCCGCGACATTGTTTCATTCGGATTTGTCAAACGCGTTGTCATTAATAACAACACTGTCACGCTGCAGCTCGAGTGCGCCACGGCTAACCCAAATGCAGCACAGCAAATCAAGACGGAATGCGAACGCGTCCTAAAGTCGTTGCCGGAAGTCAACGCGGTCAGGATCGAACTGGTTCAACCGACAACGTCAACCGCAGCCCAACCACAGCCAACCGGCGATCCGTGGGCAAACCAGCGTCGCGTACCGGGCATTGACCATGTGATAGCAATTGCAAGTGGCAAGGGCGGCGTAGGCAAAACCACACTTGCAGTCAACCTAGCCTGTGCACTCAGCCGACTCGGCGACAAGGTCGGTTTGTTGGACAGCGACATTTACGGCCCAACTGTTCCGGTGATGATGGGCACTCGCCAGTTGCCAACCGTAAACCATGCGCAAAAGATCGTTCCGGTTAGTGCATACGGTGTCAAACTCATGAGCATCGGGTTCATGCTCGATGACGACCAACCTGTTATCTGGCGCGGCCCGCTGATTGTTAGGGCACTTCAACAATTCCTGTACGAGGTTGATTGGGGCCGGTTGGACTGGTTGATTGTGGACCTACCCCCTGGCACCGGCGATGTGCAATTATCGCTGTGCCAGGCTGTGCCGCTTGATGGCGGTGTGATTGTAACTACACCGCAACCAGCTTCACTTGCCGTTGTCCGCAAGGGCATCGCAATGTTCCATAAGCTGAATGTGCCGGTGCTTGGCATTGTCGAAAACATGAGTTACTTCCAAACACCGACCGGTGAACGGATCGAAATTTTTGGCCACGGTGGCGGGCGCGCCGAGGCTCAACGCCAACAAATCCCATTTTTGGGTGAAGTACCGATTTACACCGAAATTCGGCTCGGCAGCGATCAAGGCATCCCGGTTGTAGTCTCAGCACCTGAAACACAGCCTGCCCAACCCTTTCTTGCAATCGCAAAAGCGCTTCAACAAAAGCTCGCACGATAAACATTGTGCGGTTGTGAGCAATGGACGCATCCGCAGAGACGGCCTTAGCCAAAAGTGATTTCCACCAGAATCGCGGGATGAAGCAAAGGTGCGGGTTCGTCCCGTCTGCCACACCTTCGCTAACCGAGCTAAAAAGGTGCTGGACGCATGGATGTGGCACATGTTTCCGGGCTGAGCCTGTGCGACAAATTGCAAACGGCACACTCGGTGCGGGCGCATCTGTCAGGCGCATTCGTGGTGTGTACACCACCGCCCCGAGTTAAACCAAAAAAGTGTGACACAGATGTTCCACGAACTTTCACAGGTGGCGCAACGAAACCGTTGTGGCCCACCCCGCCATGTCGGACAAACCTGCTGTATAGCCAACTCCTAAATCGGCGCGCCATCGGGATTTTCAGGGCACGGCGCGTTGTAGTGGGCGGCTTGTGGATTTGCCTTGCGGAAACTGGGCTGCGATACCTGCCTGCACCAAGCCGTTCGGCCGGCTGTGCGTTGTACGCAGACACGCCACAGGCAGGCGGCAGGCTTGAAAGTCTGCGCTAGGCAAAACGTGTGAAATATCGGGTCCACACAGCTTTGCCCGAAGCCGGAGATAATGCTCGCAGTCGCCGACCAACCCTGCGCGAGTCACCTGTGGATAAGCAACACACAAAGCACTATTCCTGCACAGCCCGATAGAAACGCATTGCATTGGTAACCGCGCCGGCGTCGTGAAGCCGTGTTAGCACACTGTCCGCCACAAAGTTCGTCACTGTGCTCCAAGACGCAAAGTCTGCTGATGCTTCGATCCGGTATGCGAACCCTGTTGGCCCCTCAAGCTCCAGCTCGAATCCATCGGCAGACATTGGCTGATGCTCTGCGATGCGCAAGACTGGCCTTGTTGGTGCGACAAGAGCAAAACTTGAATTTGCGCCTGCTGCAATGGCAACCACACGAAACAGGCCGGCCGGAACTGTGCTCTGGCCATGGTTATCGAGACCGGCGGCAAAGACCGTGTTGTCACGCAACAATGCCAGAGAATGAAACTCGCCTGCAGCTATGGCAACTACATTCGTCAAGCCTGTCATCTCGGAACACTGACCGTAATAATCGTTCCCCCATGCTACAACCGTGCCGTCGGACTTGAGGGCTAGGCTGTGCCTGCCACCGGCGGCGATTGCTACCACGTTCGATAGTCCGGCAGGCACATTTGTCTGGCCGAAATCGTTGTAGCCCCAGGCAACAACAGTGCCGTTCGACCGCAGGACAAGGTTGTGATATCTGCTTGCGGCAATTGCAACTGCATCTGAAACGCCGCGTGGCACGGTCCCAACACCATATGCGTTGTCGCCCCAGGCGACAACCGTACCGTCTTTTGTCAGCGCAAGGTTGTGAAACCCACCCGCTGCAATAGCAATTACCTTGAACAGGTTCGTGGGCACGTTGCATTGACCGTCGCCGTTTGCGCCCCACGCAACTACAATGCCGTTGTTTTTCAGTGCAATGCTGTGTAATGCTCCCCCAGTAACTGCAATCACATTGGACAACCCGGCCGGTACATTGCACTGGCCCGAGCCGTTTGCGCCCCAGGCAATCACCGTACCGTTGGTTAGTATCCCCAGCGCATGGTTATCCCCTGCGCCAATCCCAATCAAACCGTAATAGGTAGTTGGAACTGTGCATTGTCCGGCGGTGTCATCTCCCCAGGCAACAATTGCCCCGTCTGATTTCAGCGCAAGAACATGCGCTCCACCAACGGCAATTGCTACCACATTCGATAACCCTGCCGGAACACTACACTGACCCGAACCATTATCGCCCCACGCAACCACGGTGCCATCGGACTTGAGGGCCACGCTAAATCCGAATCCTGCACCAACTGCAACCACATTTGTCAACCCGACCGGTACATTGCACTGGCCGCTGCCATTGGCGCCCCAGGCAACTACCGTGCCGTCGCGCTTCAAGGCCAGACTGTGCGTCCAGCCACCGGCTACTGCGACCGCGTCGGTCAACCCCGATGGCACATCACATTGTCCGGCATTGTTCAATCCCCACGCTACGACGGCGCCGTTTGATCGAACTGCAAGTGAGTGGTTACCACCGGCCGCTATTGCAACTGCATTTGAAAGTGCCGCCGGCGGTGTTGCTTGACCGTAGATGTTCAAACCCCACCCAACAACCGTGCCGTTGTCTTTCAACGCCAAACTGTGGGCCTGTCCACCAGCAACCGCACAGACACCAACCAGCCCGGCCGGCACATCACACTGACCCGAACCATTCGCACCCCAGGCAACCACAGTACCGTCGGGCTTTAATGTGAGATTGTGGTAGTATCCCGTAGCTACAGCGCGTGCATCGCGCGCTGATATCGGCACGGTACATTGGCCGTAGTCGCCTGCGCCCCAGGCTATGACCGACCCATCAATCTTCAAGGCGACACTGTGGTTGTAGCCGGCGGCAACCTGTCGTGTTTCACGTGGTGTGTTTGGCAAGTTGATCGAGCCCCAGGCGGTTACCCAGCCTGCCCCAGATGCACTACTAACCAGGACAGCCATATGCGAACCAAAAACTGCAAGTGCAATGGCCAAGGGCGATACCCACCAGTTGTGTAATACAGACCTGCACGCGCCAGAGCCGCGCGGTTTGTCGCTCCGGCAACGCAAAGGCCGGTCCGGCGCCGGAGCTCGCACCGCGCCGGTCTTGTGGCTTACAAGCTTGCTGTTGCGGTTAGCAGCGTGTGGATAGGCTGTGGATTCAAATGTGTTCATGTAAAGTTGTTATGTTGTGGTTCCTCGCATTGGCACTTTCAGCGACCCAACTGGAAGGTCTCCTACCTGGCGGGTTCAACTTTTTTTTGCACAAACAATCGTGCATATCTGGCACCTGTCAAGTCACCCGCCGCAAAAGACCATATTGTGTGTGCCTAGGCCGGAGTTGAAAATGGTTGTTTTGAAACCACGTAAAGCGTACGTTCTGCCTGCAACAAGTTTTCCATGGCAAAGGTGCGGAAAATGAGTGATATGTGTTCTGACAATGACATGCTGAAGGACTCGGTATTGTACCGGGAGTTTCTGGCAGAGCGCGAAGAAATCCTTAAACACAAATGGCTCGAGTCTGAGAAAGCCGGATACGATATCGGCTTCGAGCGCGCGTTGGTTGATTGGGTCCTAAATCACAGGGCAAAATGGAAACAAAGCAGACGCACCGCGCGCGCCTGACGTGGAGAAACTCATGACGGTGCATGTGTCAAATTCTGCCCTATCAATCGGCAGGCTCGGTAATCGCGGCCGGACGCGATCCGTAAACGGTTTGCAAAATCAACCTCTGTGCCATGAGTGAAATCCGCGTCATAATGGAAGCGTCAGAAGTGCAGCGTGCGCTTGAAAAAATCGGCACCGAGTTGGCCCAGCTTGACAAACCCGGCACTGATGTTGTGCTTGTGGGAATACAACGCGGCGGTGTCCCACTTGCACAGCGGCTGAGTAAAATCTTGAGCCGGCACTGGGGCCATACCGTGCCGGTTGGCAGCGTTGACGTAAGCATGCACAGGGACGACCTGAACCACAGACCCGCCCCTGACGTACATCCGACCGTTATCCCGTTTGACATTAACAATCGCACCGTTGTGCTGGTTGACGACGTGCTTTTTAGCGCACGAACAATTCGCGCTGCAATGGATGCACTGAACGACTTCGGCAGACCAAAAAGAATTCAGTTGGCCGTGTTGATTGACCGTGGCCACCGTGAGTTGCCGATCAAAGCAGATTTCGTGGGCAAGGAAATCCGAACTGCAATTGACGAAATCGTCACAGTACAGCTTACTGAAGACGGCGCTGCAACTGATCGGGTTGTGCTCGAGAAAAAATGAAAAGACGCCCCGTAAATAATCAGCCCGCCCGGTTCGAAAGCTCTATCGGGCCGCATGTGCAACCAGGTCGGTAAAAATGTTTTTGTGCCATGGGTTGGAACCGCAAAGACCTGCTCGACATCGAGTCGCTGAGCGCTGAAGAAATCAAAACCGTGCTCGATACTGCACGGGCGTTCAAGGCCGTTGGTGAACGTGCCATAAAAAAGGTACCGGCACTGCGCGGCAAAACCGTCGTTAACCTGTTCATCGAACCGTCAACTCGCACTCGGATCAGTTTCGAGCTGGCTGCACATCGGCTCTCGGCTGACGTGATCAATTTCACCGCCGAAGCCTCGTCGCTAAGAAAAGGCGAGACACTGCGCGACACCGCCCGAAACCTCGAAGCACTCAACGCCGACATAATCATCATCCGACACAGTTGCGCCGGTGCACCGCATTTTCTGGCGCGGTTCCTAAAAGCGAGCGTCATAAACGCAGGCGACGGCGCGCATGAGCACCCCACACAGGCGTTGCTTGACATGTTCACTATCCTAGAGAAAAAGGGTCGAATCGAAGGGCTTAACGTCACAATCCTCGGCGACATACTCTACAGCCGCGTGGCGCGTTCGAATATCTGGGCACTGCTCAAGCTCGGTGCCAACGTCACGTTGTGCGGCCCGGCAACATTGGTGCCGCGCCAGTTCGAAAGAATTGGCTGCCGCGTAACTTACAATGTCGAAGAAGCCATTGCACAAGCCGACATCATCAATCTGCTGCGCATCCAGCACGAACGACAACGCAAAACTATGTTCCCGAGCCTGGCCGAATACACGGCTCTTTACGGCTTGAACCGTGAGCGGCTCGCCAAAACAAAAACCGATGTGTTGTTGATGCATCCGGGGCCAATTAACCGCGGAGTTGAAATTGACAGCGAAACTGCCGATGGCGACCGGTCTGTGATTTTGGACCAGGTTACAAATGGCCTCGCGGTGCGCATGGCAGCGCTTTTTTTGGTCAACGGTGGTCAGCCACAAGAAATTGCCGCAGCTTGACAACCACAAATAGCAGGGCACACTCAGCTAAAGCATGCCATTCGCCACTCACCATCGCGCCAATGCATTGAAACGGCTTTACATTCTGGTATTGCAACGCGGCTTGGTATTAAAATACGTGCCGATATAATGCGAATCGAACGGATTCTGCTAATCGGCAAATACGGACAGGTCGGGTGGGAACTGCGCCGTACACTGGCCCCGCTTGGGCATGTGCTTGCAGTTGATCTGCCAGAGTTTGATCTTGCCGACTCTGCAAAAGTCAAGCGGTTCGTCCTCGAAACAAAACCTCAAGTCATCGTCAACGCAGCAGCTTACACCGCAGTTGACAAAGCCGAAACCGAGCCTGAACTGGCAATGCAGATAAATGGTGTTGCACCGGGCGCACTGGCCGAAGCAGCTAAACAACTCGATGCGCTGCTCGTGCATTATTCGACAGATTACGTGTACGACGGGACCAAAACCAACCCGTACGTCGAGACAGACAAAACAAACCCGCTCAACACTTATGGGCGCACAAAACTGGCTGGTGACCTTGCTGTGCAATCAACCGGTTGCAAGCATTTGATCTTCCGCGTTTGCTGGGTTTACAGTGTGCGCGGCAAAAGTTTCATGCGCACCATCATGCGCTTAGCAAGGGAACAGGAAACATTACAAATCGTTGGGGACCAGATCGGATGCCCAACCTGGGCACGACTTGTTGCCGAAGCGACTAGCCTCGCGCTCAAACACATGTTTGCCAGTGGCAATATCGCAGATTTCACCGGGCTGTACCACATGGCAACCGTAGGCGCAACAAGCTGGCATGGGTTTGCTGAGGCAATCGTCAAAGCAATGCCACGAACCGAAGTTAAATGCACCAAAATTCTACCCATATCAACCGCTGAATACCCAACCCCAGCAAAACGCCCGGCCTACTCGGTACTCTCATGTCGCAAATTGGCAAACACTTTCGGTATCACCCTGCCACATTGGGCTGAAGGACTTGAACTCGCACTGGAGAACTAACCATGAGATTGCTTGTGACAGGCGGAGCAGGTTTTATCGGGTCGAATCTCATCCACCACATAATCGGTCGGCCCGAAATCGAGCTGCTTGTAAACCTCGATTGTCTGACATACGCCGGCCACTTGGAAAACCTCGAGCAGGTCAAAAACCATCCTAAGTACGTATTTGAAAAGGTTGACCTGCGAAACAAGCCGGCTGTGCTTGAGGTGGTCAGCAAACACCGTATCACACACGTAATGCACCTTGCAGCCGAATCGCATGTGGACCGCTCGATCATGGGTCCAGACGATTTCGTCCACACAAATGTTGTCGGTACATTCAACCTGCTTGAGGCATGCCGCGCTTGCTGGCTCGGCGAAAAGCCCGCTTCAGCTTCAGCACCCCCAACAAATTACCGCTTCCTACACGTCTCAACCGACGAAGTCTACGGCAGCCTCGGCCCAGAAGGCTTTTTCACCGAACAAACGCCTTATGCGCCCAACTCGCCTTATTCAGCTACAAAAGCAGCAGCAGATATGCTCGTGCGGGCGTATTACCGCACCTACGGCATGCCAACCGTGATCACGAATTGCTCCAATAATTACGGCCCGTATCAATTCCCAGAAAAACTCATCCCAGTCGTCATTCAAAGCGCGTTGGCGCGCAAGCCGATCCCGGTTTACGGAGACGGTTTGCACGTACGCGACTGGCTCTATGTGCGTGATCACGCAGAAGCACTCTGGCTCGTGCTGACCCGGGGCCGAATTGGCGAAACATATAACATCGGCGGCAATAACGAATGGCCTAACATCAAAATCGTCGAGCTTATCTGCGACATCATTGACGAACTTGCACCACAACTGGGCGGCAATACACGCAAGCTAATTACGTTTGTGCCCGACCGGCCCGGGCATGACAGACGGTACGGCATTGACGCAACCAAAATCAAACGCGAGCTTGGCTGGCAACCAGCACACTCGTTCCAAGAAGGCATACGTGAAACCGTCCGGTGGTATCTTGAACACCAAGACTGGGTGCGCGCCGTGCTTGGGACAAAAACTGAAAACGCGCCTGCGCAACGGTAATGAAGGGCCATCGGATCGAGCTGGGGGTAAACGATTAGAAGGTTGAATCGTTCAAGCGTTAAATCGTTGAAGCGTTGAAGCGTTAAATCGTTGAATCGTTAAAGCGGATGTGTGGGCCGGGTTACTGCAATGTGCAGGAAAGAAAACAGCAACACCGATAGCGCGGAAAAATTGGCATGGTGTCACAGAACAATGTCCTCCGGCCTGACTTCGAGGCACTCGTCCTGGTCCTCCCAAATCACAGCCGGATAAAAATCAAGCAGCCGCGGCGCAAGCTCGCGTCCTGCTTGGGCCAAAAGTTGCTCAGCCGTGGCACACGCACGCTCGAAGGCCGCGTCGTAATCACCGGATTTTTTACGTTGACGATCGTCCCAGTGCGCAACTGCATGCACAGCAGCGTACTCGGTCGCCCAGGTTTCCAAGAGCGGTTGTAACTCGCCGGGCAGCTCGTCAAATGGCACCAGCGTGTCGCCGCAATGCTCACAAATTAAGCCTGAATCCCGCACATCTCGAGTCAGTAACGGCAACATGGGTGCCCGGCAACATCCTGATTCAGGATACGCAGGTGGCGGTGTAGCTAGCCGTTTGAACCAAATCTGCCGTTCATGACCCAGTTGCGCAGCGAGTCTGTAGGCGCCAATTAACGGATGCGATACACGCCAAACCTTGCCTTGCAATTGACCGAGTGTTTGTGCCAGCCACCGCGCAAGCGTCAGATCGTCAAAGTCCCGAAATGCAGTGCTGTACTCGGCCCAAAGCTTGTCCAAAGGCGACTCCGATTCGCTCGGCATAAGACAAAAATAGCCGGGCACGCCTAAATTTGTCGAGTCACTTAAACTGCGTTCTGCCTCAGCACGTGCCTGGCATCACTGAAATTGGCGGATTTTGTGTCACTGACAAATCCGTTCCCATCCAACAGCCCTAAGGCGCACAACTATCGCTGATCAATGATGCGCAGGGTGTATTCAGGTGAAATTGCACTGTCTTTCTTTGGCCCGCCAAACGCGTTGCACTCGAAGTCGAATCGGTACCGGTACCGGATCACATTTGTACCAGGTGGCACAGGTAAAAGTGTTTCCCATCGGTTGTGCATTCGTGGTGTGGGTTCCATCCGGTAAAAGTTCGTCCCGACAACAACATACGGCTCGATTGTGTCCCACCTCAGTGTCTGTTGCCGGGACTTGAACGCAACTTCAACCGGGTAAAAATTGTTCTCGTTCCGCATCTGCTGCAGCGGCGTCAGGTTTGTAAACTGTGACGCACAACCTGTAACCAGCAGCGCCAACACAAGAGCTTGAATTATTTTTTTGCCCATAAACCTCCCAGTTGCTTACACAATATGAACCGCACTGTAAAGCATCATCGTGCATTACCAGGTCTTGCGGCGCGTTGGCCAATTGAATTTCAGGAAAGCAAAACGGCCGTCGCCATTAACTACGGCAACGGCCACGCAATCTTTTAGCCAGGACAGCAGCCTTAAGCCAACCTGCGCCTAATCACGTACGCACCTGCCAGTGCTGCAAGCGCAAGCATGCCAATTGATCCAGGCTCAGGAATTGCATTGAAATGAGCCAGAATGCGGTCACCGCCCAATGGATAGTTATAGACGGCAACTTCGTCCAGGGCGCCAACCAAACCGTTGTAAACATAAGCCTGATGGTTCTCAGCGCCAATTATGAGGTTTTGCCAGTCACCCGGTGGGCCTGAAAACGAGCCGGATTGCACCCGCGTCCCTCTGCTCACTGCGTCAATCCACAACTCTGCTGTAGTGTTTGCACCGTCGTAACTGTATGTGACAACGACATGATGCCAACTCCCGTCGGTGAGAATATTCGGCGGCCACGCGTACCACGTTGCTCCTGGCACACCAACAAATGGCTGCCCAGGATTGCTGCCTGCAGTGGCCATGCCAACCCAATAGTTACCCGTACCCCCTGCTGCGCGTGAAATGAAACGGCCATAAGTCTCGCTCGGCGTCGGACTAGCCTTGACCCAAAACTCCAAGCTTAAACTCGTCAGGTTCGCCAGCCTGTACGGAACAGGTGCCCATGCGTTATCGGAAATCTCGATGAAATTGCCATTGCCGCCGCTGGCAGTGCCGTTGAACTGCGCTGCCTGCCCCAACGCCCCCGGCACAAGCGCAATGTCAGGTAAAACACCGCCTCTATTCCTGTACCAGCCCGGTGAAAGGCCGCCCGGTGCGCTATCAGCAACTGACGCGCCGTTGGTACTGGCAGCGTCTTCAAACCGCCAATATGCCAACGGGTTATCAGACAAAACCGTACTTACGTAATCTGCCCACGCTGATACACTCACAAACAAGCACGCCCAACCTACAAATACGCAGAATATAGCTTTTGGTGTTTTCATGAGTTGTTACATGTTTTTGTTTCGCGTAATGGAACACCGGCCGTTAAAACCGGCGTTTTTTTAACTGCCGAATTGTTTGCAGCCACAACGAATTTGTCAAGCTTTTTTAGCCGAATTTCGTGTCAGTCCGGTGTGTCGCGAGGAGACGGGAAAAATACCTTTGTTACCGATCCAACGAGAATGTTTCCGAAACGTTTTTCTCAGTCGCCACTTTGGGTACGCCTATCCATATCAACTTAACGAAGCAAAAAGGCGCTGAGCAACGCGCTTTCACGTTTTGCCAACCTGCCACACCGCTCAACTCATCCTAAACAAGGAGGCTTGGGGTTGTAGCCCAAGCCAGGCCGAACAAAATCAAGAATGCGCACATACAGCGGCTGCGTCTAATCCAAACCCTCGGATTTACGGCGCCCTATTGCAAAACATCAGCCAATACTGGCCCGTAAAGTTTTGCCGGGGTTTGTCGCGCGGGACGATCCCGAAACGGGCACAATGTACGCGCCAAGCAAGCGGGAACACTTGCCACGGAAAAGCAACCGCATTTTCTTGGCCGATGATGGGTGTTTACTGGAAATCGCGCTCTACTGCAATTTAAGCAATTCCTCAGCAATTTGCACCGCGTTCAATGCTGCGCCCTTGAGCAATTGGTCGCCGCTGACCCAGAAACATAGGCCATTGTCAAATGCACAATCTTTCCGGATCCGGCCCACGGCACAGTTGTCTTTGTTGCTGACAAATAGCGGCATCGGATATTCGCATTTGGCTGGGTTGTCTATTACATCAAGCCCAGGGGCACGCTTCAGCACCGCAATCGCAGCTTCGACACTGACGGGTTTCTCAAACTCAGCACTTACTGCAACAGAATGCGCTCGGTAAACTGGTACACGCACGCAGGTGATGCTGGCCCGGAAAGTCGGATGGTGCATGATCTTCCGGCCTTCATTTTGCAGTTTCATCTCTTCCTTTGTGTACCCGTCTGGCAAAAAAACGTCTATGTGCGGTAACAAATTGAACGCAATCTGGTGCGGATAAACTTCCCTGGTCACAGGTTCGCCGCGAACGATCTGCTCGACTTGCCGCTGCAACTCTGCAATTGCCTTTGCGCCGGTGCCGGATACAGCCTGGTAACTGGCCGCAAAAACTCGCTTGCAGAAAAACGCCGCATGCAAGGGATACAATGCCATCAATGTGATTGCAGTCGTGCAGTTCGGGTTTGCGATGATTCCCTTGTGCAATTTGATATCAGTCGCGTTGATCTCGGGGATCACCAGTGGAACGTTGTCGTCCATTCTGAAGGCGCTCGAATTATCAATAACTACACAGCCTGCCCGAGCTGCAATCGGAGCGAACTGCTTTGATATACTGCTGCCGGCACTGAACAGCGCAATGTCCACGCCTTTGAAGCTATCGGCTGTAAGTTCACGCACCGTCAGGGCTTGCCCACGGAAGGTGAGCTTTTTGCCTGCCGACCGTGCCGAGGCAAGCAGTGTCAGGTCACCAACCGGGAACTGGCGCCGCTCAAGTGTGCTGAGCATCTCAAGGCCAACAGCACCTGTGGCACCTACTACAGCGACATGTGGTCTCGGACTCATACCAAAAGTTAAGGCGGCTAAATATAACTATCAGCGCAACCTTGTCAACCGGCGCTCATGCCCTAAAAATTCCTTAAGCAATCTGTTTGAGCTTCCGTGGAATGAAGTGCGCCAAAGCTTGCGGTTCGTCCGTCCCGATCCGAAAGACCCTGCCATCTCTCATGACAAGCTCGACCGCATCGAAGCCGGAAACATTGTACAGCCAACCGCCGGGAACACGTCCTATGCCCCAACCCCACCACCACCGGTTCCGTACCGTGCGACATGACTCAATGTCCACAAGCTGAATTATCTTCCTGATCGGGCCGGGTCCAAACTGTACTGTTACGGCCGCATCGTTAACCGTTACGGTCATGCTCCCAAAAATCACCACACAAAACACAAGAACAAGCCCAAGCCAGATTAGAGGCAATTCGCCTCCAACCGCTTGCGTTCTTGGAATATGCGCAGTCGCACACGCCAACACCACAAGCAAACCGCCAACTACAAAAATTGGCACCCAACCTATCTGTGTCCGCCTGTAGTACACGCCAAATTGTCCCCGCTGGCAAACAACCTAACTCTTCTGCCAAACAAAACAAAGCGCGTGAATTGCACTCGACACCGCGATTTTGGTTTTGCCCGAAGTTGGTTCAGTGCGTATTTTACCTGCGGTTGTCCGGTGGTGTAATGGTAGCACACGGGCCTTTGGAGCCTTTGGTCCTGGTTCGAATCCAGGCCGGACAGCCAATTCACATAACGTACCTATTGGTGCGTGCTTGCGCGCTGAAACAAACTGTTCCAACTTTGACTCATGAGCCAACCGCTTGCGCTTGTGCTGTATGAAAACATCATGCCGGGTAGCCGATTGGTTAACATGCTCCAAGACCTCGGCTACCGCGTCGTATCGCTTCACGAGCCGTCGTTACTTGTGACTCGTGCACAGCAAGAAAAGCCGCTGGTTGTATTGGCCGAGCTCGGGTCAACCGGCGGAAATGTATGCGCAGCAATTGCAAAATTGCGAAAGGATGCCGCCACAAAGCACCTGCCAGTAATAGCTTTCGGCGACGATACAAATGCAAATTTACATGACACGGCGCGCACTGCGGGTGCAACACTCGTTGTCAGCAAATCTGGCCTTTTGGAACAGCTCGAAGTGTTGCTTGATCAAGCCTTAGACGTGCACTAAGGGCTGATATCTAGTTCTCAGGAATCGAGCCTCAAGGGTTGGCGACCCACTGGGCTAAAAACCGACCCATTCCATCGGACGACAAATCGCTTCCCATAATGCCACGACTTCGTAGGGTTTTGTGAAGTCGCCATTGCGGGCTCCCCAAATTAATGCCCCCAGCTCGGCCGTGACAGGAAAAATCCGTTTCAGCCTGAGGAGCAAAAATGCTAAAAGAGGTACTTAACTTTTTCGACCCAAAAACCTGCGCCCTAACAAAATGCATAACCCACCACCAACCAAAATTACGGTGCTTGGCTCAGGCACCGCAATGTATTGAAAGCATGGGAAAAGCGCCACAGCCTTAAACGGTCCATAGTATGGCTCTGGGCCACGTGGTGGTGGCGCACTGAAATAACAAAAATCAGATGCGCCCAAGTTAGGTATTCCGGAAATACTATAAACGAACCAATCGCCTGCTCCAAATGGTTGATCCCCCGAGTGGACAAACAAAATGTCATACAACCCATCGCCATCGGCCTTGTAAGCATTGGCGGCCGTTGCAATTAGCCAGTCGTCTGACCCGCTGCTAGACCCTACAAAGCTAAACGTCAAGTTTGCAGGGTCAAAAACTGGGTTTAGGTTAAACCAAAGCTTCTGCACCACATTTGTCCCATACGGACTGGTATTCGCCACCCATAGCCTAACCCCCTCATCCGCATTTTCAAACACTGCCACAACCCACGGTGCACCCAAAGGCCCCGCATTTTCCAATGGCATGAATCGGTAATCAAAGTTTAAAATGCAGCTCGGAATGCTCGCCTGCGCTGGCAGTCCCATCATTGCCAAAAGAATGATGACCGCCAACTTTTCCTTGATCATCTTGCTCGGTTTCATTTCTTCAAAAATTTTTAATCTCGCGTGCGCCGCTTAGTTTCTACCCGACATTAAAGGCACCCAGCTTCATTTTGTCAAGAAAAAAGCAAAAAACCAACCAGTCAATTCAGCCTCAAGACCACACACGCTTGAGTCGCCATCGGCCGGTAGAAAGCTTACTGCCGCGCCTCGATACTACGTTCCGGTCCCCAAGCAGAGCCGAAAATTTTATACACGGAAAAGGGTTTTTTCTATCCCATCGTCCGACATTGACACACATCCTTAGCAGGGCTTTTGAAAAAAGGGGTGTTTTTGAAAAACCAGCGCTCGGAAATATTGGGATTTTTGCGTGTTTTTCCTACGAAAATGACTTTTTCCAAGTCACGCTAGCACTCCCTCAGCCCCAGAAAAACCACTTAACATGCGTATTGCCTTTCGGTTAAACCCGCCTTAAAAGCTCCGATACAGTCTGGGATATCATTTGCATATTATACGCTCCACTGCCCAACTAATTTTCAGCCGAGAAGTTTCGTAACTCTGCCACAATGTTCAATCAATACCTGCTCTTTGTATTGCGCATCGCCTCAGCTCTAAGGCCCATCTCAATCGCTCAGAAACCTGACGCTATTGGTGAGCAAAACCTCGTGAGAAGATCGCGATCCGCCACCGGACTCGCCGTCCGAATCGCATTCTAGCACTTGCCACGCAGACCTACTCCAAGCCAATTAATCCGTATTTTGTGCTTGTACTCTCGCCCTTAGAAAAGTCAGGGATGTAACCGAATGATTTTCAGCAAGTTGTGCAAATAGTTGTCAAACGCATCGCAGTAAAAATCTAACACTTCCGTGCTGGGAGCGAACCTCAAATGTTGACCCAACACAAAAAGTTACAAGTGGGACTCAGAGTCAACTGCAAATTCCCGGCTTGACATCTTGACTCCGGAACACAAGAGCCGTGGGAGTTTGGAACGAAAAAGCCCTGCCGTCCTGGCAGGGCAACATCTGGGCACTTGTGACTAAATCATCCCCCGCATTTTACCGTTTTAACTTTCGGACGAAAAAAATGCACATGCCCAACACTGCAAGTGCAATGGTCTGCGGCTCAGGTACACAAATGTACGTCGCGCAAGGAATATACGCCGCTGCGTAAAAAGGCCCGACGTTCCCCGCCGGCGCGCTAAGGTACCAAAAATCTGATGCACTCAAACCTGGTATTCCACCGATGTCATAGGTGATCCATTCCCCTGCCGAAAAACAATCAGGCAGGTATTGCTGGGGCATCCCCCAAGGAGTATCGAATACGAAGATTATGTCATACTTGCCGTCTCCGTCGGCCTTATACTTATCAACGCCCTTGCCGATCACCGGCATGTTAAACCCACCGCTCGAGCCAACATAATTGAAAACCAACTTCGTCGGATCAAGCACGGGATTCAAGTTAAACCAGAGCTTCTCGACCACTTGCTCGCCGAGCGTGGCACTGTTCTGTATTGTCATGCGGACGCCCCCGCCCACCAAATCGTCCACCGTAGCAACGACCCACGGAACGTCTGTGGACAGCGGTGGAGGCCCCATGAAGACATATTCGAAACTGAAGACGTATGTAACAGCGTCAGCCTTCAGTAGCGAAAGCATAGCTGTTAAAAGCAACAGCGCCCATTTCGGGAATTTAACCTTCGGCTTCACTTTCATCTTTACTAATTCCGATTCGGTCTTTTCGGTATCGGTTTAGCGCGCTTTACTCGCGCCCGTTAAATACACTTGATTAAAGTAACACAAGGCAGCGTTGTCAAGCTAAAATAAAGAATTTTTGAGTGCCAAGAATCGAACCTGCGCCGGCCACAGCAACGATTCCGACACATTCGCTTCTAGCAAAGTTGAACTTGTCATCGTTTCGTTTCGCAAGTCTCAGTGTGTCAGGTACTTGAGACGGTAAAACAACATGTCCGCCGTTACCGAGTTGGTAACATATAACCAGCCCGCCGATTCGAACGGTACGGCCGGCCAGTCGGTCCATGAGTTTGGAGAAGCCAAATCCGGCGATAGTTGCAAAACGCAGTCCCGCACTTGGACCGGCCACGAGATAACAACTTGGGCATTGCCAATGCCGATGCGTAACGGGCCTGAAACGACCATGTTCAAGGTCCAACCGCCTTTAATTTCACCGAAGTCAGAGCCTGAATCATCAACAACAAACAAGCTCCACGGCCCACTCGGGTCTGTCCCATTGAACACGCCCAATGTTGCGGGTGCATTTGAACTTGCAGCCGGTGCGGGCGCTGGCAAGTCATAGGGCAACCCGGTCCGTCCAAATGCCAAGTAACCGTTCGTGGGCTTAAAAACACCCGACTGCAAATTTGTATGCACCGGTAACGGGTCAGCGGCATCGTCGTCAAATGTTAAGGTCAGGTTTGTAACGCTTAGCCGCGTCTGACCACCGACTTGGGCCATAAGAATGGCTCGTTGCCCTTGCGGCCCGACCAACAGAACAGTCACATCACTGGGGAAAGCGTGCGAAAAACCATGAATTGTAATCGTCAGCTTGTCAATTGTGCAGCCCAGCAGGTTACTGACTGTTATGATTGAAGGATAGGGTTTCGATCTGGTTGGCGGGTTCGGGCTGTCCAAAATCTCAATGGTACCCGTGTTCGATAGTGTGTAAAAACCAGCTGTACAATCACCGCAAACCAACACACACATCCAAACAATTAAAAAAAGCCCAATTAACCGCGCAACACAACTCCCGCGCATGAGTTGTGCGGTGTTAACTCGTCCAGTCCAAGTGCGTCCGCCTACGTTGGCCACACGGTAGTAAAACACACCGACACTCTCCCCGCATGCCTTAAGCTGAGCGCTTTTGCATGCGGATCTGGGAGGGCAACAACTTTGCACTGCCCCTCCTTAACATGACCGATTATTGCTATTTTCCGAACAATTCGAGCTGGTTTTTGGCCTGCTCGAGCTCAGTGTAGATCAATCTGCGCTGTTCTTCGATCAGTTTGCGTTGTTCTTCGATAAATTTGCGCTGGACTTCAATTAGGTCGGTTTGAGTCTCGATAAGAGCTGAGGCCTTTGTAGCTAGTTCACGCTCGAAATCCAGCATTGTTACACCTTTGCTAAGCGGACACGCGGGTTGGCTGTGGATAACCTCGGTATCACCATTTCCGCCCCCGTTGCCATATTCACTGCCGGAAAGCCGCATTATCATCCGCGAGTAAAACTTATCGTACATGTACCTTTTTTGGCGCTTCCGATGATTGCGGGCGGGGCCATTTTCATGCCGTCCCTTGGCACGGCCAAGTACAGACACCCGGCCTGCTGCGCCTGTTGCCGCTGGGTCACCTCCGGGAGTTGCGTTTGTACCAGCCTGCTCAGCAACAGCAGATTTTGCGGGTTCGACAGGTTGAACTTTACGTTCATGTTCGCCGCCCGTAACGACGGCTTGACGCGGTCTGCTCCAAGCACGATACACAAGCACTACTACACCAACCAACAATAAAGCCAGGAAAACTGTTGCCAGCCAGACGAAATCTGTTTTTGCCGAAATCGCTCCAGTAACATTGCCAGCCTGTGTGTCTGCAGCGAGTTCTTCGGCTTCGCGGTCTTGACTGACCAAGAACTGTGCCAGAGTCAAGTTGGCTACTTTATCGCCGGCTTGGAAATCTTCGTACCGCTGTCCCTGTAAAAATGACATTCCGTTGGCGACAGCCTTGAGCGGCCCGAGATCTAATCCGGCTTTAGCCGGCACAACCCCAACAAAGTCCAATACATGCCTCCGGCCAAACTGCCGAACGACGTAGTTTACCACTGCGTTTCCCCCACTAACGGCCTTTATTGCCCATTCAACCCTGTGCACAGTTGGCTCATACACCGGTGCAACTGCCCACTCAACCGACTCTACAACCGGCGCACCGCCACCATGCTGCATTTGGTATTGGCGCGCTGCAATCCGGCGTATGGCTGAGAGGATTGCTTCCGCGTCCAACTGGGCCGCATCGTCGTCCTTTACATAACCCGGCTCGCTCAGTTCAACCAAAGCAAACCACTCGCCTGAGGGCGGAATCAAAAACCCAGCGAGGTTTTTGGGCACTGGATTTCGGAGCTGCTCAAGCAGCGCACGTGCACTGCGCTCGTCAGCGAACCTGTAATCAGCCGGTATCTCCAGTTCAGCTACGCCAGCCAGACTGGCTTTTGCAGGGCCAACTACCCAGTGCACCGGCTGCCGTGCTGGCTGGTCGGCACCGGACAAGCTGGGCACAAACTGGCTTAGACTAGTGTTACCCGGGCCAGCCAGGGGCGCTTCCTGCACCTCACCTACCAAGGCTTGCGAGGACACACAAGCCAAACTCAACACCACTCCCGCCATCAATCCACTGAACAGTCCTCGGTTGGCGAGGGGAACAAACAGCTTCGACAACCTCAACATTGCGCACCTTTGTAAACAAAAAGCCCAGTTTTGTCAAGCACTTTTAGCGATAAAATGCCTACCGATTTAATCGGGACAAGCTTTGTCGGACGCATCTCCTAAAGCATGGTAGTGTCTGGCCTTTACAGGCCAGTACGGTAATCTGCGGAATCAAGGAATTTCACACCAACTCCGGCCCAAGTTAAAACAAAGCGCATCATGTTTCGGCCAAAACGCCTACCGGCACGTCTGAATCGGCGCGTCCTACAACAGTTGCAGCTAAACGCGCGGAAACCTTTCCACCGGCTGGACACCAACTACACCCAGCGCTGCATTTGAAACCATGCACCGGCAAACGCTTGCTGCATAGTCATCGGCGCGTAAGACATCGCAGAAACAACCGCCAACCTGACTGCGGATGAGTCCAACGGGCTATGCCATTGTGACCCTCGGCAAGGACAGTGCCTTACAAGCGCCTGCTCAGGACCCCGACTGCAAACTTCGCGCTTAATGATTTAGCAACGTCTCAGCCGTGCCGAACAGGTCATGCGCAAATTCAAAACAAAACTGCCAGCAGATTTTACAATCCACCGAAGTCCCAGCAGGCTCGCCCGGCAGCGCCCGGCTCGTTGCATTGCCAGGGCTTAAGGCACGTGGCGTGCCAAATTCGAGCGGTGTCCCAAAAGAGACTTGACGGCCTTGGGCGCTTTCAGCTATGGTTTTTGTGGTTTTTAACTGCTAAAAACCGGTTTGGCTGAGTCGGAGGATTAAATTCTGCCGACTTTTTTATTAGTCAACCGGCTGAAAAAGTCATGAACACGGACCTGTTGGCACAACTTGAGTTTTGGGAGCGGGAAAAGGGCATAAGCAAAGATGTCCTGCTTTCCGCTGTTCAAGAATCTTTGCTTGCTGCAGCAAAGAAGGCTGTGGGGCCAGCCCGTGCGCTGCGAGTTGATATTGACCAAAAGACAGGTGAAATTCGCGCCATTGCAAAGCTCATTGTGGCTGAGAAGGTTATATCGAAACACGACCAGATATCGTTGCCGGAGGCGCGTAAGATCAAACCCGATGCAAAAGTGGGCGACGAAATCGAGGTGGAAGTAACACCGCGGGATTTTGGTCGGATAGCCTCTGCAAATGCAAAACAGGCGTTGTTGCAACATATTCGTAAGGCTGAAAAACAACTCATCTTCGCCGAGTTCAAGGACCGGGTCGGCGAGATCGTCAGCGGCATTGTACGGCGCTTTGAACGATCAGACGTAATCATTGACCTCGGCAAATACGAGGCGTTGTTGCCAAATCACGAGCGTGTCCCGACCGAAGAATACCAAGTCGGCGAACGGATTCGCTGTTACGTCAAGGCGGTGGAACAGGGTACACACGGACCTGAGATAATCCTGTCTAGGGCAGACCCACGTTTCGTAATCAAGCTGTTCCAGCTTGAAGTGTCCGAAATCAACGACGGCACAATCGAGATTAAAGGAATCGCGCGCGAACCCGGCTTCAGAACAAAGATTGCGGTGCATTCACGGGATGAGCGAGTTGATCCTGTAGGCGCGTGCGTCGGATTGCGTGGTCAACGCGTAAAAAATATCGTGCGCGAGCTTAACAACGAAAAGGTGGATGTAATACCGTGGTCTCCCGACATTAAAGCATTTGTAAGCGCGGCGCTCGCCCCTGCAAAGCTGAAATCGTTTGATGTGGATGAAGCCAACAAGCGAATCAAAGTCACAGTTAGTCCAGACCAACTTTCACAGGCGATAGGCAAACGCGGCCAGAACGCCCGTTTGACATCAAAATTGACCGGGTGGCACGTCGAGATTGAACCTGAGGTGGTTGTCACAAAAGGGTTCGAAGAAAAGGTTGCCGAAGCGGTCGAGTCGCTGGCTTCAATTCCCGGTATCACGCGTGAACAAGCCGATGCGCTTGTACACGCCGGCCTGACAAGCCTCGAGGACCTGCTCGAAGCTGAGGAGAGCGATCTGGCAGGCATACCGCAAATTGCCGATCAAGCGGCTGCAATCTTGGAAGCTGCCCGGGCCGAAGTCGCCAGACGCACAATTAAAGTGGGCGAAACATCAACAAGTTGATCCGGTGCAAAATTGAAATGCGGCAACTCGGAAATTCTCCGCACACAATCCTGAGCAGTTAGGCCCGGCCCAAGAAAAAAAATTATGCCCGTTCGCATACACGAAATCTCAAAGCAAACCGGCGTGCCAAGCAAAGAAGTAATTGCAAAGGCGCGCGAACTGGGCATCACCACTGCCAGGACCGCATCAAGCACGATAGATAAGATCACGGCAGAATATCTCATACAACAACTCGGGGGAATTAAACACCCGCCCACACAACCGCCTCCGACTGAAATATCGCCTGCGGAATCACCTGCTGCACCAGCGCCTCCTGAACAAGCGCAACCGGCCGCGCCTGAACCGGTTCAAACTGCCGTTTTGGAAGTAACTGGTACAGTTGCGCCTGCGCTCGAACAGCCTGCACCTGTTGTCGAACAACCTGTCGTACAACCGACACCGCCTAGCACAACACCAGAAGCAGCACCGGCAAAGGTTGAAATTCTTTTACCGCAAGAACAGGTCCAGGCCCCAGCGGCACCGCCGCCCGAACAACCGGCTCCGGTACAGCCTCAACCCGTTCAGGAAACACCAGCCGTTCCACCGCTGCAACAGGAACTACAACCGCAACAGGAACAACACCCGGTTGAACCGCCCAAACCACGAATCGGCGAGAAGGTTGGGTTCATCCAGTTGCCGCCACGGACACGCCCGACACAGAAAACCGCTCCTACAAGTCCACCCGCCGCACGCGCAAAAATAAGCGCGCCGCCGGTGGTCACACGTCAGAAACCCGAGCCTCGACAACAGCGCCCAAGCACGCTTCAAACGAAACCGGCCGTTCCTGCGCAGCGGCAATCCGTTGCAACTGTTGCACCGGCCCAGCCAGCCGGTTTTATCCCGCTCAAGATTGCCCTGCCGCCAACTGCGCCAACCTTGGTACTCAAACCGCCAATCACGGTCCGCATACTGGCCGAAAAACTGAACAAGAAACCCTTCCAAATCATCGCCGATCTTATCGAGCTGAAAGTGATGGCGAACGTTAACCAGGTCGTTGACGACAGTATCGCAAAACACATTTGCGCAAAGTACGGGTTTAAACTCGAAATTGAAAAACGCGGCAAAGGGCTCGGCATCGCCCCGATACAGGTCAGAAAATCCGAGCTGGGCGAAGAAGACAGGCCGCAAGACCTTAAACCGCGTGCGCCGGTGGTAACAATCATGGGCCACGTTGACCATGGCAAAACGACCCTGCTCGATGTCATTCGCAAAACTAATGTGGCCGCAACTGAAGCCGGCGGCATCACACAGCACATCGGCGCATACACGATATCAATCCCACACCCGGAACGTAAAAACGAACTGGCACAAATAACCTTCCTGGATACACCCGGGCACGAGGCTTTCAGCTCGATGCGCGCGCGTGGGGCAAACGTAACCGACATAGTTGTTTTGGTTGTAGCCGCAAACGAGGGTGTCATGCCCCAAACAATCGAGGCGCTGGATCACGCGCGTGCAGCCAAGGTGCCAATAATCGTGGCTGTCAACAAATGCGATCACCCAAATGCAAACCCGTTGAAGGTGCGACAACAATTGCAAGACAGGGGCCTGATCCCGGACGACTGGGGTGGTGACACGATTTTCGTGGACGTTTCTGCGCTTACTAAGCAAGGCGTTGACAAGCTGCTGGAGATGATTCTTTTGCAGGCTGAGCTGCTGGAGCTGAAGGCGAACCCGAACCGGCCGGCAAAAGGTTACGTGATCGAATCCGGGCTTGAGCCAGGCGGACCGAGCGTGACTCTGCTGGTCAAGAAAGGCACGTTGCGCCTCGGTGACGCGGTCATTTGCGGCCAGTATTACGGCAAAGTCCGGGCATTAATTGACGCAGACGGTAAACGGCTAACGCAAGCCGGTCCATCAGTTGCAGCAAAGATGCTCGGCCTGAACGGTGTACCTGAAGCCGGCTTGGAATTCAGCGTTTTGGAAAACGAAAAAGCTGCACGTGAACTTGCCGAAAGACGAGCACTCGAAGCACGCACTGCCGGTCAGGCTGCGCGACCAAAAGTCACCCTCGAAAATCTGTTTGCGACACTTGAAGCCGCCAACGAAAAGACACTCAAGCTCGTTATTAAGGCCGATACGCAGGGTTCGGTTGAAGCAATCGTTGATGCGTTGAACAAGATCGAGTCCGAGAAAGTCAAACTCGAGATACTGCACAGTGCAGTTGGAACAATTACCGAGAACGATGTTGCCCTAGCTGCCGCATCAAACGCGGTTGTACTTGGTTTTCATACTCGTATTGATGCAAGCGCAAATGAACGCGCAAAACGTGACGGCGTGCAGATTAAACTTTACACCATCATTTACGAGCTTATCGACCAGGTTAAGGAAGCCATGGCTGGCCTGCTTGAGCCGGTCGAGAAAGAGGTTGTGCTTGGCACTGCCGAGGTGCGCAAGGTTTTCCCGCTCTCGAAAGGCGTGCCGGTTGCAGGGTGCGTTGTGTTAACCGGTCGAATTGTACGCGGCCGTGTGCGTGTATTACGCCGCAAAGACCTAATCTACGAAGGCGTGATCCAATCAATGCGCAGATTCCAAGACGAAGTTAACGAAGTACGCGCAGGTATGGAATGCGGTATTCGAATTGAGGGCTTCGGTGATTACGAGCCGGGCGATGTTCTGGAGTGTTACACCATAGAAAAAGTGGCGCAGAAACTGTAAACCAAAAATTGTGTTAAGCAAACCGGTCGGGCACCTGCTGTAACTGACACCAGCCAAAAATGCCGTCGGCATTGAAAACCAAAAAATTATATGCCAACCATACGTCAACAACGCGTGCGTGAACTGCTTAAACGCGAGATTGGAGAAGCCATCCGACGCGAGCTGCCAGTCGAACAAGTCGGGCTGATCACGGTAAACGATGTTGAAGTCTCGGGCGACCTGCGTTACGCAACGGTTTTTACAAGCATACTCGGCACCGTCGAACAACAAAAGGTAGGGTTCCAAATGCTCGCCCGTAACAGACTCCGTATCCAAGACCTCGTTGCAAAGGCGGTCGTGCTCAAATACACGCCGCGCCTGCGGTTTGTATTTGATGATTCAGTGATGCGCGGGAACCGTGTGTTGGAGATCATCAGCGAACTCGAAAAAGCCGGGCTTGGCCCTGAAAAATAAAGGCCGGCTCGTCGTTTCAGTCGCGCTCGGGTGCGCGCGCCGGCATTAAGTTGCGTACCAACATTTTGCAGGTGAAAACCCATCCCAAAATTGCCTTACGAATCACCGACGCGCTTCGTGAAAGCAACTCAATTTGTGTCGTTGGACACACCCGCCCTGACGGCGATTGTGTGGGTTCGCAGCTTGCCCTAGCACTCGCGCTCAAGGCCGAAGGAAAAAAAGTCGAGTGCTGGAACGAAGACAACATCCCGCAAAAATACCGGTTCCTTGATCCAGATCACCTGATGCAACTGCCAAAAGAAGGGTTCGAGTTCGACAGTGTGGTTGCAATTGACTCAGCCAGCCTGGAACGGCTTGGCCGTGCTGAACAGTGCATCGCAAAACGCAAGCTGCTAATCAACATTGATCACCACGAAAGCAATACGCGATTCGGCGATATCAACTGGGTCTCAGCACGCGAACCCAGCACAGGCGAGCTTGTGTTCAAACTGCTCAAGGCCGCCCGCTGGCAAATAACAAAACAAATCGCAAACTGCCTTTTCACCGCCATTTCAACCGATACAGGTTCATTCCAGTATCCAACCACACGCCCTGGGACATACCACATCGCTGCCGAACTTGTCAGGCGCGGCGCTGATCTGGCGAAGATTTGCGATGAGGTTTACCAGAGTTACCCACTTTCACGCGCTAAACTGCTCAAACACGTGTACAGCCACTTCAAACTCACACACGGCAACCGCATTGCGTACCTATGGCTTAAAAAGGCGGACTTCGCACGTGCAGGCGCCGACACGGTGGACGCGGAAGGTATTATTGACCACATCCGCGCAATTGAACCTGTGGTAGTGGCATGTGTATTCGAGGAAATCGAGCCTGACCTCATCCACATTAGCCTCAGATCAAAATCGGAACAGGTCAATGTAAGCCAAATTGCCGAACTATTCGGCGGGGGCGGCCATCCGGCTGCTGCAGGAGCTCAAATCAAGGGTACACCGCTATCGGTCCAGCGTCGCGTCATCGGCGCAATCAAAAAAGCGCTCAATTCCGCTGCATAGCACGACGCGCGCAGGTGCAGCCCGCCCCGACTGCACCCACCAGAAATCACTCGCCGAACCGCTGTTTCAAACCAGTCACCAATCCTTAAACACCCGCTGGCCGGGTTCACGGGGCGGCTCGGGCCTGAGCGGTATCATGGTCTCCTCGGCTCTGAGCGCATCCAACATTTGCCGCGCAAGCTCATGCGTCATTTGTCCCGAGTCAGGTTGACCGACCTGTGCCTGTGCAGCAGACTGCTTTTGCCCAGGCTCAGCCGCTTCAGCAGATACACTCTGCTGTTGCTCATTTTGCCCGCGGCTGTCGCCCTGCTGAGGTTTCTGCGCAGTCTCAGGTTGTTGTTGAGTTTTTTCTGAAGTGGATTTGTTCTGCTGGGCTGATTGGTCTTGATCCCGTGTCTCCTGTTGGTTTTGCTGCTGGTGTTGTTGGGGCTGACCCACCTGCGGCTGTTGCTGCATCTGCTGATCCAGCTCCTGCAGCTTTTGCCTGACAAACTCATAATTGAACTGTGCGTCTTGGTCATTCCGATCAAGCTTAAGTGCAAGCTCGTACTGTTTGAGCGCTTGCTGCCACGCACTTCGCCGCCGGTCCGAGTCGGTCTGTTGTTCCCCCAACCTGTAAAATGCGTTGCCAAGGTTGTAGTAGGCCCGCTGTTGCAGTGGCAAGGGCAACGCACCCAACGCTTCCTCGAAATGCCTGGCTGCAGCGTCGAATTTTCCAAGCCGATACGCAGCCGCACCGGCATTAAAATGCAGCCGGGCATCAGACGTCCCCTTTTCAATAAGCCGCTGATATTCCTGGAGTGCTTCATCGAACCTGCCCGCCCTGTAATCGCGCAGCGCGCTCATCGGCGAACCATCCGCACGGCACGCCATGAAGAGCAACGCAATCATGGCGCCTGCACTGGCCGTGGCCTGAGCCGTTTTTTGTGGGCGAAAGATTCGATGGGGGAAAAATGGCCAACCCATGAACACCCGCGCGGGCTGGGGCCGCTCCCGTATAACCATCTCAAGTATCAACAGCACAATGCCGACAAGCAATGGCCAATGAAATTTTTCGCGCCATCGCTTGAGCAGTTTACCTTCCCCTTCGGTCTTCGGCAGTGGCGCAATACCGCGTTCGTAGAGGGTCTGTATTGCCTTTGCACCACGAAGAGCAAGGTAAAAACCGCCTCCGGCAGTTGCAATTTGCTGGAGCCACGCTTCATTAAGCCTGCTTTTGACGACGTTACCTACCGGGTCGCGCACGTAATCGGTGCGCCCGTCGGCGGTTCTGATCCGCAACAAGTCGCCCTCAGCCGACCCGATGCCAACTGTAAAAATTTTTATCCCAGCGCGTGCAACTTGGGCTGCAGCTTCAACGGCGCGCTGGTCGTGGTCTTCACCGTCGCTGAAAATTACAAGCACTTTGTGATCGTCAGGGCCGGACTTGAAAGACCTGGCTGCGGTCAGAATCGCTTCTGCAATGGCTGTGCCGCCCTGGGGTATGATGTTTACATCGAGCACCTCGACACATTCGGCAAATGCAACATCGTCAATTGTCAACGGACACTGCAAAAATGCTGACCCGGCAAATGCAATCAATCCAATCCGATCCGACTTCGCCAGTTGAACTAGCTCCAACGCCGCAAGTTTTGCCCGTGCAAGCCGGTTCGGTGTCACATCCTCAGCCAGCATGCTTTTCGACGTGTCAATCGCCACAATGATATCCAGACCGCGTTGTTTGACTTCCTCCCAATCGAACCCCCACTGCGGCCGCGCAAGTGCAACCACAAAACATGCAACTGCACCCGCCAAAAGCCCGTACCGCACCCTGCGCCGCGCAGGCGAAACACCGGCGAGTAACCCAGCCAACAGACGCGGCTCAATAAACCGCGTCAACAGCGCGCGTTTTCTCTTGGCCGACCACCAGAGAAACCCCAACAGACCCGGCGGGATTACCAGTAACAGCCAGAGCAAATTTGGATTCGCAAAGCGCATGGTCAGGGTTTGTTGAACCGTTGAATCGTTGAACCGTTGAACTGTTGGACTGTTGAACTGTGGAATCGTTGAAGCGTGCAAAACGCCAACTGCTCGAGCAACTGATTTAACGGCTCAACCTTGTAACGGTTTAACGCATTCTTGTTCACGGCAATTTCCTCCAAATTGTCTGACCAAGTACAACTTCGAGTAACAACAACACCGTCCCAAGGCACACAAACCACTGAAACAGTTCTTTGTGTTCGGCAAACTTCTTGAGTTCAGCCTCGGTCTTTTCGAGCCGGTCTATCTCGGCATAAATGGCCTGGAAACGCTCTGCGTTGTCTGCGCGGTAATACTTGCCCCCTGTAATTTTGGCAATCTGTTGGAGCGTATCTTCGTCAATGTCAACTTGCACGGGTCTGTAACCGACCTTGCGTCCGCCGACTTTAATCGGCATGGGCGCAACACCGCGTGTACCAACGCCAATCGTGTACACTCTTACACCCATGGTCTGCGCAAGTTCAGCAGCCGTCAACGGCTGGACTTTACCGGCATTGTTCTGGCCGTCAGTCATCAGGATGACAATTTTGCTTTTGGCCTTGCGATCACGCAGCCGGTTGATCGCTGTTGCCAGCCCTGATCCAATTGCAGTTCGGCTCTCGTCAATGACACCGACCTGAAGCCGCTCGATACACTCAGCCAGAAAATCATGGTCGAGTGTCAACGGCGCCCCGATATACGCCTGTGCGGCAAATGCAACCAGGCCAATCCGATCATTTGGCCGGTTCTGGATGAACTTGTGCAACACACGCTTTGCCATCTCAAGCCGGTTGATCCGCTGCCCGCCAACAACAAAATCTTCCGATTCCATGCTGCCAGACAAATCTAATGCCACAACAATGTCAATGCCGCTGGCTTTAACCGCAGTGCTCGTTTTTGTGAGTCTGGGCTGTGCCGCGGCCAAGACAAGCATTGCAATGGTCAACAACCGCGCCAGAGCAAGCAACTGACCCGCGCGCGACCTGCACGAGCGCGCCATACTCTTGAAAAAGCCAACCGATGAATACACAAACGCCGGTTGCGCGCCTGCCCGCCCCTTTAACCAGGCCAGCAACGGCAACAGCAACAGTAACAACAATAAATATGGCCGGCCAAAGCTCATCGGATTGGCAACTTACGATTCACGGTTTGCAAGCTGCGCATCTGTTTGGTGTGTTATTCCGCCAGACTCGACCTGCGGAACCGCTTGTATAGGCGCGGTTTCTTCGACTAATCGAATTGCCGCAGTATGCAGGTCACGCAGCTCCGGTTCACCCGGAACGTATCTGGCGAACTTGACGAGGTCCGACCGCATCAGGAAATCCGCCAAGCTCGCTTTCTGCCGCTCGGTCAGCACCGGCGAGTCAGCCGTCTCACGCAGAAATTCCTCGGTTGTCCGCTCCGGCGCATGCAAATTGAATCGTTCCTCCAAATACACACGCACAGCGCCGGAAACTGCAACCACAAACGCCTCAGGCTGATTAATCAGCCCAAGCGCATCTACGAGCTTGCGTTTTGCGCGAACATGAGCAGGTTCAGGGGGTGAAACGGGCTTTTCCCTGACGCGCTTTCGAATGAAACGCCAGATGACGTAACACAACGCCGCAATCACAAGTATGGCAATCACAAGCCACAGCCACTTTAGCCCGGACGGTATCTCAACCGGCGGTTTGATATCGCGGATGTCGTTTGTCACCGTTGCTGGACTTGGCATTGGGAAATTTGTGGCTATTGCTTGTGCCATATACCGGGTTTATCCCCGCGCACGCCTGTGTTCGCGCGCTTCAAAAAACTTCCTCAGCTCAGCCACATACGGCCTGTCGGTGCCGAGTCGAATCACGTCAATGCCAGTTGCACGGAGTTGTCTGAGCAACTGTTCCTGCGAGCTTGCCTGACGCGCGGCAAATTGAGCGCGGACTGCAGGTGAATTCGTGTTCAACTCGATCACATCGCCAGTCTCGGCGTCTTCGAGCACGACCCGACCTATCGCAGGTAATTCAAGCTCGTACGGGTCGCTGATCTGCACTGCAACAACGTCGTGCCGACGGTTTGCCTGACGCAACGCGGCATACGTAGCGGCAGCCAGCGGGCCGGTTGCTCCAAAGCGTGCTGCAGGTGTGTTGCCGCCGAATTTATCGGCGATCGTTCCCCCAACCGAACTGTCTGCCGGCACTTGCACAGACTGCGACTCGATAAAATCGGAAATCAGAACCACAATCGCACGGCGTCTTGCGACACGCATCAAAAACTCTAGGGCCGCGCACAGGTCAGTGCCGCGCCGTGCTGGCTCGAAAAACAACACCTCGCGGATAACACGCAACACGTGGCGACGGCCTTTACGCGGTGGGATGTATTTTTCGACCCGATCAGTGAAAAGGATCAGACCAACCTTGTCCTGGTTGCGGATCGCTGAGAATGCAAGCACAGAGGCAATCTCGGCGGCGAGTTCGCGCTTGGACTGCACACGTGAGCCGAACAAGCCGGACCCACTCACATCTACAATGAGCATCACGGTTAACTCACGTTCCTCGACATACTTCTTCACATACGGATGATTCATCCGCGCGGTGACGTTCCAGTCAATCGAGCGCACGTCGTCGCCGGGCTGATACTCGCGGACCTCCTCGAAGTTCATCCCCTGCCCTTTGAACACGCTGTGGTATGCGCCGGCCACCGTCTCGGTCACGAGTCGGTTCGTGCGAATCTCGATCTGCCGGATTTTCTTGAGAATCTCGCGCGGGATCATAAACGCTTCGTGCAGCGTGCAACATTGAACGTGAACCGACCAAAAACACTTCACAGCCCCGCACTGACTCTTACGGCACGGGCAGTTCGTCAAAGATTTTCTGGATGATCGTTTCGCTCGTCTTCTCTTCAGCCTCGGCTTCGTATGTGATCATGACGCGATGGCGGAGCACGTCCATGCCGATGCTTTTAACGTCTTGCGGCGTTACATAACCGCGTCCGCGCAAAAACGCATACGCCTTTGCAGCCAACGTCAGGTAAATCGTAGCGCGCGGCGAGGCACCAAGTTGAATGAATTCCTTGACGGCAATCTTGTATTTGTCTGGCTCGCGCGTCGCACAGACCAAGTCCACGATATACTCCTTGACCTTATCGTCCACATAGATGTCGTTGATGACCTCACGTGCGTTGAGAATCTGCTTCGGCTCAACAACAGGCGACACCGTCGGTGGACCGCTTGTTTTAGCCATTAAATCCAGTATCTGGCGTTCTTCACCGCGCGATGGGTAGCCGATCTTGAGCTTGAGCATGAACCTGTCAACCTGCGCCTCAGGCAATGGATATGTGCCTTCTTGTTCGATTGGGTTTTGCGTGGCCAACACAAGAAACGGCTCGTCAAGCTTGAACGTTTGCTCGCCGATCGTGACCTGTTTTTCCTGCATTGCCTCGAGCAGCGCACTTTGCACCTTCGCAGGTGCACGATTGATTTCGTCTGCCAAGATCAGGTTGGCGAAGATTGGCCCTTTCCGCGTTGCAAAGGTGCCTGTGTGCGGATTGTAGATCTGCGTGCCAATGACATCTGCAGGCAACATGTCAGGCGTAAATTGCAGACGCGCAAACTTTGCGTTGATACATGCTGCGAGTGTTTTGACCGACAACGTCTTCGCCAGGCCAGGCACACCCTCCAACAACACATGGCCGTTGGCGAGCAACCCTATCACAAGCCGCTCGATCAGGTATGTCTGGCCCACTATGACCTTGCCAATCTCATTAAACAACGGGCGCACAAACGCGCTTGCCTCGCGTACAGCCTCGTTAATTGCAGCTATCCCGGTGTTCATCGTGCAAAAACAACTACCGAGCGATGGACAACAAAACCACCAAAAATGTTCAGAGAAAACAGCACTCGCATGCGCCGTGTTTCACCCCAAAATGCAACTGCACCGATTTAACTCGACCCGAAAAAACTAAATTTAACCGCACGCAGCCTCGAGTGTGCCATTTTCATTTAATTCGTGCGCCGGTTCGGCCCGAACACAAAAAACGGCCCGCATCTCACTCGGTCTGCCTGCCCCGGCCATCGGCACCGGTGCCGTCCAGGTCAATCAAAATGTCGCGCGGCTCCGCCCCTTTGCTCGGACCGACAATGCCGCGCCGTTCAAGCTCGTCCATGATACGCGCTGCACGTGTGTACCCGAGCCGCAGCCGCCTTTGCAGCAGTGACACACTGGCTTTCTGCTCGGTGCGAATGACCTCGATGCATTTCTGGATCAGCTCTTCGTCTTCATCAATGCCTTCTTTTTCCTCAAGCTCGCTCAGTGATTCCTGGAGCTGCTGGTGTATTTCGAGTTCGTAGCTTGGCTTGGCCTGGTGCGCAATAAACTCAACCACGCGTTGTATCTCAGCATCCGTAACCAGCGCGCCCTGCGCACGAATCAGCTTGGCTGAGCCGGGCGGCAGGTAGAGCATGTCGCCCTTGCCAATCAGCTTTTCCGCCCCCATTGCATCCAAAATCGTGCGCGAGTCAACCTTCGACGCACACTGAAAAGCTATCCGCGCTGTTATGTTCGCCTTAATCACGCCCGTGATGACATCCACGCTCGGCCGCTGTGTTGCCACGATACAATGGATACCCGCTGCACGCGCCATTTGCGTGATCCGTGCAATTGCCATCTCCACGTCAGCAGGCGCAACCAACATCAAGTCAGATAGCTCGTCAATTATCACAACTATGTAACACAACCGATCCGGGATAACGATTTCCTCCTCGGTCGGCGTGACAATTTCCTCGTCGAGCTCGACTGCAAATCCGTCAGGGCTCGGCTCGACCCGCTCCTTTTTCAACGTCAGCGGCAGTTCAGGCTCGTGTTTGGGCAATGGTTTGTGGCGTGACCGTTCGTTGAAAGCCCAAATGTTCCGTACGCCGACGCGCGCAAAGATTTGATACCGTTTCTCCATCTCGTTAACCACCCAGCGCAATGCAAGGATGACCTTCTTCGGGTCGGATATGACCGGCACAACAAGGTGGGGCAACCTACTGTAGTGCTGCAGCTCGACCACCTTCGGGTCAATCATCACAAACCGCAATTCATCCGGTGGGAACCTGTAGAGCAAAGAAGTAATGATCGAGTTTATGCACACAGATTTGCCAGAGCCGGTGCTACCGGCAATTAACAAATGCGGCATTTCGGCTAGATCGGCAATAATCGGATGCCCGTAAACGTCCTTGCCAAGTGCAATTGGAATTCGCGCCTTGGTAGTGCGCCATTCCTCAGTTTCCATCAAATCCCGCAGCACAACAAATGCCTGAACTCGATTGGGTACCTCCACACCAACCGAGCTTTTGCCCGGTACAGGTGCAAGAATGTTAATTCGCTCGGCCTTCAACGCAGCGGCAAGATTGTTGCTGAGCGCCGTGATCCGCTCCAGTTTGACCCCGGGCGCAGGGTGCAATTCATATCGCGTGATTGTCGGGCCTTTTGTAATGTCGCCAATTGCAACCTCGATACCGAACTGCGCCAGGGTCTGCTGCATCAGGCGTGCATTGGCCATCAATTCCTCTTTTGTCTCGGTAGGCCTGATCGAGACATCAAGGTAGTTCAGCAGGTCAATCGGCGGCAGTTTGTACCCGCCGATCTTCGGTCCTGCCCCAAGCACAAACGGTTTGCGCTTGCGCGGTGTACGTGGTTTGGCCTCAGCCGAAGCAGGCTCGCCCGCCGCCTCAGTCGGCTTTTGCTCATGCAACGACTCGGCTGGCGCTGCCGCCCCGCCGGTCGGCTCAACTGCCGCCTGCGGCCCGGCTATTTCACCAGCGCTCGGGTGCACAGGCTCAGCACCGGGTGCAACTGCGGGTTCCTTGCTCACCGCCCCTGGTTCAGCTTCAGTAACCGGTCCTGCAGCGGGCTTTGCCTCCGCCTTCGGCTTGGGCGGCGGCACTGTCAAATCGCGGATCGTGGGTTTCGGCACGGGCTTTAAATCCGGACCCAAACCGGCTTTCTGCGCGGCCTCTTGCAGCTCACGTTTCTTGCGCTCAAGCTCCTGCACACGCGCTTCCAAAAGCCGCTCGGTCGGCTCTCCGGCCCCAGCGCCGCGGTATCGTAACCACATTTCTTTGAGCCAGGTGCCCAACTGAAAGTTCGTCACATACAACAGCGCAATCAGATAAAGTGTTGCGTAAACTATTGTCGCGCCGACACTACCAAACATCCAGAAACCGTAATCATAAGTCGTTTGCCCGAGCCAACCGCCCACACTCGGTGCGCCCAATCGCTCGTGCAACCGCCCGAATACCTTTGCCAACCACAGCATGTGCAGCAGACCCGTCAAACCCAAAATCAGGACAACCGACCATAGCCACAGCCAGATCGGGCGACGCCGCATGTAGCCAAGCAGGTCGAACAAGTAGCCCAAACCAAAGGTACCTAGTAAAACCGGCACCACATATGCGCCCCCACCAAACACAAAGAAAAATCCGTATGCCACATGCGCGCCAATCAGGCCGATCCAGTTGTGTGTAATTTGATTTGGCGGGCTGTGTAAAAACGCCAGATCACGCGGCTCAAACGTTAATTGCGCAACAAACAGCAGCAGCGCCAACGCAATCAACGTCACACCGAGTATGTCGTTCAATGCGCTTGTCGAATCTGATTCTGGCCCTGCATGTCGAGCCATGGCGTCAACCTACCAACTCGCGCACCAAGTTCAAAGCACAAACTCCGCCGTGGAACTGCCTGGCTGGATATTTCACACGTTTTTCGTACGGCAAACTTCCATACCTGCAGCCTGCCTGCCGCCCATCTGCGTGCGCTGCACAGGCACGCGCTCGCCTTTGCACAGGCAAGTATCGTTGCGCACAATTATCGCTTCAACGCTTTAACGTATTACGCATCGCAGAAGCACGCCGCTTGGCCCTAGGCAGGTTATCGCCTCCCACTTCCAAGAGACAAATACGCAATGCCGGACGCGCCACAATGGTTTCGTCCGCAAGTCTGCGAAATATCCGGCCTAAATCCGTATCCCGGACCGTTCAAAGGAGCGGTATGGACAACAGACCAAGAGCATCTCTTGCCACGGGTATCTAAAACAACCCAAAAAATCCTTGCAAAAGCGCAAGCTCGTCAAGGCGACAGACAGTAGGTCACCGTGTCAACGTTGGGGGTACCAAGCCCACCACAAATCATTCCGAAGTCATGATAGGGCCGACGGATCATGGCTCACCATGCAAATGGATTGTGCAGACTCGCGGTTGGCTCAACTGATCCTTCCTCAGAACAAAATTTTATCCGGCGAACATATTGCTCTGCACATCGGTGTTAGCATGGCCGAGTCACACTGCTGATACGTAAAGTTAAGGTAGCACGTGCCGTAGTCCGTCACGCCGACCTGTTCTTTTCGGGTAGAATCTTGTTTCCGCGCTCTCACGAGCGCGGCTGCGGCGCGCGCGACCGTCCCGGTCGCAGGAGAGCTGCGGCCGAGATGGCCGCGCGCCAATCTGCCCAAAGGCGCAGAGAGTAAGGTAGGGCGCGCAGTCCACTGCGCGCTGGAGCCGCTCGCACTGGCCCAGCCTATCGGGTTCGAATCTTGTTTTTCCGCGCTCTTACGAGCGCGGCTACGGCGCGGCGTGTACCCGACTCTGGGCGAGGTGAAAGCCATCCCTTCAACCGAACCAAAAGCGGTGCTGGAGCACCGCACTCCAAAAACTTTTACTCCAATCCTTCACACCAGAGGCGTAGAGAGTAAGGTAGGGCGCGCAGTCCACTGCGCGCCGGAGCCGCTCGCACTGGCCCAGCCT
>Ga0315298_1000425_pt1 | contig 80575 bp, 78 predicted proteins | sample WHS_1_MG_FD_203077 | JGI IMG/M metagenome (GOLD analysis project Ga0315298, IMG submission 203077) | Extremophilic microbial mat communities from Washburn Hot Springs, YNP, Wyoming, USA - WHS_1_MG | ecosystem: Environmental > Aquatic > Thermal springs > Hot (42-90C) | place: USA: Wyoming... | reverse complement strand
GACCCGCGCGGAAAGTATAAGCCCCACTGCGCTGGCAGCGCAGGAGGTCGGCAACCGGGTGTCACTGCTGGGTTACCTGGATCGCGGAACGGATGGATGGACCACCCACGGGGTATCCCTCGTGGAGAACCACCACACCCTCTATGAAAACGGGGATGCCGCGGACATGCAGGCAGGCAGCATGGTCGCCATCAGTGGGAAGGTCAAAGCCCCGGGGGTCGTCGCGGTGGAAAGCGTTACCTTCAGCGTCAACCCCATGGACTTTGATGTGCCCGTCTTGCCACCGATGGCGCAGGGCGCGCGGGATGACTGGGAACGATCCGAAAATGAGGGTGAGCGCCCAGAGGTCAATAGCCCCGAAATCGAGCGACCCGATGTCGAGCGCCCGGAGCTGGAACCGCAGGTGGAAAGGCCGGAACTCCTTGATGGCGATTAAGGCAAGGCTATATCACCATCACTGAGTGGTACCCCGTATCTTAAATTTAATCATGGAGATGGAAGATAGCGATGAACTTGGAAAACAACCTGCGGGGGATCAAGACCCTGGCATATTCATCAGTGACCTGGAGACGGAATAAGGCCGCGCCGAACACCGTTCGGCGGCGTTGCAGGGGCGATGGCGTGATCCGCCGCCGCCATATCCTCATGCCCAAGACCCTGCAGGGCAATTACCAGAGCGGTGCGGGGACGAACGTCGGTACGGTGCAGGGAGGGGGCAGCCATTGTCTGCACACCCTCCTGGCGCAGACTTTCTCATGAGCAGGCGGATTCTCGTCACCGGGGCCGGGGGCTTCATCGGCTACCACCTGTGCCGCCGTCTATTGACCGAAGAGTGGATCGTGCATGGTCTTGACAACCTCAACGCCTATTATGACCCCGCCCTCAAGCGGGATCGCCTGGCGCATCTGGAAAACCATCCGGATTTTCAATTCCACACCGTGGATCTTGCCAACCGGGAGGCCATGAAAAGTCTCTTCGCCGGGCCACATTTTGATGTGGTGGTGAATCTTGCGGCCCAGGCGGGCGTCCGCCATTCCCTCCAGGATCCCGCCGCTTATGTCGACAGCAATCTGGTCGGTTTCGCCAATGTTCTGGAGGGTTGTCGCGCCCAGGCCGTTGATCATCTGCTTTTCGCCTCCTCCAGTTCGGTTTATGGCGCCAACGCCCGTCTGCCCTACAGCGTCCATGACGGGGTCGATCATCCGCTCAGCCTCTACGCCGCCAGTAAGCGGGCCGGTGAACTCATGGCCCATAGCTATGCACATCTCTTCGGCATTCCTTGCACCGGCTTACGTTTCTTCACGGTCTACGGACCGTGGGGTCGACCGGACATGGCCTATTTTCGTTTCACGCGCCAGATCCTTGCCGGAGAGCCCATCCCAGTTTTCAATCATGGTCAGATGCGCCGGGATTTCACCTATATCGACGACATCATCGAAGGCGTAGTACGGCTCCTGGACTTCGCACCACACCCTGCTCCGAGTTCGACGGAGCAACCAGATCCGAGCACCAGCGATGCCCCCTTCCGTCTTTACAATATTGGCAACCATACCCCTGTAGCCTTGCTGGATTTCATCGCGATCCTGGAGGATCTGCTGGGGCGCAAGGCCGATATCGAATGGCTACCCATGCAGGCCGGAGACGTTATTGCCACCTATGCCGATGTGGGTGAATTGCAGGAGACGGTGGGTTTTTCCCCCGCCACCCCCTTGCGTGATGGCCTTGCCCGTTTCGTCGCCTGGTATCGGAATTATTACGACGCCTCTTGAAAACAGGTGACTCCGCACCACGGCACAATGGATTGGACATAGCGGCGCTTCTGCTGACCGGTTGTCGGGCGATAATGGCAGTCGGCGCGGGGTGAAATCTTGCCCCCGTGTTCTGCTTTGGCTAACGGAGGGGCATTGCGTGTGCGTCACGAGTAGTGAGGCAAGAGGTAGAATGGTGGGTCCATATTTCACGACATGCTACAATCGATACGGAAACTAGGTAAACGAGTCCAGGCAGGCCATGAATGGCACATTGAAAACGGCGGTGTTGGCGATCCTGCGCCCTTTGGTCCGGTATCTGATCGGACAGGGGTGGACCTATGGAGCGTTGGCGGAGGCGCTCAAGATGGTGTACGTGGCGGAGGCGAGCCAGCACTATGGGGAGGCCGACGGACGGACGCTGACGGACAGCCGGGTCAGCCTGCTGACCGGGATCCACCGCAAGGAGGTCAAACGGCTGCGACTTCTGCTGGAGGAGCACGGCGAGCGGCCGATGTTGCGGCACGGGGCCAACATCGCGGCGCAGGTGGTGGCCGCCTGGGTGTCGATGGCGGACTATGCAGACCCCGCCGGGCAACCCCAGCCGCTGCCCCTGCGCAGCGAGGCGTCCCCGAGCTTTGAGGGGCTGGCACGCCGGGTCAAGGCCGACATGCGTCCGCGCGCCATTTTGGACGAATTGGGCCGGGTGGGGGTGGCGGAAGAAAAGGAAGGGATAGTGCGTCTGTTGCGCCATGCCTATATTTCCGCCCTGCCGGAAGACCGGGTAGCCTTTTTGGGGGAGAACGTCGGCGATCACTTGCGCAGCGCGGTACACAATCTGGAAGGGGGGGAACCCTTTTTGGAACGGGCGCTGTATTTCGATGCGCTGCCCGCGGCGGTGCTGGAGGAGGCGCGGCCGGAGATCTATCGGATGAGCGAACGACTACTGCGGGAAGCCCACCAACGGCTGAGCGCGGCCGAGTCGCCCGAGGGACCGCGGCGGCGGCTGCGCCTGGGCGTCTATTATTACGAAGAGGACGCCGTGACGGGGGAAGGGGAGCATGCCTAAAGCTCTGCGCTGGTGGGTCCTGGTCCTGGGATTGGCGACCCTGCCGGAGGCATGGGCCCTTCCCAACCCGGCGGGCGGCGTTGGTGGATCGGGTGCCACCCCGGATGGTATCGGGGGCACGGGCATCCATCCTGGCGGCATCGGGGGCACGGGTATCCACCCCGGTGGTATCGGAGGCACGGGCATCCATCCCGGCGGCATCGGGGGCACGGGCATCACGGCCCTGGGAGTAATCCAGCGCTTCGGCAGCATCTATGTCAACGGTCAGGAATATGTCCTGAGCCCACAGACCCGCTATAGCGTCGACGGCACTGCGGGCACGGCAAAAGACCTGCGCCTCGGGGACCGGGTCACCGTCCAAGCCGCCGCCGACGGGCAGGCCGTCGCCCAGGTAGTACGGGTGGAACATGCCGTTATCGGCAGGGTGACGAACGTCGATGCGGCCAAGCGACAATTCACCATTCTCGGCGAAACCATCCAGGCGGGCAAAATGACCCCCCTCACCGTGCGCAACTCGGACCAATCCCTGCCCTTCGCGGCCTTGAAGGCCGGTGACGTGGTATCGGTCAGCGGCCTGGACCGGGGGAATGGCCATTGGCTGGCGACGGAAATCTGTCGTCGCTATCCGGCGGATGCCGCGCCCGCCCGGGTCCCGTTGCTGCTTCGAGGCCGGGTGGACGCCATTTATCCCGGTCAGAACACCCTGGAAGTCGGGGCAACCAAACTCAAGGTCAACGGAACTCTGCTCCGTGCCATCCAGGTGGGGCAATCCGTGGTGGTCAGGGGCGAATACACCGACGGCAAGACCCGCGCGGAAAGTATAAGCCCCACTGCGCTGGCAGCGCAGGAGGTCGGCAACCGGGTGTCACTGCTGGGTTACCTGGATCGCGGAACGGATGGATGGACCACCCACGGGGTATCCCTCGTGGAGGGCCACCACACCCTCTATGAAAACGGGGATGCCGCGGACATGCGGGCAGGCAGCATGGTCGCCATCGAAGGGAGGGTCCAGGCACCGGGGGTCGTCAACGCAGAGCGGATCATTTTCAGCGTCAACCCCATGGACTTTGACTTCCCCATCATACCGCGGATGCCCGTGCTCCCTCCCGTATTACATCATCCCGAAATCGAGCGCCCGGAATTTGGCCCCCCGGAGATCGAACCCCTGGTGGAAAGGCCGGAACTCCCTGATAACGATTAATCCAAAATCCGGCAGTTTGAGGGTGCTGAATCAACGCTGATTCCAGTGCCGGTAAGAACGCGCCACCGTAAACAAGCCCGCGCCGATGCTCCCGACAAAAAAACCGATGGGCCAGTTGGTCCAGTAAGAAAGCACAATGGCGCTCCAGATACAACCCTCTGCAAGCATCACGGATAGCATCAGCACGCGCATGGGATTGCCGCTCAACGCCTGGGCGGCAGCTGGCGGGCCGACCAGCAGGGTGAACACCAAAAAGGCGCCCACAACCGGCAAAGCCGTGGCAGTCACCAAGGCCAGCAAGGTCAGGAACACCAGATCCATGCGTGCGGCACGGATCCCCTGCAAGGCCGCCAGATCGGGAAAAGTCGAATCCAGCAAGAGTGGCCGAAAATACAGAGAGATCCCCATAACCACTAGCGCGCAAATACCCAGTATGGGCAGCAAATCTGCGTCGCTCACCCCAAGCACCTCGCCGAAAAGCAAAGAAAATACCGCCGGCGCATACTCCCTGGTCATACTGAGTAACAACGCACCCATCCCCAGAAACAGCACCAACACCAGCCCCGTACCCACATCGCGGCGCCCCATGCGCACCAATTGGCGCAGAAGAAAAACACCTATTCCGACAAAAATCAGCAGCCCGATCAGCGGGTTGATCCCCATCAGGTTGGCTGCCGCCGCCCCCGGAAAGGCTCCCAGCGGTAGGGCATGGGCGGCAAAAGCCGAACGCCTGGCCACCACAAAAAATCCGACGAAAGCCGCGACAAACGCGATGGCAGTGCCAGCTATCCAGGTATTAATCATGAAACTGGAGAACATGTCTTATGCTTCGCAGTGCGGCCAGATGACCGGTTTCGGACGCGCCGACAAGCCCGTCACCCTAGCCACCAGCACCGCCACCAGATAAAACAGAAATACCAGCGTCACCACAAAAAAACTCACTGGCCAGGCATTACCGGAAAACCAATAGTAACTTTCATAGGCCATCCAGATACCACCCCAGACTGCCGTCAAACCGATAACACTAGCCCAGAATATCGCCTGCGCAGGGCGTCTGCTCAGGCGAATCGCCGCACCCGCCGGACCGATGAGCAAAGCCGTCGCCAGCACCGCGCCGATGGCCAGGGCACAGACCGCCACCGCCAGCCCCAGAGTCAGCAGTTGCAGCAAACCGATCCAACGCGGGGAAATACCCCGTGCTGCCGCCAGATCAGGGTCCACCGCCGTCAGCAGCATAGGCCGGTAGAGCAGACCAGCGAGTAAAAACACCGCAGCGGAGGCCATCAACGCAGGACCGACAAGACTCCGGGGAATCGCAAACATGGAGCCAAACATCACCGATACCGCTGCACCCGTAGTGCTGGTAGTGGTCACATCCAGATAGAGTAAAAGCGCCGATAGACCCAACCCTGCCCCCAGAACAATACCCGTGGCAAGATCGCGCTCCCGTACCTTGCGTACCCCCAGAAATTCCATCCCGAAAGCCGCAATCCAGGCCATACCCAGAAAACCCAGCAAGGGACTGACGCCCAGCAGGAGGGAAGCCGCCCCTCCGGCGCTGCTCACATCGGCCAGGGCATGCCCAGCAAAGGCATTACCGCGTAATACGGTAAACATCCCGATCAGCGCGCTGACCAACGCTGCGCAAGTCCCTACGATCAGCGCGGTTTGCACCGGCTCACTGCCGAAGAAACCGGAATTCCCCAAAAGCATCCAAAGATTCCACATGGCGTTAATTGGCCTTTTCCGGATGCGACATATGCGCTGCCGTGCACGCCTCGGCATCTTCAGCGGCGACATCGGGTAGCACGAGTATCCGCCGCCCATGTCGCAATACCGTTACCGGGTGACCATAGAGCTTACCCAACACTTCAGGCCGCACCACCTCATCCACGCTCCCTGTAGCGGCCTGTCCACCCACCAGATAGACCAGGCGATCCATCACCGGCAGCAGAGGATTCATATCGTGAGCCGTCACCAGCACGGCAATGTGCTGGATGTGGGTCAACGTACCAAGCAGTGCCACCAGTGCGTTGGCACTGCCAAAATCCAGATTGGCCAGAGGTTCATCGAGAATCAGCAGGCGCGGCTGACGCACCAAAGCATGGGCAATCACCGCCCGCTGTTGCTGACCACCAGAGAGTTCTCCTACCCGCTGATCGGCAAAGGCCTCAGCTCCGACCGCGTACAGTGCTTGATCTACCAGGGCTTTCTTGCGACCGGAAAACAACGGCAGACCAAGGCGATGCCCATCCAGCCCCAACTGCACCAAATCACGGGTCCGCAGGGGAATGTCCGGATCAAGGGCAATTTTCTGTGGCACATAGCCCACCAGGGCGCGGCGCTGATCCGCCGGTGCGCCATCAATCAGAACCTGCCCAGAGCGCTGCGCCGTCAGGCCCAGTAGGCTACGCAGCAGGGTTGTTTTGCCTGCCCCATTCTCACCGATCAGGGCGCAGAGCTGGCCAGGATAAAGGTCAAAACTGACATCCCGCAAAATGCTGCGGCCACCCAAATCTACCGAGAGATGAGCGACCGAAAGTATCGGATCGGACATGGCCAACACGGGCTACTTCGGCACAGTCGTCAAAGTGCCACGTTCCACGGCGTTACGCAGGGCGTTGGTTTCCGTCAGCATCCAGGACTGATAACTATCGCCCGTCGGCATGGTTTCATAGACACCGACCACGGGGATCTTCTCTGCTTTCGCCTTGCTCAGAAAAGAATTCGTCAAAGAATCAGTAACTTGCTTATTGTAAACGAATATTTTTATGCTATGCTGTTTGATGAGCCGATTCTGGATGCTCACGTCCTGCGGCGCAGGGTCGGTACCATTCATAACGGCGGCCTGCAAATTCCAAGGTGTTTTGATATCGCATCCGGCAGCCTGCAACAGATAGTTTGCAACAGGCTCGGTCACCGCTACCGGCGTGCCACCGAACTGGGCCTTGAAACTGGCGATAGCCAGATGCCAGGGCTGCAGAGAGGTATCAAACTTGCGCACATTGGCGGCAAAATAAGCAGCATGACCCGGATCCAGCTCCGTCAGGCTTCGGGCAACCGCCAGGGCGACTGCAGGCATAGTCTCCGGTTTATACCAGAGGTGGGGGTTTTTGGTGCTTTCCGGCAGGCGGAGCAACTCCCGAACCACAATCACCTTGCGCTTGGGATTAGGGTTGGACGCTAGAATCTTTTTGGCCCAGCCATCGTAGCCCACGCCATTACGAACCACAATCTGCGCCCCAGCGATCTCACGGGCCACAGCAGGGCTGGCTTCAAAAGTATGGGGGTCGGTATTAGGATTGCTTTCGATGGTGTTGACGGTGACATAGCCCCCGCCGATCTGGCCGATCACATCGGCATACTCATTTTCTACGCCCACCGCATAAATCGTCGCTGCGGTAGCCATCTGCGCCATACCCAGCCCAACAAATAAAGCGATCCGTGGCAACCGAGCAAGCATCCGGCTTCGTAAGCAATGGTTAGGCATTGAACAGACCAAGGCCTTCTGGTGGTTAAACGGAATCACGGGCAAACCCTCGGAGTCCACTGCCACAACCAGCAGACAGACACCAATCTTTGTAATGCAACATTGTTGCAATCTAGTGAAACAACACGTCATTGTCAAGCGTGAAAACGCACGAGAAAGTGACGCGCCTCCACTCAACCTGGCCCCAAGCTTCCCCTGCCGTGAAGCTTGGGGGTAAGATAAGGCGATAACTCCATCACCTGCGGGAAAATACCTCATGAGCCAAGCCCCCCACCCCACCCTCGATACCGGCATACTGACCCAGATTGTTGATGACATACTGGACCTTGCCCGCGAGCAGGGGGCCAGTGCGGCAGAAGCTTCCGCCAGCACCAGCAAAGGCTTATCGGTAACGGTACGGCTGGGGGAGGTCGAGTCTATTGAATATCATCAGGACAAAGGGCTGGTGGGGGTGACCGTCTATCTGGGCCAGTCGAAAGGCAGCGCCTCTACCTCTGACTTCTCCCGCAAGGCGCTGTCAGAGACGGTTTCTGCGGCACTCACCATTGCCCGGCATACGGCAGCAGACCCCTTTGCCGGGCTCGCCGACCCCGCACTGTTTGCCACAAAGTTCCCGGAGTTGGACCTCTATCATCCTTGGTCCATAGATGCCGATACCGCCGCTGAACTGGCACGCCGCTGCGAGGTTGCCGCCCGCGACTGCGATTCGCGTATTCACAACTCCGAGGGCGGCAGTCTCGGCACCGGCGAGGGAGTCTCGGTTTACGGCAATACGCTGGGATTCATAGGCAGCAGCCGTTCCTCGCGGCACAGCCTGTCCTGTTCAGTGATTGCCGAAGATACCAAAGGTGGTATGCAGCGGGATTACTGGTATGATGTGGCGCGCGCAGCGGATGCTTTGGCAACTCCGGAAGCGATCGGCAAAACAGCAGCACAACGGGCTCTGCGCCGACTGGGTGCCCGCAAGGTAGCCACTACCAAGGCCCCGGTGCTTTTCGAAAATCAGGTCGCCTCCAGCGTCATCGGCCACCTCGCCAGCGCCATCAGCGGTGGCAGCCTGTATCGCAAAAGCTCCTTCCTGGTCGATAGTCTCGGCAAGCGACTCTTCCCGGAACACATCCGCATTTATGAAGAACCGTTACGGCGACGCGGACTGGGTAGCAGCAGTTTCGATGGCGAAGGCGTCGCCACCAGAAACCGCGATATTATCGCCGACGGTGTATTGGAAGGTTACATTCTCGACAGCTACAGCGCCCGCAAATTAAACATGAAGACCACGGGTAATGCCGGCGGCGTCCACAATCTCACCCTGCGACCCGGAGGCGCCTCTCTGGAGGACCTGCTCCGCCAGATGGGACGCGGCCTGCTGGTTACCGAGCTCATCGGCTTCGGTATCAACATGGTTACCGGCGACTACTCACGGGGCGCGGCCGGCTTCTGGGTCGAACACGGGGAAATTCAATATCCTGTTGAAGAGATCACCATCGCCAGCACCTTGCAGGCCATGTTCCAGGGCATGAGTGTGGTGGGCAGCGATATGCTCATCCACGGCAATACCGGCTGCCCCTCCATTCTTGTTGACGAGATGACGATCGCCGGCGACTGAGGAGGACGGCCATCAGCAACAGGATCAAACTCAACAACAGATAAGGGAGACTGCCCCAGCGCCCGTAAGGCGTTTCCCCCGCCATCGGCTGTATGGCCTCATTCAGGGTGCCCACCACAAACTGCGGCAATTGCGCACGCACCTGCCCGCGTGGCGAAATCAGGGCTGTTATTCCGGTGTTGGTCGCCCGAATATCGGGTTTCTGCTCCTGCAAGGACTGCATCGCCGCCATTTGCAGACTCTGCGCCGCGGCGATGCTATGGCCGTACCAGGCATAATCACTGATATTCAGAAGAAAGGTGGCACCTTCTTCCACACCCTTGCGCACATCCCGGGAGAAGGACTCTTCATAACAGATGGTTATACCGGCTTTCTGTCCATCCACGGGCAAAACATAAGGCCCATGCCCGGAAGAAAAGCTCCCCAGTCCCGGTAAAAAATGATGCACCAGCGACGTGAGCAGGCTTGGCATCGGGATGTATTCTCCGAAAGGCACCAGATGCTCTTTCCTATACCAGCGCAAAGGTGCCGTACCATCGATTTCCATGGCCGCATTGTAATATTTGTGACCCGTATCCTCGGGGACACCGATGAGCAGGATTTTATGGTGCATCGCTGACCACCGCTGCAATTGCGCGATCAAGCCCGGAATTTCCGTCTGAAAAACAGGGAAGGCTGTTTCCGGCAAAACGATCAATTGGGTGTTCGGCGGTGTCCGCAAGATCAGATCGACGTAGTGATGCAAAATGTCGCTGATTTTACCCGCATTCCACTTTTCGGTGATGGCAACATTCCCCTGCAGCAGACTCACCCGCAGCAGTTTGCCTGCGGGATGGGTGAACGACACGGATGCCGCCGCCATGGCTACACCGTAAATCATGAGGAGCGCCGCGACGCCTCCCATCAACACTGGGCGGGACTGCCGCCGTCGCAGCATATAAACCAGAATAACCGCCACCCCGGCGGTTGCCAGCCCCACCCCGTACTGGCCAAGCCAGGATGCAAGGCCGCCAAGGAAGGCATGGGTCTGGGTGTACCCCGTCGCCAACATGGGGAAGCCTGTAAAAAGACGTGCCCGCGCCCACTCCCCCAAAATCCACAGCACCGGCAGGGCCAGCAACCGGGCATTGCCGACAAAAAAGCGGGTGGTCAGCCATAAGGCCAGCGCCGGATAGACGGCACAACAAGCCGCCAGTAAAGCCACGGCCCCTTCAGCCAAGGCCCAATCCATATTGGCAAAATTATGCAGGGTAATGGCGATCCAGTTGGTTCCCGCCGCAAAGGCCGCAAAACCGAAAACAGCACCCAGAGCGGCCGCACGGCGTGGACGCTCCTCCGCGCTCGCCAGCCAAAACAGGCCAAAAAGCAGGGCGATGGCCAGCGGCCACAAAGCAAAGGGCGCAAAAGCCAAGGGCCAAGCCGCACCCAAAATCAACGCGGCCAGAAGCCGCACAAGAAAGTGCGGCGTTTTCAGTGCACCACCCTTCACGCGCTCTCTTGAGGCGCCGTTTCCGGCAGAAATGCGCTACGCGGTGGCGGTGGCGGCGTCACACGCAAAATCTGCACCCGCTTACGATCCGCTCGCAATACCTCCAAGCGCAAATTCCCCTCTTCAATCACTTCACCCATACGCGGCACATGCCCCAAGCGCGTAGCCACCCAACCACCGAGGGTGTCGGCATGCCCATCCGCCAGGTGTGCCACAAAATGTGCGTTAAACTCTTCCAGAGGAATCAAAGCATTTACCAGGAAATCCCCATCCTCCCGCGGCGCGATCATCACATCCTCATCAATATCATATTCATCCTCAATTTCACCGACGATGATTTCCAGAACATCCTCGATGGTGATCAGCCCGGCGACCCCACCGTACTCATCCACCACGACGGCCATGTGATGCCGACCCGTGCGGAACTCGTAAAGCAAATGATCCAGATGCTTGCTTTCAGGGATAAAAGTCGCCGGACGGAGTAACTCCGTCAGCCGCGGCGTCGGCATATCACCCCGACAACCCCGCAACAGATCTTTGGCCAGGAGAATGCCACGCACATCATCGCGATCATTCCCCACCACAGGGAAACGCGAGTGCCCCACCTCGGACACCCGGGCGACAATCTCTGCTAAAGGCATATCCAGTTCAATCACTTCCATCTGTGGCCGAGGAATCATCACATCCCGCACCGTGAGCTCGCCCATACGGAAAATTCCATCCACCATCCGCGCCGCTTCGGCATCGATAATCTGTCGTTCGCCCGCCTCACGGACCAGTTCCAGCAGGGTATCCTGATCTTCCACATTGCCACGCAAGGACTGGGTAAAACGCTCCCACCAGCCCCGCGGTCGTTCCTGGCTACTGCGATCATCACTCATGCATTTGGTTCAGGTAAGGGTCGGCCACACCCATTGCAGCCAGCAATCGGGTTTCCAGCGCCTCCATCTCCTGCGCCTCGACGGCCACTTCATGATCATAGCCAAGGAGGTGGAGGGTGCTGTGAATGAGCAGATGGCGATAGTGATCGCGCAGGTGCTTGCCCTGCTCGACGGCCTCACGCATCACCACCGCCGGCGCGATAACAATATCGCCCAGCAAATCGCGGCGAAACATGGGCAACTGCACATCCTGCGGAAAGGACAAACAATTGGTCGGCCTTGCCTTACCCCGATATCCCTCGTTCAGGGCGGCAATTTCGGTGTCGTCCACAAAAGTCAGGGATAGATCGTACATCCGGTCGTCCGCAGATGCCCGCGCCGAAGGAGCGGACAGCGCCTGCAATATCGAGCGACGCACCTCGGCGCGGGATGGCAGGGGCAAGGCCGCAACGGCGTCATCCACAGCCATGCGCAAATAAAGACGGCTCATACCTTCGCCCCGAAGCGGTCATAAGCCTCCACAATCCGGGCCACCAGCGGATGGCGGACTACATCGGCACTTTCAAAAAACACCATATCCACACCCGGCATATCGCCGAGCACATCCATGACCTGCACCAGCCCGGAAAGCTGCCCGCGCGGCAGATCTACCTGCGTCACATCGCCGGTTACCACGACCTTGGCGCCAAAACCCATGCGGGTCAGGAACATTTTCATCTGTTCCGGAGTGGTATTTTGCGCCTCATCAAGAATGATAAAGGCATCGTTCAGGGTACGCCCGCGCATATAGGCCAGTGGCGCCACTTCAATCACCTGCCGTTCCATCAGTTTGGCGACTTTCTCATAACCCAGCATTTCATGGAGAGCATCGTAAAGCGGGCGGAGATAGGGGTCGACTTTTTCGCTCAGGGATCCCGGCAGAAAACCCAGACGTTCGCCCGCTTCTACGGCTGGGCGGACCAGCACCAGACGCCGCACCTGATTGCTGTCCATCTGCTCCACCGCTGCGGCTACGGCGAGATAGGTCTTGCCCGTACCGGCTGGGCCAATGCCGAAGGTGAGATCATTATGGCGGATGGACTCCAGATAACGGCGCTGCCGTTGCCCGCGACCACGGATCATTCCTTTGAGGGTCTGCACGCCGGAAGATTCCACCGCCGTAACGCCCGCCTCCGCCTCCAGTTGCACATTCTGGATGCTATGGTGCACCCAATGACTGGACAGCGAGCGCCCTTGACGTACCTGAGTATAAAGATGGGAAAGTACATCCCGCGCGGCCTGCACAGAAGCGGCTGGTCCGGTGATATGAAAGCGGGTGCCGCGGGGCAGGATCACCACTCCCAAGCGTGACTCGATCTGTTTGATATGACTATCCAGTTCGCCGGACAGTTCGGAGAGCATCGCCGCGCTCGCCTGCTCAGCGATGAAATCGCTGTGGCTTACACTCAGCGTCTTACCAGGAGGCTCCATGGGGCTATACGGCAAGGCGCTGGCTCGCCGGTGCCACCTGCACCACACGCCCGCGCAGACTATTGGGCAGCGCTGCCGTAATTTCGACATCCAGCATCTGTCCGACCCAATCCATGGACCCCGCCATATTGACCGAGCGATTGCAGCTGGTCTTGCCCGTCAGTTGCTGCGGATCACGGCGCGACGGTCCTGTCATCAGTACCGCCTGCCGCGTACCCACCAAGGCTTGCGCGTAACCCTGTGCCAGCCCGTTGATGCGCCCTTGTAATATTGCCAGACGCTCATCCTTGACGGCCTCGGGCACGCTGTCTTTCAGCCTCAGTGCCGGCGTATTGGGGCGCTGGCTGTATTTGAAGGAGAACGATTGATCAAAACGCACCGCATCGATCAACGCCATAGTCGCGGCAAAGTCTGCATCGGTTTCGCCCGGGAAACCCACGATAAAATCCGAGGAAATTTGAATACCGGGACGAGCGACGCGCAGACGTTCAATTTTATCCAAATACTGCTCAACCGTATGCTTGCGATGCATACGCCGCAAAATACGGTCAGAACCACTTTGTACCGGCAAGTGCAGGTGGGGCGCCAGTATCTCAATATTGGCATGCGCAGCAATCAATTCGTCATCAAGGTTGCTGGGATGGGACGTGGTATAACGCAAGCGCAGCAAACCGGGGATTCGCGCCAAGCGTTCCAGCAGCTCGGCCAGGCCACCCTCACCTACCAATCCCGTCGCACCCCGATAGGCATTAACATTTTGGCCCAGCAGAGTAATCTCGCGCGCCCCCTGATCTACCAGCGTACGCGCCTCCCGCAGGATATCGGGCATGGGGCGGCTATATTCCCGCCCCCGGGTATGGGGCACCACACAGAAGGTACAAAATTTATCGCAACCTTCCTGAACAGTGACGAAAGCGGTGGCGCCGTCGCGACCGGGCCGTTGTGGCAGGTGATCAAACTTTTCCAGCATCGGGAATGCCACATCCACCTGGGGACGACGCTCGGTCAGACAGGCGTCCAGCAAGTCCGGCAAGCGATGCAGCGTTTGTGGCCCGAATACCAGATCCACGTAAGGTGCCCGCCGCCGCAGTCGCTCACCCTCCTGACTGGCCACGCAGCCCCCAACCCCGATCACCAACTCCGGACGGCGCTCCTTTAAAGGGCGCCAAAAACCCAGTTGAGTAAACACTTTGTCTTCGGCTTTTTCACGGATGGAGCAGGTATTGAGCAGGAGTACATCGGCGAGCACCGGATCGTCCACCAGATGCAATCCATGACTGACCGCAAGCACATCAGCCATGCGCTCGGAGTCGTATTCATTCATCTGACAGCCGTAAGTCTTGATATACAGGTTCTGCAATGCATTCCCAGAAGAAGTGAGGACTTATGAACGATGATAGGGCCACCCCGAAGGATTGACAAGGGGTGGCCGCAGATTATGGAATCATCCCAGGCCAAGCCAGTATAACCCAAACGGAGTCCGGCATGACGCCATCCGCGGCACCATGCTACAATGCGCGCCGTTCCTTCGGCGACGCGATAGACCAGCGTTTTGCCTCCACCGGTGGAGAAAGCCCATGTCCCGATCTCCCGGGCCTATGTCCCAGGCTTGGCACTTTACCCGCGAGTTTTTACGCGATCCTCATGCTATTGGGGCTGTGCTACCCAGTTCGCCCTTCCTCGCCCGCCGAATGGCCGCTATGGTGCCCCATGGTCCCGGACTGGTGGTCGAACTGGGGCCAGGTATGGGGCCGGTAACCAAGGCCTTACTGGAAAGCGGCATCCCAGCGCAGGATCTGGTTCTTGTCGAGCAGGCACCGGCCATGGTCCGCCACCTGCGTCAGCATTATCCCGAGGTGGAAGTCATTGAAGGGGACGCGGCACACATTCAACACCTGATGGCGCATCGCGGCCCAGTCCGCGCCGTGGTGTCCAGTCTGCCGCTGCGCAGCATCCCCAAAACGGTCGTTGAACGCATTTTTCAGCAACTGCCGGGAATCAGTCGCCACGGGACCGTATTCATCCAATTTACCTATCACTTCCGCTGCTCCTGCGCGGGCTTGCCCCCGGACTTTCGTCGGCGACGGATGGCCGTGGTCTGGCGCAACGTGCCGCCAGCACGGGTGGATGCCTTTATTTACCACGCACCCCAACAGCGCTGATCGAGTCGCGTTGACATAAAGGAAGAGGCGAATAATGATGCGGCATGACCAGAGGACGCAGAGTTCTGTGTCAAACAACGGGCCACTGCCTTTTTCCAAAATGATCACCAAAAAGCCACCTCCCTTGCGCCATGCCCCTCGTATGCTATGGCCTTGGCTGACCTTACCGGCCTCTCTCACTGCAGCGCTGCAACGGGCTTATGAAAAGCCGCATGGGATGGTGCAGGCGCTGCTGCTGGGTAGCGGACGCGCGAACCCAACGCCGACTGAGCGCTACCTATTACGCCTACATCGCGGAGAGCAGATTTTCTGGCGCGAGGTCCTCTTGCACTGTGGCGACGTGATGCGTCCTGCGCTCTGGGCGCGCACGACCATTCCGTTGCGCGGGCTACGTCGCGGCCTGTTACCGTTGACCCGCCATGGCACGCGCCCCATCGGCAATACTCTATTCCGTCATCGCCGTTTGCGGCGCTCCCCGATTCAAGCCGAGAGCCAGCCCCGATTCGGCCGCCGCCGCTGCTGGCAGCGGCGGTCGGTATTGCGTCGCGGTGACACGGGTGTCCTGGTGGAAGAACATTTCCTGCCGGGCCTGCCACGCTGGGCTGGTCGAGGACGACGCTGATGCAAGCGACTCCCGCGCCGCTCCGTCAACGCCTACGCGCCTATGCGACTCTGATGCGCATGGATCGCCCCATTGGCACCCTGCTCCTGCTCTGGCCCACCTACTGGGGACTCTGGCTAGCCGCCAGGGGCACTCCGTCACTCGGTCTCTTCCTGATTTTCACCGCCGGTACTTGGCTGATGCGCTCGGCGGGTTGTGTGATCAATGATTACTTTGACCGAGATTTCGACCGGCAGGTCGCCCGCACCTGTCAGCGCCCCCTGGCGACAGGCCTGATCACCTCGCGGGCAGCACTACGCCTGTTCGTCATCCTGTGCCTGCTGGCCGTACTCCTCTTGCCCTTTCTCAATCGGCTGACCATATGGTTAGCAGGTGGCGCAGCGTTCATCACTGTTACATATCCGTTATTCAAACGCTTCACCCATCTCCCGCAAGCCTATCTGGGCATCGCTTTTTCCTTTGGTATACCGATGGCTTTTGCCGCGACCCTCGGGCGAGTGCCGGCACTCGCCTGGTGGCTGATGCTGGCCAATGCCTGCTGGGTCGTCGCTTATGACACGGCCTACGCCATGGCCGACCGTCCGGACGATCTCAAGGCCGGAATCAAATCGACAGCCATTCTTTTTGGACGCTTCGACCGTTACGCCATTGCCGGTCTGCAAGCCATCATGCTCATCATTTTTTTCGGAATCGGCATCACGCTGGGCATGCATTGGCCTTATTGGATCGCCTTGGCAGGTGCCGCCATTCTCGCAGCCTACGAGCAGTCTCTGCTTGGCGGCGACCGGGATCAGGCGCTTCACGCTTTTCTGCACAATAACTGGATTGGTCTGCTGCTCTTCTGGGGGATTGTCGCGGGCTTAGCCCCGAGCGGCACATCTATAATACCGGGAGCCCTATGAAGACTGGCCATTTTTGGGTCATCCATGCCTGCCCGAAGCACTTTGAAAACAATCATTGACAAACTTATACACAATCCACTCATATACAGAGACAAGCTTGGCTAATTCCACAGCGTCATTGGTGTCAATTATTAACATACTGTTTTTTATTGACTTTTATTTTGCACCTTTTTTAGGCACCTACCCTAACGCGTTGAAGAACAGGGGGTCTGAGACTTTTCAAGATGTTCATGCACAGACTTATCCACAGAAGCTGTGGGCAACTTCATGAGCGATGAAACAAGCTGCATTCAAGTAGCCGTCATGGTACCGCTCCGCCGCGTCTTTTCTTACGCCCTGCCGGCAGAGGGCCATCTACAGCCGGGCATGCGAGTGCGGGTACCTTTCGGCAAAGGCAAGCGCGTAGGTATTGTTCTCGGCTATGCCAGTTGCCCACCCGACGTCACGCTCAAGGCTATTGAACAGGTCCTGGACGCGCATCCCATTTTACCCATTGCCTTGCAACAATTGATTCACTTCGGAGCAGCATACTACCATCATCCGCTCGGTGATGCCTGGGCTACTGCCCTGCCGACCTTGCTGCGCCAAGGCCGATCGCTGCCAAAACCTACTCCCTGGGGTTACCGCCTCAGTGCTACCGAAGCACAGACGGCACCACGCCAGCCTGGAAAATTGCAGCAAGCGCTCCGGGAATTGCTTGTCATCACGGGTGTTGTGCCCGAAGCAGAGATTCCCAAAGAACTACGCCACATTTTACGGCAGGCCATCCGAAAGGGCTGGATAGAAGCGGTGGCGGAAGTCACCTTACCTAAACAAGGGGTACCCTCTCCACACCGTCTGAATGCGGAACAAGAAAGCGCCGTGACGCAATTACGCATGGCCAAAGGCTTTAAGGCATGGTTACTGGAGGGGGTGACTGGCAGCGGTAAAACAGAAGTGTATCTGGAAGCAATCCGACCGCATCTGGAATCCGGAGCACAGGCCCTCATCCTGGTCCCAGAGATCGGTCTCACCCCTCAACTTGTAGAACGTTGCCAAGCGCGTTTTGGCGAGCATCGCGTAGCCGCCCTGCACTCTGCACAAGGCGACGGCGAGCGTTTGCGCATCTGGGCAGCGGCAGCGGCGGGACAGATCCAGGTCATCATTGGCACCCGCTCGGCACTTTTCGTGCCCCTGCCCCGTCTTGCCATGATTATTGTCGATGAAGAGCATGACCCCTCCTTTAAGCAGCAGAATGGCTGGCATTATTCGGCACGGGATCTGGCGATTCAGCGCGCGCGTCTGGAAAATATTCCCATTGTCCTCGGCTCTGCCACGCCCTCTCTGGAAAGCCTCTACAACGCGCAAAAGGGCCGTTATCAGCACCTAGAACTACGCCAACGCGCCACTTCAGCCGATCTACCGAAGATGACGATCCTACCACTGCGCCGCGAAAATCTGCAGGGTGGCATTTCCTCTACCCTGTTAACGGCGTGTAAGGAAACCCTGGAGGCAGGCAATCAGGTATTACTGTTCCTGAATCGTCGGGGCTACGCTCCAGCGGTACTCTGCCACGATTGCGGCCATGTGGTGCAGTGCCCTCGTTGCAGCGCGCCCATGACCTGGCATCGCCAACAGGAACGTCTCCGCTGTCATCATTGCAGTCACGAGTCGCGCTGGCCACCGGCCTGCCCCGTCTGCCGCAGTGCGGTACTGATTACCGTCGGCCAAGGCACTGAGCAACTGGAGGAGGTACTTCGCCAGCGCTTCCCTCAGACCCCCATTTGGCGCATCGACCGCGATGCGTTGCATGGTCGTGATGCCCTCGCTACAGCGGTCTCCGACATTCACCGGAATCGTGCCGCCATCCTCGTGGGCACCCAAATGCTGGCTAAGGGACATCACTTCCCGGCCGTCACCCTGGTCGGCATTATCAATACCGACCAGGGTTTGTTCAGCGCTGATTTTCGCGCTCCTGAACGATTGTTGCAGACCGTTCTGCAGGTCGCCGGCCGCGCCGGCCGCGAAGAGCGGCCTGGCCGGGTAATACTACAGACCCATCTGCCTGAACATCCTTTACTGCAAAGCCTCGCTCAGGGCGACTACCGTCCTCCGGCACAGGCTCTTCTGGATGAGCGCCGGGCTGCGGGGCTACCGCCCTTTGGGGCCCTCACCCTGCTACGTGCCGAGGCGCACCAACGATGCCGGGTAGACGAATTCCTGAAGGCCGCCGGCCAATGTGCACCGCCCGCCCTGGTGGAGATCAGTGGTCCGACGCCGTCGCTCATGGAGCGGCGTGCCGGTTTCGAGCGTGCGGAGCTTTGGATACAAGCACCAGGCCGGGCCCAAATGCAGAAAGCGCTTAAACTCTGGCTACCACAGTTTGCCGAGCTTCACTCCGCCAAAAATGTGCGCTGGACGCTTGATGTGGATCCTTTACTGATCACCTGAATGCTTAACGGTATTGGTCAGACACCAAACTTGCATTGACCTGCAGATATGCTATCCTCGGCGACGGCCAGTTGGGCCAGCTTTGATTAATTTGGGGTGTAAAATGGCGGTCGGCACAGTGAAGTGGTTCAATGACAGCAAGGGGTTTGGGTTCATTACGCCGGAAGATGGCAAGGAAGATGTGTTCGTACATCACTCCGCTATTGAAGGTACGGGGTTCAAGACCCTGGCCGAAGGCGAGCGCGTCAATTTTGAAGTGACTCGTGGTCCGAAGGGTTTGCAGGCCGAGAAGGTCCGCCGGGCTTAATTAAGCTCAACGGGTGGCTCTCTCAGCCATCCGTTCCCCCTGCGGGGAAAAGTAATTTACCGGTTTAGCTTTCGCAATTCCGGTTTCTTTTTTGTTCAGCTATCGCGCGGGCTTCTTCCGCTTTACTGGCCCAGCGCCACGCTCCTTGGGTTTGTACTCACTTTTTGTCGGCCTGGCGGAGAGTATCTTGCGCGGCTTCACAGGGGCAGCACGACCCAGTGGCGCGCCCGCATCGGTCGGGGCGATCTGCAAAGGCCGCCCAGAAACCCAGACCTTTTGCAAATGCTGCAAAACTGACGCTTGTATATCCGCAGGAAGCTCAACAGTGGTATGCTCGGTGCCAATCTGTACCTTGCGGATATTGCGGCTGGGTATCCCAGCCTCATTGGCGATCGCGCCGACAATGTTTTTGACTTGCGCACCATGGCTTTCACCCACATCCAGACGGAAGCGGCGCATCGGCACATCCTCCCCCCCTCTCGAGGTGGCGCCACCGCCGCGCGGCGGACGTGCACTGCCACCACCCCGTTCATCTTCAGAGCGGCGACGCGATGACGGCGGTCGGCCGGAACTCCCGGCGTCGCTGCGCATTGGCTTTGATACCGGAGCCTCGACAGGAACCAGTGGGCGCTCTTTCTGCACCATGTAAGCCAGTGCCGCAGCGATTTCTCCCAAACCTACGTCCTTTTCCTGCTGATAATCCGCAATGAGGGACTCAAAAACCGCAAGATCCTGACTATTCAGTACTTCTGACAATTGATCCTTGAACTGGCTCATCCGTCGACCCGCAACATCTTCTATGCTGGGCAGATGCATGGCTGTAATCGTCTGCCCCGTCGCCCGCTCGATGGCGTGCAGCAGATGGCGTTCGCGCGGCGCGACAAAGAGAATTGCATCCCCGGCACGTCCGGCACGTCCAGTACGACCAATACGGTGAACATAGGCCTCGGTGTCATTCGGAATGTCATAATTGATCACATGGGTGATCCGTTCGACATCCAAACCACGGGCCGCCACATCGGTCGCAACAACAATATCCAGCGTCCCCGCCTTCAGGCGCTCAATGGTCTGTTCGCGCAACGCCTGACTGAGATCGCCATTGAGGGCGCCACAGGCATAGCCGCGTGCCTCCAGGCGCTCCGCCAACTCTACCGTCGCCGTTTTTGTACGCACAAAAATCAGCCAGGCATTACTCTCCTCTACTTCCAAGATACGGGTAAGGGCATCCAGCTTGTGGGTACCGCTGACCTGCCAATAACGCTGGCGAATGGCGGCCACCGTAGTCGTCGCCGATTTAACACGGATTTCCAGGGGGTCGCGCAAATAGGTTTTGGCGATGCGGCGGATGGCATCCGGCATAGTCGCGGAGAAGAGTGCCACCTGCCGACTATCGGGCGTGTGTTTGAGGATATCCTCCACCGCGTCAATGAAGCCCATGCGCAACATTTCGTCGGCCTCATCCAGCACCACGGCCCGCAACTGATCCAGACGCAGGGTTTTACGACGCAGATGATCCTGAATGCGTCCGGGTGTACCCACTACCACTTGCACACCACGCTGCAGCTGCTTGAGTTGCAGGCTCATGGACTGTCCGCCATAGATGGGCAACACATGGAATCCGGGGAGAAACTTGGCGTAGCTCTGCATCGCCTCAGCCACTTGAATAGCGAGCTCACGGGTGGGCGCCAGCACCAGCAACTGCGGCACGCGCAAGCTGAGATCAACACGGCTTAACAGCGGCAGCGCAAACGCAGCGGTTTTGCCGGTACCGGTCTGCGCCAGCCCGATAACGTCGTGCCCCGCCAGCAGCGGCGGGATGCTCTGCGCCTGAATGGGCGATGGTTGTTCGTAGCCGATCTCTGCCACCGCTTTCTGGATCGGTTCAGCGAGGGCGAAATCAGTAAAGCGCAGATCGGATTCTTGAGACATGAGAGCACACCTGAACAACGAAGAGAATTCAGCGTCCACACTATACGCTAGTTGTGCGCAACTTGCAGCGTTTTCTTCACTCCATCAAAAGACGTCACAAACTCATTCAGCGTCCGGCGCCACCTGCAACCGCTTCTGGATAGCCGCATCGGCATGCGGCTATCCAGAAGCGACCCAAAGAAGATACCACCCGGCTTGTTACGCAAGCGCATTCGGCCACTGAACGCATTCTACTGCGCCTTGTGAGGTGCGGAGTCTATGACATAATACACTCATGAATATTCTCTTGCTGATCGCCGCACTCATCATCATCCTCGCCGGCGCCGAGGCTTTTACCAACGCGCTGGAGCACCTGGGCGACCGTCTGGGTATTTCCGAGGGCGTTACCGGTTCCATTTTCGCGGCGGTGGGCACGGCGCTTCCCGAAGCTATGGTGCCTGTTGTTGCGGTTTTCGCTGCGACCAGCGGGCAACCGGCACATCTGGGGGAAGAGGTGGGGGTGGGCGCCATTCTGGGCGCCCCCATGATGCTGTCCACACTGACGTTGTTCATGATGGCGCTGTTTGTGTCGCCACAACGCGGCTGGCGCGGAGCGTTAAATCCGGAACCTACGGGCTTGCGTCGCGATCTTGGCTGGTTTCTGTCTGCCTTTGGCCTGTCCGCCGTTGCCCTCTTTGTGCCCCACCACATTACTCTGGCGCGTATTGGCATCGGCCTGATGCTGGTCACATTGTATTTTCTGTATGTGATGGTGACCCTGCGCGCCTCTGCGGCGCTGGTCGCCGAGGGGCACGGCACCGAAGCAGGGCATGCCTTGTACTTGAGCAAGACCGGCCTGCCCACGAAGATGCCGGTCATATTGATCCAGCTTGCCATAGGGCTTGGCATGATTGTCTTCGGTGCCAACCTCTTTGTCGACGGGATTGAGGGGCTCTCGCACTGGCTCCGCATTTCTGCACTGATCCTGTCTTTGCTGGTGGTGCCCATCGCCACGGAGTTGCCGGAAAAGATCAACAGCATCCTCTGGATTCGCCGCGGCAAGGATACGCTGGCTTTTGGCAACATCACCGGGGCGCTGGTCTTTCAGGGAAGTCTGCTGCCCGCTATTGGGGTACTGTTAACCCCCTGGTCGCCCTCCCCCCCCGTTCTGCTGGGCGCAGGACTCACGCTGCTGGCCGGGGGATACACTTATCTTCTGGTGCGCCGCGGCGTCACCCTGCGGCCCTATCATTTTCTTTTCAATGGGGCGTGTTATGGGGCTTACTTCTTCGCCCTTACCTGACCGCCCGAAAAGGTACTCGCCGCACGGTGGTGCCTTTTGCTAGAATGTGAGCCGTAGCCCCGGTAGCTCAGTGGATAGAGCAACCGCCTCCTAAGCGGTAGGTCGCGCGTTCGATTCGCGCTCGGGGCACCAATAAATCAATATCATGCAAACGATTCATGGCAAATCTTTTTGGTCAATATTAATTTATGCTGCAGCGAGAGTGCGGCATGGCAACCATAAATTCACGGGAAGACCAAGACGGCATCTCAGACGGTGCGACATGAAATCGCCCTCCTCTCCCGCGTCATTACTCATGCTATAAAAGAATGGGGCATCCCGCTCGCACATGGAAATCCGTGCCTGCAAATCAAAATGCCGGCACAATCCGATGCGCGGGATCGCCGTCTAGTGGATAACGAAGAGGAAAGGCTGTTGTCCGCATCCGGCGATGCCCGCAACCCGTGGCTGCGCCCCGTAGTCGTCTTCGCCATCGAAACGGTCATGCGGGCGGGAGAAATTCTGGAAAGTTACGGTACGGCGGATACGGAAACAGGAATCCGTCCCCAAAAAACGCTGGGCCTACAATGATCAGACGTGGATCTGAAAAAGCGCACGGCGCACCTGCCCAAGACGAAGAATGGTGAGGCCCGCACGGTGCCTTTGTCCAGCCGTGCCGTGGCCACTTTGGAAAACCTGCCGCGCAATCTGGACGGGCGGGTGTTTGGGACAACATACGAAGGTATTCACCAAGCTTTTGTGCGCGCCTGCCGCCGCGCTGGCATCGCGGATCTCCGTTTCCATGACCTCCGCCACGAGGCCACTTCACGACTCTTTGAAAAAGGCTTCAACCCCATGGAAGTCAGCGCCATCACGGGACACAAGACATTGCAGATGTTGAAACGGTACACTCATCTCAGGGCGGAGGATTTGGCAAAGAGGATGGGGTGATCTTATGCGCATTTACGGCTTATTTTGTTCAGTATTATTGCTGGTAAGTGGTGTAGCATTCGGGCAAGTTTTTCAGGCCAAGAAACTGGCCGAAAAGATGGACGCGTTTGGAATCGTTATCCCGCGTACACATACCTATATTAGAGATTGTGCCCCGTCATTTTTGGCGGGCGGAGTACAGGCTTGTACAGTTCATAACGCTGGCCCTTACTTTATTCAGCTTGCCGTACCGAACCAAACTTTGGCACAACTGAAAATACAACTGGTCGTCGGGCATGGCTACGGTCCTCACTCCTTCAGGCGGTATGGTGGCCCTGCACTGCTTGCTTTCTTGATGGCCGTGACCGACTCGCAGAAGGGCGGATTGTATCTTTTTCAAACTCTTTCAAAACACATTGCCGCGACAACTGCTCAGTGGAAAGGCGTCCGTGTTTCCCAATCGGTCAAGCCCCATGCCTACCTGTGGAAAGCAGTAAACATCCAAGATTAAGTCTACCAGAAAGGTGGAGGAAAATGGATAATAGTAAAGACATGGCAGATGTCAAACACATAGAAACCTACAAATCCCTGATATATTTATCAGCAGAAGGGTACAAGGCCCTACTGTTACTCAATGGAGGTGGCGCATTAGCAGTTTTGACATTTATCGGCGCGCATATGGGGCAGATAAATCGATGGGTGGTACTTCCGATGGCCTGTTTTCTTTCGGGACTCGTTTCTATCGCGGTTGTATACTTTTTAGCATACAAGGTACAATTTAATATTTATCATGGACAAAACCCAGACATGACCTTCGTTAAAGCACGGAATTGGGCAGTTTATAGTTTAGTCCTTTTTTCTTTTGGTTGTATGTTCGGCACGATCTGGCTCTTAATTACGTCCTGATTGTTTCATGTACCGACAGGGTCACGAGCTGCTATCTGTCTATTCTTAGAGGAGATGTTATGTGGCCGTTTGATGATTTGTATGATAAGGCAGAAACATGGTTTTTTTACTGGAAACAATATGTTGAAAATGATGAGGAAGCTTTAATGTTGGGGCAACCAGCAGGAGGCTGGAGACTAGGTGAAGAATTGTGGCAGGTGTATACATATAGATATTTCAAGGTAATAGACTTTGCCATAAATGGCGTAAAAGGCAAGATTTATGACGATATTGTGCCTGTGATAAATGAGCATGTAGAGAGCCTTAATGAGCAGCACCGAATGCTTTGCAAAAAAGATAGGTATGGGATAGTAGACAATTCCAAATGGTTAGAAGAAAGGGAATATTTTTTTACGAATGTCATCCTTCCTTTGTTTGTTACTGCACAAGCAGAAATCAAGGACTTTCTCAGGGAAAGTATATTTGAAATAAAAGATGACAAACTATTCCCTTCAAATGCTTCAGCAAAAATTAGGAAACACAAAATTATTCCAATCATAGACGCGTACTTTGGCGCATGGTTCAACGAAAATATCGATGCAATATTTGAGGTTCATGTAATAGAGCCATGCGTGGCATATCTAACAGGGCTTATAGACAACACAATCACTGACCCTAAATTAAACGATCAGAAAAAGACGGATGATGTGCTCGATTCCTCAAAAATCTCCCCATACGACTATGAAGAGCTTTGCGCAAATATTCTAAACGAAAATGGTTGGGTGGCCCAAGCTACAAAAAAGAGTGGTGACCAAGGCGCTGATGTATATGCTGAGAAAAATGGAATTTCGGTTGTGCTCCAATGCAAACTAACCAACTTGACCGTTGGCAATAAAGCAGTTCAGGAAATCATAAGTGGGCAAAAGTTTATGTCTGCAGATTTTGCCGCCGTTGTTACGCCAGCAAAATACACGCCCGGAGCACAAGACATTGCACGAGCCGCAAAAGTGCTTTTACTTCATCATGAAGATCTACCTCACCTGGAGTCCTTGTGCAAGAGGATCGTATCTTAAGACATTGATTGGAGATCGACCATGTGTAAGTTCGCATTAGAAGGTTCTGGTGATTTACTTGATGTTATTTTTAAAAATTTAATAAATATAAAGGATTGGTTCTACCGAAATATTAGCAATACTAATTACTATTTATTCACCCAGCGCCCGCGTCGTAAGAAATTATATATTAACGCGTTCAATCTTACAGGATTGCAGCGCTGCGTTATGCTATGGATACTAAAAAGCCCAACCAAAACAGTTGGCCCATCTATTTCTTATGCAGCAAATAGGGATATTCTTGACTGCTTTATATCATTAGAGAGCAAAAATTTAATCTGTCTAGATCATAGCGATGAAATAAGCGGAACATGGACTCGTTTATCAATATTCTTCAGGTATGAAGAATCGGACCCAGGTATCATTGGTAAAGCATTAAGCAGCGTGAATGCCACAGATGATTGCACAACGGTATTCGATAGGCTCACTGAAATGTGAGGGTGTCCTGAATTTTGTGTAAACGGCGTTTTCATTTAACGTTGTGGCATCCGGTCATCGAACTGGATGATAAAGCGGTTTAGGGCGGCTTTCCAATCCCGGATCGGCATGGTCCACTTCTGGCTGATGTTCTGCAGGGCCAAATAAAACCATTTCAATAAGGCGTCATCACTCGGGAAAGCGCCCCGATTCTTGGTAATCTTGCGCAGGCTCATGTTGACGGACTCGATGGCGTTGGTAGTGTAGATCACCTTGCGGATTTCCGGTGGGTAGTCGAAAAAGGGAATGAGGCGTGCCCAGTTCCGCCGCCAGGACTGCACGATGGGCGGATAGGCCTCGCCCCATTTCTCAGCGAATGCAGCGAACTGAGCTTCGGCTTCCGCGACCGTGGCCGCCGAGTAGATGGCCCGCAAATCGGTCGCGGTAGGGACAGTAGTTACCCACTGCCCCCCGCACAGATCCGTACGAGCGGAATTACCGCATACGGCTCCTACCTCAGGTCATGACGCGAAACCTTTGCGATGGGTAGGGATGAGCCAGTTTTACGGGAGGAAGGTATCGGTTCACTATCGGGCCAAAACGCCGCCAAGGGGGGTGTAAGAATTTTTGCGTAAATGATCATTTGGCAGGATACCGCCGTCCTGCGCAATTATGATATTTCATAACCATTTGATTTAATTGGTCGGGGCGAGAGGATTTGAACCTCCGACCACCTGAACCCCATTCAGGTGCGCTACCAGGCTGCGCTACGCCCCGCGAAGCAGGTAATATACTGTTGAAACCTGACTCTGGTCAATGCCCATGACGGCACAAATTCAGTAGTGCCGACAACTCTGCACGTAAATATTGTAGACGACCATCACCCACCACCCTGATCTGACCTGGGGAATCGGCCACTTCCAGCTCTAACCGCGTCTGTTCTTCTAAATGTTCCTGGCGTGCCGCATGCGTTAAGACCTGCATCCGCTCGCGGGCACCATGAATGGTATATCCCTCACCATAGAGCAGCAGACGAATCTGTCGGGCCAGCAGTAAATCATGACTTTGATAGTAGCGCCGATTACCCTTTCTTTTTAAGGGACTAAGTTGTGGAAACTCCTGCTCCCAGTAGCGCAGCACATGCGCTTTCACCCCGCAGAGCAGGGCGGCCTCGCTAATCGAGAAATACCGCTTCTCGGGTATCTCGGGGAGTGGTGCGAGGTCTTTGCCCGCCTTTCCCTTAGCCGTTGTCTGGTGCGCTACCATTCACGTAGGCTTTGAGTTTTTGACTCGGATGGAAAGTCACCACGCGCCGTGCCGTAATGGTAATCTCCACGCCTGTCTTGGGGTTACGGCCGGGACGAGGATTTTTGTCGCGCAATGTAAAATTGCCAAAGCCGGACAGCTTCACTTCTTCACCCCGCGCCAAATTCTCACGAATGCCATCAAACAAGGCTTCAACAATACCTTTGGCTTCCCGCTTGTTAAGACCCATACTCTCGAACAGCATATCCACGATTTCTGCTTTAGTCACCGCCATATTATTCTCCCTATGCCCTGAGTCCGATGGAACCAAGTCGCCGCACGGCAACCAGCAACCGATCCATTTCTGCTTGTACATCTGCGTCGGTCAGCGTCCGCTCAGCATCTTGCAAGAGCAGCGCAAAGGCCAAACTGTATGTTCCCACCATCAAAGATGCGCCCTGATACCGATCAAAAATCGTAATTTCCTTAACAATGCCCGATGCGTTTAGCCGCATGACGTTCAATACTGTCCCTGCCGGAATATCATCCGGGATCACTAAAGCCATATCCCGCCGCAACGCTGGGAAAGGCGACAGCGGCCTGAACCGGGAGACATTCACCAGACCATCCAAGCATTCTATATCCAAATAGAAGAAAAACGGCGATTTGTCCAGGTCACACTCTGCCGCAAGCGTCGGATGTAACGCACCGAGCATACCCACCCGCTGATCTGCCACCCAAATTTCTGCGGCCTGTCCCGGATGCAAAGCCGGATGATCCGTCAGCGGCCGGAAAGAAAACTCCGTCTCCGGCCACAGCGCAAGCAAAGCACTCACATCCCCCTTCAAGTCGTAGAAATCGGCCGCACGCTGTGGCTGCGCCCAACTTTCCCGGTCGGCTGCGCCGACCATACAACCGCCCAGGACAAGGCGCTGGCCATTCGCAGAAAACACCCGCCCCAATTCAAAAATTCGCACCCGATCCTGCTGCCGCTTCACATTGAACTGGAGCGCTTGCATCAGGCCCGGCCAGAGACTGGCACGCATGACGGCCAAATCCGTAGACAGGGGATTGAGCAGGACCGGCGCGTCAGCATTCGGGGTAAAAACATCCTGCGCCTGACGGGAAATAAAACTGTAGGTGATCACCTCATGATAATCACGCGCTTGCAGGATGCCACGTAAAGTAGCCGGTTGTGGCCCTCTCGCCATAGCCAAGGGCTGCAGGGTGCCCACTGGCCGATGGACAGGCAATCGCTCATAGCCGTATATCCGGCCCACCTCCTCGATCAAGTCTGCCTCAATGTGCAGATCAAAGCGGTGGCTGGGGGAAATCGCCTGCCAACCATCGGGAATTTCACTAACGCGCAGCCCCAGACGGGTCAGCGCTGTCTCGACCACGGTATCCTCATAATCCATGCCCAGAATGCGCGTCAGTCGCGCCCGACGCAACGTAATCGGAGCGTGCTCCGGTAACTGGCCGAGCACCGTATGGGACCACGTTTCCCGTAAATCGGCTTTGCCCAGGGTGGCCAGTCGTGTCAGGACGGTCGCGGCCACCGCTGGCGCCAGCGCAAAATCAACACCGCGCTCGAAGCGCATGGCGGCATCTGTCTGTAAACCCAGACGGCGCGCACGGCCTTGAATAACCTTAGGCTGAAAAAAAGCAGACTCCAGAACAATGGATTGGGTCTGTGCTGATACGGCAGTACGCCGCCCACCAATAACGCCCGCCAGAGCCACCGGACCGGCACGGTCAGCGATTACCAGCATATCGGATGCCAGCGGCAAATCCCGGCCATCCAGTGCGTCGAGAACCTCGCCATCCTGCGCCCAGCGTATGCTGAGTCCTCCTTGCAAAGTTTTCGCATCAAAGGCGTGCAGCGGCTGTCCGGTTTCGAGCATGTACAGATTCAATAGATCAACTACCGGATGGATACAGCGCTGTCCAGCACGCCGCAAGCGTTCATGCAGACGATCCGGCAAACGTTGCGGTACACCATCTATCCACAACGCAGTATAAGAGGGGCAGGCACCCTGCGCCGCTGTCGCAATATGCACGGAAAAATCATCTGGCGTTGACGCCCCCCCGGGGCCAAAGGTCATCCAGGAACATTCCGCCATCGCTTCCACAGGATTGCGCAGTGTGCCCGCACCGAGTGCACATAAGTCTCTCGCCACGCCTAGCACGGAAAGCGCATCACCACGGTTTGGCGTTATTCCCAAGGTCAGCACCTGGTCGTCCAAACCCAGATGGTCACGCAAGTCGGCACCGATAGGTGCATCTGCATCCAAAATCAACAACCCGCTGCTGCCGTCGTCCAGCCCCAACTCAGATGCAGCGCAAAGCATCCCTTCCGAGGTGATACCGCGCAGTACCGAAATAACAATATCGCGACCGCCAGGCAAGCCGGCACCGGGCATCGCCAAGGGTACCCGCTGCCCCACTGTCAGGTTATCCGCTCCACAGACAATGGTACGCAATCGTCCATCGCCCACATCCACCTGCGCCACCCGTAGCTTGTCCGCTTCCGGATGGGATGCAACGGACTGAACGGCAGCCACGACCACACCATGAAAAGCCGGTGCGGCGTCCTCGACGGCCTCCACCTCAATGCCGCCCATGGTCAGCCGCTGGGCAATTTCCTCCGTGTCCCAGGAGGTGTCCAATAATTCACGAAGCCACTGAATGCTGACGCGCATGATGGGTCCTCAGGAAAACTGTTTGAGGAAGCGCAGATCATTCTCGAAGAAGAGACGCAGATCATTCACTCCATAGCGCAGCATGGTAAGACGCTCAACACCCATCCCAAAGGCAAAGCCACTGAAGCGCTCGCCATCGACGCCGGCGCCAGCCAGCACCACCGGATGCACCATTCCGCAGCCCAACACCTCCAGCCAACCAGTCTGCTTGCAGACCCGGCAGCCGGAGCCGCCACAGATGAGGCAACCTATATCAATTTCGGCAGAAGGCTCCGTGAAGGGAAAGTAGGATGGACGGAAGCGTAGCGGGAGATCGGGTTTTTCAAAAAACTCCTGGAGAAAGTCTGTTAATAAACCACGCAAGTCGGCGAAACTGGCGTGCTCGTCAAGCAACAGACCCTCGACTTGATGAAACATCGGCGTGTGGGTGATATCGGAGTCGCGCCGGTACACTCGACCAGTGGCGATCATACGTAGCGGAGGCTGGTGCATTTCAAGAAAACGAATCTGAACCGTCGAGGTTTGCGTACGCAAGAGACGCGTCGCATCCAGATAAAAGGTATCATGCATCGCACGCGCAGGATGATCTTCCGGAATATTGAGCGCAGAAAAATTATGGTAATCGTCCTCTATTTCGGGACCATCGCTGGTTTCAAAACCCAGCCTGGAGAAATAATGCTCGATCCACTCCAGAGTCTGCCGAATAGGATGGGTAGACCCACCAGCCACACGTCGCCCCGGCAGGGTCACATCCAGTCGCTCTTGCTGCAGGCGTGCCTGTATGACCGCCCTTTCGAGTTGTCCTTTGCGCTCCTGCAAAAGCAATTGCACTTCGAGCTTACGCTCGTTGAGCAACTGCCCGGCTTCCCGCCGCGCCTCTGGCGATAATTGCCCGAGCTGTTGCATGGCCTGGGTGAGAACACCCTTCTTACCGAGCCATTGAAGGCGAATCTGTTCCAGGGTATTCAAGTCGGCGGCTGCCGCGATCTCTCGGGCGGCCGTCGCGACGGGGGCCATGGATTGCAAAAACATCGCCACAGCCTCCGCCACCGTCAGGCTGCCAACTGACCTTTGACCACCTCGACGAGACGGGAGAATGCCGCCTTGTCACGCACGGCGATATCCGCCAGAACCTTGCGATCCAACTGGATACCCGCGCGCAACAGGCCGTTCATGAACCGACTATAGGTCACCCCCTCAGAACGCGCCGCCGCGTTGATACGCACGATCCACAAACTACGGAAATCACGCTTCTTGGTCCGGCGATCGCGATACTCATAAGTCAGAGCCTTCATCACTGCCTGATGGGCAATGCGATAATTGCTCTTGCGCTGACCACGGAAGCCCTTGGCACGAGCCAGAACTTTCTTGTGGCGGGCGTGGGCGGTTACGCCACGTTTTACTCTAGACATGGTACTGTTCCTCTATCATCAACCGTAAGGAAGCATACGCCGCAATGCGGCCTGATCGCTACCTGAAGTAACCAAAGTATGGCGCAAATGGCGCTTCCGTTTGGTCGTCTTACTCGTCAGTATGTGATTCAGAAAAGCCTGACGATGCTTAAATTTACCGGAGCCGGTACGCTTAAAGCGCTTAGCCGCCCCACGATTGGTTTTCATTTTTGGCACGATGGTCTCCTATTTTTTCCGCGGCGCGACAATCATCACCATTTGTCGCCCTTCCATGCGTGGCCGTTGTTCAACCACACCCACTTCCGTTAAATCTTTTTCTACCCGGTTGAGCACTTCCATGCCCAATTCGGGATGCGACATTTCACGACCGCGAAAGCGCAACGTAATTTTCGCGCGATCTCCGTCTTCAATAAAACGCAGAATATTACGCAGTTTGATCTGATAATCGGCATCATCTGTACGCGGGCGAAACTTTACTTCCTTCACCTGCGTCTGTTTCTGCCGACGTTTTGCGTCATGCTGGCGTTTGCTCTCCTGAAAACGAAACTTTCCGTAGTCCATAATCCGGCATACGGGAGGATCGGCTTGCGGGGCGATCTCGACAAGATCCAGTTCAACCTCTTCTGCAGCAGCGATAGCCTCCATGAAGGATAACACACCTAACTGTTCCCCCTCGACACCTATCAACCGGACCCGCGCTGCGGTAATTTCCCGATTGATATTCACTTCTTTCTCTGTCGCGATTGCCTTATCCTCCTCGCTAGCCTTGCCACTCCAGGGTGTTCAGCCGCTCCCGATCCATCTTCTGCAGAGCGACGCCCACGGCGTCTATGGTCAGGGCACCGAGATCCTGGCCATCCCGATCCCGCACCGCCACCGTATCCGCTGCTTTTTCCCGTTCCCCAACCACCAGCAGATAGGGCACGCGGCGCAAAGTCTGGGCGCGTATCTTATAACCTATCTTCTCGTTTCTCAAGTCCGTTTCCGCACGGATGCCGCGCTTCACCAAGGCATCGCTTACCGATATGGCATATGCCGCGTAATGCTCGCTGATGGGCAACACTACGGCCTGCACCGGAGCGAGCCAAAGTGGAAATTTACCTTCGTAATGCTCAATCAACACACCGAAGAAACGCTCGATAGAGCCGAAGATGGCGCGATGTACCATGATCGGCACCTTACGCGCACCGTCTTCCGCCACATATTCCATGGCAAAGCGCTCCGGCAGGTTGAAATCCAGCTGCACTGTACTGCACTGCCACTTGCGACCAATAGCGTCCTGGATTTTCAGATCAATTTTTGGACCATAAAATGCACCACCGCCTTCATCTACTTGATAGGCCAGGCCGGCACGCTCCAAGGCGTTGCGCAGCGCCTGGGTAGCCGCATCCCAAATCTCGTCACTGCCCACCGAATGCTCGGGGCGGGTGGACAAGTTTATTTCGTATTGGCTGAAACCGAAGGTGCCGAGAATTTTCTGGACCAGCGCCAACACGCCGAGAATCTCCGCCTCTATCTGATCGGGTCGACAAAAAACATGGGCATCATCTTGGGTAAAGCCGCGCACGCGCATCAGGCCATGTAAAGCACCAGACATTTCATGGCGGTAGACCGTACCCAACTCGGCCCAGCGAATGGGGAAATCGCGGTAGGAATGCAGCTTGTCTTTGTAAATCAGAATGTGGAAAGGACAATTCATGGGCTTGAGCTGGTACGGCTGGCCTTCGTCCTGCATCGGATCGAACATGGACTCGGCGTAAAAGTCCTTGTGTCCGGAGGTGAACCACAACTGCTCGTGGGCAATATGCGGCGTGTAGAGCAGTTCGTAACCCGCCTCGATGTGGGCGCTACGCCAGAAATCTTCAATGACCCGGCGTACCCGCGCGCCACTGGGGTGCCAGAATACCAGCCCACCACCCGCATCTTCCTGAATAGAAAAAAGATCTAATTCGGTGCCGATGCGCCGATGATCGCGTTTCTCGGCTTCCGCAAGCTGCTGCAGGTAAGCATCCAGATCTTTTTGCTGTGCCCAGGCAGTGCCATAAATGCGCTGCAACATGGGATTACGCGAATCACCACGCCAGTAGGCACCCGCTACCCGCTGCAATTTGAATGCTCCCAAAGAGCCCGTCGACGGCACATGAGGACCACGACACAAATCCACAAAATCTCCCTGCCGGTACAGGCTCAGGGATTCACCTTCGGGAATAGCGCGGACAATTTCGACTTTGTAGTCTTCGCCCATCTTTTCAAACAGGGCGATGGCGTCTTCGCGGGATAGCAACTCACGGTGCACCGGCAGATTTTCCTTAACCAGCGCGCGCATCCGCTCTTCAATGGCTTCGAGATCCTCTGGGGTAAAGCCGCGCTCAAAGGCGAAATCGTAGTAAAAACCGTTAGCAATGACCGGCCCGATGGTTACCTGAGCTTCCGGATAGAGCGACTGCACCGCCTGAGCCATCAGATGCGCGGTCGAATGGCGGATCACTTCCAGGCCATCAGCGCTCTCACGCGTAACGATCGCCACTTCAGCATCCTGATCCAGCATCGTCGAGAGGTCTTTGAGTCTGCCATTGACCCGCATGGCCACTGCGGCCTTAGCCAGACCGCTGCCGATCGCATGCGCCAGCGCCAGCCCGCTTACGGGCTCCGGGAACTGACGATGGCTACCGTCCGGCAACAGGATATCGGGCATGCTTCCTCCAAAGAAAAAGCACCAGTGAGCATTGCCCCTCTGGTGCGGGATTTGGTAGGCACGGGCGGTTTCGAACCGCCGACCTCTACCGTGTCAAGGTAGCGCTCTCCCCCTGAGCTACGCGCCTGCAGCCGGTGAATGTACCGACTAGCGGGCCACACGTCAAGATCTACGCAATATCGGTCGTACATTAAAACGCCAGATAAAGCCCGGAATCGCAAAAACGGCGAACATGCACAAGGCAACCGCATAAAACTCCCAACCCTGATCGTGAATTCGACCATCCAGGTTATACTCTATGCTTGTACCGATGACGCCGACGATGACGTACATTACCAGCCACTCGAGCAGGTACCATTGCAACGCTTTTCCATTGGCCGTGGCGCGAAAAAAGAACAGGCGATCACTCAACCACGGCAGATTAGCTGCGATAAAAGCCAGTGCGATATAGGCTAGCGCCCAGTCTTGCATACTCATCAAATCACTCCCTGCATGGCATAGAAACAAAAGGCCATCAGCGGCCCCGGCAGGATGCCGAGCACCAACAGCGCCAGACTGTTGATGCTTAATGCGGTACTCGCCAGATCATCACGCACGATAACCCCTGCCTCGGCATCGGCGTGGTCAAAGTACATCACTTTGACCACGCGCAGATAATAAAATGCTCCGATCACCGCCAGCAGTACGCCGATCACCGCCAGCCAGACATATCCGGCGGTAATGACGGCCTGAAACACCGCCAGCTTGGCATAAAAACCCACCGTTGGTGGCACCCCCGCCATGGAAAACATGATGATCAGCATCATGAAGGCATACCAGGGTTTGCGCTGGGCGAGACCTTTGAAATCATCAATGCGTTCCGCCTCAAAGCCTACCCGGCTGAGTAACAAGATCATGCCAAAGCCCGCCAAGGACATCAGCACATAGACGACCGTATAGAAGAACGCACTGGCCAGCCCGGTCTCGGTACCTGCGACAATGCCCAGGGACAGGAATCCGACATGAGCGACGGTGGAGTACGCCAGCATCCGCTTAATATTCTGCTGGGCAATAGCGATCACATTACCGACCACCAGGGATACCAGGGTCAGCGCGACAAAAATCTGCTGCCAGGATCCCAGCATTCCGTAGCCACCATCTACCAGCAGACGAATGATCAAGGCAAAAGCACCAATTTTTGGTGCCGAGGCGAGGAAGGTGGTTATCACCGTGGGCGCCCCCTGATAGACGTCAGGCAACCACATATGAAAGGGCGCCGCACCCAGTTTGAAGGCAATACCAGCGACAATAAATACGATAGCGAAGACCAGTACCAGGTTACTTGCGGTCACATTCACCAACGCGTCGGCAATATCCCGCACATCCAGGGTCCCGGTCAGCCCGTAGAGGAGGGACATACCGTAGAGCAGCAATCCGGAGGCCAGAGCGCCCAGTACGAAGTACTTCAGGCCAGCTTCCGTCGCTACCACACTATCACGATAAAAGGCGACCAAGGCATACTGACTGAGGGCCAACAGCTCCAGTCCGAGGTAAATGCTCAGCAGACTACCACCGGAGGCCATTACCATAATGCCCAGTAGCGCAAAAAGCAGCAGCACGAACACTTCGCCACGGTAAATACCACGATCCACGAGGTAGCGCTTGGAGTAAAGCACCACCATCAGCACGGCAAGATAACTGAACAACTCGGCGACATTGGTGAATGGATCGAGAACAAAGAGACCGGCAAAGGCCATACCGCTTTGCCCCATTTCAAAAATGGTCAGCACCGCGGCACCGATCAGGGTCAGCACCGTCAGCACTGCCGCCAGATCACGCAGACGGTCGCCCCAGAACAAGTCCGCCAGCAACACAATGCAGGCCATGGTCAATACCCAGATTTCCGGTATGGCGAAAGTCCAGTGCATAAGGAATGAATTCATAGGCAAAGTCCTTTACGCCGGAATCTTGGAAAGAGACACCTGAGTGACCAGATGCTGTACCGAATTGTGCACAATATCGAGGAAAGGCGCCGGCCAGAGACCCAGTAGCAGGGTGAAGGCTGCCAAGGTGGCGAGCACGAATATTTCCCGCCCGTCCAGGTCCTTCAACCCGGCCACTTCCGTATGCGTAATAGCGCCGAAAATTACCCGCTTAAAGAGCCACAGAGTATAACTGGCGCCAGTAATCAGGCCGGTGGCCGCCAGAATTGCCGCCCAGGGATTCACCTGATACGTGCCAAGCACCACCATGAATTCGCCGACAAATCCGGAAGTACCCGGCAGGCCGACGTTAGCCATGGCAAAGAGCATCATCAACGCGGCGAAAATCGGCATGACATTGGCTACACCACCGTAGGCCTTGATATCGCGGGTGTGCATTCGGTCATACAGCACGCCAACGCAGAGGAACATGGCCGCACTGACAAAGCCGTGCGACAGCATCTGAATAATACCACCCTCAACGGCTACACCATCAAATACAAAAAAGCCCAGTGTCACGATGCCCATGTGGGCGATGGAAGAATAGGCAATCAGCTTCTTCATATCTTCCTGAACGATGGCCACCAGCGCCACATAAATAATGGCAGTCAGGGACAGGGCTATCATCAGCCAAGCCAGCTTATGACTGGCATCGGGCACAATAGGCAGGCTCAAGCGTAGGAAACCATAAGCACCCATTTTAAGCATGACTGCGGCGAGGATGACTGAGCCCCCTGTCGGCGCCTCAACGTGCGCATCCGGCAACCAGGTATGCACTGGCCACATGGGGATTTTCACCGCAAAGGCGAAGAAAAAGGCCAGAAAGATGAGAATTTGTGCACCCATCCCCAAAGGGGTTTTCTGAAACACCAACAAACCGAAGCTGTCACCGCTGTGGAAGTACAGATAGAGCAGCGCCACCAGCATCAACACCGATCCCAGAAAGGTATACAGAAAGAACTTGATGGTGGCGTATACCCGCCGTGGTCCACCCCAGACCCCGATAATCAGGAACATGGGAATGAGCATCGCTTCCCAGAATACATAGAAAAGGATGGCATCCAGCGCGCAGAAGACACCGATCATCGTCCCTTCCATGATCAGGAAGGCCGCCATGAATTGCGCTACCCGCTCCGTCACATTGCGCCAGGAACTGATAACCACGAGGACGGTCAAAAGGCCGGTGAGCAGGACAAACCATAGGGAAATACCGTCAATACCCAGGTGGTAAAAAATATCCAGGGTGGGGATCCAGGCGATCCTCTCACTGAACTGCATCGCTGCCGTATGGGTATCAAACCCAGTCAAAAGCAGGATGGTCACAGCGAAGGTGACGAGGGATACCAACAACGCCAGCCAGCGCGCCGCCGCAGCGCGGCGGTCGCCCACCGCGAGGACCAACAGGCCGCCGACAATCGGCACCCAGATGGCATAACTGAGGAGGGGTGAATGTGCCATATCCTATCCCCTCCAGACCACAAAATAAGTCATGAGCAAAATCAACCCGATAATCATTGCGAAAGCATAATGGTAAATATATCCCGTTTGCACACGCCGCCAGGACAGGGCGGCTTTACCCACTTCGCGGGCGGTACCATTGACCATAATACCGTCGATGAGGCGCTCATCACCCACATGCCAGAACAGACGGCCAAACTGTAGGACGCCACGCACCAGAACCGTCTGGTTAAAGCCATCAAAACCATATTTGCTTTCCAGCACCCAGATAAAGGGGCTGAGTATTCGGCTTAGCACTAGCGGAAGCCCCGAACGCAGCCAGTAGAAATAGGCTGCCATGGCGATGCCCAGCAGCGCCAGCCAGAAAGGCCAGGCCAGGAGTCCTTGCAGCAGAAACTCTCCCGCACCCTGCCAGTGGGCACTGATCTCGCCGAGGGTATTGAGCTGTGGCGCGATCACCAGGGAAGAGTCGAGGAAGTGTCCCAATGCAAGCGGGCCGATATAGGTCCAGCCTGAATAAACAGATGGAATAGCCAAGGCGATCAAAGGCACGGTAATGACCCAGGGTGACTCATGCAAATGCGCACGGGTGTGTTCATCCATGCGCGGCGCGCCATGGAAGACCAAAAAAAACATGCGGAACGTATACAAGGCCGTGACCAGGGCTCCCGCCACCAGCATGAACTCCGCCCATCCGGCCCCCGGCAATGTGGAGAGCCCTACCGCCTCGATGATGAGATCCTTACTGAAAAAGCCGGCGAAGGGCGGAATGCCCGATAACGCCAGGCTACCGATCAGGAAGGTGATATAGGTGATGGGCATGGCCTTGCGCAGTCCACCCATTTTACGGATATCCTGCTCGTTAGCCATTGCATGAATCACCGAGCCCGCTGCCAGAAATAACAAGGCCTTAAAGAAGGCGTGAGTCATCAGGTGGAAAATTGCCGCAGAAAAAGCGGAGGCGCCCAGCGCAGCGGTCATGTAACCCAACTGGGAAAGGGTCGAGTAAGCGATGATGCGCTTGATGTCGTTCTGCACCAAACCGATGAGTCCCATAAAAAGCGCGGTCACCGCGCCGACGAGCAGCACCACGCTAAGGGCCGTCGCTGACCGTTCATAAATCGGCGACATCCGCGCGACCATGAAAATACCCGCAGTAACCATGGTCGCCGCATGGATCAGGGCGGAAATAGGGGTCGGACCCTCCATGGATTCCGGCAGCCAGACATGCAAAGGCACCTGCGCTGATTTACCCATGGCGCCGACAAACAGGAGCAAAGCAATCCAAGTCAACACGTTCCAGGGATGACCGGGAATGATCTCTAACGTCTGCCCCACCAGATGGGGTATAGCCGCGAATACCGTGCGGTAATCCAGACTGCCGCAATAGTGATATATAGCCGCAATCCCGATTAAAAACCCAAAATCGCCGACCCGATTGACGATAAAAGCCTTGAGTGCTGCAACATTGGCGCTTTCCCGCTGAAACCAGAAACCAATGAGCAGATAGGAAACCAAGCCTACCGCTTCCCAGCCAAAAAAAAGCTGGAGAAAATTATTACTCATCACCAGCATGATCATGCTGAAAGTGAAGAGGGCAATATAACTGAAAAAGCGCGCATAGCCCGGATCATCGTGCATATAACCAATCGTATAGAGATGCACACACAAGGACACAAAAGTCACAATGACCAGCATCAAGGCTGTCAGACTGTCAATATCAAATCCAACGGCCACTGGCAGGTGACCCAGTACGGCCCAAGTATAGACATCACCGTAAAAGGTCATGTTCTGGCTGGTCTGCCAAAGCACCGCCAGCGACAGATAAAAAGCGATGGCGACGCCGATGATGGGCGCCCAATGTGCCTGCTCCCGGAGCTTCCAGCCCAGAAACCCAGCCACCAGGGCACCCGCCAGGGGTGCCAATGGAATAACCAGATACAGGGCGAGAGGGGGAAAGGTGTTTAACCAGTCAAAAACCCACATATCAACCCCTCAACTCGTCGATGTCATCCACGTTGATGCTATGGCGATTACGGAAATAAACCACCAGTATCGCCAGGCCAATAGCCGCTTCGGCAGCCGCCACGGTGAGAATAAAAAACACAAAGACCTGCCCGTCGAGATTACCGAGATAACGGGAAAATGCGACCAGATTGATATTCACTGCCAGCAGCAATAATTCAATAGCCATGAGCAGAATGATGACATTCTTGCGATTGAGGAAAATACCGACCACACCGATAGAAAAAAGTATCGCTCCGAGGATGAGGTAGGCTGCCAGGGTCGGTTGTCCAGCACTCATGACTTTGGCTCCCGCAAATCCACCAGATGCATTCGATCTTTGGCGCGCACGGCCATCTGTGCACCAATATTCTGGGTTTTGGTGCCGGCCCGGCGCCGCAAAGTCAGAGCGATGGCGGCAATAATCGCTACCAGCAGAATAACTGCCGCTATTTCAAATGGGTACAGGTATTGGGTATAAAGAAGCACCCCCAGTACCCGCGTATTATCGGCATTAGCCGGTATGGCTGCGGGTGCGGGAACATGACCTAGCGGAGAAGTCCAGAAAACAGCCGCCAGTTCCAGTACACCGAGGATAGCAATAGCCAGACCTAATGGCAGATAGCTGAGAAAACCTTCTTTGAGACGCGCCAAGTTGATATCCAGCATCATCACCACAAAAAGGAAAAGCACCATCACCGCACCCACATAGACCAGGATCAGGATCAGCCCCAGAAATTCCGCTCCCAGCAAAATGAATAGGGCTGCTGCATTAAAAAATACCAGCACCAGATACAAGGTCGCGTACACCGGATTACGCGCCGTTACCACAAGGGTCGCGGCCCCCAGCAGTATGGCGGAGAAAATATAAAACAGAATGGTGGTTACGGGCAGCATGGTATCTGTTCTCCGTCAACGATAAGCGCGATCAGCATCACGGTCAGCGGCCAGCTCCGCTTCCAGGCGATCACCGTTGGCCAACAACATGTCTTTGGTATAAACCAGGTCGCTGCGAATTTCGCCGTGGTAGGACAGCACCCGGCTTTCGACAATGGAATCCACCGGACAGGACTCCTCACAAAGTCCGCAAAAAATGCACTTGCTGAGATCAATGTCATAACGGGTCGTTCGCCGTGTTCCATCGCTGCGAGCCGCGCTTTCGATGGTAATAGCCAGCGCCGGACATACGGCCTCGCAGAGCTTGCAGGCGATACAGCGTTCCTCGCCATTTTCATAACGGCGCAAGGCATGCAGGCCTCGGAAACGCGGGGATTGCGGTGTCTGCTCTTCGGGGTATTGCACGGTGATTTTCCGGGCAAAGAAATACCGGCCGGTGAGCTGCATACCACGCAGCATTTCGGTCAGAAGGAAGGTGTTAAACCATTGCTTGGGGCGAAATTGCATAGTGTTCTCCTCAGCGCAGAATGGCACGCAAGGGCGTTTCCAGAGCAACGCCGATAATGACAATCCAGGCGATGGTTACCGGGATGAATACTTTCCAGCCCAAACGCATGATCTGATCATAACGATAACGGGGAAAAGTGGCGCGAATCCATAAAAACACATACAGCAGAAAAGCCGTTTTCAGCAACAACCAGACTATTCCGGGTATCCAGGTGAGCAATGGTGTATTGATCGGCGCATACCAACCACCGAGAAAGAGCACCGTCGTCAGCAGGGAAACGAAAATCATATTGGCATATTCGGCCAGAAAGAACAGCGCGAAGGCCATCCCGGAGTATTCCACATGGAAGCCCGCCACAATTTCTGATTCGCCTTCCGCCACGTCAAAAGGCGCGCGGTTGGTTTCAGCCACGCCGGAAATAAAATACACCAGAAAGAACGGGAATAACGGCAGCCAGTACCAGGACCAGAAACCGCCGCCCGCCTGTGCTTCAACGATTTTGGCCAGGTTCAGAGTCTGGGCCAGCATCAGCACCCCCACCAGAGCAAAACCCATGGCGATTTCATAAGCCACCAACTGGGCCGCCGCCCGCATGGCCCCCAGAAACGCGTATTTGGAATTGGATGCCCAGCCGGCGACGATGATGCCATACACGCCCAGACCAGCAATGGCCAGCACATAAAGCAGGCCAGCATTCATATTAGAGATAGCCACACCTGGACCGAAAGGAATGGCCGCCCAGACCAGCAGCGCTGGCACAAAAGCCAGCACCGGCGCTGCCAAAAACAGAAAACGATTGGCATTGGTAGGAATAATCACTTCCTTGAACATCAGTTTGATCGCATCCGCAATCGGCTGCAGCGAACCCTTGAAACCCACCCGGTTGGGACCCAGACGCACCTGCATATAGCCGATCACCTTACGCTCGGCCAAGGTTAGATAGGCCACCCCCAACAGTAACGGCACGACGACGATAACGATCTTGATCAACGACCAAAGAATCGCCCACCACGCCATATTCTGAAAATCATGCATGACCCTGTCTCCTAAGCATTAGCCGTGGCGGCAGACGGTGTGGCCATGGTCACCGTGCAGGGCGCATAAATGGCGCCTAATACTGCGGTTTCGCCATATCCCATAGGCACCCAGACAGCACCCATCGGAATCCGCGCATCCAGTACCAGAGGCAGGGAGATCTTACCGCTATGGCTACTGATTTCGACCGGGTCCCCGCGCAGGTTCAACCCCTTGGCCTGATCTGGATGCATTTTCGCCACGGCGGGCCGGGCGAGAGGTGCGGCACGGCGTACCAGTGGATCGCCTTGATAAATGGACCAGTCTCCCAAACGGCATAAACCATCGCCAGACATCGGCACCGAGTCCTGCTCCAAAGCGGGAAAGGCATGGAAAGGCGGCACATCTAGCGCATACTCACCGATCTCCTGCTGCCAGGCGGCAGTGACTTCACTCAGTTCATTAAACTGGAATCGGGGCAGTTTAAGAGCGTCACCGAGTACGCGCAGTATTTTCCAGGCGGGACGTGCCTCACCCGGCGTCTTTACCGCTGCCCGGAAGGATTGCAGGCGCCCTTCATTGTTAATGAACGATCCGGAACCCTCGGCAAAAGCCGCCATGGGCAAAATCACGTCAGCATACTGCTGTGCTTCGCCGGCGAACTGCGCGATGCTCAGCACAAACTCTGCTTTTTGCAAAGCCGCCAGCGCCGCTGTGCCGCGCATCGCATCCACACCCGGCTCTATACCAAGAAGTATGAAGCCCCGCATCCCCGCATCCCAAAGCGCATCGGTGGGTAGCCCCGTTGCCGGCGCCGTATGCCCTCCCGGCAAACGATGAGGTACACAGCCACTCAGCCAGGCCCCAGCGCTATTGGCCTCTTGCGCCAGCCAGCCAACCCGCCCACCGGCCAACTCGGCAAGCCTTTCAATCTGTGCAATCATCGCCGCCGCCTGCGGGTGATGCAGCAAAGCACTACCTATGAGGATCAGTGGGTTATCTGCCGCCAGCAAGACGCTTGCCACATGTGCCAAGCCCGCTGTGGCGCTTTTCTCCACGGCGCCGGACAACTGGCTGCAAAGCGCTTCATAGAGCGCCAAATCCGCGCCGGCATCGGCCACCAACTGGACTACGGGGTAATTGAAATCCTGGCGCTGACTGTCCAGGGCAATGACGGTACCCCCTTGCAATACGGACTTGCGCAGGCGGTGGTTGGTGAGTGGTTGTTGTTGCCGCGGAAAGGCGTGGCAAAGCAACACGACAGGTTCGCGCTCCAGATCTTCCAGCGCCATATTCAGAGCCGGATAGACCGGCATCGCGGCATCCGCACGAAAATCCTGCTGCCGCAGACGATGGTCGACATGCGGGCTGCCCAGCCCGCGCAGCAATGCCTGAAAAAGGAAAAGCTCCTCGTTGCTGGATTGTGCAGATATCAATCCGGCCAGGCGTTCTGCACCATGCTGGGCAACCACCCGCTCCAGTCCTGACAAAGCGGCATCCAGCGCTTCCGCCCAGGAAACCTCACGCCACCCGCCGTCAACACGGAGCAGGGGCTGTGTCACACGATCTTCAGCCTGCAGAGCGGTGTAGGCGTAACGTCCCTTGTCGCAAATCCAGTCTTCATTCACCGCCTGATTGGCACGCGGCAGCACTCGCAGCACCTCACGGCCCAGACTCTGCATGTCGGTGTTACAGCCCGTCGAACAATGCGGACAGAGTCCCGGCGTATGCTTCAGCTCCCAGGAGCGCGCCTTGTAACGAAAAGGCTTGCTGGTCAGTGCCCCCACCGGGCAAAGGTCAATCATATTGCCGGACAATTCCGACTGCACGGCCTTGGCGACATAGGTACCAATAGCCATGTCCTCGCCACGTCCGGTTGCTCCCAGTTCCATGATACCGCCAATCTCCTGGCCGAAGCGTATGCAGCGGGTGCACTGGATGCAACGGGTCATTTCCGTCGCGATGAGGGGACCGATGTCCTTGTCCTCCACAACCCGCTTCTCTTCCGTGTAGTGGCTGTGCGGATTGGCGAAACCCATGGTGATGTCCTGCAAGGGGCATTCGCCGCCCTGATCACAGATCGGGCAATCCAGGGGATGGTTGATAAGCAAAAACTCCAGTACGCCCTGCTGTGCCATCTTCGCCTTGCGCGAAGCGGTGGCAACCTTCATGCCGTCGGCAACGGGTGTTGCACAGGCAGGCAAGGGCTTGGGGGCTTTTTCTACATCCACCAGACACATGCGGCAATTGGCCGCGACCGACAATTTGGGGTGATAGCAGAAAAATGGAATATAAATCCCCAAGGACTCGGCAGCCTCCATAACGGTCGTCCCCGCTACCACCTCAATGGCTTGTCCGTCGATTTCAATATGCGGCATCAGGCAGCTCCCATGCTAATCAGGCAACGCTTATGCTGAATATGATATTCATATTCTTCACGAAACAAGCGGATGGAACTTACCACCGGAGCGACACCACCATCGGCCAGGGCGCAGATGGTGCGGCCCTCGATGCGCGAGCCCACATCCAGTAACAGTTGCAGGTCTTCTTCGCGACCCTGACCATTTTCAAGGCGATGCATCACCCGCCACAGCCACCCCATGCCTTCCCGGCAGGGCGTACACTGACCGCACGATTCGTGCATGTAAAAGCGGGAAATACGCTCCACCGTTTTTACGATGCAAACACTGTCATCCATGATGATCACCGAACCCGCGCCCAGCGCCGAACCGGCTTTGGAGATGGAATCATAGTCCATGGTTACCTCCATCATGGCGGCTCCCGCCACCATGGCCGTGCTGGTTCCTCCAGGAATAACCGCCTTCAACTGACGGCCCGGCCGCAGCCCGCCCGCCATCTCCAGCAAGTCCTTAAAGGGCAGGCCCATGGATACTTCATAATTACCCGGCTTCCGCACATGGCCTGTCACCGAGAAAATTTTGGTGCCACCGTTATTGGGCTTGCCCAGGTTCAGAAACCAGTCGCCACCCTTGCTGATGATGTCCGGTACTGAAGCAAAGGTTTCCACATTATTAATGGTAGTAGGGCGTCCGTATAAGCCGTAACTGGCTGGGAAAGGCGGCTTGAAGCGCGGCTGCCCCTTCTTCCCCTCTAACGCCTCCATCAATGCCGTTTCCTCACCGCAGATGTAGGCGCCCGCCCCTCGATACACATGCAGATCAAAGGAGAAATCGGTGCCGAGAATGTTCTGTCCGAGATAATCCTTCGCGTAAGCCTCTTCCAGCGCCGCTTCCACAATGTGGATCGGTTCTACAAATTCGCCGCGGATGAAAATATACCCGGCGCTAGCCCCCATGGCATAGGCACCGATAATCATGCCCTCGATCAGACGATGGGGTTCATAGCGCATGATATCCCGATCCTTGCAGGTACCTGGTTCACCCTCATCGGCATTGCAGAGCAAATACTTGGTACCAGTCACGCCCTTGGGCATAAAACTCCACTTCAGTCCGGTGGGGAAACCGGCGCCACCCCGGCCGCGCAAGGCGGATTTTTTTATCTCGCTGATGATCTGATCCGGCGCTATGGGGTCCAGCAGCACTTTGCGCAGAGCAGCGTACCCGCCTGTCCCGGCGTACACGGAGAGTCGGTGGGAGTCGGGCACACCACGATTCTGCAGAGTAACGCCGTTAACGAACATCGTCAGACCCCCCACGTAATTTTGCCAGCAAGACATCCAGACTTTCCGGAGTCAGATTCTCGTGATAGTGATCACCGACCTGCATCATCGGTGCATCCTTACAGGCACCCAGACATTCCACCTCCTGCAGAGTAAACAGGCCATCCGCTGTTGTTTCTCCAAGACCTATACCCAAACGTTCGCTCAGGTGTTTGATCACCGCGTCAGAACCATTGAGGAAACAAGAGACGCTGCCACAGACGCAAAGCTTGTGCCGACCCACGGGCCTGAGGTCGTACATCGTATAGAATGTCGCCACTTCATAGGCATGAATCGCCGGAAGGCCCAGCAGATCGGCGACATACGCCATCAACGCTTCGCTCAGATAACCCTGCTCCTCCTGGGCAATGCGCAACGCCGCCAACAGCGCCGAACGCGCCTGCTCCGCTGGATATTTAGTCCGTTCATGGGCAATTGCTGCCAGAGATTTTTCCGATAACATCGCTTACCTGTCGATCTCGCCAAAAACAATGTCCATGGTAGACAAAATAGCCACCACGTCCGCGATCATGTGTCCCCGCGCCATCTCATCCATGGCGGCAAGATGCGGGAATCCGGGTGCCCGGATTTTCATCCGATAGGGTTTGTTGGCGCCATCGGAAATCATGTAGATGCCGAACTCACCCTTGGGGGCCTCGACCGCGGTATAGACTTCGCCTGCAGGAACCGTCATCCCCTCAGAAAAAAGCTTGAAATGATGGATCAGCGCTTCCATGCTGGTTTTCATCTCTTCGCGGGGCGGCGCGGCAACCTTGAAATCGTCGGTAATCACCGGACCGGGGTTTTTGCGTAGCCAGTCCACACACTGGGCAATAATCTGGTTACTCTGCCGCATCTCCGCCACCCGGACCAGATAACGATCATAACAATCTCCGGTTTTGCCCACCGGAATTTCAAAGTCCAGGTCGGCATAAGCGGCGTAAGGTTGCGTACGCCGCAGATCCCAGGCCACCCCGGAAGCGCGCAGCATGGGTCCGGTGAAGCCCAGTTGAATCGCGCGCTCCGGACCCACTACACCGATGCCCACGGTACGCTGCTTCCAGATACGATTGTCGGTCAGCAGGGTCTCATACTCATCCACATAGGTGGGGAAACGACGGGTGAAATCTTCAATGAAGTCCAGCATGCTGCCCTGCCGGTTGTCATTGAGTTCCTCCAAACGCTTGGCATTTCGGTAAGGCGATGGCTGATACAGGGGCATCTGTGCGGGCAAATCACGGTAGACGCCGCCGGGGCGATAATAGGCGGCATGCATGCGCGCGCCGGAGACCGCCTCATAGACATCCATAAGATCTTCCCGTTCGCGGAAGCAGTAGAGGAAGACACTCATGGCCCCGACATCCAGCGCGTAAGCCCCCAGCCAGAGCAGATGATTAAGCACCCGGGTGATCTCATCAAACAGGGTACGGATATACTGCGCCCGGACGGGCACAGCGACGCCGAGCAGTTTTTCCACCGCCAGGCAATAGGCATGCTCGTTGCACATCATGGATACATAATCGAGACGGTCCATGTAAGGCAGACTCTGCAAATAGGTCTTGTTCTCCGCCAGCTTTTCAGTGGCACGATGCAACAAGCCGATATGGGGATCGGCACGCTCGATCACCTCACCATCCAGCTCCAGCACCAAGCGCAACACACCGTGGGCAGAAGGATGCTGCGGCCCGAAATTCATGGTGAAATTGTTAATTTCGGGCATTGTAGCGACCCTCCCCTTCCTCGCGGAGGATACGCGGCACCACCACGCGCTCCTCAGTCCGTGTCGGTTCGTAAACCACCCGCCCCTGATCCGCGTCGTAGCGCATTTCTACCGTACCCACCAAAGGAAAATCCTTACGGAAAGGGTGACCCACAAAGCCATAATCCGTAAGGATCCGCCGCAAATCGGGGTGACCCTCAAAGAGAATTCCGTAAAGGTCGAAGGCCTCACGCTCAAACCAGTTGGCCGCCGCCCAGATATCCACCACCGAGGGCACAATGGGCAAATCGTCATCCGCAAAAATGCGCACTCGCAAACGCTGGCGATGTTTCAGGGAGAGCAAATGATAGACCACAGCAAAGCGGGGACCCTCCCAAAGCCCATCGCCGTAGTCGACATAGTCCACACCACAAATGTCCACTAACAGATCAAAGGCGCAATTCACGTCATCCCGAAGCCAGTGACAGGCCGTCAGAAAACCTTCACGAGACAACTCCACGGTCAGTTCGCCGCGATCCAGACGCGCATTACGCAGGGTTTCCCCTAACTCCTCGCCCAGATTTCGGCGCAAATTTTCGAGTGCGTCAGTCATGGTTCACCTAGCGATGGTATTGGTGCGACGGATTTTTTTCTGAAGCTGTATCAAGCCAAAGAGCAAGGCCTCAGCGGTGGGTGGGCAACCTGGCACGTAGATATCCACGGGCACGATACGGTCACAACCGCGCACAATACTATAGGAATAGTGATAATAACCGCCACCATTAGCACAGGAGCCCATGGATATAACCCAGCGGGGCTCCGGCATCTGGTCATAGACCTTACGCAAGGCCGGCGCCATCTTGTTGACCAGTGTCCCCGCCACGATCATCACGTCGGACTGGCGCGGACTGGGGCGAAACACAATACCGAAGCGATCCAGATCGTAGCGCGCGGCGCCAGCATGCATCATTTCCACCGCGCAACAGGCGAGACCGAAGGTCATCGGCCAGAGAGACCCAGTACGGCTCCAATTCACCACGGTATCAATACTCGTCGTGACGAAGCCTTTCTCGAGGATACCTTCTATTCCCACTCCAGCGCCCCCTTCTTCCATTCATAAATGAAGCCGACGACGAGGATGGCGAGGAAGATCATCATGGCGAGAAAGCCCATCATACCGATTTGATCGAAAACCACCGCCCAGGGAAAGAGGAAGGCGATCTCCAAATCAAAGAGAATGAAGAGGATGGCCACGAGATAGTAGCGCACATCAAATTTCACGCGCGCATCCTCAAAAGCCTCGAACCCGCATTCATAGGGTGAAAGCTTTTCACTGTCCGGCTTACTTGGTCCCAGCGAGGCCCCCATCAACAGCGGAACTACGCCAACCACCAATGCAACCAACAGAAATATGAGCACTGGCAAATAGTGGTTCAACATCCCCAACCCCTCCACCCCCAATACTGGCCTCGGAAAATCTCCTCCAAGACCACCTATAAATTATTTTTTATATTAAAGTCAGTCTCTGGTGGAATCCAGGGACAAAAAAACAGCCCTGCGGGCTGCAATTTGGTGCCGAAGACCGGACTCGAACCGGTATAGCTTGCGCCGCCGCCCCCTCAAGACGGTGTGTCTACCAATTTCACCACTTCGGCTTAACGCTTGGAACTCTCTCATGACACGCTAACGACGTCAAGGCGTGGCGAGGGGTTTTCCCGCAGAAGCAGAAGAAACCGCAGCGGCCGCCAAACTTGCTGTCGTTGCTACCGACTGCGTCGGAGCAGCAACGACTGGCGCTGCTGTCGTCATGGGCACGGCGCTAGGCAAAGCGATACCAGAAAGCGCATTGCTGCCGGAATGATCGGAAAGATAGGCCAATCCGAGACTGTTTAAAAAAAACACGGCGCCAATCACGGCAGTAGTGTGGCTCAGGAAATTACCCGCACCGCGCGCGCCGAAAACAGTCTGCGAACCACCGCCGCCAAAGACCGCACCGATATCCGCACCCTGCCCCTTCTGAATCAGAATAAGCCCCACCAGGACGGTACAAATAACAACCTGGAATATCAGCAACACCATGTACATCGACTCAGCCTCCTCGTCCTGCCAACTCGGCAGCACGACAAATTTGGATAAACTCACCCACCTGCAAGGAAGCACCACCGACCAATCCACCGTCAATATCTGCCTGGTCAAAAAGTGCGGCTGCATTGTTACCTTTAACGCTCCCGCCGTAAAGCAGCAAGAGACGTTTGGCAAGTTGCGTCGAATAGGCGGCCACCAACCCACGGATGAAAGCATGCACCGCCTGTGCCTGTTCGGGGCTCGCACTCAGGCCGGTGCCAATGGCCCAAATGGGTTCATAAGCAATGATCATATTAGGCTGGCTCGCTTCGAGATTCAACAGTGGCAGAATGGCTTCGACCTGACGATGTATTACCGCCTCCGTGGCGCCTTGTGCCCGTTCCGCTTCAGTTTCGCCCACACAAACCACCGGGGTAAGGCCGGACAGTAGTGCCACCTTAACTTTCTGGGCGACCTGCGCATCACTTTCCGCAAAGATTTGTCGTCGCTCTGAGTGCCCAATCAGTACGTAACGGCACCCCATATCACGGAGCATGGCCCCGGATATTTCTCCCGTATAGGCACCGCTGGCCTCCCAGAAGAGGTTTTGCCCACCCCAACGCAAGGCGCTGCTTTTGGCCTCCTGAGACACTGCGTGGAGCAGGGTAAAAGGCGGGAAAATCACCACCTCGGGGCGCATCGGTTCCATCTCGGCATGGAGGATGGCTTGGGTGAGATGCACCGCATCCGCGCTCAAGCCGTTCATCTTCCAGTTTCCTGCTACCATTATGGGACGCATGGCGATTCTTCCTATATGATCAATGTCTACGGCGACTGTATCGCCCCTGGGGGTGCTGTCGGCGCGGTCATCGACGATCTAATGTATCGATTTGAGTGTAAAGATTCCGCCCCCAATGGTCAATTTGGCGGTCCCTGGACCGCACTGGCAAAGGCCAGCTTAGCCAGTTCTGCAGTCAGCGTCACCGCCACATCAGCCGCCATATCGGCGGATGCCGCCTCTACCATGACCCGTAACAAGGGTTCCGTACCGGATGGCCGTACCAGTAAGCGTCCGGCGCAGCCCAGACGATCCTCCGCATCAGCAATAAGCTGACGCGCTAATGGTTGGTCGAGCAAACTTTGCGCACCCGCTATGCGCACGCTCTTCAGCACCTGAGGAAAGGGACGGTAGCCTTCACGCAGCGCCGCCAGCGCTTCACCAGTGCGGCGCAAAATAGCCAATATCCGCAGGGCGGCAAGGATACCATCACCGGTAGTGTTCGCGGGTGTAATGATGTGCCCAGATGACTCGCCACCCAGCGGATAACCATGCCGACGCATGGCCTCCAACACATAACGGTCACCCACAGGCGCGCGCACCATAGGTACACCGCAACCAGCCAGCGCCTGTTCCAGAGCGAGATTAGTCATGACCGTACCGACCACACCAGAAAGCTCGCCGTTCTGACACATATCCCGTGCCAGCAACCAGAGAATTTCATCACCGTCGATCAGTTCGCCCTGATCATCCACCAAGAGCAGGCGATCGCCATCACCATCAAAGGCAATGCCCATATCGGCGCCGGTGCGGAGCACTGCGGCGCGCAGCGCTCCGGGATGGGTGGAGCCCACCTGATCGTTGATATTGATGCCGTTGGGCTCTGCCCCCAGCAAGTCCAGGGTGGCGCCCAATTCCCCAAAAATCATCGGAGCCACTTTGTAATTGGCGCCGTGCGCACAGTCCAGCACCAAGTGCATACCGCGCAGATTGAGGTCGGCGGGGAATGTGGTTTTACAAAACTCTACGTAACGCCCCACCGCATCGTCTACTCGCCGCGCCTTACCCAGGCGCTCTGATGCAGGCAGAGTCATGGGCCGATCCATCCATGCCTCGATGGCCTCCTCCTGAGCGTCTGGCAGCTTATAACCATCGCCGGAGAAAAATTTGATGCCATTGTCCTGATAGGGATTGTGCGAGGCGCTAATAACAATACCGGCATCCGCGCGCAAGGTGCGGGTCAGATAGGCGATGGCCGGTGTCGGCAAGGGGCCGACCAACAGAACATCGACGCCCGCTGCGGCCAACCCGGACTCCAGCGCAGACTCCAGCATGTATCCGGACAGGCGGGTGTCCTTGCCAATAACCACCTGGGGCCGGCCCGGCGCGTCGGCCGTGAGCACGTGCCCCGCAGCCCAGCCCAGACGAAGAACCCATTCCGGATGAATGATGGAATCACCGACCTGGCCGCGCACCCCGTCGGTCCCAAACCATTTTCTCGCCAACGTTTTTGCTCCACATGTAGTTATAAAAGATGAACCTTCATATCTTCAACTCAAACCAACTCCGCGCCAGACCCGCAGCGCCTGCACCGTTTCCGCGACATCGTGGACGCGCACGATATGGGCGCCGCGCTCTACCGCCCAAAGTGCAGCGGCGATACTGCCCGCCACCCGCTCTGTAGCCAGTTCCACACCGGAAAGCTCGCCGATCATGCGTTTGCGGGACAAACCAACGAGCAGTGGCGCACCCATAGACGCAAAAGCATCCAGATGGCGCAATAAATTGCGGTTGGCTTCCAGATCCTTGGCGAAACCAAAGCCGGGATCAATGAGGAGATGTTGTCGGGGGATGCCTGCCGCGACACAACGCTCTATGCGCTCAAGCAGAAAGCTCTTCACCTCCGCCACTACATCGCCGTAATGCGTTTCTGTTTGCATATTCTGCGGCGTACCCCGCATGTGCATCAGACAGACGGGGACACCCAACCCGGCGATGGTCTCCAGCGCCAGCGGATCAGCACGCAACGCCGTCACATCATTCATGAGCCCTGCGCCCAAGGACCAGGCGGCGCGCATAACGGCCGCTTTGCTGGTGTCAATGGAAATGGGCAGCGGCACCTCTGCCACCACCGCCTCCAATACCGGCAGAAGGCGCCGCAACTCTTCCTCCAGCGCCACCGCTGGCGCTCCGGGACGGGTGGATTCCGCCCCGATATCGATGATATCGGCGCCCTCTTCCCACATCCGTTTGGCGCGCGTAAGGGCAGCATCCACAGACAGATAGGTGCCACCGTCGGAAAAAGAATCAGGAGTGATATTGAGCACCCCCATAACACAAGGGCGCCCGAGAACCAGCGGGCGCCCATTGCAATCCAGCGTCAGGGTCAAACGGGGTGTTCTCCCGGATTCAGACTAGGCAACGGCTGCCCACCGGATTTATCCGTCGTCGTGACATTACCGCCGGGTGCGGAGGGATAGTTTCCCGTGCCCTCTACCGGCGGCTGCGGGTCGCGGCCTGCCATGATGTCACTCACCTGTCCCGCGTCCAGCGTTTCATACTTCAGCAGAGCTCGCGCCATGGCCTCGACCTTGTCGCGATTTTCTTCAATCAGTTTACGGGCAATGCCGTAGCGCTCCTGGATAATATCGCGCACCTCCCCATCCACGGTTCTCGCCGTCTGCTCGGATATATTGCTGTGCTTGGTCATTTCCCGACCAATAAATACTTCTTCCTCTTTTTCACCGATGACCATCGGCCCGATGGTAGACATACCCCACTGTGTCACCATGCGCCGCGCCAAGTCGGTAGCACGCTCAATGTCGTTACCCGCGCCCGTCGTCATTTGATTGAGGAAAACCTCTTCTGCAATGCGCCCGCCCATGAGAATGGAGATGTTACAGAGAATTTCCTGACGCTCGTAGTTGAAACGATCTTCCGTCGGCAACTGCATGGTGAGCCCCAGAGCCCGGCCACGCGGAATGATGGTGACCTTATGCACCGGATCCGTGCCCGGCAGCAACTTGGCGACCACAGCGTGGCCCGACTCATGATAGGCCGTGGTTTCCCGCTGCTTATCGCTCATCACCACCGACTTGCGCTCGGCACCCATCATGACCTTGTCTTTGGCATCTTCAAAGTCATGCATATCCACCAGACGCTTACTTTTACGGGCTGCCATCAGCGCCGCTTCATTGACCAGATTAGCCAAGTCCGCGCCGGAGAAACCAGGGGTACCCCGGGCAATGACCTTGGGGTCCACGTCCGGGGCAATCGGCACCTTACGCATGTGCACCTGCAGAATCTGCTCGCGCCCGCGAATGTCCGGCAACGGTACGGTGACCTGCCGGTCGAAACGACCGGGCCGCAACAACGCCGGATCCAGCACATCCGGACGGTTGGTGGCGGCAACAACAATGATGCCCTCAGTACCCTCGAAACCATCCATCTCCACCAACAACTGGTTCAGGGTCTGCTCGCGTTCGTCGTTACCGCCACCCAGGCCCGCACCGCGCTGACGACCCACCGCATCGATCTCATCAATGAAAATAATGCAAGGAGCATGCTTTTTTGCCTGCTCGAACATATCGCGAACCCGCGATGCACCGACACCAACGAACATTTCCACGAAGTCGGAGCCGGAGATAGAGAAAAAAGGTACCCGTGCTTCGCCCGCGATGGCGCGCGCCAGCAAGGTCTTACCAGAACCCGGCGAACCCATAAGCAATACACCCTTGGGAATCCGTCCGCCAAGGCGCTGGAACTTCTGCGGATCGCGCAGGAATTCAACGATCTCTGCAAGCTCATCCTTGGCTTCTTCAATACCCGCCACATCGGCAAAGGTGACCTTATTGTTTTCTTCCGTCAGCATCCGCGCCTTGCTGCGACCGAAAGTCATCGCTCCCCGACCGCCCGCGCCACCACCGCCCATCTGGCGCATGAAGAAAATCCACACGCCGATCAGCAACAGCATCGGGAACCATGAAATGAGGATAGAAAGCAATAGTGATTGCCCTTCCGGCGGCTTGACCGAAATTTTTACCCCGGCAGCCAGCAGTTGGGGAACGAGTTGGGTGTCATTGGCCGGAGTGTAAACGCTGAATCGCTGCCCGGAGCTAAGGCTACCATTCACATGGTTGCCATTGATGGTGACATCGGCAACCTGACCTTGCTTCACACTGGTCACAAAGGTCGAAAAGTCCATAACCTGGGCTGGCGTCGAACTGCTCGTATTGAGGTTCTGAAACACCAGCATCAGAATGACGCCAATCGCCACCCACAACAGCACATTTTTTAAGACATTATTCATTCACACCCCCAGAATGGGAGAACCAGACTGATTAATAAGACCAATATATCGTTCGATGTTAGCCTTCCCAAGACCCCCTGACAAGAGCAGGTTTTTCACCCTTGCGTTCCACCCACGGTCAGATCACGGATTTTCAGCGTCGGCTGCCCAACGCCTACGGGCACACTCTGACCATCCTTGCCACAAACACCCACTCCTGTATCTAACTGGAGGTCATTGCCGATCATTTCAACCCTGGTGAGCACATCCGGACCGTTGCCAATCAGGGTGGCCCCTTTGACTGGCCTGGTTATCTTCCCATTTTCAATAAGATACGCTTCAGAAGCGGAAAAAACGAATTTGCCGTTAGTGATATCCACCTGACCACCCCCGAAGTTGACGGCATAGAGCCCGTGCCTGACGCTGGCGATGATCTCCTGGGGATCGCGGTTTCCGGCCCGCATGTAGGTGTTGGTCATCCGCGGCATCGGCAGGTGCGCGTAGGATTCGCGGCGGCCATTGCCCGTTGAATGCGTTCCAGTCAGGCGGGCATTGAGGGTATCCTGCAAATAGCCTTTGAGAATACCATCCTCAATCAGCGTAGTGCACTGGGTCTGAGTCCCTTCATCATCGACATTGAGACTACCGCGGCGGCCATCCAAAGTACCATCATCAACAACCGTGACGCCCGGCGCCGCGACCCGCTGGCCGACCAGGCCACTGAAGGCGCTGGTACCTTTGCGGTTGAAATCACCCTCCAGACCATGACCAATGGCTTCATGCAGCAATACTCCCGGCCATCCTGGCCCGAGGACCACTTCCATACAGCCGGCAGGCGCAGCTTCCGCCTCCAGGTTGACCAGGGCCTGACGCGCGGCTTCACGGGCAAAGTTTTCGGCCATGTCACCCTGAAGAAAGGTCTGATAATCGTAACGACCACCACCACCAGCACTACCCTGCTCGCGTCGCCCACCCTGCTCGACAATGACGGAGACGTTGAGCCGTACCAAGGGGCGCACGTCAGCAGCCATGGTACCGTTGAGACGCGCCACCAGCACCACCTCGAAACGGGCACTCAGGCTGGCCATCACCTGAACAATGCGCGGATCACAGGCTCGGGCGGCCCGTTCCACCCGCTCCAGCAGAGCGATTTTCTCGCTATTGGGAATGGAAGCCAGAGGATCGACAGGCGGATAGAGCGCCAGACCCTGACGCCGCTGCCAGACCAGCCCTTTCATCTGCCCCGGATGGTGGACAATGGCGCGCGCCGCCTCTGCCGCCGTCAGCAAGGCATCCACGGCGATTTCGTCAGAATAAGCCAGACCCTGACGCTCACCGCTCACCGCTCGCACACCCACACCTTGTTCAATGGAGTGACTACCCGACTTTACGACCCCTTCTTCCAAGCTAAAACCTTCACTGCGACTGTACTGAAAATACAGATCAGCATCGTCCAGGGCGCGATGGGAGAGACGGCCAAATACTTTTTCCAACTCCCCTTCGCTGATCCCACCGGGGGCAAAAAGAGTAGCACGGGCAATTTCCAAGGCTGAGGCAGTCATCACGTTCCTTCCTGACAGATTAATTAGGATCAGTATGCGCCCAACCGGCCGTTTAGAACAAGTCCAAACTCATAAACCGGCAGAGATGCCATCCCCCCTCCCGGACAAGAGATTAAAAGTTTCGTTGTTGAATGATGCCTCTGGCCTAGTTATCCACATCTTTTGCCAGACTTGCGCACGATGTTACGCACAAGATATGGTTGACACCGACGGAAACAAGTCTATATTTAGTGCTTGGGCGCTCTGCGATCCCCTTTGCACTCCGCCCCGGTGTATCCTTTATATTACGCTGCCTCGCTGTTTGCGTTCACTATCGCCCCGATTATTTAGGAGTAGCCCATGTCCAACCCTGCCGCCCACTCCATTGTCAGCAACCCTGCTTATGACCCCTCCGAAGCCAGCCACTATAAAGTCATCCGTCGCAACAACGCGGTGGTCAACTTTGACGCCAGCAAGATCCACATTGCTGTGACGAAGGCCTTCCTGGCCGTGGAAGGCGGCAGCGGAGCGGCAAGCGCACGCGTCCGTGATCTCGTCAGCCGACTGACAGAACAGGTGATTGAAGCACTGAAACGGCGCCAGCCGGGGGGCGGCACCTTTCACATCGAGGACATTCAGGATCAGGTGGAGCTGGCACTCATGCGCGCGGGCGAACACGAAGTCGCCAGGGCCTATGTGCTTTATCGCGAGGAGCGCGCGCGGGAACGCCGCCAGCAGGCAACGACGGGAACCCCAGCCGAGATCCCGGCCATCAAGGTCAGTCATCCGAATGGCAGCCAGCAGACGCTGGACATGGAACGACTGCGCGCCGTTATCGAAGAAGCCTGCAGTGGCCTGGGCAGCGCGGTGTCGATAGATGCCATCCTCGGCAATACCGTCAAAAATCTTTACGACGGCATCAGCGAGGATGAACTATTTCAGGCCCCCATTCTTGCCAGCCGGGTACTGATCGAACGCGATCCTGCCTACGCCTATGCCTCGGCGCGCCTGCTCCTCGACCGCGTGCGCTGGGAAGTGCTCGGTGAAGCGGCAACTCAGGCGGAGATGACCGCACGCTATCCTGAATATTTCCGCGACTATCTGCAAACCGGCATCCAGAATGAATTGATTGACCCGCGTCTGGGACAATACGATCTGAAACGTATTACCGCCGCACTCAAGCCGGAGCGGGACCTGAACTTCCAGTATCTGGGTATGCAAATACTGTATGATCGCTACTTTTTGCACGTGCGGGAGCGCCGCATTGAATTGCCGCAGGCCTTCTGGATGCGGGTGGCCATGGGTCTGGCGATGGATGAAATCGACCGCGAAACCCATGCCATTGCCTTTTATGAAGTGCTGTCCAGCTTCGACTTTGTCAGTTCGACGCCCACCTTATTCAATGCCGGAACCTTGCGCCCGCAGTTGTCCAGTTGCTTCCTGACCACCGTGGGCGACGATCTGGACGACATCTACGAAGCCATCAAAGAAAACGCCATGCTCTCCAAGTTCAGTGGCGGCCTGGGGAATGACTGGACGCCGGTGCGCGCACTGGGGTCTTTCATCAAAGGCACCAATGGCAAGTCGCAGGGCGTCGTCCCTTTCCTCAAGGTGGTCAACGACACGGCGGTGGCTGTGAATCAGGGCGGCAAGCGCAAAGGCGCGGTCTGCGCCTACCTGGAAACCTGGCACATGGACATCGAGGAGTTCCTCGAATTACGCAAGAATACCGGTGACGACCGCCGCCGTACCCACGATATGAATACCGCCAACTGGATCCCCGACCTCTTCATGGAGCGCGTGGAAAGCAACGCGATGTGGACGCTGTTCAGCCCCAACGAAACGCCGGATTTGCATGATCTCACCGGATCAGCCTTCCGGGAGCGTTATGAACACTATGAACGCATGGCGGACGCGGGCGAAATCGAGTTGTTCAAGCGCATGCCCGCCATTCATCTCTGGCGCAAAATGCTGACCATGCTCTTCGAGACCGGCCATCCGTGGATCACCTTCAAGGACCCATGCAACCTGCGCAGTCCGCAGCAGCACGTCGGGGCGGTGCATAGCTCCAATCTCTGCACCGAGATCACCCTCAACACCAATGCCAAGGAAATCGCAGTCTGTAACCTGGGGTCCGTCAACCTGGTATCCCATTTGCGGGCAACGGCGAGCACCGACACCGGCGCATTGCGCGTGGACAGCGGTCCGGAAGAGTTGCTGGCGCTCATGGATGAGGAGAAGCTGAGCCGCACCATTCGGGTGGCCATGCGGATGCTGGATAACGTCATCGACATGAACTACTACGCCGTCGCCAAGGCGCGCAACAGCAACCTGCGGCACCGGCCGGTGGGCCTGGGGCTGATGGGCTTCTCCGATGCCCTGTTGCAGATGCGGATTCCTTACGCTTCGACCGCAGCCCTCGCCTTTGCCGATATCAGCCAGGAAGTCATTTCCTACCATGCCATTGATGCGTCGGCCGATCTGGCCCGGGAGCGGGGCAGCTATCAGAGCTTCCCGGGATCCTTGTGGAGTCAGGGTATCCTGCCCATCGACAGCATCGAATTGCTCGCGGCCAGCCGCGAGCACGGCGTGGACGTGGACCGCAGCCAGCGTCTGAATTGGACCGCCCTGCGTGACAAGGTCAAAGCGGGGATACGCAACAGCAATTGCCTGGCTATCGCACCAACCGCCACCATCTCCAACATTGTCGGTGTCAGTCAGGGTATTGAGCCGATTTACCAGAACCTCTATGTCAAATCCAACCTGTCCGGCGAGTTTACGGTGGTGAACAGCTATCTGGTCCACGACCTGAAACGCCTGGAACTCTGGGATGAGGTCATGGTCAATGATCTGAAATACTTCGATGGTTCGGTCATGCCCGTAGACCGCATTCCGGCCAGCATCAAGCCCCTGTATGCCAATGCCTTTGAAACCGACCCGGCGTGGCTGGTGGAAGCAGCAGCCCGGCGGCAGAAATGGCTCGATCAGGCCCAGAGTCTCAACCTCTATTTCGGCCAGCCTTCCGGTAAGAAAATTGACGAGATCTACCGGCTCGCCTGGAAACGCGGCCTGAAAACCACCTACTACCTGCGCTCACTGAGCGCCACGGCAGCGGAAAAATCCACGGTGCAGACGGGCACCCTCAATGCCGTTGGATCAGGCCAACCCAAAGCCTGTGCGCTTGATGATCCGACTTGTGAAGCCTGTCAGTAATACGGGAATTATTTAACAAAGGAAATTATCATGTTACATTTTGAAGAAAACATTCGCAAAGAACCGATTCCTGATGGGCTGCTAACGATGCATCCGGAGCATGTTAGTGGTATCGAAGAGACTGCCATGACCAGTTTTGAACGGGTGCGTGCCGAAGATAAACGCATTATTAACGGCCACGCCGATGTCAACCAGTTGGTGCCCTTCAAATATCAATGGGCCTGGGATAAGTACCTCGCCGCCTGCGCCAATCACTGGATGCCGCAGGAGATTCAGATGTCCAGGGACATCGCCCTGTGGAAAGACCCCAAAGGGCTGACCGAGGACGAGCGGCGCATCGTGAAGCGCAATCTGGGCTTTTTTGTGACCGCGGACAGCTTGGCGGCCAACAACATTGTACTGGGCACGTATCGTCACATCACCGCCCCGGAATGCCGCCAATATATGTTGCGCCAGGCCTTTGAAGAGGCCATTCATACCCACGCCTATCAGTACATTGTCGAATCCATTGGCCTCGATGAGGGCGAAATATTCAACATGTACCACGAGGTGCCATCGGTACGGGATAAAGATCAATTTCTGATGCCCTTTATCGACATTCTGGCGGACCCCCATTTCAAAACCGGCACGCTGGAAAATGATCAGAAGTTATTACGTTCGCTGATCGTGTTTGCGGCCATCATGGAAGGCACTTTTTTCTATGTGGGTTTCAGTCAGATTCTGGCGATGGGCCGACAGAACAAAATGGTGGGCGCGGCGGAGCAATATCAGTACATCCTGCGCGATGAATCCATGCACTGCAATTTCGGTATCGATATGGCCAACCAGATCAAGGTGGAAAATCCGCAACTCTGGACGGATGCTTTCCAGCAGGAAATCATCGACTTGATCCGCCGTGGCGTGGAACTGGAATGTGCTTACGCCGACGATACCATGCCCCGCGGCGTGCTCGGCTTGAATGCACCGGTCTTCAGGGAATACGTCCAATATATCGGCAATCGCCGTCTGGTGCAGCTTGGTCTGCCGCAGCAATATCCGGGCGTACAGAATCCCTTCCCGTGGATGAGCGAAATGATGGATCTCAAGAAAGAGAAGAACTTTTTTGAGACGCGGGTCACCGAGTATCAGACTGGTGGGGCGCTGAGCTGGGAGTAAGCGTTGGACGACGTTGGACGACACATAAAGTGAGATTCCCGCCACATAACGTGAGACTGGCGCGACACATAAAATGAGATCAAGCGATACCAGGCAGCCAAACGTCGGCTGCCTATTTTTGTGTAGTGATGCCAAAAGATAAAAACCTCTGCTCGCGCGTAATGTATACCCATAATTCGAATGTCCACAGTGCAGCGTAACCGGACATTCTGCCTCCTGTCCTGATCATGTAATGTTTGGCAGAAAATGATATTCTGTTATTGAAATACAATCTGAACTTTATCCACGTTAGAGGCCTGCTCAAACAAGCCCACCATCGCAGTCATCAATTAGAAGCTTGGCAACGGCCTTATACATAATCATTTGCCAGTTATTAACAAATGATAAGGGTAACGCTTTTATGGCTGGTTTTACAAGAGTAGCATTGATGTCTTCATTATTTAAACCTACAGCACGCAGATGTGAAATCTGCGCCATCAAAATCACGGATGCTTCCGCAGCCTTTGTTGCATACCGCCGCGCCAAGTCAAAATCTCGAAAATGCCTCTCCGCTCGTTTTTTATCTACATCAGACCACTCATCTGGTGTATCCAAAAAATATTTAAATATTCCCAAATCATCGTTTCCAGTTTCACAATAGATGGCGTCAATCCATGGTTCATTATAGAAAATAGCTTTATCTATGTACGGATGAATTATCTGTTCTTCCTCTTTAGATGCAAAGCGGTTTTTCTTCCCATCAATATTGCAGTCACGACATGTTGGAATAAGATTTTGTGGCAAAACAGAGAACTGAGGGAAAAATGATTTCGGTAGATAATGATCAAGATTTCTAGGGGTTCCTATTCCACCACAATATGGGCATTTTCTTTTTGCAGCGTTTAGTATGGTTTCGTAAAACTTATTGCCGGGCTTGTTTTCTGGTACAAAATAATCGTTATAAACTTTAATGAGATCAGATTTTGCAAGATTTTCAAAAATTGAGGCATCATCTTTAGTTGTAGGCGCAATTTTGAACAGGTTGCCAACGCTAACCTCATTAATGTAATTTTGCCAAGCTCCAAGGATACTCTGTTTGGCGATTTGCATATTTTTTTGTAATAGAGAATTGCCGGTTATTCCTCTAATGCATTCATCGAGGACATATTCAAGATTATATTTCGGTTCACTGAGGCGCAACACGGAATATGCTCATGTCGCGTTTAGCAATGAGAACCCGTAAAATGGTTCTACCTTCAGATCCAAGTTGCATATTATAACCGCGCACAATTTCTTCATAAGTTTTTCCACTGGCCACGGATTCTTGAAGCAGGGCATGGAATCCGGAACGCTCAACTTCAAGACCAAATACTTCACTTGTCAGTAACCCGACATTTTCCCCAAATGTTTCAATGGTTGGACGATCGCAAATAACATTGTGTCCAATACGATAAATCTTCCACACACAGGACTTAGGAATCTCTTGTAAAACAACAGGTGAGTGTGTCGCTATGATCGCAACGCCGTTTCGGTCGTGGAGCAAATTAGCGAGCGCCCGTACAAATGCCGATAGGAGTGGGGGATGAAGATGACTCTCTGGCTCATCTAATAGTACAATCGTCCTTTCTTCTACTGTCGCAACTAAATTAGAAATTGTGAGAAGTACAATCGCGTGCCCTGAACTCATCTTGCATAAGAGAGGTTGGATGACATCATAATACGCGTCGCGCTGCATGTTATTATTTCGATCTTTTATAAGCTTCCGATAAGTGGTTTCCAGTTCTATAAGGTTCATAGAGTGGAAGTTGTCATCAGAGCCGAAATTTTCAATGGCGCTGAACCATCGCTTTGTTTTGTCCGGCCTGGAAAAGCAGTCACCCAAAGCTTTTGCGCAGTCGCGATATAAGTCGTCAATACTTCGATGTCGTTCGGGGTTGTTTGAGTCTTTCAAACCTAAATAGGAGTAACAAGTACCCTTGGCTGGATCAGATTGCTCATGAGGTGGCTGAAAGGGGTCAAACGCGCTAAATGAAACAGATACAAGACTGCTGAAATAATCGTTGTCTATCTCATTGCCTCTAAATGGCCCCATTTCTATAAACTTAGCATCATCCTGCTTATCAGTGATCGCCTTAATCATATTGTTTAGCAGTGTCGTCTTACCAACACCATTTTGTCCGATAATGGCGTGAATGTTTGTACTCGGCTCTGAGCCTGCATCTACCTCAAAGCTGAGATCAATACTACTAAACCCTTCTGCTCCCGGGTGAGTAAATTTGAATTTAAAATCCGAGAGTTCTGGTCTGCCTTCTAGTACTCTAGCGAACTGACCCTTGATCGTAGCGAGACTTACGAAGCGAAGCAGGGACACGCTGAACACACTTTCTTCCCTTACATTGTCAATAAGTGTTTGGTCGATAACCACATCGCGAAGTGCAGTCATAATGCTTATGCGAAAATCAATCGGAAGTAATGCTAATTCCTTATAAAATTTTGTATTTTGGCCTAATGAAAAAAACGTACTGTCTAGGTTTTCAAAGTGTTGTGGCAGTCTATCATGCGTGGGAATATCTTCGGTTTGACCTTTAAAGGCAATTTTAATATCCCCTAACTCGTGACGCGCTCCTTGATTGTCGTACAAGAATAGTTGAAACAAGGTCCTGAAACTATAATCATTCCAATTGTCAACTACCAGATATCCCGTATCCAGGCCACTTGCAGGCATTATATCGCTTTTATTTAAGACGCAAAATTCCATATAATGCTATCCTTTCGTTGGCATCCTTGATGTTTTTCAATCTGGATATGATGATATCCATGAAAATTATCATGAAATCATAAGACGCGGATTGCCGCTAAAAATATATCGTTAAAACTACTTACGAGACGGAAGTTTTCCTCGTCCACCGCGAGACTTCCCCGTTGTTCTGCGATGAATTTTCTAAAAGAACCGGCGCTTTCTTGGGAGAAGATTCCTTTGGCGACCGCATTGCTTATATCCTCCTCTGTATACACAACACTCTCCTTAGAAAAACGCCGTTTCTACCGCATTAGTATCCATTGGTCAGTAACGGCATGTTCAACATATTTGTAATTCTGATTGATGACGGAACCATTTCTATCCGTCACGTTTGTATGACCTCAATTTGTTTGGGCGCAATAAACTGAATCGTCTGTATTCAGGCTGTCACCATATATCGGCTGCGCAATGAATGTCCTCATCGCTTCCCCAAGGCGGATAACAGAAGTGCCTAATATGGCGACTGCGTGACGCAAGCCAACGTCCGCTCCCAGTCTGATACCGCCATATTCGGCAGCGGTGAGAGAATGGCCTCCTACCAGCCTCACAAGGGAGATTGTGTCATGCAAGCCAAAGACCGTTCAACCTCTCCGTCCTCCGCGCCCTGGAACAAGGGCAAGATCGTCGGCCAAAAACGCCCCTTCAAGCTGCAAGAGGTCTGGGCTATCCGGATTCGTCTGCAGTTGGCGTCCAGAATCCGTGACCTTGCGCTTTTCGACCTTGCTATCGACAGCAAGCTGCGTGGCTGTGATCTGGTGGCCCTGCGTGTCAGCGACGTTGCTCACGGACAAAGCCTTTTATACCGAGCGATAGTCCTGCAGCGTAAGACGCAGCGCCCCGTTCAGTTCGAGATCACCGAACCCACTCGAACGGCGGTCGCGGCCTGGATCGCAAAGGCAGGTCTGCGACAAAACGATTACCTCTTCCCCAGCAGGAAGCACGACTCTCCGCACCTGTCGACCCGACAGTATGCGCGGATCGTCGATCGGTGGGTGCGATCCATCGATCTGGATCCTGCCGAGTACGGCACCCACACCCTGCGCCGCACCAAGGCGACGCTGATCTACAAGCGCACCAAAAATCTCCGAGCGGTTCAGCTTTTGCTGGGACACACCAAGCTGGAGAGTACCGTCCGGTACTTGGGCATTGAGGTGGACGACGCCCTGGAGATCGCGGAACAAATGGAGGTATAGGCAGGACCATTCCTTGAGATAGTGCAATAGATGCCCTATCCTGAGCCCATGACGACGTATCCCCCGGTGGATGATTGGCGCGTGCGCATCAACGGTCGAGAGCCCCATCCATTGCCTCACGTCCACGTCCAATTCCGGGATGGATCACGGGTATCCTTGGCCATCGAAACCGGGGAGTTGCTCTCAGGCTTTGTGACACCACGGAAGCGATTGGTTCCCGTGCGCGCTTGGATAGCGGCGCGTCGGGAGACGTTGCTGGCGGAATACCGGAGGCTGAACCCATGAACCATGCACCACAAATTCGCAAAGCCGAGATCACCGGGCCATTCCAGGTCACCATCGAATGGTCGACTGGAGAGACCTTTGTGACAGACCTGAGCAGCACCACTGGTCCCAAGCGGGAGGGAGACCCCTTTGCCGCTCTCCACGATCCGGCGATTTTTGCGCAGGCCCAAAGCGATGACTGGGGAGATGGCCTGAGTTGGCCGGGCGGGCTGGACCTGGGAGCAGACCAACTGTACAACCTGGGTCGCCAGCAGGCAGGCCTGCCCACGCGCGAGGACTTCGCCGTATGGATGGAGCGAAACCGGCTCAGTCTGAATCAGGCCGCCCAGGCTATCGGTATGACCCGCCGCATGATTGCCTACTATAAAAGTGGGGCTAGACCCATACCGAAGACGGTTTGGCTGGCCTGCATCGGCTACGAATCCTTGCGGCACGAGGCCGCGTGATCCAACGCGAAATGGGCGGTCATGCAGCAAAAGCTGCCGTTCGGTGGCTTTTGTCATTGTCCTGTTTGGAAGCCGATCCTGTCTGCTGACAACAGCTTCCGAGAACCGCACCCCATTGATTCACTATGCTACCTGTATATTTCTCTGTATCGCACCTAGGCTAATTATTTCTGAGTTTATGAGGTTTTTCTTGACGTTCGAGGTGCCTCACAATCTTCTTGAGCGCAAATGAGATTGGCGACATTAAATTTTTGTTCAACTGTTCTATATTATCCGTTGAACGATATTCAACTGACTTGGCGATCAGAGCGGCAGGGTCCCAGTTTCCTGCGTGCGGAGTTGAAAACTCATCTTTCAGTTCTTTCTCCAGCTTTTCTCTGTTGAGTTTTATCCTGTTCCCGCAGCGCCACAACCAAGGTGTTGCTACACATTTTCCTTGTATTGCCCCAAACAAAAAACCCACTTGGAATAATAAAATCTTATTTTTAGATTTTATGCTCCACGAATGATCTTCTTCGATTTGTTTTTTGCGCTTGGTAGTCACAACATATTTGTCGCGGGTCAGATCTTTCAGATTTATCTCGAATGGCTTGGCAATCTGGTCGAAAAAACCTTGTATTGCGAGACGATACACTTTGTCAGCCTCATTGAGGAAGATCTTCCGATCCGCGGTGTCAGGAACAATGGCCAGCATCGACTCGGTAAAAGCCTTGATCTCGGTCATGGCATCGTCGATGCGCTTGCCGATGTCCGGCTGTTTGGCGGCGGCCTGCACCCTGTCCCAGCGGCCCGATAAGGGCACCCAGAACACGCCTTCCGCCGTGTATTCGTCGCGGTCTTCTGCTCATCCGCCACACGGGAGACGGGCTTCGCCCAGTGCGGAATGAGTCCCCAACGCATCATCGCCCATTCTGGACCAGCGCCCACGTCCCTGATCACTGAACTGAGCAACATGATTTCATCGCGGCTATGTATGGCGAGATGACAGTGGAGCTCAAAGACAGATGCCAGCTTGAATAAGTCGGGACCCCAGAAAGTTCAGCTATCTACAATAGTAGTATTATTGGGTCGCCTAAAAATTCATATGGAATGCCCTACAAACTAAAAGTAACTTTTTTAATTTCAAAAAAATACCCGCATACGCGGGCAAAATAAGGAGAGAGGATGATATGAAATGGTATTTCAGCAGAAAACGACGTTGTTTATTGATTGACAGATGACTTCATCATTTGCATATTGTCATAACAGGTCCGATATGGTAGAGATTACCCAATAAAATCATGAGAGTCGCATGTGAAGCCTGAGCAGACCCACCAAGGCGTTGGGATAATTTCCGCTTGGATGGATGACATATTGCAAGTCAGGCTGGAGATAGAGATGGGATATGATTTTGGCGGAGTAGTAGCATTCAAGGTCGGTTTCCGCCGTGTGCGGTCTACCCCGCAACCATGCCCGCGTCATGCCGATTCCCAAGCTGTCGCCAGGACGGGCCAACCAGAAATGACGAAGCCGTAACCCGGCACCCAGATACCATGGCAGGGCATTGACCGGGTTGGGCGCGGCTCCCAACTCCAGGAATCCCCCCCAAGCCATCCCAGCCTGTTTCCACCGATACTCTCCTATGGAATACAGACCACTGGTATCGTTACCCAAGGCAGATTGATATTGAGGGAGCTGACTGTTTTGCCAGGCGCCAACCTTCAGCGTATAGTGACCGCCGTCCAAAGACCCGCTCCGATCGGCCTCCAGCAAAATCATGTCGCCGCGATCATAGGGGTCCCGTAAAGGGTGGATGGCATCTCCTTCAAATACGCCACCCATGGCGGTCCAACCGTCTGCGCCGTAACTTCCCATCACACCCAGACTGGAGAACGGATAGGAAGACGCGGCAGGCACATTGACACCAATAGTCGGCGTGAATCCATAGGAAACATTCAAGAACCGGCTCGCCACCCCGCTTGTATCGAAATAATCATTGGCACTGATGAGTCCTGCCCGTAGCGTGGCATTGCCTATATTTTGGCGGTAATACAGTTTATAGAGTGCGCCCCTGCTGAGGCCCGTCAGGTTGTTTACGCCTTGAATATCGCCCACATAGTTCTCCGGACTGCTATTTTGGATCGCTAAAAACTCGGTGACCAACCGACCGCCGGACCACCACCCGGCGCGCGCGGTATTAAATGCAAAACCCGCTTTGCCGGTAGCATTGCCCACCGCTCCCGGTGCCACTCCCCCAGAGAAGTTGTCCGCGCCATCCAGGCTGAGGTGCAGATTCCATGAAAACGCGTTGCTGAAACTGGTGGCATCCGCTGTGGATGCTGTCTGACAGGTGAAGGCACATATCCCCAGGCAAAGCAACCAGACGGGACGACGCGTACGACACGGTGGGCGCGGCTTTAAAAGCAGCGCAAGACAAACGTTACGTCCATTACGAAATGGTGGCATCATTTGGCCTCAGAGTGACCTTCAAACTAATGGCATCTTACTTTTACAAACCAACAGGTTAATTATCCCACGGCGTTCTCGTGGGCAATAACAATATAAAGTCAGAAATACTCTTCATATAGCGTATAGCACCAACTATAACTATTACAAAAAGCATCGTTAAAGTTATTGACCACGCTGATATCAGCGATGGAAGCGAGTTGATTCATCCGAACAGGATCAACCTTACGGCATGTTCAGGGAGTTGGTAAATGCGGCAAATTGTCGCACCCCGCCCTTTTCTGCCGCATCATCGGCATCAAGGTGGCATGTAATACTATGTAACCCATCCATAACTGCCACCCATTACCGCCGCCAATAGGGCGCCAATAATAACGCTTCCGGCACCAGCGTTTTAATCGCTGCGGGAATTTCCAGCGTTAAACCAGGGCGTGGGCGGATGCTGACCCACAATAAATTCGTACGCATATTGAGATCGGCAAATACCACCCAGGAGTCGTAATGGTGCAATACGGCGTTGATAATACGCAGGGTGTGTTGCTGGCGAATACCGCTTTTCTGGCGGAGCCCGGGAAAGATCATACGGAAATCGGCGAGGAGATGGCCGGCATCATCGCGGCTAGGGACCCTTTTCCAGAGAGGCTCGTCTGGTTGCAGATCGGCAAAAACAGACGGCTTGAGAGCGGTCGATTCGGGAGATTTCAGCGCCAACAGTGATACAGACATGGGGCTCTCCTGCATAAGCGAGTCGCCCTCAGTCTGCCTACTTCGCCGCAGGGCGGCAAGAGCTTCAGGCGTAGCGCGCGGCGTCCGCTTCGATGATTCTGCGGGCCTCGGCCACGCTGGCCCAGTCCTTGAGTTTGACCCACTTGCCGGGCTCTAAATCCTTATAGTGCTCAAAGAAATGGCGGATCTGGTTGCGCAGTGGCTCGGGTAGATCACTGACATCCCGGATAGCGGAGTAACCGGCAGCGACCTTGTCGTGGGGGACGGCGACGATCTTGGCATCGATGCCCTTCTCGTCTTCCATCATCAGCACGCCGACCGGCCGGGCACGGATCACGGCGCCGGGAGCGACGGGCTGGGGCGCCAGAACCAGACAATCGGTGGGATCACCATCGTCGGACAGGGTGTTGGGGATAAAACCGTAATTGAGCGGATAGTGCATGGCGGTGAAGAGGAAACGATCGACAACGATGGCGCCGGACTCCTTATCCAGTTCATATTTGACGGAGGAACCCTGGGGTACCTCGATCACGACATTGATGTCATCCGGCAGTGACTGGCCGGCCGGGATTTTTTTCAGGTCCATACAATAACTCCTTGTGGATGATCAGGAAAAAAAGGCGCGCACGCGGTCAAGGTCGGCGGCGGTGTCCACACCTGCTGGGGGCGCTTCTGCCGCGCAATATACCGCAATCTGCACGCCGCGCTCCAACGCCCGCATCTGCTCCAGCGACTCGATATTTTCCAGAGGACTGGCGGGCCAGACGGCATAGTCCTGCAAAAAGGCATTGCGGTAGGCGTAAAGACCGAGATGCCGCCACCAGATGCCCGGGGTTTGCGGCAAAGTCTGCCCGCTGCTCAGGGGGAAATGGCTGCGATCCCAGGGCATAGGGGCGCGGGAAAAATATTGAGCGCAGCCGTCGGCATTGAGCGCCAGTTTGACCGTATGGGGATCGGCCAGATCATCCCAGTGGGTGACGGGGACGGCGGCGGTGGCCATCTGCCGTTGCGGATGGTCCAGCAGCAGCTGGGCGGTGGCGTGCAACAGGGCGGGCGTCATGCCCGGCTCATCACCCTGCAGATTGACGATGACGGCGTCGTCGGCCAGTCCCAGCAGACGCGCGGCCTCCGCCAGGCGCTCGGTGCCGCAGACATGTTCCGCGGCGGTCAACAGGGCTTCACCGCCATAGCTGCGGATGCAGTCCACCACTGCGGGGTGGTCGGCGGCTACCACCACCTGCGCTGCGCCGCTTTCCAGCGCACGCCGCCGCACCTGCTCGATCATGGGGACGCCGCCCACATCCAGCAACACCTTGCGCGGCAGGCGAGTGGAGGCCAGTCGGGCGGGAATCAGGACGCAGAAGCTCACGCGGGCTTGTCCTCGTAGGATTTGGCCTCGTCAATGAGCAGCACCGGAATGTCGTCGCGGATGGGATATTGCAGGTGGCAACGCGGGCAGCAGAGGGCCTGACGCTGGGCGCAGGGTTGCAGACTGCCTTTGCATCGCGGGCAGGCGAGCAGGTCCAGCAGACGGTGGTCGATACTCATCAGCTTCTCCAGGGCAGTAATGATCGCTCCAGCCAGGGCTGAAAGGATGGCTCCAGCTCCGCTTCGATGCGCAAGGTCCAGTCGTCGGCCTGCGCGAACTTCCGGCATTTTACGGCATCCTTGGCGGTCATGACGAGGGGGCGGGGCAAATGGGCGATGTCGCTGGCGCAAAAGGGGTGGTGGTCGGAAAAAAATCGAGGGTCAGGGAAGGCGCCCAGGCCCTCCAGGCTCGCAATAAAACGCTGCGGGCGGGCGATACCGGTGACCGCCGTTACGTGCTGTCCCTGCAGACTGTCGAGGCTGCGGGAGCGGCCTGGATCGTTGACGGCGACGAGGTCTTTGGGCTGGATGCGGAAAAGAAAACGGGGTGGCCCGTTGCGCTCCGGGATGGCTGCTGCTGCTGCGGCGTCCATGAGCAAGGCATCGGCATGGAGCATGACGTCCGGGCGCTCGCGCAGGGGGCCGGCAGGGAGGCAATGGCCATTGCCCAGGGGACGGGGGCCGGAAAACACCAGCAGACGCAGGCTGGGTTGCAGGGCGAGGTGCTGGAAGCCGTCATCCAGCAAGGCCAGATTGTGACCATCCGCAGCGGCTGCAGCGATGGCGCGATGGCGGTCAGGGCACAGATAGACCGCTTGTGTCTGTTCCTGTTCCTGCGCCAGCAACAAGGGTTCATCCCCGGCCTGTTGAGGACTGTCGTCGCGTCGCACCCGATAGGGCCAGTGCGGCGGTCGGGCGCCGTAGCCCCGGCTGATGATGGCCACCCGCCAACCCGCTGCCGTGAGTTGTCGCGCCAGCGCCGCCACCAGCGGCGTTTTGCCGCTGCCCCCTACGGCCAGATTGCCGACGACAATGGTGGGGATGCTCGCCGCCCTGCCCTGTAGGTGCCGCCGTCGCCACCACGCCACCTTGCCGGCCAGCGCTCCCAGAGGCCGCAAGGCGGTGGCCAGCGCCCCGCCCTCCTGCCATTGCTGCTCCAGGGTTTGGCGGAGGGTCACCAATCAAAAACCCGTTGCAAAAACTCCGGCAGGCGCTCGCCCGCGTGACGACGCTCCTGCCAGAAAATACGCCGGGTGGCGTCACCGCGCTGGCGGGCGGCCATCACATCCCCGCGCAGGGCTTGCCAATGACCGAGAATCTGCGCGGGGTCCTCCAGGGTGAGGATGGTGTCGGCGTCCAATTGTTCGGCGGCGTTCAAAGTCACGCCGGGGCTGACGCTGATGGGCCGGGAACCGGCATAAACCTGCCACTGCAACATCGGGGAGGCGGTCTGCAGATGCACCGCCTGCGCCGCCGCCGACAGGGCCGGATACCAGCGATCCGCATCGACGGCGATCACCGCTCCGGCGGGCAAGGGCGCGCGCTGCCACCCGGACAGCCTGGGCAAATCCGCAGGTGCGTCGGCGCCACCGAGAAACAGTAAGCCCTGCCGGGACAGGGGCGAAGCGGCCCAGGCCTGCCGCCATCCGGCCCACTGGGCGGCACTCAGCCCTTGCGCCCACCACAGCAGGCCCTCGTCGGTACCGCTGATCATGGCCCGGAAATTGGGGTCGACCTGGGCGATGGTGAACAGGGTGGCGAAGTCCACGGGTTCCTGAACGGCTTCGGTGATGCCACGCCCGGCCCAGGCCCCGGCCTGACGCGTATCCTGCGGGTAGACAGCCTCCAGCGGCGCCGGAATCTGCGAGCCGGGATCAGCCGCCATCAGCACGGCGGGTATCTTTCCCCAGCCCAGGGCGGCGGCAAGCCGTGGTCTGGGCGTCCGGCCCAGCGCCAGATAACGCAGGGGCGACAACCGCTCCAGCACCCGTCCCACCGCCTGGGGGTGGTCGCAAGGCCCGAAACCATAGCCGAGCCGCTCGGCACTCTCGGTGTGCTGTTTCAGAAGGGCCGGGTACTCCGTCTCAAAAGTCATCACCATGCGCAGATCACGGCGCTTTTCGGCGATGGCTTTCGCCAGCTCAATACCCAGTCTTTGCTGGTCAGCATCGCTGAAGCTCTGCATCCACAGGATAGGACCGCGCTCACCCGGGGCTTTGATCCAACCCCAACGGGCATTCGCCTGCGCCGTCCGCCCGGCGCGGGCGTCCCGCCAACTGGCCCAGCGCGCGCGCAGCAGGCCGTTTTCGTAATACGTCATGATATCTTGTCTTGCATTTCAATCCGCCCGACGCGTGCATCAGCGCGTTGCCGCAAATCAATCATGGTCGCTTCAAGCGTCTGCTGCAAAGCGATCAGAGTATCCTTATTGGCGTCGCGCGGGATCCGCAGCGGTTCGCCCCAGAGGATCACCCCGCGCGCGCCCGGCAGCGGCAGCAGAAAGCCATCCCAACTGGCGAAACGTTTCGCCCAGCGTGCCGAGTAGGTTACCGGCACGATAGGCAGACCGGAAATGCGCGCCAATTCGATAACGCCCTCTTGCAGCACTTCGCGGGGGCCGCGCGGACCATCGGGGGAGATGGCCAGATCGTACCCCGCATGGGCGGCCCGCAGCATCCCCCGGGCGCCCTTGACCGCCCCGCGCCGGGTTGAACCGCGCACCGCACCGTAACCCCAGTGCGCCATGGTGGCGGCAATCAGTTCGCCATCCCGATGTTCGCTGACGAGGATTTTTATCTTACGTCCGCCCACCCGCCAGTAGGCATGGGCGACCATAACACCCCGCCCATGCCAGAAGGCCAGCAGGAAAGGCTGTCCGGCCTCGATCAGGGCGCGGACGCTGGCATCCCCCTCCTCGTGCCAGCGCACACTGAGGGCCATACCTTTGATGATATAGGCCGCCAGTGCGGCCACCACGCGTAAGGAACGCCCTTCCAGCCGCACGGGTCAGTGATTGCTCAGGGTTGCGAAACTGATCCGGGTCAGGCCAGCTTCCTGCGCCGCGTCTAATACATCGATGACGTACTGCTGCGTCGTATTCTTGTCCGCGCGCAGGACAATCACCCGTTCGGGATCTTTGGCCGCCAGCGCTTTGAGTTGTCCGGTCAGATCGGCCATAGACATAACCTGCTTATTCATGCGCACTTGGCCGCTCGCGCTAAGATCGATGGTGATGGGCGATTTCGGCTCACCGGCGGCGGCCTGCTGGGCTTTGGGCAATTGCATGGAGAGATGGGACTGATGCACAAAGCTGCTGGTGACCATGAAAAATAACAGCAGCACCAGCACGATATCGACCATGGAGATCACATTGATCTCCGGCTCTTCACTCACCCGCGGGCGCAGATTCATTTTTCAGTCCCACTGGCTATGAGATTCACCAGTTTCAGGGCCTCTTTTTCGAGGGACAACACCAGCGTATCGACCTGCCCTTTGAAATAGCGATAGAACATCAGGCTGGGGATGGCAACGATAAGGCCGCTGGCGGTGGTGATAAGCGCCTCGGCGATGCCGCCCGCCAGCGCCTTGGGATCACCCGTGCCCACCATGCCGATAGCCGCAAAAGCGTGCATGATACCGAACACGGTTCCGAGCAGGCCCAACAGGGGCGCCACCCCGGCGATACTGCCGAGAAAGTTGAGGTAGCGGTCGAGATGCGCCACCTCATGACGGCCGGTTTCTTCCACCGACTCTTTGATCACGTCGCGCGGCTGTCCCGCATCCTGCAGAGCCGCCAACATCATCCTGGCCAAGGGCGTGTCGTTTTCATAGAGTAATTTGACCGCCTGCTGTACCTTACCCACCCCTACCAGCTCGGCTATCCGGGCCGCGAGATCACGCGGCGCAACACGCCCCCGCCGCAAGACCCAGAGACGATTACCCGCGATGGCCAAAGCCACAATTGCCGCCAATATGAGAATCGGCAGAACAAATCCGCCCATTTTAAATAACCCCAGCAACTCTTGCACATCGCCTCCAGAACCCGTTCGATTGTGACGAAGCCGGAATATAGCATATCGCCCAGGAAACGGCAGCGACCGGCCCCGTGCAGACGTCCGCGTTCAGGCGCCGGGTTGCCAGTAGGCGGGCGCTGGTGGCAGGGCACGATGTAAGCGCCCGGCCTGCCAGGTCCATGTGCCCGACTTGCCCTCGCCCAGGTAAAAGACCTGCGCCTGCGCTGCCGCAGCCGATAACGCCGCTCTTTCCGTGTTGCCCAGACTGGCGGGGGCGAAGATGGCCTGCACCCGATGCAGCGCGGCACCGTGCTCCGCCGCAAGCCGCTTGACCGTCGCGACGTCGGCGTCCCCCAGAATAAGCACATCGGGTCCGGCGCCCCAAGTCACCATGCAGGGCTGGACAGGTGCACTCAGGGTCAGAAAATGCATTCCTGTCGGTGCCACGCCGTCGGCCCGACAGAAAGCCGGTGCTGGCGGTCCGCCGGGATAGTCGCGGGCTCCGGCAGGCCACCACTGGCGGGCAGCGATAGGCAGCGGCTGGGGTGCGGAAATGTCGCTGCGCAACCACGCATCCACCCGCGTCACGCCCTGCTGGCGCAGCGCCGCCGTAAGCGCGAGGCCGCCGCTGCGGCGACTGGCCGCCTTCCAGAGATTTGCCGAGAAAATACCACTCTGTGCCCCTTTCTGCCAGAACAGCAGCATGCCCGATCCCGCATCCAGAGCACGCAATTCCAGATCGGTGGTGTCGCCGGCGGGGATCAGGAGCGGCACCATGCCCAGCAAAGCCAGTCGACGCCCTGGCCAGCCCACCGGCAGGAAAAAGATGCTGAATCCCAGCACCGCCGCCAGCAAGGCCCAGGTGCGACCAGTACCCGTGCTGATCCGGGCAAAAGGAATGTGCAGCAAAACACGGAGGAGCGCCGTCACGGCGTCCATTTCCAGAGCCACCAAATGAAAAAACAGGCGACTGAGGAGTTCCAGATCCAGCAGCGCGAACAGGGCGCCCAGCAAGGCCAGCGGCACGGCCAGCAATTCCACCAGCGGGATCACCAACACATTCGCAACGGGGGAAATCAGGGATACCTGTCCGAAGAGTCCCGCCAGCAGGGGCATCAAGGCGATGGAGACCGCCCATTGACTGCGCAACAGCGCGCGCCAGCCGACTTCGCCGTAGCCAACGGCCACCAGCGCCGCCACCGCGCCCAGAGACAACCAAAAGCCCACATCCACCAGCGCGCCGGGATTTTTCAGCGCAATCAGCAAGGCAGCCAGGGACAGTCCCTGCCAGGCATTGTTGAGACGTCCCAGCAGATGGGCGAGAGCCGCTGCGGTGATCATCCAGGCGGCGCGTTCGCCGGGAATCTGCATACCGGCAAAACTGGCATAGGCCCAGGCCGCCGGGATACTGCAGAGGATACCCGCCGTCTGCGCCGGCCAGCGGGCGACCAGCCAGGGGATACGCCGCCACAGCCACTGACTGAGCCACAGGGCCAGTCCGGCGACCACGGCCACGTGGGAGCCGGAGATCACCAGCAAGTGGGCGGTGCCCGTATCTCTGTACACTTGCCAGATCTCGGGCGGGAGCTGGTTACCGACACCGATACTCAGCGCCTGTACGAAGCCCGCCGCCTCGCGGTCCAGCGCCATATTGCTGGCATGGAGCACCACTTCACGGGCCGCCGCGATATGGTCTTGCAGATTCCAGTGGGAAACCGGTAACAACCGACCACCCTGCAGCCGCGCCACCCCGCCCTCCCCGGCCCAGAAACGCTGGCGGGCGAGGTCGGCAAAGGGGCTGCCGGGTAGACTCGCCAGAGATTCGCTGTGCAACCGTAACTGCCAGCGCTGCCCGACTATGGGGACTTCCGAAAGATTACCGTGAACGATAATGGTGTCAGGGCGGGCGCCCGCAGGGGCCTCTGCCGACCAGTGCTCCGGCGTCAAAAGAAAGCGATATTCCCGACCTCCCAACTGGGGTATGGAGACGATGCGGCCCCGGACACTGAAGTCCTGATCCACCGGCCAGTGCATAGCGAGACGCAGATCAGCCTGCCAGATGCCCCAGGCAAAGGCCCCCGCCACGGCTATCAGCAGCAGCGCAGGCCGCCATTTCCAAGCTAGGAGTAGCCCGAAAAGCATCACGGAAAGCGGAATCCACAAAGCGGGCAACTGCCGGAAGCTGTGAAAAAGCCCCAGCCCCAGCCCCGCGGCGATGGCCAAAAACGGTAGTGACGGCCAGGAGTTGGCCCAGGGCGGCAGCTTGGCTACACTAGCCCCCTTATGACCTAGGAAATATCGCATTGCGCCTACCTGCATTCTGTCGCCTTCCCACCCGCGAGGACATCCTTAGCAAACGTCCATTGGGACGTTTTACGCATTTTCTGGCCCGCCCGGTACTGTGGCATCCCCATCGTCACAACGTCGCGCGCGCCGTAGCCATCGGCACTTTTGTTGGCAGCCTGCCTTTTTTTGGCCATGTTCTGAGCATCTTGCTCATCAGCCTCTGGCGTCGCGCCTATATTCCCATCGGCGTCGTTATGCCCTTCATAGTGACCGGCCCCTTCACCATCGTGCCCTTTTTCTTCGCATCCTATGAACTGGGGTTCTGGCTGCTCAACCAGTTGGGGCTGGCCCCGGCTATCACCATCCATTATGCGGATATCCACGCGATGTTCCATGGTCAGATCAGCATGATGATCATGGGAGACCGCCTCTGGCACGCCTATCTGCTCACTTGGCTGGGCAGCGTCATCCTCGGCGGGGGGCTCGCCCTGACACTGTATTTTGGCGTGCTCGGTGGCTGGCGGCTCTGGATACTCTGGCGACTGCGCCGTCGTCGCCTGCAGCGCGGCCGGTTTTAATGCAAGGCTTTCAGGGGCAGTAAGACGCCATCTTGCAGCCGGAGCACGCGCCCCATGTGCGCCGCCAGCGCCGGCTCATGGGTGACAATAACCAGTGCCGTGCCCATTTCCTGATTAAGGTCGAGCATCAGTTGGTGGACGCTCTCCGCCGACTCACTATCTAGATTGCCGGTGGGTTCATCGGCGAGGAGCAGCGCCGGACGGGTAACCAGGGCACGCGCCAAGGCAACCCGTTGCCGTTCGCCACCGGAGAGCGTGCCGGGCTTGTGGTCCAGGCGCTCGCCCAAGCCGACGCGGGTCAGAATTTCCTTACCCCAGGGCTCGACAGATTGGCGCGACACCCGGCGTATCAACAGCGGTAGCAGCACGTTCTCCAGCGCGGTGAACTCGGGCAGCAAACGATGCAACTGATAAACGAAACCGACACTCTGGTTACGTAAGCGGCTGCGCGCCGACTCGCCCAGTTTGTAGACCTCCTGCCCGAGAATCCGCACATCCCCCCCCGACGGGCGCTCTAAGCCGCCCATGAGGTGCATCAACGTGCTCTTGCCCTGCCCGGAGGCCCCCACAATGGCTACCCGCTCTCCGTGACGGACTTCCAGATTGATGTCGCGAATGACTTCCAGGTGTTCGCGGCCAATGGCGAAGCTCTGGCGCAGGTGCTCGACGGAAAGAATGATCTGCTCACTCATAACGCAGGGCCTCGGCAGGGGCGATGCGCGAGGCACGCCAGGAGGGATACAACGTCGCTATCCAGCTCATGATGAGCGCGGCAATAGCCACATGGATCACATCCCAGGGCTCCAGCTTGGAGGGTAACTGGCTGATGGAATAAACCTCCGGCGAAATGAATTGGACGTGAAACAACTGCTCGATGGCTGGTACCAGGGTCGGGATATTCAACGCCAGCAATACCCCGAAAAAGACACCGAGGAGCGTGCCAACGAGTCCGATGATTCCACCCTGCACCATAAAAATCAGCATGATGCTATGCGGCGTTGCGCCGATGGTGCGGAGGATGGCGATATCCGTCTCCTTATCGGTGACCACCATCACCAGTGTCGCCACGATGTTGAAGGCGGCGACGGCGATGATGAGCGACAGGATCACAAACATCACCAGTTTCTCCATGCTCAGGGCCTTGAAGAAGTTCTCATGGGTCTGGGTCCAGTCCTGGATATAAAAAGCGGCACCGAGCTGTTTTTGCAGATGGGCGGCGAAGGCCGGGGCGGCAAAAGGGTCTTTGATCTGCATGCGCAAGCCAGTCACGCCCTGGTTCAATCCGTAGAGCCGCTGCGCGTCGCCCAGGTTGATATAGGCCATGCCGCTGTCGTAAGCGTAAATGCCGACGGAAAAGAGTCCGACCACCGTGAACTGGCGCAAGGCGGGGGTTACCCCCAGCGGGGTGACCCCACCCTGGGGAGAGATCAGGGTAATCTTGTCCCCCACCGTCACCCCCAGTTGCCGCGCCAGCGCACGCCCGAGGACGATACCCCAGGGATGGGTCCGCAGGGATTGCAAGTCACCCATTTTCATGTCGCTGGCCAGCTTGTTGACGCGGCTTTCCAAAGACGGATCAATACCCTCGATGACCGCACCGCTGACCAGCCCGTCGTGGGAGAGCATGGCCTGCGCCTGCACGTAGGGCGCCATACCCGTCACATCAGGAATCGTCGAAAGACGCTTTACCGCCGTCGGCCAGTCCAGCACCGGCACGCCGTTGCCCTGAATGATCACATCCGAAGTCACCGCCAGAATCCGTGCACGCAAGGTATGGTCAAAGCCGTTCATCACCGCCATGACAGCGATCAGGGCCGCCACGCCGATGACCATGCCCATGATCGCAGTGCCGGTGATGAAGGAGATAAAATGATTGCGGCGCTTGGCGCGGGTGTAACGCAGCCCGATCCAGAGCTCATAAAACCTCATGGTTGCTCCGGTCGCAGATGGGGAAAGAGAATCACCTCGCGAATGCTGGGCTGATCGGCCAGCAGCATGACCAGACGGTCGATGCCCAGCCCCACCCCCGCCGTCGGCGGCATGCCGTATTCCAGGGCGCGGATATAGTCGGCGTCGAAGAACATCGCCTCTTCATCCCCGGCTTCCTTGGCCTCGACCTGCGCCCGGAAGCGGGCGGCCTGGTCTTCGGGATCATTCAACTCGGAGAAACCATTGGCCAGCTCGCGGCCGGCGATCATCAGCTCGAAACGATCCGTGACCTCGGGGTCGAGATCGTTACGGCGCGCCAGCGGACTGACTTCCAGGGGATACTCGGTGATGAAGGTCGGCTGTTGAAGATGGCCTTCCACCGTCTTCTCGAAGATTTCGATAAGACGCTTGCCCCAGCCCCAGGCGGGCTGACAGGGCAGGTGCAACTGCGCGAGCTTGGCCGCCAGCACTGCGGGGTCCCGCAGGTCGGCATCCGCCAGATCGGGATTATGCGCACGCACCGACTCCGTCACCGTCAACCGATGGAAGGGTTTACCGAGGTCAATCTCCAGTCCTTGATAGCTTATCGCCGTCGTGCCCAGGGCCGCCTGTGCCGCGGCGCGGATCAGGGTCTCGGTGAGATCCATGGCGCGCACATGGTCGGCATAGGCCTCGTACCATTCGAGCATGGTGAACTCGGGGTTATGGCGGGTGGAGATGCCTTCATTGCGGAAGTTGCGGTTGATCTCGAAGACCTGCTCGATGCCGCCCACCACCAGCCGTTTGAGGTACAGCTCCGGGGCGATACGCAGGTAAAGGGTCATGTCGAGGGCATGGTGATGGGTAACGAAGGGCCGCGCCGTGGCGCCGCCGGGGACGGGTTGCATCATGGGCGTCTCCGCCTCATAAAAGCCGCGCTGGCGCAGACCATCGCGCAGGGCTGCCACCGTTTCGGCACGAATCTGGAAGGTGCGGCGGGTGGCTTCAGTGACGATCAGATCGACATAGCGCTGGCGGAAACGGGTTTCCGGGTCGGCGAGTCCGTGCCATTTTTCCGGCAGCGGGCGCAGGGCCTTGCTCAACAGTTGGAGGCCATGCACTTTGACCGAAAGCTCACCGGTCTTGGTGCGGAACAGGATGCCATCCACACCGATGATGTCGCCGAAATCCAGGCCCTTGAAGCGCGCGTAGACCTCTTCGCCCAGGTTATCGCGGCTGACAAAGAGTTGAATACGCCCGGACTGATCCTGAATGTCGGCGAAACTGGCTTTACCCATGACCCGGCGGCTCATCAGCCGCCCGCCGAGCCGCGCCTCGATGGGTTCCTGCTCCAGGGCCGTGGCGTCCATATCGCCATAACGCTGTTGCAGATCGCCCGCCAAGGCGTCGCGACGGAAGCCGTTGGGATAGGCATGGCCTTCGCTGCGCCAGTGCCCCAGCTTGTCGCGCCGCACCTGCATCTGGTCATTGAGTTCCTGATCCACCATCCGTCCCCTTCCTGCAAAATACTGAGTGACTACCGCTTACAATCCGGCCTTCAACGCCGCTTCAATGAACATATCCAGCGCCCCATCGAGCACCTTCTGGGTATCGCCCACTTCGACCCCGGTGCGCAGGTCCTTGATCCGCGACTGGTCCAGCACATAGGAACGAATTTGATGACCCCAGCCGATATCGCTTTTGCTGTCTTCCAGCGCCTGCTTTTCGACCGCACGTTTCTGCATCTCCAACTCATACAATTTGGAGCGCAACATGCGCATGGCCTCGGCCCGGTTCTTGTGCTGCGAGCGGTCGGTCTGGCAGGCCACGACGATGCCGGAAGGCACATGGGTGATGCGAATGGCCGAGTCGGTCTTGTTGACGTGTTGACCGCCCGCCCCGCTGGCCCGGTAGGTGTCCACCTTGAGGTCCGCCGGATTGATATCCACCTCGAAACTATCGTCAATCTCGGGGTAAATAAAAACGCTGGCGAAGCTGGTATGACGGCGATTGCCGGAATCGAAAGGCGATTTGCGCACCAGGCGATGGACGCCGGTTTCGGTACGCAACCAGCCGAAGGCATGGTCACCGCGCACATGGATGCTGGCCGACTTGATACCCGCCACTTCACCCTCGGAGACCTCCACCAGCTCCGCCGCAAAGCCATGGGACTCGGCCCAGTGCAGATACATACGCAGAATCATTTCCGCCCAGTCCTGCGCCTCGGTGCCGCCCGCGCCGGCCTGAATATCCACAAAGCAGTTTGCCGCATCCTGCGCGCCGGAGAACATGCGCTGAAATTCCAGCTTCTCGACCATGGCCAG
>Ga0315298_1000423_pt1 | contig 80750 bp, 78 predicted proteins | sample WHS_1_MG_FD_203077 | JGI IMG/M metagenome (GOLD analysis project Ga0315298, IMG submission 203077) | Extremophilic microbial mat communities from Washburn Hot Springs, YNP, Wyoming, USA - WHS_1_MG | ecosystem: Environmental > Aquatic > Thermal springs > Hot (42-90C) | place: USA: Wyoming... | reverse complement strand
ATTCGATCCAGAATAGATTTGGGAAAATATTGTCCATAAACATACATGAACCCCTTATAACATCTTTCCCCCTCGGTGTCAAGTGTGTGCTAAGATCAGCCCCATCGGGGGAGAGGGAGGGGGTGAGGGGGCAAAATGTGAGATAAATTCTCAGGTTTTTCGTGGAAGAATCTAAGGGCCTAAATTAGTGGTTGCGTTAGGCTTGATGGGTGGCAGAAATTAGGATAATATGAATGGTCGATAAAGATTAAATTATTCTAAGAAGGGAGAAGAGACGATGACCGTAAAAGATCGTTTGAGTGCTCTGGAGGTTGCCCTTAATAATGAGATGAGGGAGCGAGAATTTTATCTTAAACACGCCAATCGAACAAAGAATGTTTTGGGTAAAAGGATGTTTCAACAGATTGCAGAGGATGAGTTGGAACACTACGAACGCTTAAGGCAACTCCATGAGATGTGGAAAAAACAGGAGAGATGGCCTGAGACCGTCCCTCTAAAAGTTAAGAATACCCTCGTCAAGGATATACTTCTTGATCTTGTCAAAAAGGTGGATGAGGGTTCTAAAGGAGATTCAGATGATCTGGAGGCGGTTCGGACCGCTATTGATTTTGAAGCCAAGGGGGCAAAGTTCTACGCCGAATTGAGAGACAGTGTTTCAGACCCAAAAGAGAGAGAGTTCTTCGATCTTCTGGTCAAGATAGAGAATGAGCATTACCTTTCTCTTAAGGATACAGAAGAATATCTGGTAGACCCTGCATCTTGGTATCAAAGAAAAGAACATCACACATTGGATGGAAATTAGTTGCCTTAGGATTGGCAAGTCCATTTCTCCCCTTCATTAAGATTAGGAGGTTGACCCCCAATGCCATATAAAACCCTTCTCTTTGACATCCAGGAACATGTTGCCTATATCACCATTAACCGACCAGAAGCAGCAAACTCGATCAACCTTGAGTTTTCAAAAGATCTCTTAGGGGCGATCCTGCAATGCGATGAGGATCCTGAGATTCGCGCTGTAGTGATCACAGGAAAAGGCAATCTCTTCTGTGCGGGTGGGGATTTGAAGGAGTTTATAAATCAGGGCCCCCGCCTCCCTTTGCACATTAAAGAGATTACTACCTACCTTCACGCTGCCATCTCGAGGATGATTCGAATGGATGCTCCGATCATTGCTGCAGTGAACGGATTTGCAGTTGGAGCAGGAATGAGCCTGGCGCTTGCCTGTGACTTCGTCCTGGCCACCAAATCCGCTCGCTTTAGCGTTGCCTATACCCGAGTAGGACTGACACCGGATGGAAGTATGTCTTATATCCTCCCCAGGATTGTGGGACTGAGAAGGGCCCTCGAGTTGACATTAACGAATCGGATTTTATCTGCACAGGAGGCGCTTGAGTGGGGGCTCATCAACCGAGTTGTAGAGGAGGAAGATTTACTCTCCCAGGCAAAAGCTTTAGCGACTCAACTTACCTCAGGGCCACCGATCTCTTTAGGCATATCGAAGAGACTCCTACACCTTGGCTGGAATGAGACATTAGAAACACAGATGGAAAATGAAAGTCAATCAATTGCCCACATCTCCCGAACCCTGGATGCAAAAGAAGGGATGGCCGCCTTCCTTGAAAAACGGATGCCAAAATATAAAGGAAGCTAATCCATAGGGGAATAACCCTTTATGCTTCATCTTATGGCAAATCGTCTTGATTTTCTTTAGGATAACTTTTATAACGTTTCCATTTTTATAAGGAAAGGGTTCATCATGCAACGAGAGGTCATTAAAGCCAATATTGTAGTGTTCATTGCCAGTTTCTGCACCTTAGTTATTGAACTGGTTGCAGGAAGAATTATGGCCCCCTATGTAGGGGTTTCCCTATATACCTGGACGAGCATCATCGGGGTGGTTCTTGCTGGGATCAGTATTGGGGCCTATTTAGGAGGACGAATTGCTGACCGTTATCCACGATCCTCGACCTTGGGCTGGTTACTCTTTCTTTCAGGGTTGGGGGCCTTTTCCATATCGCCTCTGACTAATTTGGTTGGAGGTGCTCATTTTCAAACCAGCCTAATGACCCGTATCCTTCTCATCACAACAATTATCTTTTTTGCTCCATCCTGCCTGCTTGGGATGATCTCACCTGTGGTGGTCAAACTAACTCTTAATAATCTGGAGAAGACGGGGAATGTGGTCGGTAAGATCTATGCCTTCTCCACCCTTGGCTCCATCCTTGGAACCTTTGCCACTGGGTTTTATCTCATCTCGTGGATGGGGACTCGACACATCCTGTTGACCATGGGGATCATTCTTATCCTCTCCGCCTTTGTTTTTGGAGGATTCTTAAGGAGAAAGAGGACATTGGCTGTCTTTCTCCTTCTCCTCTTCATCATCCTTATTATCCTTCCCATAACAACCCTCTATGTCTACGCGAGGATCTATCCAGATGAGGTTTCTATTTCTTCTCCCATTCAAACGCTAAGACTCTCCTATGGATATGCCTTTAATCCTCCCTTGGATGAAGAGACCTATTTTTTTAAAGAGAGTGATTACTATACGATCAAGTTGAAAAGGAATATAAGGGGAAATCAAGGAAATCCTCTGGAATCCTTGGTTCTCGATCACCTCGTCCATTCTTATACGGACTTAAGGGATCCCCTCTACCTCGAATATGAATATATCCGTATCTATGAAGAGTTTGTAAGATGGCAGTCAAGAAAAAAACCATCCTTTAAGGCTCTTTTTCTTGGGGGAGGTGGGTATACCTTTCCCCGATTTATCGAAGCCAAATATCCAACGGCAGAGATTGATGTCGTGGAGATAGACCCCGAGATTACTCGGGTGGTCAAAAAATATCTCGGGATCTCGGAGAACACAAGAATTCGTTCATTTAACGAGGATGGTCGTTGGTTCGTGATGAATTGTAAAGACGAAGGAAGTTACGATTTCATCTTTGGGGATGCCTTCAATGACCTTTCCATCCCCTATCATCTGACTACCAAAGAATTTGCCCTCGAACTGAAAAGACTTCTTAAACCGGATGGTCTACTTCTTGCTAATGTGATCGATAGTTTCAAAGAGGGAGCCTTCATGCCCTCTTACATTCGAACCTTGGAGGAGGTATTTGGAAAAGGCCATGTCCACCTCATTACCCTCACCTCTGATTATGACCGTATTGGAATCAGCACCTGTGTGATTGTTGCAAGTTCAAAGAGACTGGATATGGACGATTTCATCAAGGTGATCAAGAAGGGAAAAGTCGAGATGACCTCCCATGTAATGCCCCAAGAAATGCTTCAGAAATATCTCAGGGAGCGTTATTCGGTTGTTCTAACCGATGATTACGTTCCTGTTGACAATCTGATTGCTCCCATCTTTGAAGAACGATTTGGCTACCAGAGGTGATTGGAAAGAACCTCTATCTCCCAAACGGGGGTAAAGGGTTGGGATGGTAGGCTCCAAAGTGACCTCCGCTCCGCCAATCTTATCTCTGTACTTGAGGAGAGCAATCCCTTTTTTCTGAAGAATATTGGTTCCATCGGCTAACCGAAATTCCTGTTCTGTTAAAGGTTGAATACCAAGGCTTTTTAGAATCGGGGCTGGCACAACAGAGTAAATGTCCCCTGAGTCAATTAAAAATTCTTATCTTGATAGTTTCTCGGGATTTTCAGGGTTACCCACTTCCAATTCGAATACGCTTAGTCCCATACATTTAATCTTTTACCCTTCAATAACGAATTTGACAATTTAGAGGTAAAGGGGATAATTTGAAAGTGATGAAGGAGATTGTTGAGGTTGCCGTTGGTCTTCCAGTTTCGAAAACCTTCCACTACCTCATCCCCGAGAAAATGAGAGGATCGATTCAGATTGGAATGAGGGTTTTGGTCCCTTTTAAAGGGAGAAAGGTCACTGGGTTTATCATCGGTCTACTCAATGAGGCACCCAAAGCGTTAGAAGGGAAATTACGAGAAGTGGAGAGACTTCTCGATGAGGCCCCCCTCGTCAGTCCAGAGATGCTTCGTTTCTATAAGTGGATTTCGGATTACTATCTTTATCCTTTAGGGGAAGTGATTAAGACCGGCCTTCCACCTGGGCTCCATCTCAAGAGTGAGTTAATCTTAAGCCTCACCACAGAAGGTAAGAACAGTCTTATTCAAGGGAGTTTAGAACCGGTCCAGGAAAAGATCTTTAAGGAGATCGAAAGGCGCGGAAAGGTTTCTTTGAAGAAAATCTTGAGATGCTTTCCTAAAGAGGTATCGAGGTCACAACTCTTCTCCTGGAAGAAAGATGGTCTGATCCATATTGATGTCGGAATAGTAGGAGAGGAGGTTAAGCCGAAGTTTGAAAAGATTGTCCATTATCAAGGAGGAGATCTTGGCCAGCCCCTTTCAAAAAAACAGAGTGAGATTTTGGAATGGGTGAAGATGAGGAATGAGGTTTCTTATTCTGAATTGAGTAAAACATTTAAATCTCCTTTAAGGGCACTTCAAAATCTTCAAGCGAGGGGCCTTTTATCCATTTCTATAAAAGAGGTGTCCCGTGATCAATCAGTTCAACCAGGGCTTAAGTCTTACCCAAAGCCCGAACTTACCCCTGACCAGGAGAAAGTGTTATCAGAGATTTTAAAAGGGATCCGATCAAGAAGGTTTTCTCCCTTTCTCATCCATGGGGTTACTGGAAGTGGAAAGACGGAAATTTACCTTCGTGCCATTGAAGAGGTGTTGGCTCAAGAACGGGAGGCGATCGTCCTGGTTCCAGAGATTTCACTGACCCCTCAACTGCTTTCTCGGTTCAAGGACCGTTTTGGAGAAAACCTTGCCCTCCTTCACAGTGGCCTTGGAAGGGGAGAGCGATATGATCAGTGGAGAAAGGTCTGGAAGGGAGAGGTAAAGATCGTCCTGGGGGCTCGATCTGCAATCTTTGCCCCCTTTAAAAATTTGGGAATCATCATTGTGGACGAAGAACACGATCCTTCCTATAAACAGGAAGAGAAATTGAAGTATCATGCAAGGGATCTCAGTGTGGTTCGGGCTAAACATTCAGAGGCTACTCTCCTTCTTGGTTCAGCCACTCCATCCTTAGAATCCTTCCATAATGCGGAGAAAGGAAGATTTCATCTCCTAACCCTTCCGGAGAGGATTGAGGGGAGGCCACTGCCTCGGGTAGAATTGGTCGATATGAGGAAAGAGGAAGGCCTACTCTCGGAAGGATTAAGGAGGGCTCTTCAAAAAAATTTCGAAGAGAAAAAACAGAGTCTCCTCTTTCTAAACCGAAGGGGATTTGCAAACTTCATTCTATGCCCGGAGTGTGGTTTTACCTTTAAATGTCCAAACTGCAGTGTCACCCTGACCTATCATCTCCGCGAGCGGTCTTTACAATGTCATTATTGTGATTATCGAACCAAAGCCCCTGGAGATTGCCCCACCTGTAAGGGCCATCGCCTTCAAGGGATTGGAATTGGAACGGAACGATTGGAACAGGAGGTGAAGAAAATATTTCCATCCATCGAGGTCGGAAGAATGGATCGCGATACCACTATTCGGAGACGATCACACCTTCAGATTCTTAAAAAATTGGAATCTGGAGGCATCGACATCCTGGTCGGGACGCAGATGATTGTCAAAGGTCATGACTTTCCCAATGTGACCTTTGTGGGAGTCGTCTCTGCGGATACCTCCCTCCACTTCCCCGATTTTCGTTCAGGTGAAAGAACCTTCCAACTTCTAACACAAGTGGCTGGAAGGGCAGGAAGGGGAGGGGATTTGGGTGAGGTGATCATCCAGACCTTCAATCCTGACCACTATAGTATTGTCAAGGCAAAGGATCATGATTTTATTGGATTCTATCAAGAGGAGATTCAATTTCGAAAAGCCTTGGAATACCCTCCCTTCTCGCGGTTGATCAATTTTAGATTGATTGGAAATAGTGAGAAAAGGACGAGGGCGATGGCAGAGGAGATGGGAAGGGTTGGAAAAGATCTGTTGAAAAAATATGGGAAGGGACTTGAAATCTTAGGTCCAAGCATGGCGCCCTTTTCTAAGATGAGAGGAAAATTTCGATGGCAGATGCTGGTGAAGGGAAAAAGCTCGCCATGGCTTCACCAATTTGCCAACGATCTTGCCCACCGACTTAAGACTCAAGCAAAGGGTGTGGGCGTAGAGTTGGATATTGATGTAGACCCGGTTTTTATCCTATAATGAACGAACCTTAAGGGTTTGTCCCAACTGAACTATTGGAAGAGCGGAGTACTGGAAGGATGGGGTTAAAAATAATTTAAGGAGACCTCTATGGGTGAACGGTCACGGGGTTATTACCATAAGCAAAAGGAGACAATGTCACGAAAGAGGAGGGAAGCCTACTTAACGGAAAGGCTTTCTGAAATCCTTCGATATGGATACAAGCATTCAGAGGCAATCCGCTCAAGATGGGATGCCTTAGGGTTAAAACCACAACCGATCAGAAGCCTTAAAGACCTGGAGAGGTTGCCCGTTATCAAAAAAGCGGATTTGGTCAAGGCTCAAAAGGAGACTCCGCCTTTTGGAGGGTTTGCGGTTTTAGAAAAGAAGGGGCTTAGAAGGATTTATATGTCACCTGGACCATTGTTTGAGCCAGGCGAATGGGATTATAACGATACCCGTTGGGCCCAAGCCCTCTTTGCCTCAGGAATCCGAAGAGGAGACATCGTTCTCAATACATTTAACTATCACCTCACACCCTTAGCCTTGATGCTCGATGAGTCGCTTCAAATGCTGGGCGCAACAGTTGTCCCCATTGGGCCAGGGAATCTCTCCATGCAGATCCAATTGATGAGACAACTCCATGCGACAGGATTTATAGGAACCCCCAGTTTTCTTATGGCTATTGTCGAAGCCGCAGAAGGGATGCACCTTGATCCGAAAAAGGACTTTTCATTGAAGGTTGCCTTTGTCGGTGCAGAGATGTTTCCAGAGTCGCTTCGGGAAAAGTTGGAGGAGAAATTGGGTATTCCTGTCCGACAAGCCTATGGGACGGTCGATGTGGGTTGTCTGGGGTACGAATGTCCCAAGAAGAATGGAATGCATATCTCTGAGGATGTGATTGTTGAAATTGTCGATACGGAAACAGGAAAGCAACTTGAGATTGGCGCTACCGGGGAGATTGTTGCCACTTCTTTTAGTAAGGTCTTTCCTCTGATTCGTTTCGCAACTGGGGATCTCTCCTATCTCATTGAAAAACCCTGTCCTTGTGGTCGGACCTCAATGCGATTGGGGAGAATTTTGGGACGAACCGATCAGGTAACCAAGGTATGGGGTATCTTCGTTCATCCATGGCAAGTGGACGAGGTGATGGCAAAATTTCCAATGGTGGTCAACTATCAGGTGGTGGTGACCCGAAAGGACTACCTGGATCAGATGGTCGTCTATGTTGAATTAAAAGAAGAGGTGACCGATCCGATTGGCCTTAAAAGAAGACTGGAGAAGGAAATAGAGGAAGTCTTGAAGGTAAAAGGTCGGGTAGAAATCGTTCCAAGAGGGGGGATCCCCGATCGGGCAAAAAAGATTGATGACCGGAGGATCTGGGAGTAAACCCCGTTAGAAGGCCTCCATTTTTTAACAGGAGGGTTCGGGCGGGGCTCAATCTCTCTAAACCATTTTATCTTCCTCTCTATTCCAAGATTCCAATGATGAGGACCTTTTCAGGGGCTTTCTAACGGGGTAGGAGAGATGGGGGGCGATGCCAAGATTAAGGTGGGAGGGATTATGGCCAGTACCGGCCTGGCCACAATAAGTGTCCTCTCCCTACCCGATCGCCCTGATGTTACAGGGACGATCCTCCAGGCGATGGGCAAACAGGATATCAATATTGAGTTTATCGTCCATAACTTCGATTTCGAAGGTTATGGGAATATCACCTTCTGCATCGATCAAAAATATTTAGAGAAGGCCCTGGAGGTATTAGAAGGAATTAAATCACTGGTTGAAGCAAGAGGGATCTCCTACCATCCAAATATCACCATGATCAGTGTGTTTGGCCCTCACTTCAGGGAAAGGCCGATGATCTCAGGCTTAATGTTCAATGCCTTGGGGGAAGCAGGGATCCCTGTTTTAGCGATTAGCACCTCCATCTCCAGTTGTTGCTGTCTGATTCAAGGAGATCAGACAGAGGATGCGATGCGAGCCCTTCATGAAACCTTCGAGGCTCCCCATCAGATCACAAAGTTTGCACCCTAAACTCTTTCAAAAGGAATGTCTATGGAAAAAGCCCTTGAGAGATTAGCCGAACAGATCCTTGCATTTGATGAGGCCTCTCTATCCCAATTGAGGGAGAAATATCGAGCAAGGATTGAGCAGTTTGATGGAACAAAGGATTGGGAGAAATCAGTCATCATCTATTGCCTCATCAATGCGGTGAGTATGAAAAATACCCTCTTCAATGAAAATGTATTGAAGAGGGCTAAAGGCCCTGGTGGAAGATCATCCCCAAAACCCCCTCGTTTAAAACGAGTGAAATAAGGGAGAAGGTTCGATCGTTAGGAGCGGTCAACTTACCCATTCGATCCCATTGGAGGGAAAAAACTTGTGCAGTCATGAAGGGATTACCGCTTGTCATTTTTTGGTCTCTTTGGTTTCTCAATTTTTCAACCCGGACTATCTTCTCTCCCGTCCTCCCCTTGGGGAGGGTTGCAGATCATCTCGGCTTTAAGGTGGGATTATTGGGATGGGGGGTTTTGACCACCCTCTCTTCCTACCTTACCCGTTTTATCAAATCAGCATAATTGTTTAAAGGAAGCGATAAAGAATCGAAAAGTTAAACTTGAAAATTCGAATTTGAATCCATTAAAATTTTATTGTTTTTCTTTCCCAGAGGAGGTGAAAGAGTTAACAAGATGAAAAGACTCTATTTGGGGATTGATGTGGGATCTGTCAGTGCCAATACCATCCTCATGGATGAAGATCGAGAGGTAATTGAGGAGCATTATACCCGAATCAAAGGTCAACCCCTTCACACCGTCAGCCAAATATTAGAAGAAATTCTTCAACGTATTTCCTCTGATCAAATTTATGCCCTCTCTTTCACAGGAATTGGAGGCAAACTTCTTTCTGAACTCTTAGGCGGAAATTTTATCAATGAAATCATTGCGCAGGCCAAGGCGGTTCAATATTTTTATCCCCAGGCCAGAACGATTATCGATATTGGAGGAGAGGATTCGAAACTGATTTTGGTGGAGGAGGAGAATGGCCATTTTAAGATCAGCGATTTCTCAATGAACACCCTCTGTGCGGCCGGCACAGGATCCTTCTTAGATCAACAGGCAAGCCGGTTGGGGTTGACCATTGAGGAGTTTGGACAACTGGCCCTCAAGTCTGTCAATCCCCCTCGGATCGCAGGCCGATGTAGTGTCTTTGCCAAATCGGACATGATCCATCTCCAGCAAATTGCCACACCTGATTATGATATCGTGGCAGGACTCTGCTTTGCCCTTGCAAGAAATTTTAAAAGTAATATTGGGAAGGGGAAAGAATTTGTGAAACCGATTATCTTCCAAGGAGGAGTCTCTGCCAATGTCGGGATGAGAAGGGCCTTTCAGGAAGTCCTGGAACTTAACGATGGGGACCTGATTATCCCAAAACATTTTGCCTCGATGGGAGCCATTGGTGCGATCCTCGTCACTCAGGAGAGGGAAGATGCTAAGAAAGGGTGGGCAGGCCTTGGGCCACTCCATCACTATCTGAAAGAACAAAAAGAAGAAGCCACCCCATTAAAACCTCTCTTTCTCTCCCCAACTCATCTCATGAAACGAGGAGAGTTTAATCCTTTTACAAACTTTTCCGAAGAAAAGATTGAGGCCTACCTCGGTTTAGATGTGGGATCCATCAGCACCAATCTCGTTGTGATCGACCGTAACAAAAGAGTGCTTGCCAAACGTTACCTGATGACCGCAGGCCGTCCTATTGAGGCCATTCGCATTGGGCTTCAGGAGATCGGCGAGGAGATTGGGGATCGGGTGGAGATCAAAGGGGTTGGCACGACAGGATCCGGACGCTATCTCACGGCGGATTTTGTCGGTGCGGATCTGGTTCGAAATGAGATTACCGCTCAAGCCACTGCCGCTATCCATATCGACCCTACCGTGGATACTATCTTTGAAATTGGAGGCCAGGATTCAAAGTATATCAGTATCGATAATGGCGTCGTGGTCGATTTTGAAATGAACAAGGTCTGTGCAGCTGGGACAGGTTCCTTTCTCGAAGAGCAGGCTGAGAAATTGGACATCTCTATCAAAGAGGAATTCGGCGCTCTCGCCCTTAACGCGGATGAACCGGTGAGGATGGGTGAGCGGTGTACGGTTTTTATCGAATCCGACCTGGTCCATCATCAACAGAGGGGGGCTCCAAAGGACAACCTGGTTGCTGGTCTGAGTTATTCCATTGTACAGAATTATCTCAACCGTGTGGTTGGAGATCGCCGAATTGGAAATCGAATCTTCTTCCAAGGAGGAACCGCATTCAATAAAGGAGTCGTGGCTGCCTTTGAGAGCATATTGGGGAAGGAAATCATCGTTCCTGAAAACCACGATGTCACTGGAGCCATTGGGGTGGCCATCCTGGCCATGGAGGAACGAACTTGGGACCGTTCGAGTTTTAAAGGCTTTGACCTAAGCAGACGTCGCTATGAACACTCCTCTTTTGAATGTAAAGGATGCCCCAATCTCTGTCTTATAAGAAAGGTAAGTATTGAAGGCGAGAAGCCCCTCTTCTATGGGAGTCGATGTGAGAAATACGATGTCATCAAGCGGTCAAAAGGCTCAACCCTCCCAGACCTTTTTGAGGAGAGAGAGAAGATGCTCTTCGCTCCCTATAGGGGAGAGGAGGCACTCCCCTCGTATGCGCCCGAAATCGGGATTCCCCGGATTCTTTATTTTTATGAGATGTTTCCTTTCTGGAAGGCCTTCTTTACAGAGTTGGGTTACCGCGTCATTCTTTCTGATGCCACGAACAAAGAACTGATTCGAAGAGGGGTGGAAAATGTGGTGGCAGAAACCTGTTTCCCCATTAAAGTAAGTCATGGCCATGTGCTAAACCTTTTGGAAAAAGGTGTAAGGAGAATCTTTTTGCCAAGCATTGTGAACTTGAAACCCATCCATCCTGATATTCCCAACAGTTCAGCCTGTCCTTATGCTCAATCTTTTCCCTATGCCGTTTGGTCCTCCATTGATTTTAGAAAAAACCATGTGGACGTGATCCAACCTATTCTCCACTTTGGTTTTGGAAGGGAGCACTTAGAGAAACAACTGATTGAGTTGGGAGAATCCCTCCATCGAGGGGCCAAGCAGGTGAAGAAGGCCCTTGAGAAGGCGGAAAGATTTCAGGCCCTCTTCTTTCAATCCATGCTCAACCGAGGGAAGGAGATTCTGGATCGGGTTGGGCCAGGGGAAAAAGTGATGGTGGTTGTCGGCAGGCCCTATAACTCTTGTGATACAGGAGTCAATTTGGATATCCCAAAGAAACTGAGAGATCTGGGTGTCCTTCCCATTCCCATGGACTTTCTTCCTCTTGATTCCGTCCCTCCTATCGAAGAGATTCGAGAGATGTACTGGCGATATGGACAGAGGATCTTGGCTGCGTGCAAGATCATTCAGGAGGACCCGAGACTCTATGCGGTTTATATCAGTAACTTTGGGTGTGGCCCGGATTCCTTCATCACCCATTTCTTTAGACACCTATCAAAAGGGAAGCCTTATTTGCAGTTAGAGATTGATGAACACAGTGCGGATGCAGGGGCGATTACAAGGTGTGAGGCCTTCTTGGATAGTTTGAAGAATGTGAGGATGGAGCGGACTGTTTCTATCCAGAGGGAGAAGGCCAAGACCGATCGAACCAAAAAGATTTATATCCCCTTTATGTGTGATCACTCTTTTGCAGTGGCGGCCGCCTTCAGGGCTTGTGGCGTGGATGCTGATGTCTTTCCAGAATCGGATGAGGAGACTCTTTATTGGGGAAGAAAACTTACCTCGGGTAAAGAATGCTATCCCTGTATCCTGACCACAGGAGACATGGTGAAGTTGGTCAAAGACCCAAATTTCGACCACTCCAGGGCTGCCTTCTTTATGCCATCAGGGAATGGGCCATGCCGGTTTGGGCAATATCATCGCTTCCATCGGCTGGTGTTAGACGATTTGGGTTTTCATCATGTCCCGATTTATTCGCCCAATCAGGACGAAACGCTTTATACCGATCTGGGCATTATGGGTTCAGAGTTCACCCGATTGGGATGGCAGGGAATTGTTGCCGTCGACCTTTTGATGAAAAAACTCCTCGAGACACGGCCCTATGAGATAGAGAAGGGAAAATCCGATCAGGTCTATCAGGTCTGCTTAAATCGGATATGTGATTCCATCGAGCGGAAGGGCAACATAGAAGAGGCCCTTCGAGAAAGCCTTAAAGAGTTCAATCAAATTGAAGTGGAGGGAGTTGGGACGAAGCCATTGATTGGGATTGTGGGAGAGATCTTTGTTCGACTTAATCGTTTTGCCAATGAGAACATCATTCGTAAGATAGAGCAGTTTGGAGGGGAGGCCTGGATTGCACCTCTGACCGAGTGGATTCTTTACGTCAACACCATTGCCAAGAGAAGAAGTTTGAAGAAAAAATCTTTCTCCAATCTTTTAAAGGTCTTCTTAACGGATTACTACCAGAAAAAGGATGAACACCATCTGGAAAGGTTATTCAAGGGCCAACTCAGAAATTTTGGCGAGCCCAAAACCCGATCCATCTTTAAAAAGGCAAAACCCTACCTTGATTCTTCATTTGAAGGAGAGGCTATTCTCTCGGTAGGAAAGACAATTGATTTTGCGATGAGGGGAGCAAGTGGAATTGTCAATATCATGCCCTTTACCTGTATGCCTGGAACGATTGTTAGCACTCTGCTCAAACGGTATCGGGAAGAGCATAATAATATTCCCATCCTTAATATGGCCTACGATGGCCAGGAACAAACCAATACCCTGACCCGTCTCGAAGCCTTCATGTATCAGGCCAAAGAGTATCAGAATAGAAATCACAGGAGAAGATAAGGAATTGAAATTTATAAAAATTTCTTTTTCATATACTTTGTTAAAAAAATCACATTTTTTATTGATTTTTTAAAAAAAGGGTGGTATAAGGAGAACCACCTGGGATTAAATTATAGTGGACATATTTCAATAGGGGGATTTTATGGATAACTGGACCTTTGGAGTGACCATGATCGTAGTGGGCATGGGAGGAACCCTCTTGACGCTATGGATATTGAGCCTTCTCATGACCGTTCTAAAAAATGCTTTTCCTTATAAAAAAGAAGAAGGGAAGTAGATGTGAAAGGGGGAAGAAGATGTTAGATGCAATTGGAAGTGGACTTTATGGTCTTGTGGCAGGATTTACAACCCTTCATTGGTCAAATCCTATTATGATCGTCGTTGGTTGTGTTCTCCTTTATCTTGGAATAAAAAAAGATTTTGAACCACTCCTCCTTGTTCCAATTGGATTTGGATGCATCCTGGTGAATATTCCCCTTACGGGGTTAATGGAGGAAGAGGGTTTTCTGAGGATTATTTATGATGCAGGTATTGCCACAGAGTTATTCCCTCTCCTTATATTTGTAGGCATAGGGGCCATGACAGATTTCGGGCCTCTTCTTGAAAACCCGAAGATCTTTCTCCTCGGAGCAGCTGGACAGTTCGGGATCTTCTTAACCCTGATTCTGGCTTTGGCATTGGGTTTTTCAAAGTTGGATTCAGTCGCCATAGGGATCATTGGAGCCTGTGACGGTCCAACCGCAATCTATGTCACCTCCAAGTATGCTCCACACCTTTTGGGTGCAGTTTCGGTAGCGGCTTACTCTTATATGTCTCTGGTTCCTGTGATTCAGCCTCCCATCATGAGGCTTCTTACATCAAAAGAAGAAAGAAAAATCAATATGGGGGTGGTGAGGAAATCGGTTTCCAAAACAACAAGACTCCTCTTTCCTTTAGTTGTGACCGTGGTGGGTGGTCTAATCGCACCCAGAGGTTTACCTCTTTTAGGAACCATCATGTTAGGGAATTTGATGAAAGAGTGTGGCGTGGTAAGCCGGCTAACAAAAGCGGCCGAGAATGAAATTCCTAATATTGTGACCCTCCTGTTGGGAATTTCAATTGGAGCCACAATGGATGGAAGAGTCTTTTTAAAACCCCAGACCCTGATTGTCCTTGCCTTAGGCTTTCTGGCCATCTGCCTGGATACCGCCTGTGGGGTTTTATTTGGGAAGGTTTTAAAAATGCTAACCGGCGGGAAGGTCAACCCGCTCATTGGAGCCGCAGGGATTTCTGCTTATCCGATGTCAGCCAGGGTGGTTCAGCGGGAAGGCCAGAAGTATAATCCTAAAAACTACCTCCTCATGCATGCCATGGGAGCCAATACAGGTGGTCAAGTAGGCTCTGTGATGGCCGCCGCAGTGATGCTTTCCGTATTGAAAGGTATGGGAGTAATCTGATTCAAAAATTCTGTGAGGCGTCTTTAAAATGGGTCCTCTTTCCTTAATCACCACTGAAATGCTTTATTAGCTCCTCTTCAAATGCCTCATTGACCCAATTGAATGCGGCAATCATTTTTGGGAAACCGATCGGAGTAAGGCTTAAAAGAACTACCTGGTGGATTTCTTCATTGGAGATTCCCATTTCTATCGCCCTGCGAGTATGAGATTTGATAGCACCCGGTGAGCCTAGACCGATAGCAATTCCTAATTTAATCAGTCTACGGGTTCTCTCATCGAGGGGGCCAGTGGCGTGACATAACTGAGCGAGTTTTTCAAACTCCTTTTCAATCTCAGTGGATAGGCATCAACCCTAATGGGGCAGATTCCTTTTATCTTTTTAGAATTTCAACGACTTCAAGGTGATTAAAAAGCCATAGATTCTTATTCTTTTTAAGGATACAGAAAAGTTCTCGCACTTCATCGACGTTCTCTCCTGCGGTTGATCTTCCGGTCAATCTCCCCGTAAGCCGAACCTCGGCACGGCGCTTTTCCGGAAATTCAATCTTATAGTCATCAAACCGAAGTGAGAGTTCTGAAAAGAAGGAACGACCTCGCAGAGCGTACCCCTTAATTTCCTCCCTGGAATAGCTTCCTATGAAAGAATAGGAGGGATCTCCCTCAATCTTAAACTCACATGGATCAGCGAATAATTGGCTGATATTCTTCATTCGATTAGCGGCTGAAAGGATATCCTCCTCGGCCACCTTCTCGACATATTGGGAGAGTAGTTCAAACTGTTTCATCACTCTCTTCTCTTCGCTTGGGAAAAGGTATTTCCATGAAAGAATACCCACCACCAAAATTGCAATTCCCAGAAGAAGATAACGAGCCTTTCCCATATCTGTCTCCCCTCCAGATCACCTTGTGTACAAGTAAATGAATTTTCCCTTTCAATCAATCGATTTTTACCTCAAAAAGAGAAAGGGGTCAAGACCTATCCATGACTCCCTGGTAATCCCTCACTGAAGCGGGGGAATATATATTGTCCCGAGAAGGATGTCTCCGAAAATCTTAGAACGCGGATCAAATTGATATCTCTTTGGGTAGGGCTAATAGTGATAATAGTAATTGGGTTATTAAGTGATAGGGTAAGAGGTCTTACGTTTAGGGGGCAATTTAAGGTTACCGCTCTTCCGACCGAGTCGGATCCGCCTCAGGCGGAAAGATTTTCTCCAACATCCCTCTCGGGCCTTTCCCACGAGTGAGTGAGTGAGGTATTACACTCCCTGTGTTGAAAGTCCTTTTTCAATGAAATATAATTGCTAAAAACTTGCCTGCTTATTAAAAAGTGAAATCTTGGTCAGGGGGGGAATTGGTCATAGAGAGGGTTAAGTTAGGAATCAGTGCCTGTCTGTTAGGGCAAAACGTCCGTTATGATGGGGGACATAAGCTGGATCGGTTTCTTCGGGATACCTTAGGCCAATATGTGGAGTATGTTTCTGTATGTCCAGAAGTTGAATGTGGACTCCCCGTTCCCAGAGAATCGATGCGCCTGGAGGGAAATCCAGATTCCCCACGTCTCGTAACAATTCATACCAAACAGGATTTGACCGAACAGATGGTTCGATGGGCACAGAAACGGGTTTTAGAATTAGAGAAAGAGAATCTTTGCGGGTTTATTTTTAAGAGCGATTCTCCCAGCAGTGGCATGGGGGGGGTCAAGGTCTATGGAGAAAAAGGCATGCCAGTAAAAAAGGGAGTGGGAATTTTTGCAAAGATCTTTATGAGACATTTTCCGCTTCTCCCGGTTGAGGAGGAGGGCCGACTCCACGATCCGAAGATCAGGGAGAATTTCATCGAACGAATCTTTACCTTGAAGCGATGGCGTGAGATTCTAACCCAAAAGGGGGGTCGAGGGGATCTAGTGGAATTTCATACCCGACATAAAATGCTCATCCTCTCCCACAGTCCCAAACATTACCAGATCCTTGGAAAGTTGGTGGCCAAGGTGAAGGACTTTCCTATTGGGGAAATTTATCGGCGATACCAGACCCTCCTCATGGAGGCCCTCCAACTTAAAACCACACCCAAGAAAAATGCCAATGTCCTCATGCATATGATGGGTTATTTCAAAGAGCAGCTTTCCTCCGATGAAAAACAAGAATTGCTTGAAGTGATCCACTCCTACCGACAGCAATATATTCCACTCATTGTTCCAATCACGCTCATTCAACACTATGTCCGAAAATATGATGAGCCCTACCTGAAACAGCAGGTCTATCTTAATCCCCATCCATTGGAACTCCAACTTCGAAACCACGTTTAAGGGAATTACCCTCACGGGGCCGTTGTTAATCGTTTAATATCTTAAAGTATCTTGCCTACCATTTTCCTGTGATATTGCGAAGAATTCCCGATTAGATGCCACAGGGAGTTTAAATGGAGTGGGTTCCCACCTCTATTTTAATGGGGCAGAGTCGAAAGAGAAGATGAATTCTTTTAAATAGAGAGGTGTTAAGAGGGTGAGTCTTTGATACCGTCTTTAGGGATTCAAAAGAATTTTTTAGGAGGTCATTCTTTCTTGATGGAAACTGAACAACTGTGTTAATAAATTTGGAGGGTTTCTCTTTTAAGATCAATTTTAAGGAGAAGAAGGATGAATAAACCTGTTATCCGAATCATCGATTTATGGAAAAGATATGAGATGGATGGGTCTGGAGTGCCTGCACTCCGAGGGACCAATCTCGAAATCCGAAAAGGAGAGAGGGTGGCTCTCTTAGGGAAGAGCGGATCAGGGAAAAGCACCCTTTTTAATCTGATTGCCGGACTCGATCGCCCCACGAAGGGTCGGATTGAAGTGGATGGTGAGGATTTAGAAACTCTTGGAGACAAAGGGCGGACTCTTTTACGACGGACAAAACTCGGGTTCATTTTTCAATTTTTCAATCTCCTTCCAACCCTCACCGCTTTTGAAAATGTCTTCCTCTCTCTTGAACTGGCGAATAGACCGGAGCCTGAAATTGCCCTCGCTGCCCTTAAAGCAGTGGGTTTGGAGGGAAAAGAACGAAGGTTTCCCAACGAGCTTTCAGGAGGGGAACAGCAGCGTATCGCCATTGCCAGAGCGATCGTAAAAAAGCCATCCATTGTCCTGGCTGACGAACCTACGGGAAATTTGGATACCCCAACAGGTAATCAAATCCTTGAACTCTTGACTCGAATGTGTGAGGACTCAGGAACGACCCTGATGATGGCAACCCATTCCCCTCTGACGTGCCGCTACGCTACCCGAATTCTAAGAATGGTTGATGGAGCGATCTCTGAGGGCACCACCGGTGAGGAGATGCCTCATTGAAGATTGTCACGAAATCCTTTCTCCGTTATCTCCCAAGACGGCTAAGCCTTAGTCTCCTTCAACTTGTAGGAGTGGCTTGTGGAGTTGCAGCCGTTGTCGGGATGACTCTCTCTGCTCAGACTGCCTTAAAGAGTTTTAGCAGAACGATAGAATTCCTCAAAGGGAAGAGCACTCACATCATCCAGCGACCCGTAGGCCCTCTGGAAGAAGAATTCCTCCCAAAATTAGTGCAGGATAAGGCCGTGCAGTGGCTTTCTCCAGTCATTGATCGACGGCTTCGTCTTGAAAATGGTGAGTCCGTTCATCTTTTAGGAATCGACCCTTTTTTAGACCGATCGATTCGGCCAGAGATTTATAGAGTTGAGTTCTTAGAAAAGGAAAAGGTAGATCCAGAAAACCTCCTCGCTTTCTTAATGGATGAAAAGGCTATTCTTATAGACCGCCATCTCAAAAAGGAGGTTGGGGCAAATTTTCCTTCAATCCTAAAAACTGAGAAAGGCCCTCTTCATATCAAAGGCACCTTTCCGAATCCCTCTGGAGAACCCCTGGTCCTTATGGATATTGGCCATGCTCAAAAACTCTATCACCTCCAGGGATATGTGGATCGGGTCGATTTAGTCCTTGATGAAGAATCTGATTTCATCTCTCGATGGGGGAAGGGTTTCTTCATTCAATCTTCTCGTCAGAGAAGAGAGACCTTCTCTGGGATGCTTCAGGCCTTTAGGCTCAATCTCGAGGCACTTTCCCTTTTAGCCCTCCTGGTAGGAGTCTTCTTGATCTATAATACGGCGATGTTCACCGTCGTTAGCCGTCGTCGTGATACAGGAATTTTAAGAAGTCTTGGTGCGAATCGTCTGGAGATTATCGCAGCCTTTCTCTCGGAAATTTTGATCCTTGGCCTATTGGGAGGAGCCTTAGGAGGATTTTTAGGATTTTTTCTTACACGGTTTCTCACAGACCTGCTTGGAAGTAGCATTAGTAACCTCTACTTTTTTCTTCGCCCCGACCCGGTAGCCTGGTCCAATTGGATTTTGGCAATAGGAATGGCCTTAGGAGGCAGTGCCAGTCTTTTAGGGGGAATTCTTCCTTTAAGAGAACTCGTTCGAACCGATCCTGTGGAAGCATTAAGCGGTCGCATTGCAACTCCTAAAAGCACTCGAAACGCCAAAAGAGCCGCCCTCGGAGGAATGATGATTGTGTGTGTCAGTTTTATCCTCTTTCTTTTTCCAGGAGCCCATGTGTATATGGGTTTCGCAGGGGTTTTTGGTTTCATTTTCGGTGTGAGCTTGCTCATGGGGTTGATTCTCCTGGTGTTTCATCCTTTTATTAAAAAGATCTTTGGAACCATAGGGGGTCTCTCTGGGAAGGTAGCTGCAGGTAATATCCGTCAGAATTTAGGTCGAACAGGAGTGGCGATTGCTGCGTTTATGGTCTCTCTCTCCATGTCCATTGGTCTTAGTGTGATGATTGGAAGTTTCAGGGAGTCCCTTATTTGGTGGATGGGTACTCAAATTCGGGGTGACCTTTATATTGGAAAGATTGATGAAGCCGAAGTACCGGAAGATTTTTTTGAAGAGATCAAAAAGATCGATGGAATTGGTGGGGTTCATCCCTATCGAAATGTCCAAACCTTGTATCAGAATACCTCGATCAATATAAGTGCGGTGGACGCCAGAATCCTACAAAAATATGCCCGATTTGGTTGGCTGAAAGGAGGGAACGAAAACTGGGAAGGAGTCAAACAAGGCGGAGTGATTATCTCCGAGAGTTTTTCACGCCGTTTTGAAGTCAAAGTAGGTGATACGGTGACTTTGGAAGGGATTCGGGGGCCAGAATCATTCAAGGTAGTTGCCATTTTTTATGATTATACCACGGAGCATGGCCTGGTGATGATGGACCGAACGACTTACATTAAAACCTTTGGGGACCGAAGGCTCAACAATATTGGGATCTTTATTGATCCGGATCAGCCTCGTCGGGCTCAAATTCTTGAAGAAGTAAGAAGGAAGGCAGAGGCAAGAGGTCTTCCCGTAAGAACCGGCTCGCAGCTTCACCAGAATATTCTTGATGTCTTTGACAACACCTTTGCCATCACCCGTTCGATGCGTGCCATTGCCATCATGGTTGCCTTCTTCGGAATCGCAGGGGCTCTTCTGACTCTTTTTATCGAACGAAGCAGGGAGTTTGGTATCTACCGAGCCCTTGGTTTCTCCACGGGACAGGTGGCCCGAATGACCTTAATGGAAGGTCTTGAAATGGGGCTAATAAGTTTTCTCTTGAGTACGGGTGTGGGAACAGTTCTGGCTGTACTCCTTATTAAGGTGATCAATCTCAAGAGCTTCAATTGGACCATCTTCTATTTTCCTGCGTGGCAACCTTATTTTTTAACTGGAATTACTGCTATCCTTGCCAGTCTGGGTGCAGCCGCTTATCCCATCTGGAGGGTTTTTAGGACTTATCCCCAAATTCAGATTCGAGAGGAGTAAAGGGGCATCATAACCATCACTACCCTTTAAAATTTTAATTCCATAAAAATAATCCGTTTGTCATGAAAGGTTACTTAAAAAAAATTCTTTTAAGCCCACTTTATTTTTGGATATTGTTCTTATGCGGACCCTATCCTTATCCCTTACCCATCTACGCTCAGGACTGGAAGCAAGCCATTGAACCATGGAAATGGAGTTTTCCAAGAGATCATGGGGCCCACCTAAATTTCCGAACCGAATGGTGGTATTTTACGGGTAACCTCAGGGGTTCTTCAGGAGAGAGAGTTGGCTATCAACTTACGTTCTTTCGCCAGGGAGTCTTCCCGAAGGCAAAAGACCCGAGTTTTCCTTGGAGTGTTCGCGATCTCTATCTGGCTCATTTTACCTTGACAGATGTCTCACGGAATCAATTCTGGTTTTCTGAACGAATTTCTCGGAAAGGACCAGGGATGGCTGGAGCCTCAGAAAAGGATATGGAGGTTTGGCTTCTCAATTGGAAAGCCAAGAGGGAGGGGAAGAAGATAAGCCTAAAAGCACGCCATGAAGGGATGGTTCTGGGCCTTGATCTTATCCCGAGAAAGCCCATCATCTTTCATGGAAAAGATGGATTAAGTCAAAAAGGAGCAATGAAAGGACAGGCCTCCTATTATTTCTCTTTTACGGATCTTGAAACAATAGGAACAATTCTAATCCCTGGGATTCAGATCCCTCTTCAGGTCAAGGGGATCAGTTGGTTCGATCATGAATTTGGGTCTAATCAACTTACTCAAGATCAAGTAGGGTGGGATTGGTTCAGTCTCCACCTTTCGGACCAACAGGATCTAATGATTTATTTTCTCCGTCGAAAAGATGGTTCAGTGGAACCCTCCTCATCAGGAACGTTGGTTACACGCTTTGGAGAAGGGATTCACCTTAAACTTAATGATATTGAGGTAAAAGTTCTCGACTACTGGAAGAGTCCTAAAAGTGGTGGGAGATATCCAAGCCAGTGGAAAATTAAAATCCCTTCGTTCAAGATAGAAATAGAACTTTCTTCTCCTGTTCCTTCACAGGAACTTCTTACCACGGGTTCAACAGGGGTTATTTATTGGGAGGGGGTCGTAGAAGGAAGAGGAAGATCAGCCGGTCGTCCCATTACCTGCGAAGGCTACGTGGAACTCACCGGCTATGCAGGAAGTTTAGGAGGGATATTCTAATGGGAAAAACTCTTGGATCATCTGTTTGAGAGTTCTGAAAAACTCATTTTTGTATGGGAGGGTAAGGTTCAAAACCATTCGGATGCGGTCATTTATAATTTTAATTTTCTCACAATTTCTTTTAGATAAAATAAGTTTTTTCAGGGAATTAGATGTTATTGCTTAATCTTTATCGGTATCCGCCCGAAGGGTTTTTCACCCCACCCTCCCATACTGGAATTTGGTTATTATATATTTTTTCAGACTCTCAGTTTTTCCCCTTGACAATCCGTTTATACTCTATTATAAATATATTGTAACTATTAAATAGTTAATTTATAACTATTCTTCTAATGAACCTTATGGTCCGAAAAAAGACACCCAAACTGGATCTCTTACCTCCCCTCCCTATCCAGAATAAATCCAAGTTCGAGGTCTTTGGGGAAGAGATGATCGAAAAGGAGGTTAAACTAAGTGGAAATAGTGGTCGGGTTTATCTCCCTCCAGAGTGGGTGGGGAAACGCGTGAAGATCATTCGGATAGACTAAGAAACAGATGAAAAAAGAGATCAAACTCCGAAAGATTAGAATTGAGGATGTTTCTGAAATCATCGCTATTCAAGAATCTATCTTACAGAAAAGAGTATCCAAAAAGTGGGTTCAGATGGTTAGAGATCATCTCAAAAAAAAGGGAGAAATAGGCTTTGTTGCTTTAAAAGATAATCATATAATAGGGTTTATTATTGGGGAAATTAAGGGTGAAGGGTTTGGTCTGGAGAATAGCGGTTGGATCCAGGTTGTAGGAGTTCATCCAAGACATATGGGGATTGGAATCGGCAGAGCCTTGGCAGAAAAACTTTTTGATTTCTTTAAAAAGGAAGGAATTCGTGACATCCATACTTCTGTCCGTTGGGATGCAGGGGATATGCTTTCCTTCTTCAAGGCTATTGGGTTTGACCGTTCTCCTTTTATCAATCTTCGGAAGCATTTGGATTGATCCTTTTTGGCTAACTTACTGAAATTATAGAAAGATTTATTGCAGATTGTGAATTATGAAAAAAATTTTACTCTTCCTATATTTTTTTTCTTGAGATGGAGAGGAAAATTTTGTTATATAAAGGCAAGTGTAAATATTCACAAGTTTTATAGGGAGAAAAAAAATGAGATATGCAGAGACAGGGTATAATTTAGAAGTCGACCTCTCCAGAGGAAGTATTGACCGGGTAGTCACTGATCAGCGGATGACAGAACTCCACCTGGGGGGTCTTGGGACAAATGCTAAAATATTATGGGACAATGTTTCTCCAGAAATAGATCCTTTTTCGGCAGATAACCTTCTGATCTTTAGTAGTGGTCTATTGGGAGGCACACCTGTTCCAGGTGCAAATCGAACCATTATTTCCTCCATCTCCCCTCAAACTCTTCTGATGGCATTTTCAATGGTGGGAGGATTTTGGGCACCTGAGTTGAAATTTGCGGGTTATGATAAAGTTATCATCCGGGGGAAATCTCCTGATTGGGTCTATTTGTGGATAAACAATGACAAAGTGGAGATAAGGGAGGCAAAGCACCTCCAGGGCAAAAGCACTTACGAGACGGCTGAGCTTATTAAAGAAGAGTTAAAAGAACCCAGGGCCCAGGTTATGTCTATTGGCCTTGCTGGAGAGAATCGGGTCTATTTTGCATCCATTGAGACTCATCGGGGAAGTGCCAGCCGACTGGGATTAGGGGCTATTATGGGTGATAAAAAACTGAAGGCGATAGCCGTCCGAGGAACGAAAGACCTCCATATTGCTCGGCCCAATGAGTTGGTTGAAAAATGTAATGAGGTACTCAAGTATATCGAGCACCGATTAAATAACCCCCTTCCAGGAGTTCCTCCCATTTTAGCGAGAATTGGTTCCCCTCAGGAAATGGCCCTCCATGATGAGGAATGGCATACAATCAGTTTTGCCTGGGGACATGCCCGGCACCGAAGAAAAGGATTTTGGAACAAGGAAGTAGAAAAGATGTGGACAGAGGCCTTGGAAAATGCACGGAAAAGACTGATCAGTTGTTATAATTGCCCTGTCCGATGTGCCGGGATCATTCAACTTCCTGGCCATCCTCCCTACATCATGAAATGTTTCTCGAAACTTACCTATACGATGGCTGCTATGGTCGATGACCTCGAATTTGGTCTAAAGATTGCCGCCCGGGCTCAGCACTATGGTGTAGATGGATTTACTACCCCACAGGTGTTAGCCTTTGCCCTTGAGCTTTATGAAGCAGGGATTTTAACAGACGACGATTTGAAAGGGATGCCCGAGGATGTGGAGGGGAGGTTCAACTGGCTTCTCGATCGAATTGTAAGAAGAGAGGGGATTGGAGAGGTTTTGGCCGATGGGGTCTATTGGGCTGCAAGAAAGATTGGCAAAGGTGCAGAGGCTTACGATCACAATACCATTAAAAAACATGAACAGGTGCCTATCAAATTGGGGGTCACAAACCCCATCTATTATTTGATGTGGTCGACCGGGGAGAAGATCAACATCACTCAGATTGAGGGACAAATTCCACAGGCCCCGTTTTCGACACGAGAAGAACGGGAAGAGTTTGTGAAGGATTGGGTTCATATTCCTTCGGGGAAGGAGGAGAAGTTTAAGAGATTCATATTAGATTGGGGGGAGCCCGGGACCGCCTTTCCTTACTATCCTTCGATTGATGTCGCCTGTGAACTTGTGGATTGGCAGGAGATCATGCACTACATTGACGATTCTCTTGGGATATGTGCAGGGCTTTCCTCCTTTCCGATCAAACCTCCTTATCACATCCACAATCTACCCCCTATTGTCTCCTATGCAAGCGGAATGGATATTGATGAGAATGAATTGTGGAGGATAGCCAGCCGAAATCGAAACCTGGTCCGGTCGATCAATATCAGAAGGGGCTTGAAAAAAGAGGATGAACGTCCTCCTGAGGATCATTGGAAAAAACGGTTTCCAGAATATGAGGCTAAACTCTTAGAGGAATATTACCGATTTAAAGGGTGGGATGAGAGGGGAATTCCGACCCGAGAGACGTTGAATAAATTGGGTTTAGATTACGTCAGTGAGGACTTCCTCCAGAGGGGTATTCTCTCCAAAGACGAAAGTTCATTGTCCGAAGAAGATTCAAAAGGGAAAAAGAAATAGAGAATAAAGAGGGTGAAACAAAATGGGTGAGAAGAAAAAGAGAAAAGTAAAGGTTATAAAAATCGATGTAGAGAAATGTAATGGATGCCGTGCGTGCGAAGTGATTTGTTCGGCTTTTCACAGCAATCCAAAATATGCCAGTAATAATCCAGCACGTTCGAGGATTCAGGTACATTTTGATCCCTTAAAGAACATCTATCTCCCTGTTTATGCGAGTGAGTATACTCCCGCCGAATGTGCAGGCCGTAATCAATATATCTTGGATGGAAAGGAATATAAAGAGTGTGCCTTCTGTGGGGCCTCCTGTCCATCGAGAGACCTATTTAAAGAACCCGATTCTGGGCTACCTCTTAAATGCGATATGTGCGAAGAGGAACCTCCGCTCTCAGAGCCCATGTGTGTTCAGTGGTGTTTGAATGATGCCCTCGTTTATGAGGAAAGGGAGGAGGAGGTGGAAGAGGAAGTGAAACTGGATGAATTGGAGACAGGGTTGGAATCCCTGATTGAGAAATATGGGAAGGAAAAGGTCATTGATGCTGTTGCCCGAATGTCCCAGAAGAGCTAATCCAATTTAAGTGAAAGGATAGAAAATCGTGGAAACCATTTCCATAGCCCCCTTTAAAGTGGTCATTGATGGGATTAAAGAAGCGGGTGGAGAAGCCAACAAATTTTGTTATCAATGTGGAAAATGCGAAACGGTTTGCCCCTGGAATCAGGTGAGGAGATTTTTGATTCGAAGGTTAATGCATCAGGCCCAATTCGGTCTGGTTCCTTTCGAGTCTGAGGACCTCTGGCTTTGTACGACCTGCCGAAAATGTGTCGAACAGTGTCCAAGAGGGGTCAAAATCATTGACGTAATGAGGTCCATGCGGAGGATTTTGGTGCCAGAGGGAGTTGTTCCTGCGAGCCTCCCTAACCTTCGGAGTGCGATGACCAGCATCGCCAGCGTGGGGAATCCTTTTCGCCAGGAGAAAGACCGGGCTGAGTGGGCAGAGGCCCTTTCGATAAAGACCTTCACCGAGGGAACAGAGATTTTATACTTTCCCTGCTGTTACCCCAGTTATGAGCCAAGACTCAGAAGGGTTTCACAGGCCACGGCTCAAATTTTAAGTCAAGTGGGTGTGGATTTTGGACTGCTTGGCTCTAAAGAAAATTGCTGTGGGGAAAGTGTGCGGAGTGCCGGAAACGAAGATTTATTCAAACGCTTAGCCCGTGAAAACATCAAGGTCTTTATTGATCATGGGGTTAAGAAGATTCTCACCACTTCTCCTCATTGCTATCACACCTTTCGAAACGAATACCCTGAATTTAAGGTAAGTTTTGAAGTGTTCCACATGTCCCAATATTTATTTAAATTAATGGAAGAAGGGAGGCTCGAGGTTAGAAGGGAATATAAAAAGAAGGTGACTTACCATGATCCCTGTTATTTGGGGCGGCACAATGGCATCTATGATGAACCTCGTGAGGTCTTAAAAAAGATCCCTGGCTTAGAGTTGGTTGAGATGGCGAACTCAAGGGAGGATAGTCTCTGTTGCGGGATGGGAGGAGGTCGAGTCTGGATGGAAACGGCAAGGGGTGAACGATTTTCAGATCTTCGATTACAGCAGGCCCTTGATGTGGGGGCTGAGGTATTGGTCACTTCCTGCCCCTATTGTATTACCCAATTCGAGGATAGTAAGTCTCTCCTTAAGGAGGGTGAGAGTTTGGAGATTAAGGATATTTCAGAGATCATCCGGGAAGTGATATAACGAACCAAAAGATCCAAAGAGAGGGTAAAGAGAAGTGGAACAAGAGAGATTGGAACAATTTTTTAAAGGTTTGGCGACCAGAAATTTTGGCGATGTGATGGTGGTGGGAGGAGGGATCAGTGGCGTTCAGGCTGCGCTTGATCTGGGGAATTCGGGGTTTAAGGTTTATATGGTGGACAGTGCCCCTTCGATTGGTGGGCATATGGCCCAGCTGGACAAGACCTTCCCCACCAATGAATGCTCCATCTGAATCCTTTCGCCTAAACTGGTCGAGGTCGGCCGGCATCCCAATATCGAATTGATCACCTATGCGGAGGTAGAGCGAGTTGAAGGGGAGGCAGGAGACTTCAGGGTTACCTTGCTCAAGAAGCCCCGTTATGTGATTGAAAGCAATTGCACAGGTTGTATGACTTGTATGGAGTATTGTCCTGTCAAAATCCCAGACCCCTTTAATCAAGAGATCTCCCTCAATAAAGCGATTCACATCTACTTCTCACAAGCCATCCCACTGATCTCTTATATCGATGAAAACTGTCTTTACCTGAAGGAGAAGAAATGTCGAATCTGTGAAGCGGTCTGCGAGAAGAAGGCCATCGATTTTACTCAGACTTCACAGAGGGAGGAGATCAAGGTTGGAGCCATCGTTCTTGCTCCGGGCTTTAAGCCCTTTGACCCTAAGGGGAGAAATGAATATGGCTATGGGAAAATGGCCAACGTCCTTACCAGTATGGATTATGAAAGGATTTTAAGTTCCACTGGCCCCTATGAGGGCGAGATTAGGCGGACTTCCGATTTAAAGCATCCCCATAAGATAGCCTGGATTCAATGCATAGGGTCAAGACAGGTGATTCCAGGTGGAAATACCTATTGTTCTTCGGTATGCTGTACGTACACTCAAAAACAGGTGATTTTGACCAAAGACCATCACCCAGAGGCAGAGTGTGTCGTCTTTCATAATGACATCCGCTCCTTTGGGAAGGATTTCGAACGATTCTATCAAAGGGCCGAGGCACTTTCGGGGGTTCGATTTATTAGGAGCTACGCAACCGTTGTCAGAGAAGTTCCAGAGACGAAAAATGTTGTCCTAAGATATACCACCCCAGAGGATGGGGTGAAAGATGAAGAGTTTGATATGGTGGTGTTATCCGTGGGGTTAACCCCACCTGCTGAGGCAAAGGCCTTGGCAGATCGATTAGGAATTCAACTTGAATCCCATGGATTCTGTCAGACCCATCCTTTTAATCCTATCGAGACCAGTCGACCAGGAATTTTTGTCAGCGGGACTTTCCAAGGGCCGATTGATATTCCGGAATCGGTATTCACCGCAAGCGGTGCAAGTTCCCAATGCGGTCAGCTGCTTGACTATCGACGGGATAAACTGACCACCGAAAGGGTCTATCCACCTGAAAGGGACGTCTCAAAAGAAGAGCCGAAGGTAGGCGTTTTTGTCTGTCATTGTGGAGCAAACATTGGGAGGGTAGTCGATGTTCCTGCGGTGGTAGAGTATGCCTTAGGTCTCCCGTGTGTGATCCATTCCCAAGAACAACTCTTCTCTTGTTCCACGGAGTCCACTAAGCAGATTATGGATGTCATCCGAGAGAAAGGGCTAAATCGAGTTGTGGTTGCTGCATGTACCCCCAAAACCCATGAGCCGACCTTTAGGGATTCCATCCGGGAAGGAGGAATCAATCAATATTTTGTAGATATGGCCAATATCCGGGAACATTGTTCTTGGGTGCACTCTCGAGATAAAGAGGAGGCCTTAGAAAAGGCAAAAGACCTGCTGAGGATGTCCTTAGCCAGGGCTCTCCGTTTAGAGGCCTTGCAGGAATACGAAATCCCGGTGAATAAAAATGCTTTGGTGGTAGGGGGAGGGGTGGCAGGAATGACCTGCGCGCTCTCCATAGCCAACCAGGGACACGAGGTCTATTTGATCGAAAGGGAAAAAGAACTTGGAGGGATGGCCAAAAAAATTCGCTATCTCCTCGATGGCCTTGATCCTCAGTCCTTTTTAGAAGATCTCATCAAAAGGGTCTATCACCATCCCCTCATCCACGTCTTCACAGAAGCGGTCATTACAGAAGTGACGGGTTATGTAGGAAATTTCGTAACAAAGGTGAGCCAAGGCAACGGGGCGACGGAGATCAAACATGGGGCAACGGTCATTGCTACGGGAGCAGAGGAATATAAGCCAACCGAATATCTTTATGGACAGGATGATCGGGTCATGACCAACTTAGAGTTAGAGGACAAGATTGCTAAACGAGATGAGAAGGTGGTCAATGCTCAAAGTCTGGTCATGATCCAGTGTGTCGGAAGCCGAAATGAAGAAAGAAATTACTGTTCGAGAATCTGTTGCAGTGAGTCGATCAAAAATGCTCTGAAATTAAAAGAGTTAAATCCCAGTATGGATATTTACATTCTCTTTCGAGATATGAGAACGTATGGATTCAATGAGGATTTTTATAGAGAAGCAGCCGATAAAGAGGTCAAGTTTATACGTTATGAACCCCAGGATCCACCTCAGGTAGAAGTGGTGCAGGAAGGGGGAGAAAATCTTCTAAGGGTTTCTGTCACAGATCTGATATTAGGCGAGCGGCTCGAAATGGATGCAGATTTAGTCTCTTTAGCCGCTGCGGTTATCCCTACTTCTGGGAGTCAAGAAATTTCTCAACTCTTCAAGGCCTCTTTGGGATCAGATGGCTTTTTTAAAGAGGCCCATGTCAAATTAAGGCCTGTTGATTTTGGAGAAGATGGCGTTTATCTTTGCGGAATGGCCCACTATCCCAAATTGCTCTCAGAGACAGTGAGCCAGGCTTATGGAGCCGCTGGAAGGACGTTGACGCTTCTCTCCCATGATACGGTTGTCGTGTCAGGGGCAGTTTGTGTAGTGGATGAGAAGAAATGTATGGGATGTGGAGCATGCATGGAGGCCTGTACCTATGGGGCCATCGAACTTTATGAGACCCGGCAGGGAGAGAAAGCGAGGGTGAATCCTATCCTTTGCAAAGGAGACGGTCTCTGCAATTCCTTATGTCCAACAGGGGCAATCCAACTGAAACATTATACAGATGATGAACTCATAGCCCAAATCGATGAAGCAGGGGGAGGTAAGGAATAAATTCCACCACTAATTTTTTGCCTCTTGTTTCCATTTCTTCTATTAAATTGAAGAGGGAAGGGGGCTCAGATAAAAGTTAAGGAAGTTAGTTGAACTCAAGTCCAAAAATAAGGTGATCATTGAGAGGGGAAATAGGAATGGGCGGAGCACTTAAAGTTAAACCGAAAATATTAGGCTTCGTATGCAATTGGTGAGGATACGGGGCTGCTGACCTCGCTGGAGTTTCCAGACTTCAATATCCAAGTGAGATCAAACTGATCCGGGTGATGTGTACGGGAAGGGTAGATTTGGCTTTTATCCTTCGGTCTTTCCATAACCAGATCGATGGGGTTTATATTGCGGGTTGCCGTCTGGATGAATGTAAATATGTCACCCAGGGAAATTACTATGCCCTCAATATGGCACTCCTATGTAAGAAAATCATGGAATATATTGGGCTAAACCCGGATCGATTGAGGATTGAATTTATGTCCTCTGCTGAGGGGACCCGTTTTGCAGAGACGGTGAGTGACTTTACCAAAAAGATTAGGGAGATAGGGCCTCTTGGAGTAAAAGAGGGATTGGATCCGAACCAATTAAAGGTCAAACTCAATCAGGTGACGAAACTGGTTCCTTATATTAAGATGGTTAAAAAACAGAAACTGGTCAATCGGATTCGGGACCCCGAACAGTGGAAGGGCCTTTTTAGTCGGGAGGAAATTGAAGCCCTCTTCCGTGAATTACCTTCCTACTATATTGACCCTGAAAAATGTCAGGCCTGCATGACCTGTGCAAGAAGATGCCCTGCCGATGCGATTCTGAGCGGGAAAAACTTGATCCATATCATCGATCAAGAAAAATGTATCAAATGTGGGACCTGTTTGGAGGTCTGTCCGCCAAAATTTAGTGCAGTCCTAAAGCTCATAGGGGAAACTCCTCCCCCTCCCATTCCAGAAGAGAAAAGAAAGATCGTGAGAAAGGGGAAGGAAGAATCCTCCAAGGAGAATTAAACGGAATGACGATCAATCCTGATTTTATTGCGCCTTGTGGTCTTTATTGTGGAGTTTGTGCCATCTATATTGCCCACCGTGATCATAATCTTAAACTGAAGGAGCGGTTACTGAATCTTTATAAAGGAAATGTTCCTGGATTAGGAAAACTCCCAAACGCCGAAAAACTTACGATTGAAGATATTAAGTGCAAGGGCTGTTTATCGGATGAGCCTTTCATGCATTGCCAGCAGTGTGAGATCAGAAGATGCACCAGAGAGAGGGGCTATGAGGGATGTCATCCATGCGACGAATTTCCTTGCGAGTATATTGAAAATTTTCCAATGGCCGTTGGTAAAAAGGTGATTTTGCGGGCCATTCCCTATTGGCGAAAGTTTGGGACGGAGAAATGGATTCAGGATGAAGAGGCACGCTATATCTGTCCTAACTGCGGGAATAAACTTTTTAGGGGTGCAATGAGATGCAATCAATGTAAGATAGAAGTCGATTTGGATTAGATTTGATTTCAATTTAGGGAAGGAGAGTCTCTTTGGCCTCTCGAGAAGTCTTTTGGAATATTTCTTATGGATATCTCGTTTATGTCCTGGCTGTTATCGCCTTAACTATCTGGTTATTCAATTTTTATCGTCGCTATCAACTTTGGCGACAGGGAAGACCAGATGAACGCTTCCAAGAACTTGGGAAAAGGATAGGCGTTTTTTTCCAAACCACCATTGTGGATGTTTTTGCCCACCGGAAGTTTCTTCGCCAACCCTTTTCAGGAATCATGCACCTTGCCATCTTTTGGGGTTTTCTCATCCTCCTTCTGGCATCCGCCGTGGATGCCATCTCTTACTATAGTGGATATCATCTTAAGGGATCTCTCTATCTTTGGTTTTCTCTCATCTCGGACTTAGGTGGTTTTCTAATCCTTGCGGGGATTCTTATGGCTGCCCTTCGCCGGTACCTCTGGAGACCTAAGAGCTTGAATACCTTTCTGGATGATGGGATCATTTTGGGATCAATTGGAGCCATCATTCTTACGGGCTATATGGTTGAGGGGCTGAGGCAGGCCGCAACTGAAATAATACCTCATCCAGATTGGGCCGTGTGGTCTCCAGGGGGATGGGTCTTTGCTAAAATGTTTATTGAAATGGGGGAGGAAGCCCTTCGGTTCTGGCATAAGTTTTTATGGTGGTTTCATTCTGCGTTAACCCTTGGAGCTATCCTCTATTCTGGCCTGGCTTTCTCTAAGCTCCAGCATATTATTGTTTCTCCCCTGAATATCTTTTTCCGCTCTTTAGGCCCAGTGGGATCTCCCCTCCCGATTGATATCGAAAAGGCCGAAATTCTTGGGGTGGGAGAGATTAAGGACTTTACCTGGAAACAACTCCTTGATCTGGATGCCTGTACGAACTGTGGTCGTTGCGAAGATGTCTGTCCTGCCTGGGAAACAGGCAAACCCCTTTCTCCAAGGAAATTAATACAGGATCTTAAGGGCCACATGATCCATATCTCTTCCAATAAGGGTCCTGCTTCTGAAAATCCTTCTCCCTTGATAGGAGAGGCACCCAATGAGGCTGAAATCTGGTCCTGCACCACCTGTGCCGCTTGTCAGGAGGCCTGCCCGGTCTATGTGGAACATATTTTAAAGATCATCGATCTCAGACGTCACTTAGTCCTCGCTCAAAATAAAATGCCTGAGAGTGCCCAACTGATGCTGAGAAATATGCAGATGAGAGGACATCCTTGGGCTGGGGCCCAATCGTTGAGGCTAAGGGGGGATTGGACAACCCATTTAGATTTAAAGATATTAGCCGAAGGGGATCAGATCAATACCCTCTTTTGGGTAGGTTGCACGGGGGCTCTTGTTGACCGGAATGTTGAAGTGACCACGGCCATAACGAGGGTATTGAAAGAGGGGGGAGTGGATTTTGGAGTATTAGGAGAGGCTGAGACTTGTTGTGGAGATCCGGCAAGAAGAGCAGGCTATGAGTTTCAATTCCAGATCATGGCAGAACAAAACATCGAGATGTTTAAACATCATCATATTCAGAAGATCATTACTTCATGTCCCCACTGCTATAATATCCTTAAGAATGAGTATCCAAAGTATGGGGGCCAATTTAAGGTCGTTCATTATACCCAACTGCTCTGGGAACTTATCCAAGAAGGACGGTTAAATCTCACCCAAGAATTTGATTCAACCTTCACTTACCATGACCCTTGCTATTTAGGCCGTTATAATGGCATCTATCAGGAGCCCCGTCAAATCCTCAAAGTGATCCCTAAAGCAAAACTGGTAGAGATGGGACGTTCCCGAGAAAAAAGCTTCTGCTGTGGAGGGGGTGGGGGGCATATGTGGATCGAAGAGCAGCCTGGAACGGTGAAGATCAGTCAAAGGCGAATGGAAGAAGTTTTAAAAACCGGTGTGGAGAGGGTGATAACAACCTGTCCCTATTGTTTACAGATGTTTGAAGAAAATATTGAACATAAAGAGGCATTGAAAGCCGAAGATCTTATTGAAGTGGTTGAAAAAGCAATGAGGCCCCATTAACTTAGCAATGGGCGATCCATCGTTTATCACCCGTTGTTTAAAGATTATTCATGAGAGGAGGATCCTATGCATACCATCGTCTGTGTTAAGCAAGTTCCTGATCCTGAAATCCCGCCAGCCAAATTTAAGATCGATCCTGAGTCAAAGAAGGTAATTCCTCCCCCTGGAGTCCCTCCAGTGATCAGTGTCTATGATGAGCGAGCCCTGGAGGCTGCCTGCCGTCTCAAGGATAAGCATAAAGGGAAAATTACTGTGATCAGTTTGGGGTCGGAAAAAGCAACGGACGTGGTTCGCCATGCGATTTCAATGGGAGCCGACGATGGGTATGTTCTCAGTGACGGAGCCTTCGAAAACCTGGATAGCTTTGCAACGGCCTATGTCTTGGGGAAGGCTATTGAAAAGATTGGAGGGTATGACCTGATTCTATGTGGCAGGCAGGCTGCAGACTGGGGAGCAGGACAGGTGGGCTCCATTTTGGCAGAGATTCTTGGACTTCCAGTAGTGAGTCTTGCCTGTGATGTTCAAGCAGAAGATAAAAAGCTTAGGGTAAAGAGAATCCTTAAAGACGGCTTTGAAGTGGTAGAGGCTCCCATGCCCGCTCTGATAACTGTCAGTAGTGAGATTGGGCTACCTCGTCTTCCAGCAGGGATGGGCCTCATGCTGGCTCGACGAAAACAGATCCCCATCTGGAAGGCAAAGGATATTGGGGTAGATCCATTAGAGCTCGACAAGTCTAAGGCCCATACAGAGATCACAGAGATCTTTATTCCAAAACGTGAAACCCAATGTGAGAGAATTACAGGAGCGACACCCAGCGAAGCGGCTGCCAACTTAGCCTTAAAGATTGTTAAATTGATATAATTATAAAAGTTTTAAATTAATGGGAGGGTATACACCATGGATCAACAGAAGGGTGTGATGGTTTTAGGAGAAATTTCGGATGGGAAATTGGCTACGATAACGACTGAACTTCTTGGAATTGGAAAGAAACTTGCCAATGAATTAGGCGAGGATCTAAGTGCTTTATTGATGGGTGGAAAGGCCAGAGGTTTAGCCCAGGAGGCAATTGCCTATGGTGCAGAAAAAGTCTATATTGCCGAGGATTCCCTTTTTGATGATTATAATTCCGATGCCTATACTCAATTTGTGGCTAACCTTTGTCAGAAGGTTTCTCCTTCTATATTACTGATAGGTCACACGGACATCGGTTGCGATTTGGCTCCACGGCTCAATGGTCGATTAAGGGGAGGACTGGCGATGGATGCCATGGAGTTATCCATTGACCCTTCCACCAAACTCTTAGTCTCTACGAGGCCTATCTTTGGTGGAAATGCCTATGCCAAAGTGGTCTCCAGAACAGTGCGACCTCAGATGGCTACCGTAAGAACAAAAGTGTTCCCACCTGCTGAGCGCGATGAATCAAGGCAGGGTCAAATCATCCCAATTGAAGAAAAGATTGACCCATCAGCGATCAAAGTTAATGTCATCGAACGGCTCAAAGAAGAGGTCGAAGGGGTGAAGTTAGAAGATGCTGAGGTGGTGGTCAGCGGCGGACATGGGATTGGGAGCGCTCAGAATTTCGAAATGCTCTGGGAACTGGCTCGCCTTTTGGGTGGAACAGTGGGGGCTACACGAAGGGCCTGTGATGAAGGTTGGGTTCCAGCAACCCGCCAGGTAGGCCAGAGTGGAAAGGTGGTAAGCCCTAAACTCTATATCGCAGTGGCTCTTTCAGGAGCCATGTCCCATATCGTGGGCTGTTTAGGATCGAAATGGATCGTTGCAATTAATAAAGATCCTGAAGCCAATATCTTCAACATCGCTCACTTTGGAATCGTTGCGGATTATAAAGAAATCCTTCCACCTTTGATTGCAAAATTTAAGGAGTTGTTATCGGCAAAGTAACTTCTTAGTCCTCCTCGTTGAGAAGGGTATCCCTTCATGACCTGAGGGTCGCCAACTCCTATGAAGATCTTATCCCCCGCGTAAATTAATTTTTAAACCCTTACCCCTTTTCCCTAAAAATGAAAAATCTCCCCTCACTCCTATGGGAGGGGAAAGATTCCCCTCTTTTGACAAAGGAGAATCCTTATGGGTAGGATCAAGCCTGTCCGGTTAAACGGAAGGTGGCGGGCTAGTCATAAAAAATTCTTTTGAAATTTAAACGTCTTTTGTAAGATAATGTAAAAAAGGAGTATTGAATAGAATGAAAGACGCCTTTGTGACCATTCATGGCCATTTTTATCAACCCCCGCGTGAAAATCCCTGGCTCGAAATCATTGAGACCGAAGAGAGCGCCCTCCCCTTTCATGACTGGAATGAGCGGGTTACAGTGGAATGTTATCGACCTAACGCCCATGCTCGGATTCTTGATCCTCAGGGAAAGATTCTTGACCTTTTCAATAACTATTCCCTGATCAGTTTTAATTTCGGTCCGACACTCCTTTCTTGGTTGGAAAAGAGATTTCCAGCGGTCTATCAGAAGATCCTCGAAGCTGACCGAGAAAGTTTAAGAAGGTGGGGCTATGGAAATGCCATGGCCCAGATCTATAACCACATCATTATGCCTCTGGCGAATGAGAGGGATAAAGAGACAGAAGTCCTGTGGGGAATTTCAGATTTTGAGAAGCGATTCCATAGAAAACCAGACGCAATATGGCTTCCTGAGACAGCAGTCGATTACTCTACTCTCAGAGTTTTGATCCAGTACGGAATGCGTTATCTCATCCTCAGTCCATTCCAGGCCTCAAGGGTCAGACCCTTTGAAGGGAAGAGGTGGGCAGATGTTTCTCAGGGCCGTATCGATCCGACTCAGCCCTACCGTTGTTTTTTAAAAGACCCATCGGGAAAGAAGAGGTTCGATCAATTTATCGATATCTTTTTTTATGAAGGGACAATCTCAAGAGAGGTGGCCTTTGGAGATCTCTTAAGAAGTGGAGATCTCTTTTGTGACCGATTTGTAGAGGGGTTCCTCCCCTCAAGAAAAAGACCTCAGTTGATTCACATCGCCACCGATGGTGAGACCTATGGTCATCACAAAAAATTTGGTGATATGGCATTGGCCTATGCACTGCAAGAAGGGTTTTCTTCAAGAGGTCTCGAACTCATCAATTATGGGGCCTTTCTAAAGAGGTTTCCTCCCACTTACGAAGTGGAGATTGATGAAGGGCCGAAAGGAGAGGGAAGCTCTTGGAGCTGTGCCCACGGAGTAGGGAGATGGAAGGAGGATTGTGGGTGTAGCACAGGCGGAAGGGAGGGATGGAATCAGAAGTGGAGAAAACCATTGAGGGAATCTCTCAATTTTTTGAGGGACGAACTCTATTCCATCTTCGAGGAGGAGGGAGGGAAGATATTCAAGGATGTATGGGAGGCAAGAAATCGCTATATTGAAGTCCTCTTGGAGCGCACTCCTGAAACAATAGAGAGATTTTTTGAAACCTATGGAATCTTAAACCAAACTATGGAGGCAAGAATCAGGGGTCTTAAACTTCTCGAAATGGAAAGGCATGGGTTATTGATGTTTACGAGTTGTGGCTGGTTTTTTGCTGACCTTTCGGGACTGGAGACGGTTCAGATTCTTCGGTATGCTGGGAGAGCCATCCAGTTGGCCGAAGAGCTTACAGGGAGGAAGATCGAAGAGAGATTCCTTGACCACCTCGCTGAGGCCAAAAGCAACCTCTCGGAGATGGGAGATGGTAGGCAGGTTTATCAACGCCTGGTGAAGACCAAATGGGTTGGGTTTGATCAAGTGGTCAACCATTTTGCTATCTCTTCTTTGGTCATGGGAGAGGAAAAGGAGAAAAAAATCTTCTCCTTTCACGTTAAGTCTCTGGAGTTCGATAGGTTTGAAAGGGGGGATAAAGTTTTTGGATTGGGACATCTCAAGGTTAGCTCTGAGGTTATTTTAGAATCAAAAGAATTTCTCTTTGGGGTGATCCCTTCTAAGAGAGAGGTGTTTCAAACCTGGGTTCTGGAGAAACCGAACACTTTCCCTTTCGATCGTTTGAGGGATAGATTCATCGATGCCATCCATCAGGGAGAGAGTGAGGCCGTCGGGGTTTTGACCTCCTTTTTTGGGGATCGTATTCTTACGATCCATGATCTCTTTAAGGAAGAAAGGCAGGGCCTCTTTCAGAAATTGATAGAGGGTGAGTTAGAGGAACATCGGAGGCTCTATGCTGAACTTTTTAATAAGACGAGGCCAACCGTTGAGGCGTTGATTAAAGAGGGGCTTGAGGTTCCCCTTGAAATCCGTGTGGCGGCAGAGGTGACGCTCAACCAGCAACTCTGGCATGAGGCCAAAGCCCTTAAGGCTGATTTAAAAGGGACATTGGAACGGGGAGAGATCGACCGAATCATCAAGGAGGCTAATGAGTTTGGTTATCATTTGAATAAAGAGAAGGTGACAGAGGTCTTTCATCAAATGTTGAATGAAAAGATGAAGCTTCTTCAGGAAACCAGAGATAAGGGTTGGGAGAGGCAGACCCAACAGGTTGAAGACATTCTCACATTGCTTGACCTGATGGAGAGATGGGGTTTTAAACTTCCAATAGAAGAAGCACAGAACCGAATGAATGAGATGCTTGATGAGTGTAGTGAGGGACTTGATCGGTGTTGGATGGGAGAAGTGGCCAAGATGCCTTATTCCCCTAATCTCTTTACCCTTGCAGAGAGGTTGGGATTCAATGTAGATCGTTTTCCAAAGATTCCTCATGACAAAAGTATCGATTGAAAAAATTTTCTTCTATTTATCCCTCAACCGATTGGCCCTACTTATTAGTTCCCTGGAAGAGGAGCATCTGAATCTCTTTGTCCCATTTTTCTGGGTTGAGGAGGGCATGGCGTTCTTTTCTTGAGGATTGCTTAGATTCCGCAGAACCGATCCGGTTGCAAAGGACCTTGAGCATGCCTCTAAGGTGGTAGGGGGGCAGCCAATAGACAGAGACCTTCTTTCATCATCTCGAGAGAAATATCTTTCTTATCAATACTTAGAAGTTTTAGTACGATTTTGAGTTCTCCGTGTTTGTCATCTTGGAAAATGCAAACGCAGGGCGTAATTTTTGTTCTCCTGTTCATAGATGATACCCCCTTTTTTAATTAAAAAGAAGAATTGACTCTAAAAAAATCAAGGTGAAGTTATGAAAATTGTATGCTATAAATTTATTATAATTTATCTAAAGGGGATGAGTCATGGGGATGACACTGGCAGAAAAAATTCTAAGTGACCATGCAGGGGAAGAGGCTCGAGCAGGAGAGATAAAAGTAATTAACGTGGACCTCACATATACTCAGGATGGAACAGGTCCTTTGGCAGTGAGAAAGATTGGAGAGATGGGTTTTAATAGGGTCTGTTCTCCTGAGAGGACGATCTTCTTTTTCGATCATGCATCCCCAAGTCCAAGGTATGAATTGAGTAACGATCATGCGTTTCTAAGGGATTTTGCCCGGAAGACAGGAATTCAGGTTTCTGAAGTGGGAAAGGGTATCTCCCATCAGGTAGTTGCGGAGAGGTGGGCGAGACCGGGGGATGTGGTCATTGGAGCAGATTCCCATACTTGTACAGGAGGGGCTCTCGGGGCCTTTGCAACAGGAGCAGGCTCTACGGATGCTGCTGTGGCCATTGCACTTTGTAAAATATGGTTAAGGGTTCCAGAGACCATTAGAGTTGTGGTTGAAGGGAGGCTTCCTCCTGGGGTCTATGGGAAGGATATCATTCTTCATCTGATTGGGAAGATTGGTGCCAGTGGAGCCGCTTATAAAGCACTCGAGTTTTCAGGTGACACTATTGAAACCCTTGATATGGCTGGAAGACTGACCATTTCGAATATGGCTGTTGAAGCAGGTGCAAAGGTGGGGCTTTTCCCTTCCGATGAAATCACCCGAAGTTGGTTCGATCGTATGGGGAGGTCCAGTGAATTTAGAAAACTTTTTCCTGACCCCGATGCTCTCTATGAAGAAACGATAAGGATTAAAGCAGAAGACCTTAAACCCACCATCGCCTGCCCCCATCAAGTGGACAACACTAAATCCATTGATGAGATCGGAGAGGTCAAAGTAGATCAGGTCTTTCTTGGAACTTCGTGCAATGGCAGACTGGAAGATCTTCAGGTCGCTGCAAAGATTTTAAAAGGAAGATCCATCCATCCTAAGACAAGGATGATCGTTACTCCTGGCTCTCATTTAGTCTATCTGGAGGCCTTAAAAGATGGCACGATAGAAACTTTAGTGGCCTCTGGTGCCGTGATCACCTCTCCTGGGTGTGGGGCCTGCGTGGGCTTGCACGGAGGGGTTTTGGGGGATGGCGAGGTATGTTTAGCGACCCAACCCAGAAATTTTCAAGGGAGGATGGGTAGTCCGAACTCATTGATCTATTTAGGTTCTCCTGCTGTGGCTGCAGCCACTGCCATTGAAGGCAAGATTGCCGATCCAAGAAAATATCTTTGAGGAGTAATTCGATGAAGGGAAAGGCTTGGAAGTTTGGAGACGGAATCAGCACAGACCACATCATTCCCGGAAGATATTTTTACTTAAGGTCAAATTTGCCAGAACTGGCAAAACACATTTTGGAGTATGAGAGGCCAGGTTTTTCTGAAAAGGTGGTCCCTGGGGATTTCATTGTTGGAGGCCAGAACTTTGGCCAGGGTTCGAGCCGAGAGCATGCGGCGATCGTGATCAAGCTCAATGGCATCCAGGCAGTTTTGGCAAAGAGTTTTGCACGTATCTTTTACCGAAACTGTTTCAACAATGGCCTTCCTGCTATCCTTTGCGATACGAGCCGTATCGAAGAGGGGGATGAACTGGAGATTTCCATTGATGAAGGGAGGGTTGTAAATTATACCAGAAATGATATCATTTTTTTCTCTCCTATTCCCCCTATCATGAAAAGGATCTTAAATGAGGGTGGCTTGGTTGAACATATAAAAAGATACAGGGATCTCAAATTGATTTGAGTTGGAAAGGGTATTGGTGGCGGCAAAGTTTTTCATATGTCCATTTTAACGATTACCTATGAGTTTGAATTTCAGAATGGAAAAAAATTTGTCTACCCTCTGAAACTGGATAAAAAGACCATCTCCTTGATTCCGGAGAGAACCTCTCCACTTCCTTCTTGGACCAAACTGGACCATTACCCATGTGACGGTTGCCCCCTTTTAGAGAAGGAAGAGCCTTATTGCCCAATTGCAGTAAATATTTCCAGTCTCATCGAACATTTTAAAGAGGTTAAATCGACGGAGACTGTTCGGATAACCGTTTATACTAAAGAGAGAAACTATTGGAGAGAGGGTCCGGTGCAAAAAGGTCTCTCTTCCATTTTTGGAATCATTATGGCTACCAGTAATTGTCCGATTATGAACTTCCTAAAGCCCATGGCGAGATTTCACCTCCCTTTTTCGACCGATGAAGAGACCATCGTCCGCTCCGTTTCAATGTATTTATTAGGTCAGTATTTAATTGCAAAAAAGAGGGGGCAATCGGATCTATCATTAGATCTTCTTGACCGAGCCTATTCCATGGTCCAGAAAGTCAATCAGGGCATCTGCACCAGGATCTCCTCGGTCATTCGGGAGAGTAAAAGCCAAGGAGATGCATCCAGTAACGCGGTAGTCATTCTGGATTCCTTCTCTAAGTTACTCCAGACAGAAATAGAAGAGGGCTTAGAATCCTTTGCCTCTCTTTTTGAAGGTATCCCGTTTTTTAAAGAATAAAAAGCCTCTAAAGCGAGAAAGAACTCATCAAGAAAATTGTAGGTAACCCTTTATGGGTTAACTTTATTGAATAGGGCAATGGCATGTCCCTTAACCCAAAATATTTTCTTGACATTCTTTTTTGGGTGGGTTAAAAGGTATACATATGTATACCCAAAGGAGGGGAAAAATAAAGGGTGAATTAACCCCGAAACAGAGGGAACTTTTGGATTTTTTAAAGCAATTTCTCCAAAAAAATAGTTTCCCCCCCACGGTTAGGGAGATTGCATCCCATTTTGGGCTTAAAGGGACAATGGGGCCTCAGAAAATACTTAATATCCTTGAAAAAAAGGGATATATACGAAGAATCCCAGGGGGATCGAGGGCAATAGAGATATTGGGGTTTTCACTGGGAAATGCGATACCGATCCCCATTGTTGGAAAGATAACGGCAGGAAAACCCATCCTTGCCGTTGAAAATATGGAAGGATACCTGAACTTCGATCGTAATCTTCTTTCTTCTGAAGATATCTTTCTCCTTCGTGTCCAAGGAGATAGTATGATTGAGGCTCATATTCAGGATGGAGATTTTGCTTTAGTGAAGCCCCAGTCCAATGCTGAAAATGGAGAGATCGTGGTTGCCTTAATCGAAGATGAGGCGACGATAAAGAGAATCTTTAAAGAGAAGGATTTAGTTCGGCTTGAACCCGCAAATCCCAGGGTGGAGCCCATTGTCGTCAAAAGGGGGGAGCGGCAAGTTCAAATTGTCGGGAAGGTGGTTGGGATTTTCAGGAAACTCTAATATCCATTTCGGATTGCGGAATGAGGATTTCGGATTAGGCTAAAAATAAAACTCGTTGAGACACTTCCTAAAGAACGAACAGCGGAAGTGCTTGGAAGACAATTGTTACGATCAGGAACAAAGGAAAAACCAGATCTGAGAAGAAGGCGGACGTAGTCAGATTTTTGCATTTAATCCGCCATCCGAAATCTGGTATCCGAAATTAATTATGGATCGACTGATTCTCCACATCGATATGGATGCCTTCTTTATCTCGGTTGAACAGAGGGATAATCCTTCACTCAAAGGGAAACCTGCAGCGGTTTGTGGATCTCTTTCTCGAAGTGTGGTCACCTCCGCGAACTACGAGGCAAGGCCTTTTGGAATTCGGGCAGGGATGCCTGTCCAAGAAGCCAGGAGGAGATGCCCTCAGGTGATTCTCGTAAAAGGAAATCATTCCAAATATACTGAGACCGCTTCACGAATTTTCTCGATTCTCAAAGGTTATACCCCCCTGGTAGAAGTAGCCTCCATTGACGAAGCCTACCTTGATATAACGGATTCTATGCTTCTCTTTCAATCCCCCCTTCACATGGCCCAATCGATAAAAAGCCGAATCCGAGAAAAAGAGAGATTGACCTGCTCCATCGGGATTGCTCCTAATAAACTTCTTGCAAAATTAGGAAGCACTCTCAAAAAACCTGATGGTTTAGTGATAATTCAAAAAGATGAGGTCGATGGAATTCTCCGAGATCTTCCTGTAGAGAAACTGAGTGGGATTGGCCCAAAACTCAAAGAGGCCTTAAATTCAATGGGAATCTTTACTTGCGGACAGTTGGGAAAGGCTTCGGTCTCGGTTTTAAAGAAAAGATTTGGGGTCATTGGCGAGAGGCTTCAAGAGATGGGTTTAGGATGGGATGAGAGTCCAGTCGTCCCCTTTGATGAGGGAGAAGAGGCCAAATCTTTCAGCCATAGTGTTACCTTGGAGAAGGATACCTCGGACCCAAATATTCTAAAGAAGGTTTTGCTCCAGCTTTCTGAGAAAGTCTCCCAAAGGATGAGAGGGGAGGGATTCTATGGGAGGAGGGTTGCTATTACTGTCCGATACTCTGATTTTTTTACATTTTCAAAGCAGAAGACCCTCTTTCAATGGTTGAATAGCGGTAATGAAATATTTAAACATGCGTGGGAGATCTTTGAATCGATTCCCCATCCCAAACCGATTCGCCTCTTAGGGGTTGGGGTTTCCGAGTTGAAAAAAGAGGGTTATCAATTAGATCTTTTTGAGAAGAAGGATAAGAAAGACCATTTGCTTAAAGCCATGGATCGGGTGAATGAAAAGTACGGAGACTGGACCCTCACCTGGGCCGGCATTTATTTTTAACGAATCCCTCATGTCCTTTTTAAAAGGTCCAATAATTTTTCGATTTGGTATTCGGAGTGTTCCTGGGCTTCCTGCCATGTTTGAATCATGGAGTAACATCTTTCTAACTCTTTCACAACCGCATGGATAGGGCGGAGCGGATCGGAGCCAATAATCAATGCCGCCACCATCATCAGCCACCAAAGCATCTCCTCGAAGGCTTCTTTATTGAACCACCAGATACCCTTGTAATGGTTGACGCTTAAGAATTGTCGGACATCATCATTTTTGAACAAAGACTCTAAAACCCCATAGGCTTGCTTTTGATCAGATGGTTTTGCCTCAAACCAATTTTGGTGGCTCGTAAGTAATTTGATGATTGTCAAGGAATTCCGTGAACCGACCTCATCAAGCCCCCAATCCCTTAGCGCAGATAGGAGGGTTTTTCCTAACCCCCATTCATCAATCCAATGGCGGCTTTTTCCTGCGAAGTCCTTTGGATTAACCACCTTGCCAAGGGCATGAACAAATAACCAACCCAACAGCGTCGTCCAGAGAAAGGGTGAATCGGTTAGTTTCTTATGCAAGTATTCTGCTGCTTCCTTGACCCCTTTGGGCTGGAGTCGGGGATAACGGCTGGTAATGATGGGTAAGTAAAGGATGGCTTCAAGTTTCTGCCTTACCTCTCGAGCAATGGCCACCTCATCTTCTCCTCCTCCACTAAACTGTTTTACTTCTCTTAGGAGGTTAACGACCTTCTTTTCTACCTCTTCTATGAGAGGTTGATCGAGCTGGGCCTGTGGTTGGGTAATGCGTGCCTCGATTAAGCGACGGAGCAGGTCTTTATTGACGAGTTCCTTCAAAGCAATCTGAAGAGGTTGCAGAAGCATTTCCTTAAATGCATCTTCAATACTTGGTACTCCTCGGCCATTGAGTGTCTTTTCTATTTGAGCAAAATGATTCCATTGGTTATCCCGAACCTCTCTAAAGTCGAGAAAGACGTGATACTTATAGGCCCCCAGTTCTACATATAGTCCTTTGTCATAGAGTTCCTTACTATTTCGAATGTACTCAAGACCACTTACATGGTCTCTGAAAATGCAAAAGTAAGTAGGATCATTATGCAACCCAAGACCCTCTCCTAAATTTTTTTGAATCAATGAAGGTCCCTCCTCATGCGTCTTTACCGAATAGGCTACCGAGGATCTTATCCATCCATGGGCAAAATCATATTTATTGTGATAGATGACCAAGGCTCGTTCATCCCCAAACCGATTGGAGAAGGCAAAAACATTCTCATTGACAAAACCTTCAGGGGTGAAAAAATCGTAAAGCAAAAAATTTTTAACATCTGAAAAAAGGTGACGGCGCTTCATCAGCGGGAAAATCTCTCTCTCGTGGCGGTCGATCAATGCCTGGTCGGGCTGTTCATCCCATTTGGCAAAGCGGTATTCCATTCCATATTTTTCTGTGAACCCTTCGATCTGACCATGGCCAAACATGGGAAGTCCAGGCAGGGTCACCATCATGGTACAGACCCCAAAATACTTATCTCCCTTGCCGAACTGGGTCGTAGCCGTTTCCTCATCCGGGTTACTCATAAAATTGACGAACCGCTTGAGGACTTCTGGATTGAATTCAAGTGTGTTCTTCATAACCGAACGATAGTTGGCATTTTCCTCATCTTTTAGCATGTTCATAAAAGCACTATTATAGACACGGTGCATTCCCAAGGTCCGGACAAAAAATCCCTCTGATAGCCAAAAGGCCTCCGCCAGCAGTAAGGTATCTGGAGCGTCTTGGGCCACCCGGTCCACTACCTGGCGCCAAAATTCTTCGGGCATGTGGCGATTAAATTCCTCTTTCGTCATCCCAAATTCTGCTCGGGATGGAATGGCACCCCCTGTCCCTGGCTCGGGGAACCAGAGACGCTGAAAATGCCTCTTGGTCAGGGTCATCGCTGCGTCAAAACGAATGATAGGAAATTTTCGGGCTACATGGAGAATGGTTTGAATCACCGCCTCACGAACTTCTTCCCTTAGGAAGTTCAATTGGGCCGTATCGTTCCACGGCATTCGAGTCCCATCGTTTCCATGATAGAGATAGGTTTCATTTCCACTGTTGCGATCCACGCGCTTAAAGACGACCGCTGCATCTGTCCGGTCATAATAATGATCTTCAATATATATCCCTACCTCTCTATGCCATGAGAGGTCTGGTCCACTGAAACGATACGAGGGAAATGGGGGATGATCCAATGAAATAAACCAATCAGGATGTTCGATCACCCATTTCGAATCAATGCCCATATGATTTGGCACCATATCGCTTGCCAGACGAATCCCACGTCTCCAAGCCCGATCCTTTAAATTCTGAAAGGCCTCTTCGCCCCCAAGGTCACTTGCGATCTGATAGTCGTAGAGAGAGTAGGCTGATGCTACGACATCAGGATTTCCCATGATCTCCTTTATCTTCTTTGAGGCAAGACTTCTTTCCCACACCCCAATGAGCCATACTCCTGTGATTCCCCAGCGGGCTAATAGATCCAGTTCTTCATCAGGAATCTGATCAAGCCTATAGATCGAACGGTGATATTTTCGAGAAAGTTGATGAAGCCATACATAGACATTTTTTGCCATAAGAACCACTCTGGGCATCCATTCGAGATCGTGGCTAAAACGCTCTGGCTCCCCTTCCATCCCGAGGTATTCATAGACCTCCACAGGGGGTCGTTCCCAAATGGCCACCCTCCGCCACTCCGCAATTTCTTCCTCTTTTATAAAGTCAAGACTGCTGAGAAGTCTTAAAAGATAAGGGCCCAAAAGATAACCCCATCTCTCCCGGATGTATTCTAACTGTCCTTTGAGAGAGTGGGGGGCGGCTAAGGCAGGACTTCGAAGCATATCCACCAGGTTCTGGTTCTCTGGGCCAAAGAAAGGTTGGGTGGCAAAAAATATATTTAGGGCATCCATCATTGGCCGATAGGATGTGTCTTCTTCTAAAAGGGTATCATCAAAGAGTTCGATAAAGGGAGAAAAGGCAGGATTAATATTGTCTAACCAAAGCATAAGCATCTCTTCCAATACGATGAAACGATGGGGAAGACCTTGGGTTTCTCCTTCTAAGTAAGAATCCCTTTCTACTTCACCCTGATAAACTGCCACCGGTGGAAATTCATCTAAAAATTTTTTTAGTGTCTCATCCACACGGGATTTGCCCACCTTATCATAAAGCCAATTTAATGCTTGCTCAATCACAAGTGGATTTTTTTCACTGCGATACAAACCCACAATATAGTGAAGGATTTCGTCTATCAACCCCATGGCATTAATTTGCCCGGGCTTGACCGCTTGTTCGGGAAAGTTGATCAGATCCTTTTTTTCATTTATCTTCTGGGCAAACAGTCTTACCGCTTGGAAATTGGGAAAGATGACATTTCCACTCAGTCTGAATAAGGCTTCATCAAATTGATAGAGGTCGCGCGCCTTGCGCGAGATATGGAATTCCATCTTCATAGAATTCACGCTATGCTCCATACTCTATGCTTTTAGTCTCATAATATAGGCTATTCTCCTTCAGGACTCAAGAGAAATGAGGGCAATATCTTTGGACATTGACAGGAAGCATTACAATGTGATATTTTGCAATAAAATGTCATGCAGGGGGGTGGTTGAAGATGAAATCTCAAATTACCATCCGGTTGCCCGAGGATCTTGAGGAAGACTTGAATGAGATGAGCCGGAAGTTTCGGTTAAAACGCTCGGATATTGTTCGCATGGCCCTTGAGAAGTTTGCCAGAGAATTCAAGGGGGCCGAAACCGAAAGACCCTACGAGAAGATTGCGGATGTGATCGGAACGATTTCAAGCGGTCTCCCTGATCTCGGAGAGGCCCATAGAAAGTATCTTTTCAAAAAGATGAGGGGCCATGCGTAACCTTATCCTCGATACGGGACCTTTTGTTGCCTTGCTCGATTCGAGTGAGAGGAACCATGGGCGGTGCGTCCGTTTCCTTAAGGAGTTTCACGGACAGATTTTTACGACGGAACCGGTATTGACGGAGGTATTGTATCTTCTCGGTCCCTCCATCAGGGACCAGAGGGCAGCGATGGAATTTATTTTAAGGGGTGGGGCTACCCTGGTTCCCCAATCGTTAAACAGTCTAAAAAGGGCAATGGCATTCATGGAGAAATATAAAGATGTCCCAATGGATTTCGCCGATGCCACTCTTGTGACGCTTGCGGAGGAGATGGGAATCTCTGAAATATTTTCATTGGATACAAAAGGTTTCAGCATCTATCGGATCCATGGGAAAAAACCCTTTAAAATATGGCCAGAGTAAAACAGACTAAATGATCAAGATCGGTACAAGTGGGTTTTCTTTTCCGGATTGGAAGGGGACGGTTTATCCTGTAGGGTTACGGGAGAGGGATATGCTCTCTTTTTATGAGAGGGAGTTGGGATTTAATGCCCTGGAGGTTAATTTCACTTATTATGCCCTCCCTTCCCAGAAGAGTTTTTTAGCGATGTCGCAAAAAACTACAAAGGACTTTGAGTTTGTTGTAAAGTCTTTTAAAGGGATGACCCATGAGATTCGTGATAAGGAGACAGGGGAGATCCTGGATAATCAGGAGGTATTTAAAAAGTTTAAATATAGCCTCATCCCTTTACTGGAAGAAGGAAAACTGGCCTGTGTGCTGGCCCAATTCCCTTATGGATTCTTCCCAAACAAGTTAAGCCTTGACTATCTTAAGCGGTTTCGGGAAGAGATGCTCGATATCCCTTTAGTCTTTGAGTTTCGGAATCAGATATGGCTCAAAGACCAGACCTTCCAATTTTTAGAAAGGAATAAGATTGGGTTTTGTGTGGTCGATGAACCGAAATTGCCTAAGTTGATGCCCTATCTTCCGAAGGCTACTTCTGAAATTGGCTACTTTCGATTTCATGGGCGAAACCCGAACTGGTTTAATGCACCCACTTCGATAAGGTATGATTATTTATATAGTGAAAAGGAACTAAAGGAATTCATCCCAGATATCAAAGATATTTCAAAAAGGACGGCAAAAACTCTGGTCTTTTTTAATAATTGCCATGCAGGATCTGCAGCCAAAAATGCGGCCCAGATGGCGAGGATGCTCATAAACGAATAGGATTCAAGGGAGGGCCTTGGGTTCGAGTAAATTTTTTAATTCTTGAACCCAACTCCTTGAGCCCTTAACAAGGAGGTAACGTGATCAAGATCGATTTTAAGAAAGGGAAAGGGCTTGTCCCTGTCATCATTCAGGATGCTACGACCCATGAAGTCCTCATGATGGGCTATATAAACCAAGAGGCTTGGAGAAAGACACTGAAGGAAAAGAAGGCAACCTTCTGGTCAAGGTCTCGAAAGAAACTCTGGTTAAAAGGAGAGACTTCAGGCCATGTTCAGGAGGTAAAAGAGATCTATCTTGATTGCGACGGAGATGCCCTTCTTTTTAAGGTAGACCAGATCGGAGGGGCTGCCTGTCATACAGGATACCGGAGTTGTTTCCATTACAGGTATGAGAAGGGGAAATGGAAAATTTCAGGAGAAAAAATATTTAATCCAAAGGAGGTATATCCATCGTGAAGATTCTTAAAGTTGGGATTCCAAAAGGAAGTCTGGAAAATGCAACGATTGAACTTTTTCGAAAGTCAGGATGGAAGATTTCTGTCAGTGGACGAAGTTATTTCCCTTCGGTGGATGACGACGAGATACGCTGTACGTTAGTTCGAGCCCAGGAGATGTCGAGGTTTGTAGAGATGGGGACATTAGATGTAGGGCTCACCGGGAAGGATTGGGTTTTGGAGAATGGTTCGGATGTTATCGTCGTTCAAGACCTGATTTATTCCAAAACCAGCCCTGTTCCTGCCCGGTGGGTATTAGTGGTGGCAGAGGATTCCCCCATTCAGACTATAAACGATTTAGAAGGGAAGAAGATCTTTACCGAACTGGTCAATTTCACTCGAAGATATTTTGCTGAGCGTAACATTCATGTGGATGTGGAGTTTTCGTGGGGGGCGACCGAGGGGAAAGTGATTGAGGGGTTGTGCGATGCGATTGTAGAAGTAACAGAGACCGGCAGCACCTTGAAGGCCAATGGCCTTCGGATTGTTGAAGAATTGATGCAGACCAATACTCAACTGATTGCCAATCGAGAGTCTTACCAGGATCCATGGAAAAGGGAAAAGATTGAGCAAATCTCTCTCCTTCTCCAGGGAGCCCTTCGGGCAGAAGGGATGGTTGGACTTAAAATGAATGTGTCAGCCAACGACCTCCAGAGCGTCATCGAAATCCTACCGAGCATCACCGCACCGACCATCTCGAACCTTTTTCAAAGTGATTGGTTTGCCATAGAGGTGATGGTTTCCGAAAAGGTGGTCAGAGAGTTGATCCCCCAGCTCCTCAAACGAGGAGCAGTGGGGATCATTGAATACCCGCTCAATAAAGTCATTTGAGGCTAAGGGTTAGGCTGAAATAAATTAAATTGAATCTTAACCTTGACCTTTTTGAAGAAGTCCTATGACTTCCATATGGTAGGTCTGTGGGAACATATCAATAAGTTCCAGCCTCTCGGTGGAGTATCCTCTTTCGGTCAGAAGACGAAGATCCCGAGCAAAGGTGCTGGGTTCACAGGAAACATAAATCACCTTCTGGGGTTTTAGCCTGATCATCTGTTCCAAAATATCCCGGCATCCCCTTCTTGGAGGATCGACTACAAGGAGGGTGGGGTTTTCGTTTTCCCAACTTTTCAAAACCTCTTCGACCCTCCCCTGAATGAATTTGCAATTTCTGATTCCATTTCTTTCTGCATTAAACCGTGCGTCCTGAATGGCTATCCGATTCTCTTCGATCCCAAAGACCTCCTTTGCTCCGATCGCTGTTAGGGGAAGGGTTAGATTTCCAATTCCACAATAGAGGTCAAGCACTCTCTCCACCTGATGTCTTTCTACCCATTGGAGAATGGTTTGAATTAACCTTCGATTCTGCATCGGATTGACCTGAGAAAAACTCCCAGGAGAGATTCGAAGCGTAAGCGTTCTATTCTCTTTCTCTGAAACCAAAGGGATTTTAAATTTTAGGGTTGGATCACCCAAAGGATTTAATCCTCCTTTTTGACCCATCACAATTCCTTTGACGATTGGATGGGTTTTTAAAATCTCTTCAAAGAGGCTTTCTGTTTTTTTATTAGGAGAGAGATAAGGAAAGAGGATGACCCCTTGGTTCTCATCTGGAGAGACATTGATTTCTATTTCTTCTGTTTGTATAAGGGGAAGTAACCTTTTTCTAATTATTGACAAGAGTTGATTGATTAAGGGATGGGCAATCGGACAAGTCTGGATATCTACCACCCGATGTGACTTCTCTTGATAATAACCCAGTCGTTTCCCTCTTGCCTTCAACTGAACTCTCACCCTATATCCATAGGGTTGAGGAGAGTGGATCACGGATGGGGGAGGAATCTCTTTAAGCCTTCCAATTCGTTTTAAGAGATCTTCTAAAATTTCCTTCTTGATTTTACATTGTCTCGAATAATCAATATGTTGCCAATGACATCCCCCACAACTCCCAAACCATGTGCAGAGAGGGTTGGTTCTCCAAGGAGATGGATTGAGGATCTGGATTAATCTCCCCTTCGAGTAATTCTTCTTCTCCTCAGTCACCTCAATCCATACCCGGTCCCCGGCCAGGGTATGTGGGACAAAGACTACCTTCCCATGGATGCGAGCCACCCCATAGCCTTTAAAACCAAAGGATTCGATAAGGACCTCGAATTTTTTCATCCTATTCAAAAATAGCATGAAGGGGGAGGATGAATCAATGGAGTCATAGAGGAGAAATTTTACTTGAAAGGGATGGAAGAGAATGAGTATGATAGGAAAAATGGAATTGGTTCCTTATGAAGTTAGCAGTAGAATTGGAAAGATTGCAAAGAAGAGTGGTTCGTTGTCGAAAGTGTCCCAGGCTGGTCACCTATCTTCAGGAGATTGAAAGCCATAAACCCAAGAGATTTCGGGAATGGACCTATTGGTCAAGACCTCTCCCCAGTTTTGGGGACCCTTATGCCCCTGTTTTGATTGTTGGGTTGGCCCCAGCCGCTCATGGGGGTAACCGAACCGGTCGAATGTTTACAGGCGATCGGAGCGGGGAATGGTTGTTCAATGCACTCTATCAATTCGGTTTTGCCAATCAACCCAATAGTCTTCAATTGGATGACGGATTTAAATTGAACGGTTGTTATATTACAGCCACCATTCGATGTGCACCTCCTCAGAATAGACCCTCCCCAGAGGAAATCGAAAACTGTCGGCCTTATTTTATAGAGGAACTTGACCTTCTTAGAAATGTCCAGATTTTCATCCCTTTGGGTCAAATTGCCTTTAATCAAACCTTAAAGGGTCTACGATTGAAAGGACTCAAAGTTCCACCTCTATCTTTTGGACATGGGAGAGTCTATCCTCTCCCAAATGGGAAGACAATTGTCACCTCCTACCACCCAAGCCAACAAAATACCCAAACAGGTAGACTCACGAGGCCTATGTTTTATAAGATTTTTGAAATTGTAAGAGATAGGCTAAAAGGCTATAATTAATTGGTAGGGAAAGGAATTGATGACTAAAAGACAATAATTTTAGTAGGTTAAATTTTTTTTTGACATTTATTATTTTTTAATATAAAATATTTGTTAATAACCAATTTCTTAAAGAAAGCAAAATCTTTGTTTAATCATGAAAAACGAATAAATGAAATGATTTCTAAGATGAAGGAGAGACGGCTTCGCCTAACCCCACAGCGACTTGCTGTTGTAAAGATTCTGGCTACAAGCCAGGAGCATCTCAGTGTTGAGGGGATATACCAAAGGGTAAAAGCAGATTTTCCCGTTACCAGTTTAGCCACCATCTATAAGACCATAAATCTACTTAAAAACGTCGGTGAACTTATGGAACTTGGTTTTGTTGATGATTGTAACCGATATGATGGTGCCAGACCTTTCCCTCATCCTCATTTGATCTGTGTAAGGTGCAGGAAAATCCTTGACCCCGATATCTCTACTTTAACCGAACTTCCTAAGGAGTTAGAGGAGAAGACAGGGTTTCAAATTATTAACCATCGTCTTGATTTCTTTGGTATTTGTCCCGAATGCCAAAGAGAAAAACCTATTTTATGAAAAGGAGGAAGGAATGATGGCTAAGACAGAACAATTTCTAAAGGAGGCCTTTGCAGGAGAGTCTCAGGCGAACAGAAGGTATTTAGCCTTTGCAGCCAAAGCAGACCAGGAAGGTTTTCCCCAGGTTGCCCGCCTTTTTAGAGCGGCTGCAGAAGCAGAAACCATCCACGCCCATAATCATTTAAGGGCGCTCAAAGGGATTCGAAGTACGAAGGAGAATCTGGAAGAGGCCATTGCTGGAGAGACTCACGAATTTAAGAAGATGTATCCAGAGATGATCGAGGCCGCCAAACAGGAAGGAAACAAAGAGGCAGAACGAACCTTTCATTATGCCAATGAGGTCGAGAAGGTCCACGCCAACCTCTATCAAACTCTCCTCAACAACTTAGGAAAAACTCAGGAGACCTTTTCATATTATGTATGCCCTGTTTGTGGTTATACGGCTGAGCGGGAGGCTCCCGAAACCTGTCCGGTATGTGGCGTAAAAAAAGAAAAGTTTAGAAAAATTGACTAAGAATCCTTTTTTTATGAATCTTCCCTCTCGAAAGGAGATGATCGTTATGGCCGAACATGTGATCAAACTGACAGACCAAGAAGTTCAAAAAATCCAGGCTATCATTTTAGATCGAGATAAAGAGGAGGCCTTTCGATTTCTCGTCGATGTTATTAAAGAGAAGTTGAAATCGCCGACCAGTCGTGCCTGTGGTCCGACCCCTGTTTAACACCTATAAAAGAAGGAGTCTTCTGATGAAAGAACGAATGGGACGGATTACCTTTAAAGGAAAGCCTCTAACTTTAATTGGAAATGAGGTGAAGGTTGGGGATGAGGCCCCTCACTTTATTGCTTTGGATCATAATCTTACCCCTATCTCATTTTCGACCTATCTGGGGAGGACCTGCCTTCTCTCTTCTGTTCCTTCCCTTGATACTCCTGTCTGTGATATAGAGACTCGAAGGTTCAATGAAGAAGCAAGCCGTTTAGGTCCAGACCTCGTCCTTCTTACCATCAGTATGGACCTTCCCTTTACACAAAAAAGATGGTGTGCTGCCACGGGAGTAGACCGCATTCAAACCCTTTCCGATCATCGGGATGCCTCTTTTGGAACTTCTTATGGCGTTTTGATTAAGGAGTTAAGGCTTTTAGCCCGAGCTCTCTTTTTGGTGGATCAAAAAGGGATCGTTCAATATGTCCAGATCGTTAAAGAGATAACCCCCATGAACCTGATTATGACTCCGTCTTAAAGGCCTTAAAAAAAATTTGAGGGGAGGAACATGAAAAAAATCATCTTTCTGATCCTTTTGGTCTTGACTTTTCCCTTTTTAGGGTTCCCATCGAATAAGCCTCCGGAAAAGGGTGAGTCCTTTCCATCCATCCAACTCCCTATCCCAAAGCATCCATCTGAAAAAGCCTATCTTGGTCTTTCAGGGGAAGGGCTTTTTAAAATCCCTCAAATGAAAGCAAAGGTACTCATCATTGAGATTTTTAGTATGTATTGTCCCCATTGTCAGAAGGATGCCCCTGGGGTGAATGAGCTTTATGATCGGATTGAAAAGAACCCAGACCTCAAAGGGAAGATTAAACTCATCGGCATCGGTGTAGGAAATACCCCTTTTGAAGTAGAAATGTTTAAAAAGACCTATCAGATTCCCTTTCCCCTCTTTCCAGATCGAGACTATCTCCTTCATAAAGCCTTTGGCGAAGTCAGGACACCTTACTTTATGGTAGGCAAAATCAAAGAGGACGGAACCTCAGAGATCGTTCACACCCAATTGGGAGGATATCCCGGAGCCGAAGCCTTTTTGGAATTGGTTCAAAAAGTATCGGGATTAAAATAGGAGCCTTTAAGATGAAAGAAAAGACCCTCTCTTATCTTATTCTTCTTGGTTTGGTGCTCTCTTTTTGCATTTACACTAAAGACACTTATGGTCTTTCCGAGGCATTCAAAGAGAATATCTATCCGGTTGGCAAACTGAAACCCATCGATAGTCAATTAAAAGTAAAAGTGGGAGATCGTGCTCCTGTTTTTACCCTTCCTTCGATTTCTGGAGAAAGGATTTCACTAAGTCAATATCGGGGGAAAAAGAATGTCGTTCTTTCCTTTGTTCCTGCTGCCTGGACTCCTGTTTGTTCTGACCAGTGGCCGGGATATAATATTGCAAAGGATCTTTTTGACCAACACGAAACTATCCTTCTTGGAATCACGGTAGATAATCTTCCTACTCTTTTTGCCTGGACCAATCAGATGGGTAAACTCTGGTTCCCAGTTCTATCTGATTTTTGGCCTCATGGAAAGGTAGCCAAAACATATGGGGTTTTGCGGTCTGATGGAACATCGGAGCGGGCTCTCTTTGTAATCGATAAAAAAGGAATTATCCACTACATTGACGTTCATGATATTAACAAAAGACCTCCACTTGAAGATCTGATGGGGGCTTTAGAAAGGCTCAAAATCCCATCACTTCACCACTCTCTCCCCTCCCTTGCTCCATAGTGAGAAGGAGGGATGGGGGGTCCACTTAAGTCCCCCAATTCATACTGTAGAATCCCGATTAAAGTAATGGCTGCCGTTTCTGTTCTAAGAATTCGATGTCCCAATTTTACAGGGATAAATCCTTTCTCTATAGCCACCCCCACTTCCTCTCTTGTAAATCCCCCTTCAGGTCCAACCATAAGATATATTCTTTTGACTGTATCCTTATTCGATAGTTCCGTATTAGTTCGTAAGACCTCTTTTAATCTCCTTCCTTCCTTCTCCCAGAGAAGGATCTTTAATCCCTCTTCTTCAGCCCATTTTAAGGCCTCCTGAAAGGAGCAATAGGACCCTATCTGAGGTACCCTTGCCCTCCTTGACTGCTGGGTTGCTTTAATAGCGATCTCTTGCCAACGGTGGGCCTTTTTCTGTTTCGATTCCCTTTCCTCTAAGGAGATAGATCTTTCTGATTTAAAAGGAACGATGGTCGAAACCCCCAATTCCGTTGCTTTTTGGATGATCCATTCCATCCGTTCTTTCTTCGGGAGAGCCTGAAGGAGAACGATCTCCAACAGAGATTCAATCGGAAAGGTAAACGCCTCAAAGACAAGGACGGAGGCCTCCTTTTTCGAAATTCTAAGTATCCTTCCTCTAAAATCCCTCCCTTCTGAATCCGTGAGGGTGATGATACTTCCTCCCCGCGCTCTTTGAAAACGAAGGGCCTCCAAAGGAGGCCCTTGAATCAAAACTTCCTGGTTGATCTTAACGGCGTGATTAAGGACAATTCTATCCCTCACAGGTCGATTTTCTCCCTCTCTTCTTTTTCTCCTCTTTAGCCCCTTCCTCTCCTCCTCCTTCAAATTCTCTGATCTTCATTCCCAATTCTCGAAGTTTCTTGTCCACCAGGTCATTAACCGTTCCTTCTTTAAATCGTCCATCCTCCATTCTTTCTCCAGCCTCTACCCCTGTAAGGATTTCAATTCCCTGATCGATCGTCCGAACAGGATAGATGTGAAATTTTCCTTCCTTCACCGCCTGAACAACATCCTTTCTCAGCATCAGATCATCGACATTGAGATGGGGGATCATCACCCCTTGACTCCCGGTCAACCCTTTGGCCTTACAGACATCAAAGAACCCTTCGATCTTTTCATTCACCCCACCGATGGGTTGGATCTCTCCCTTTTGGTTGACCGAACCCGTCACTGCAATATCCTGCCTGAGTGGGAGTCCAGAAAGGCTGGAAAGCAATGCATAGATTTCCGTTGAGGAAGCGCTATCCCCTTCCACACCGCTGTAGGACTGCTCGAAACAGAGGCTGGCGCTCATTGTGATGGGCTTATCTTGGGCATATTTCCCTCGTAAATATCCGGCCAGAATATAGACTCCTTTGTTATGGATGGGTCCACTCATCTCCGCTTCTCTCTCGATATTAATAATCCCCGCTTTCCCTAATGAAGTTTTTGCCGTGATTCGAGAGGGTCTGCCAAACATGTAATCTCCTAAGTTGTAAATGGAGAGGCCATTGACCTGCCCTACCACCATTCCGTCCGAATCGATCAGGATCGTCCCATCCTCAATCATCTCCTGAATCTTCTCTTCGATAAGGTTGACTCGGTACACCTTTTTTTCGATGGCCTTATCAACATGCTGTTCCTTCACGACCTCACTTCCATCCTTTTCTGCCCAGTAATTTGCCTCTCTCAAAAGGTCGGCAATCAGGTGAAACCGTGTGGAGAGTTTCTTCTGCTTCCCTGTTAATTTAACACCATATTCAACCACCGCAGCGATCCCTGTTCGGTCAAAAGGCCTTAACTTATCCTCCTCACAGATCTTTTTGATGAAGGAGGCATATTGGTAAATCTTCTCATCATCTCGATTCATCACCGAATCAAAATCCGCCTTGATCTTAAAGATTTTCTTAAAATCGTCATCCAAATTGTAGAGGAGGTAATAGAGATGGGTATCCCCAATCATAATCACTTTGGTATTGCATTCAATAGGCTCAGGTTTAAGGGCAGAGGTGGAGAAGAAATAAAATGGGTCATAGGTCTGAATTTCAATCACTTGATTTTTCAGGGTTCTCTTCAAAGCAGGCCACACCCATGGTTCAGTAAGGGCATCCAGGGCATTAAAGATTAAATATCCTCCGTTCGCCCTTAAAAATGATCCTGCCTTGATGTGCATAAAATCTGTCCTCCAGACTCCAGAACGATCCAATACCCTTTCGATCGTACCAAAGAGATTTCTATAGTTTGGTGTGGTTTCCACAATGACAGGAGCCCCTTTAGTCTCCGAATTGTCCACCAACACGTTGACCTCGTACTCACTGAAGGTATCCACAGGCTGAGGGAAAGGTAGCCCTGGAAGAGGAGGGGCCACTGGTTCCTCTTTTTCTCTAAAGCGGGAAAGGTTGGCTAAAATATGCTCCTCAACTTCCTCTAAATAGTTTAGAACCTTTTCATTATTGAACCTCTCTTTGATATCAGAAATGGAGTCCTTTACTACCGGTGAAATCACCTCATTGTCCAGGGCAGTGAGTTCCTCCTTAATCCCCTTTTCCGCCTTTCTCGTCTCCTTGAAGATATTTTCCAACTCGTTGATCAGTTCAGCCTGTTTCGCTTTTAGCCTTTCAAGTTCTTCTTTGGGAAACTTATCCTCTTCGGCCATCGCCTCCAATTGCTCGATGTTGACCGGATTCCCCTCCAAGACAGGAAAGATCCCCGGCCTTGAATAAGGCCCCATCTGGACTTGAACCAGGGCAAATCCTTCCTTATTCACCTTTCTTTCAAAATCTCTGAAGATCTCCGCCTGCCTGGTTCGGTATCTTTCCAACACCTCTTTTTTCTTATCCAGATAGGTCTCGTTCTCAAAAATGAGAGGGATTTTCTTCTTTAACGTTTCGATTAGATTCTCCATCTCTTTTTTAAAGGCAATGCCTTGGCCTGCAGGGAGGGTGACCATATGAGGCATATCAGGATTCTTAAAATTGTTCACATAACAGATGTCATTAGGTATCCTTCCCTTGACATCCATTTCTTCAAGAAGCCGTTTTATCGTTGTAAAACGCCCTGTTCCAGCCAGCCCGGTCACAAAGATGTTATATCCAATACTATGAATATCCAACCCCACACGGATTGCCTCCAGAGCCCTTTCTTGGCCAATGATTTCTTGGCAAGGTGGGATGGCATCGGTGGTCTCAAAAGGAATTTGGTTTGGATCACAGCGCCACCTCAATTTTTCTACCGGGACTTCTTCAAAAATCTTATCCATAATAAGCTCCCCTTATTGAAGTATCGAAATTTTAACGTTTTAATTTTCTACCTTAGAATTAATGAAATGTCAACCTTAGGAGAAATTCTTTGTGTGATAACATAATGGGTAAAAACCTTTTCAGGTCTCAATTTTTCATTGCCTTCTTCGTCTTTTCAGATTAATATAAAAACATCTCTGTAAAGATGTAGAGGAGGAGAATATGTTGATGAAACCTTTTTCTATGAATCTTAACTTTAAGACAGGGGATCTCATCCCCCATGATCGAAAAAACATCCGTAAGCTTAGCCACATGAGGGGTATGTTTTTTGATACAGAAGCCGAGGATCGAATTCTTAAAAACGAAGATCCCGTGATATACTTCTTTAACGAGAAGATTCTTCCCGAAGAGAATGGTCACCTTCAGATTGCTTCAACCACCATTCTTCCTGGTAAAATCGGTGAAGAATATTTTATGACCAAAGGTCACTATCATCGAAGACCTGATACCTCAGAGGTCTATCTCGGGTTGGAAGGAGAAGGATATCTTCTCATTCAGACAGAGAGAGGAGATTTCGAATCCATCCTCATCAAGCCTGGAGTGGTTGCCTATATCCCTCCCTACTGGGGACACCGAATGGTCAATACTGGACGAACGCCGTTTGTCTTCTTTGCTGTCTACCCGGGGGACGCAGGCCATAATTATGGCGACATTGAGAAGACAGGTTTTGTGAAGATCCTGGTGGAGCGAAAGGGGAAGGCAACTTTAATGGATAATCCAAAGTGGAGAAAAGGATGAAACTCGATCTCAAAAAGATTTTGAAGGAGGTAGAACCCTACAAAGGGAGGAAGGCAGTCCTTAAACCCCACCAGGCGGCACTCCTTGTCATCGATCTTCAAAATTATTTCTCTCGGATTATTCAACCGGTCTTAGGGAATATCCTGAGGGTGATCCAATTCTGTCGACAGAAGGGAATCCCCATCCTTTTTACCCAACATGGCCATACCCATCCAGAGTCTGACGGAGGAGAACTCATCGGATGGTGGGGAGAGGTCATCGTGAGTGGGACGAAAGATTGGAGACTGATTCCAGAAATTAAGGTCGAACCAGAAGATATCGTCCTTCAAAAAAAACATTATAGCGCCTTTCTGGAGACAGACCTAAATTCGACCCTTCAATCCAAGGGAATTAAGGATTTAATCATCTCTGGGGTGATGACCAACCTCTGTTGCGAAACCACAGCCCGCGATGCCTTTATGAGAAACTATAGGGTTTTTTTCCTGATCGATGGGACAGCCACTGGAAGAAACGACCATCACCTCGCCACATTAAAAAATTTAGGTTACGGGTTTGCCTACCTCATGACCTGTGAGGAGTTGATCGAAAAGTTGAAGTGATGGCTTGAGAAGGATCATGAGCTTACCCCAACTATACTGATTTAATTTGGGCTTCTGCGAACTTTTCAAAAAAGGTAACAATGCCCGAATGGTCATACTCACCTTTGCCTTCTTGGATCAGGGAAGTAAGAATCTGTTGAACAAAACTGGTAAGAAACATGGGAAGGCCCAAATCCCTTGCGGTGGAAAGGGCATTCTGGAGGTCTTTCTGATGGAGACGAATCTTAAAACCTGGTTTAAAATTCCTTTGAAGAATCATAGGCATCTTTGTTTCCAGGACCTGACTTCCAGCCAATCCGCCTCGAATGGCTTGATAAATCACTTGAGGATCAAGACCTGCTTTTACTCCAAGGGTAAAAGCCTCTCCCAGAGCCGCAATGTTTAGGGCAACGATGACCTGATTGACCAATTTGACATAGCCTCCTGAACCGATCTTTCCCACATAGACGATGCTTTTCCCAAGGGCATTAAAAATCTCCAAACAATCTTTAAACACCTTCTCTTCCCCACCCACCATAATAGCCAACGTTCCTTGAATCGCTCCTATCTCTCCTCCGCTGACAGGGGCATCCAGCATCTCCACTCCTTTCTCTTTTAACTCCTTCGCAATCTCCTTTGTGACCAGGGGGTTGATGGAACTCATATCGATTACCACTGAGCCTTCTCGGATTCCATGAATCACCCCTTCTCGTCCTAATATGACCTCCCTCACTTCTGGAGAGTCGAGAAGCATGGTGATGATTACCTCTGTACGTTCTCCGACTTCTTTGGGAGAAGTTGCAGACAGGGCCTTTTCCCTGACCAATTCTTCTACCGGGGCCTTACTTCGGTTATAGACCACCAGGGGGAATCCCGCCTTTAAAAGGTTTTTGGCCATGGGTTTTCCCATGATTCCCAATCCAATAAACCCAATTTTTCTCTTCATCTAAACCCTCCTATATCCTCTAAGACTCCAAAATTAAAAAAGGCCCATCCTAAATTCAGGAAGTGGGCCTCTTACCAAATCTTTCTCTATTTTAGGTATTGGATAAAAGGTAAGCCAAGTTGTCTAATATATGGGTAAAAAAGACATCCTTGACCACAAATCCGTCCGGCACAACGATTTGAACTGGGGCAAAGTTTAAGATTCCTCTTATCCCAGCCTCCACCAGCAGATCTGCCACTTTCTGAGCCTCTGATGGAGGGGTTGTGATCAGGGCAATCTCAATCCCCCTTTCTTTAGCAACCTCTTTGATCCGATTCGTGTGAAGTATCTCAACAGGCTTTCCCAACTTCTCTGAAACCCTTCCGATCACTTTTGGAGGATTGATATCGAAAGCAGCAACAATTTTATAATTCTGTTTTAGAAAATCCTTGTAAGAAAGGAGCGCAGAACCCAAATCACCTATACCAATTACAGCCATTCTCCACTCCTTATTCAATCCCAATATCCTTTTAATATCTTGGAGAAGGTCCTTTACATAATACCCCACCCCACGGATTCCGAACTCTCCAAAATAGGCGAGATCCTTTCTCACCTGGGCTGCATTAACCATACATTTGTTAGCCAGTAGGGCAGATGAGATAACCCTTTCTCCCTTTTCATTCATCTCTTCTAAGCACCTTGAATATCTGGAAAGTCTCCGGATGGTTGCTTCTGGAATCTTTGTGTATTTCAATTTTGTGACTCCTTTCACAAATCTTACCTGAATATTTAGGAAATAATTATTTATTTGTCAAGTCCTAAATCAGAGACTTCTGAAAAATTATATCATAAACCATTTTTCAGTCTGGGTGGGCATGGGAAAAACCTTCTTCCTTGGGGCAGGCGGATGGATACAAAAAATGATTGTAGGAAAGGGTTTATCCCTTACCGAAAAGTGGTAAGCCACAAGGGCTTACCCTACAAAAAAATTAATAACCTCATAGGATATGGAGTTGTCCCTTACCCATATTCGGTTTACCCTCCTATATAAAAAAAGACTTTTTCAGAGGTCTCGATCATAAGAATCTTTAAATTGATTCTAACGATAGGTAAAATTTATCTCTTTTTAGATAACTGTTTGATTGCTTCATCCAGGCGATAATTAGCAAATTCTATTAATTCCATTGAATATTCTAAGTTATGAATCCCATTCCCCTTTTTTACTAAATTATAGTTAAATTCCGCCTCCCCAAATAGTTTCCGATAAACAAAGGTATGACCCCCACGCTGGTCAATTCTTTCAATCTCCTCTCTCACCTGATCGATTCGCGGGGTAGTTTTCTTTAAAAGATTCTCATAGGTATTCTTCCATTGGATTGCCTTCTCCCCATAACTCGGGTCATGGCATTCAATACATCGCTTCTTAATGGTATCAAAAGACTCTTTCTTCTTTTGAGTCACTCCAGGATGGCAATCCACACATTCCAAAATCTCTAATTTAATGCTTGGCCTCTCTTTAACGCCGATACCTTCCTTCCCTTCCAATAGTCTTTTAACTGAAATGTGACAATCTTCACACCTTACTTTTTTCTGAGCCTCACCGTGGTGACATTCGACACAAATTTTCAGGAATGTCTTTCCATGATTTTGTCGGGGAGAATGGCAATCCAGACATTTTAATTGATTCTTCCCTACATGCTTTTCGTGGGAGAATTTAGTGTCGTTAAATGGAACCGTCCTCTTTTCCATTCCAACATGACAGAGAGCGGTACAGTTCATTCTGGAATGAAACTCTTTTGGTTTGTAATTCTTATTGAGGATCGCAATGACCTGTTCAGACTTATTGTTGGCCTCATTGAAGAGTTTAAGGGCATATTCGATATTGTGAACCCCTTTCCCTAAAAGGACGAAGTTATAATTATGTCGGGCTTCGTTAAGAAGGTTTTGGGCCTTTTTGAATTCTGGAGATCCTCTTCTGGTCTTTCCAGACTCATAGAGCACCTTTTGAGCATTAAAAATCCGTTGATTGGTCTCATTTTCCATTTTCGAAAGGAGCATTTTCCAATGGTTTAAGGTATCATCAAAACCTTCTCCATGACAATCCACGCAGGCTTCTGCCAGCGTTCGCTCCGCATATTTTTCAATTTGAAGGAAAGGGGAACCTTCTCCCTTCCGATGGCAGGCAATGCAGTCAATATGGATGGTAAACATCAGGCTCGGGGAATCAGGAACTCCAATCCCTCCACTCCCCTGATAGATCCCCCTTGGCCCAAGGTGGACATCCTTGCTGTGGCACCTATCACAGATAGCAGGAGAGTAAACCGTTGTAAACATGGGGCCAATTTCATGTCTAATCTTCGTATGACAATTGGCACATTCAATTTTATGGTCGGTGACATGTTTTTTATGCATGAAAGATTCAGTGTACTTTGTTGCCAACAGGCTTTGGTCCTGATGGCACTGAAGACATTTCCCCTCGGGCACATGGCCATCGCCTTGAAGAATATGAATATGACACTTCTCGCAAGCGACCCCTCGGGCAATATACTTTCGGTGATTGAAATTCCAACCCTTCACCTTAATATCCCCTTTGGGTTCGATATGACAGGATTTACAGCCTCCTATTGCACACGAAATGCATTCTTCTTCTCCTTTGGGGCTGGCCTTATAGAAATGGCAGATAAAGCAATTGGTTTCATGAACAGTAAGATGGGCACCTTGAACAAGTTGGGCGTGGCAGGAAGTGCAACGAAGTTTCATCCCCCTTCTTAACTCTCCGAGATGCTTCCCATGGGGGAAGGTCACATTTTTATAGATCATGGTCTCTTTTAAATCTTCTATCTTATGACACCCCTTTTGAAGGCAGTTTCCATCATCCACTTCATAATGGAATCTCTTAGCCCCTTTTCCAATCAAAAGGTAGGTCAGTGCCAGTTGGAGGTCGACCCACTTTCCCTTAAGGTGGCTTGCCAGGCCTGGATGACGATGGCAATCAAGGCAAGATACTTGGTGATGCGAAGAGGTCTTCCAAGATTCAACATACTCCTTCATATTATGGCAGAGGCCACAGAAAGAAGGGCTCTCCGAGTACCGAAACAGGGCCCATAGAAGGATAAAAAGAAAAAGAAGAAGGCTCCCCAAAACCACCTTCTTCTTTCCTTTTAAACCCCATTGAATAAATTGGTGAGGAAGACTTAGAAATGGTTTCATCTTGAGGTGACTCTAAACATCAAGAGGAAGAGGCGACTGGAATTTTCACATGGCATTTTAAACATTCTTCAGGACCTCCGGCCAATGCCTCTTCATGGCACTCCACACACGTCAACCTCCTTGGCCGATTTGTCCCTGCCTCAATTTTTTCGTGGGCAATATTTCTATGGCAATCAATACACTGTAATTTTGACTCTTCTATATGAATCTTATGGGCAATCTTCATGTGGTGAGCAGTCTCCATTTCTTTCTGGGCTACTGTCCTGTGGCAGAAGAGACAGTTTTGATTCACTCTCTCATCCGCGAAAAAATGGCGAGGGAACAGAGCATTTGGTTTGGCATGGCAATCCACGCAACCCACCCGGGAGGGATGAATCTTAGAAGGAGACCACATAGGAATGCTACTCTGCCTTGCGTGGCAAGAGAGGCAGATTATGGGATGGGTGGTCAATAGGTGCCCCATCCAGATTACAAAGGCCACGCCGAGCAGAGTAAAAAGGGGACCGAAGAAGACAATGACCCATTTCGATTTTAATATCTTCTTTATATGACCCAGCGTTATTAACCTCTTGATTTTTTGTAAGGCTTTCATCGGACTCCTTCCCCTCAGGCCTTTGAGATGAAGACCAATGTATCATTCCAGCCCTCTCCTCCACCAATGGGATCAGAATTTCCATAGATAATCCTGTTGGGGGAGAGGCCCTGGGCTTCTTTTCCCCACCAGACCAAACTGGTATTGGGATCCTTGCTTTTGAACTTTTTCCCCTGGGCAATCTTCCCAAATCCCCAGTGGCCAAGATTTCTCTCAATCCCTATTGCCCTGGGATGAATGCCGAACGTCAGTCGAGCCTCTGCTTCAAAGGATCCAGTCTTTGTCGAAACCTTGACACGATCCCCTTCTTCAATATGAAGTTGTTTGGCTACATCCCGATTGAGCCATATTGGATTTTTATGTTTTATCTCAGCCAGCCACTGAAAGTTCCCTGTCCTTGCCCCCATCACATTGGGTTCAAAGGTAATCAGAACAAATTTCCCCTTAAGGTCTCCATGACCTGGAATGGGCTCATAGACAGGGTAGGGATGAAACCCCATCCTTTTCAGTCTCTCCGAATAGAGTTCGATCTTTCCAGAAGGGGTGGAAAACCTCTTCTGCTCATAAGATCGATATCTGGGTTTTTCTTTGGGATCGAACCATACCCCAAACTGCTTAAGATAGGAAAATCCCCCTGCCCGATCAAGCTTTCCCATTCCTGAGGCAATCTTCTTAATGTATTCTTCGGTTGAATTGAATTTGAAATGCTTCTGGAGCCCTCCGCCGATCCTGTGGGCAAGTTCAATAAAGAGATCAGAGATGGAAACTGATTGACCATAGGGACGAATAATCGGTTGTTGAAGGGCAACAAAGGGAACCAGACCTAAGGCTGGAGATGAGTCCAAGTTCCAACTTTCAAGGTAGGTGGCCACAGGAAGAATAATGTCCGCATATTGGGCGGTTTCAGTCATATAACTCTCTGCCACTACGATGTAAGGAATCAATTTCTCGTTCTTGAGTACCTCCATGGTCAAATGGGTTTCAGGATTATTAAAGACAGGATTAGACTCGTAGAGAAAGTAGACTTCCGGGCTAAACTTTCCTTTTTTAACAGAGGCGATGAATCTCTGAGGAGTGATCGGCGGCCACTCTCGCATATCTATAGACGGTCGATCCCAACCTGACTCACCTATGGGGTATCTTCTTGGTAGACAGTAGCCTCCTAAGGCATCGATGTTTCCTACTAAAACATTTAACAGAAAGATACAGCGTTCATTATAAACCCCATTGAAATGACCACTCACCCCTCGACCCGAAATGGCCACTGCAGGCCTGCTGATAGCAAACTCCCTCGCTATCCTTTCGATATCCGAGGCATGAACCCCGCTAATCTTCTGTGCTTTCTCTGGAGTATATGGGGAAAGGTATTTAGCCAGTTCATTGGGATGAAGATTGGTCCACTTTTGGATAAAATCTTTTTCATAAAGATTCTCATTCACAATCACATAGGCCATAGCCAATGCCACCACTCCATCGGTTCCTGGAGTAATGGGGAACCACTCATCACTATTTCCTGCGGTGTGGGATAGCCTGACATCAAAGGTCACCAATTTGGCTTTCCTTTCAACCTTGGCCTGTATCAACCTCCCAATCAAACCTGTATAGAATTCGTGAGTTTCATAAGGGTTGGCACCAAAGTTTAAGATGTAATGGCTATTGGCCAGATCTGGGACTCCTCTTTCTTCTCCCCAAGTGAGCCACTGTCCCCAATTTCTATTCCCCCAATGGAGGCTATTTTCATGGATAACCATGGCTTTACCAAATTGTTCCATGAACCTTCTAACAAGACCTTCGGGTGGGTGTTCAGACTGGAAGACAAATCCTCCCTTCTTACCACTTTGATAGATCCCTTTTAGTCTCGATGAAATTTCACTATAGGCCCTATCCCAAGAGATCCTTTCCCATTGCCCTTTACCTCTTTCCCCTCTTCGGATCATTGGGTGGGTGATACGCTCTGGATCGTATGCCAGATTCACCCCTGCAAGACCTCTTGCACATAGTTTTCCAAGATTATTAGGATGCTTGGAATTTCCCCCGATCTTAATCAATCGGTCGCCTTCCAAGAAACCGATGATCCCACACCGTGCAGGGCAGAGTTGACAGATACTGGGAACCCCTTTCAGAAGCCTCTTCGTATGGCGTGAAACCTGCTTTCCCCCTAATTCCTCTTTGGCATGGGCAGTAGATTCAAAGAGGGTAGGAAGGATAAGGGCTTGAGTTCCAACCAGACAGTATTTTATAAAATCACGACGGTTCATCCCATTTCCCTCCCCTTAGCTCAAAGGAACGTATTGGCCACCAAAGACCATCACATACCGCATGACAAAGACACCGATAGAGGCCAGAATGGCAGCAATCAACAGGAGAATAAGTGATCTGCGGGTCCTCTTAAAGATGATAATAATGGAAGGGACAACGTTTCCCAAGACATTATCCACCCAGATATAGAGGAAACTGAATTTACCGAGACGAACGAGTTCAACCGTTTCAAAAGCATCCTCAGTATGGTAATACATCACAGCGAGGTCAGAAAAAACATAGAAGACATTGAGGATCATAAAACCAGCCATCCACTTTGCAAGAAGATCAATGATATGAAGATCCTTTTCTCTCTCCTCAAGAGGTTTGTTTTTATATGTGCTGTAGTAGCGAACAATGGCAACGACAAGCATAAAGGCCATTCCCGAAATCATGGCCGAACATAAGAAATAGGAGGGCATGACAGCGGTATTCCAAAGGACACGGGCTTTGGCAAATCCTAAGATAAAACCCGTATATCCATGAACGCTGATCGCAAAGGGAAGGCTGATGACGCCAAAGATTTTTGACCATCTCACATTGTTCTTAAATAGAAAGTAGATATAGATTCCCGTGAAGGTAGGATAGGCACAGAGAAAGAAAGTTCCCCAACTGATTGGAGAGGTGGGATTGAAATGGAGAAAAAGATACCAGAATCGCAAGGGCTGAAAAAGATCAACCAGCAGAAAGATCGGAGAGATTGAAAAGAGGATAATGACGAAGATGGCCCCGATCTTTGCTACGGGTTTATATTCATTCTTCCCAAGTAAAGTGGCTGTAATGGAAACAATCGAACATCCTGCATGAAGCCCAACAATATGGAAATAAATGGCAATCAAGAGGCTAACGGCTTCGCGATGGAATACATTGTATAGGACTTGCACTTCCATAACGGTTCCTTTTTTATAATTTTTCGTATTCCTTATGGTAATAATGTTTTTCCCAACCCTTCAGAGGGTCGGCCACGTCTTTATCCAAACCGATATAATAGACCTGAGGAAAGGTAGCCATCATCTGTTTGAGGACCTGGGTCTTCTCCTTGGAGAGGAGTTGGGAAATTTTACTACTGGGGTCTTTAAGGTTCCCAAAGGTCATCGCGTTTGTAGGACAGGCCTCCACACAGGCGGGGGGTAATCCTACATCTACTCGGTGGACACAGAAATCACATTTCTCAAGCATTCCCGTAATGGGATTGGCGTATCTCACGTTATAGGGGCAGGCTGCTCGACAATAGTTGCAACCAATACAACGGTGAGGATCGATCAGAACAATTCCATCCTCCCGCTTATAGGCAGCCTTTACCGGGCAGACGGTATTGCAGATTGGGCGTTCACAATGGTTACAGAGCCATGGTAAGAACAAGGTTTGCATCCGGGGATATCTTGCCTCCTCAGGCCTTTCACAGTAAGGACAATCCCATGGGAGATTGATGGTCGCCATTTCAGGATAGGTCCCTTTCTGCACCACCTTCACCCAGATTCTCCAGACCCCAAGGGGGACTTCATGTTCGGCCTTACAGGCTACTTGGCAGGCGTGGCATCCTGTACAACGCCTCAGGTCAATGACCATCCCCCACCTCACCTCTTTTTTCATAAGAGGCCCTCCTTAAAAAAATCTATTTAACCTCTTTAGCCAATTGATATTTTTTACGAAGTTCTTTATCGAGAGAGACATCTCTTACAATTTTAGCATCGAGGTCTACTTCAAAATACCATCCCTGAGTTCTATTTTTTATTCTGTCTTGCTCGGTCTGATATTGAAAAGAGATAAAATAGAGGAAATGCATATCCCTTGTTCTAAAATTGAGCCCTCAATTGATTGGATGATTGTGATGATTTAATAATAGGAAATAAAAAACTTATTCCCCCACCCTTAGTCATTTTTAATTATTGTATTTAAAAAAAAATGTCAAGTAAATTTTTTAAAGAGGAATTCCTGTGACGAGGATTAAAAATATCAAAGACCTTGCCATCCTTTTTTCTCCCTGAAAACGAAAGATTTGAGCCATCAGGGGGGGACGTCTTGCTTTTAAGGAAAAATCTTGTTATATGCCACCCTTAGTGGGAATTGGTTTCTTTTAAAGAGGTGGGTGGATATGAAAGATTGTTTATGGATTGATTCTCCTCTTGATTTTAGGAAATCTTCCTTTCGCCTTATCTAAAGAAATGCGCGATGAATTTCCCGTTCTTCCTCCTCCCTTCTCTGAAGGAATCTATCCTTGTAGTCAGTGCCACGCCTCTATGGAAATAAATCGGAATAAAAGAATACTCAATGAACATACCAGTATAAAACTTCAACATGCAGAAGCGATGAGATGGTGTCTGGACTGTCATAATCCCGAAAACAGAAATAAATTAAGGCTCTATAATGGAGAACTTATTGATTTTGGGAGAAGCTACCTTCTTTGTGGTGAATGCCATGGGAATGTATTCAGGGATTGGAAGGCTGGAATCCATGGAAAAAGATAGAGGTACTTTGTTGGAGGAAAGATATTTTTGTCCTTGATAATAAAGGTGAAAAGGGATTAGTTAAATCCTCAACCCGGAGGCTAATTCTTCGAGGGAGTTGAGATTAAGAATCTTAATGGTATGTTTTTTAACGTCTATGATTCCCTTTGCCTTAAGCTTTCCCAAAGTCCTTGAAAGAGTCTCACTGATTGTACCCAATTTTGAGGCAAGTTGGGTTTTACTTAAATCGAGCTTGATTTCTGTCGGATCTTTTCCCTCTCTTCTGGCGTTTAAGGAAAGGTCTAACAGATATTTTGCTACTCTTGAAGAAACCTCTTTTAAAGAAAGTTCTTCTATTAAAGAGGTAAATTTTTTCAAAAACTGCGAAAGCGAAACAATCATATTGATACTGAGTTTAGGGTTTTTTTCAATCAATTGGGTAAATTCTTTTCCTGGAATGAAAAGGAGTTGTCCATCTGTTAATGCCTCGGCAAATGCAGGATAGGTTCCTTCCAGAAATAGCGAGGCCTCAGCAAAAGCATCCGGGGCAGTAACGACATGGAGGATCTGTTCCTTTCCTTCAGGAGAAATCTTATATAGTTTCACTTTACCATTAAGAAGGATGTAAAACCCCTTTGCCTCCTCCCCTTCAGAAAAGATTACCATCTTCTTATTCATCTTTTTAGGGGTTGAGAGAGAGATAATTTTTCTTAAATCTTCTTCTTTTAATCCAGCAAAAAGGGGACATTGTTTTAGTGCGCTTAAGTCCATTTGAATTAGAATCTAAAGCTTTTTATCCACATTTGCAAGGAAAAAATTTCTATCAGCCGGGAAATTTGAATCCCATCATAATGAGAATTTTTCAGAAAGAAGCCTCTGGTTATGAAAAGGTTAAGATACATTTGGTAAGAAACTGTCAAACTCGAGTCATGATGAAATTAAATCTAAGAATTGCTTCAGCATCCTGGCAGTTGCACCCCAAATGACGTGGTTCCCGTATTGATAGGCATAGACCCATTTGCTTCGACCCATCCGAAAGATCTCTCGTTCACTGAAGGAATCTTTATGAAGCAAAAAAGAGAGTGGGACTTCGATTAATTCATCAATCTCTATCTGGTTTATTTGAAAAGGGTATGGATAAGGAAAGAAGCCCACAATTGGCGTCACAATAAACTGAGTCACCGTGACAATATCATCCAATAGCCCGATGATCTCAACATCCTCCTCATTTAGGCCAATCTCCTCCCGGGCCTCTCGAAGGGCGGTTTGGATGAGTTCCCGGTCCTCTTCATCGACCATTCCTCCTGGAAAAGAGATCTCTCCCTTATGGTATTTAACCTGATCAGATCTTTTGGTGAAGAGAAGGTGACACTGTCCCTCCCTTTGATATAAAGGCAATAAGACGGCTGCATGAGAAAGAGGGGGATGGTCAATGACCTTCCTTTCTCTTGAAGTAAGCTTTTTTTTAAGTTGGTCAATAAACTCCCTTTCACAACTCTTCATTTCATTATTCCACTATTTTATCATTTCAATCTTCCCTTGTTCCTATCTTTAGTAACCTATCTCTCTTAAAAACTCCTCGAGACTGATGATCCTCAATAATGGGTAAAGGGCAGAATCCCGATAGAGATTAAGACAGGATTGACGAAGCTCTTTACTTCGACTGGCACAACAATCCTCTAAGAGGATGACTGAAAAATCGTTGCATAGACCCTCCATTGCAGTCATCAACACACAGACCTCTGTGGTTATCCCGGTAACCACAATGGTATCTACTCCAAGAGAACGAAGGGATTGGTCTAAGTCTGTCTTAAAGAAGGCACTGAAACGTCTCTTCGGCAAAATTAAATCCATTGGTTCAGGCTTTAGCTCATCGATGACTTCTGACCCTTTAGTGCCTCTTAGAGAATGGGGTTTCATCCGTCCCCTGAAGATAAAGTCTTCTTGAAGAAAGCTATCACAGGCAAAGATGACAGGAATTTCTTTCTCTCGCCCCCTTTTTAAGAGTAATTGGAGATTAGGGATAATCGCCATTCCTTCTTGATAGATAAGATTTTGTGGACTCTCTTTAAAATTGTCCTTTAACATATCCACCACAATAATTGCCGGTCTCATAAGGTTCATCCTTTATGAAATCTTTTATCTAAGTTTATTCTATAAATCCTTAAAGCGTTTTCGGTAGTAGTTTCAGCAACTTTTTCAAACGAAATCCTTTTAATTTCTGCAATCTTTCGTGCAGTATATTGGATAAAACTGGGTTCGTTTCTCTTCCCTCGAAAAGGTTCTGGGCTCAAGAAAGGGGCATCGGTTTCAATCAAAAGGGAATCCAGAGGAATCTTCTCTACAATCTCCCGAAATCGGTCTGCATTTTTAAAGGTGATACTTCCAGGGATTGAGATGTAAAACCCCATCGTGATACATTCCTTCGCCATCTCATAATCCCCTGAAAAACAGTGGATTATCCCCCCACAGGCTTCTGCCTTTTCTGTCTTGAGTATCTCCAAGGTTTCCTGATGGGCCTCTCGATCGTGGATGACAATTGGAAGGCCAAGCTCTTTTGCCAACCCGATTTGCTCTCGAAATCTCCTAAGCTGAATATCTCTCGGAGAAAGATTCCTGAAAAAATCTAAACCGATCTCCCCCAGCGCCTTGACCTTCTCATGACGGCAAAGATTTTTTAAAATGGAATAAGTTTCTGAATCGGTCGTTTTAGCATTATGGGGATGAATCCCTAAAATAGCGTAAACATTGGAGTACTTATTTGAAATTGCGAGAGTATCGTTCCAGTCCTTCCTCTCCGTTCCAACTGTAAAAATATATTCGACCCCTGAATCTTTAGCCCTCTCAACGACTTCTTCGAGGTCCTTTTTAAACTCAGGCATCTCAAGATGGGCATGGGAATCAATGAGCATATTCCTTTATGAGAAATAATGTGGGGGTATCTGTGTTACAGCTCCGTATAAATGGAAATTTTAATAAATTCAATCGTAACCTTATCCTCAATCTTATCCTTCATTTCAATTTATGGTTTGCTGCCAGTGGATTTCACTTTATTAAAATAATCAACTAATCCCTTGGCCAACTCTTTTGATCGAATCAACACAGATACCTCATTATTACTTGTCAGGGCATAATAAGTCCAGTTGGTGCTTCCTGAAAGGATGAGATGTTCATCCACAATTAGAAATTTAGCATGAGTGGTTTTAAAGAATGGATCATAAATGACCTCCACCCCTCCTTTTGATAGTACCTTTCCCGTGGCCAAGTTTCTCTCCGTGGTTCGATCCTTCCCTTCCTTCACTTCTAAGATAACCTCTACTATTACCCCTCGCTTCTTTGCATTGATAAGTTCTTGGATGAGGAGGTTAGAAGGGGTGTTAGGGTATTTTTCATAAAATCCCATCTCAAACATCATCACCCGAATTGAAGACCGTGCCTCCTGGATAATCCTCTTTGCTACCGGGAAATATTGATCATCCAGAACTAATTGCACATCCTCAGCAGGCAATCCCAAAGAAGGTGAAAGGTGAATAGTAAAAGGTGAAAGAAATATCAAAAGGGTGGTAATAAATTTTTTCATCAATTTATTGCTCCCTTATGGCTAGCCCTTCGGAGACGATCCATGATGGCCCGTCCAAGACCTACTTCAGGAAGGGGTTCTGCAAGAATTAAATCCAGACCTAACTGGTCTAATCGCCTTATGGCCGTGAAGAGGTTGGCCGCTGCCTCTCTTAAATCCCCACTTTTTGAGAGAACCTCAATAGGACTAATGGAGCCCAGAGGCCCAGGGTCCTTAAAAGCAAGCAGTCCTATCTTTTTGTCTCTATATTTTCTTATGCTCTTTTCGGACCACTCAAGCAGAATAGGTGTTCGAGGGGCATAATGCTTTGGGAGCATTCCAGGAGCAGAAGGGTTTTTATGATTATTCACATCAATCTCTACCTTTCCAAGAATAGACTCAATCTCTTCGAGAGGAATTCCTCCTGGTCTTAATAACTTTGGTTTTTCTTCAACAAAAGAGATGATGGTCGATTCCACCCCTACTTCACAAGGGCCTCCATTGAGAATAAAATCGATTTGATCGCCCAATTGTTCTCGAACGTGCTCAGCGGTCGTGGGGCTTAAATAACCAAAAGAATTTGCACTGGGTCCAACAATGGGAGTTCCTGAAAGTTTAATCAGTTTCAAGGCCATTTCATGTCTTGGCATTCTAACGGCTACGGTTTGAAGCCCGGAAGTAACAATATCAGGCACATTATCTTTTTTAAAAAGGACAATGGTTAATGGCCCTGGCCAGAAACACTCAATCAATCTCTTTACGTTATATGGGATCGCTTTAAACAGTTTATTAATTTCGGATTGATCTCCAATATGGACAATCAATGGGTCAAAATAGGGCCTTCGCTTTACTTCAAAGACCCGGGCTACAGCAATGGGATTGAAGGCATCTGCTCCAAGACCATAGACTGTTTCTGTTGGAAAGGCAACAAGGCCGCCTCGTTTAATGATCTCTGAGGCTTTATAGATTGACTCTTCATCCATTATCGAGATCCTTTGAGTTTTCTTGATTTCCCCTCCAAATCCTTTCTCATCTTTTCTCTAAATTCATCAAGCTTCTTTGCAATCCCAGGGTATTTAATTGAAAGAATCTCACAGGCAAGATAGGCTGCATTTTTTGCCCCGTCGATTCCAACCGTGGCCACGGGAATGCCCGGGGGCATCTGAACCGTGGAATAAAGAGCATCTACTCCATCGAGTGCTCCTGACTTGAGAGGGACGCCAATGACAGGTAGAGTTGTATGAGCCGCAAGGACTCCAGCCAGATGTGCAGCCATTCCAGCACCTGCAATAATGACTTCAATCCCTCTTTCTCTGGCAGTTTTTGCATATTCTGAGGTTTTTTCAGGCAACCTATGTGCAGAGCTTATGTCCATCTCATAAGGAACACCCATCTCTTTCAAGACCTCTGCCGCTTTCTCCATTATCGGTAGATCGTTTTCACTTCCCATCAAAATTCCAACCAATGGCTTTTGCATAAAAATCTCCCTTTCCATTTTTTCCCCGAAGTTTCATTATTTATATTAAAAAATTATTGATCAATTCACAAGAGACTGAAAATTCAAGAAATCTAATGGATAAATCTATCTTTGGAATGGGAGCACCCAGATCAGTACTGCCGGGATATAGCAGAAAATTAGGGAAATAAGGACATAGGGGATTGAATAACTAAAAAACTCTTTTAATCCCACTTTGACCTTGTCTTCCTTCTCGGCCAGATTCTTTGCTACAAATAATGCAGGAGCGCCAGCAATTGTAAGATTACTTCCAAGGGTTCCAGCCCATAAGAGTGTCCAGTATAGTGGCCATGGGTTTAATCCAGATTCCTTGCCAAGATCCCTTATTACATAAAGCATGGTGAGGATATAGGCATCGTGTTCAACAATTCCGACAATAGGTGCAGTGATCCAGTAAAGTAAACTGCTTCCAGCAAGGAGGCTTGTTTTTACCAGAGGTGTTAAACATTTGGCTATGAGCTTAATGACCCCTGCGTGTTCCAATCCTCCTACTAATGCAAATAAGGATATGTAGAAGAATATAGCTCTCCAATCTAATTCCGAGAGGATCCCTTCAAAATTTGGAATTTCAATTTTATGAAATGACTTTCTAAAAACCTCGAATATAAGGATGAGAGTTAAGGCTCCACATAGTGCAATATATCCAAGATAGACACGGAAGATTGGACGATTAGCCATGGCCAAAATTGTCAGGAGAAAAATTCCACAAACCAGGATTGCAAAACGTTTATCTTTAATATGCTCGAGATATTTCTCCTCCTTTCCAATAAGGGAAAGGTCCATTTTCTTCCCTTTATAAATTTTAGAAAATTTCCAGTAAAAGAAGGCCGAGGTAACGATGTAAGAAATAAGGAGAATGAAGAAAGAGGAAGGCCTTCCTGAATGCCATAAAAAACCTAAAAACTCAATTCCTGATACACTATGAAGCATCTGAGGGGGAAGATCGCCTAAAAGCATAGCAGTTCCCATAAAATTTGCACATAACCCAACAAATAAAATAGGACCGAAACTCTGGAGTTTAAATCGTCTGCAGACATGGAACACCACAGGTGCAAACATTAGGACTACCACAACATTGTCAATCAGCATCGAAACAAATCCTGCAAGTATTCCAACGGAACTAACAAAGATTGCCACATTTCCTTTAGACATACGAAGGGCAATGGCGGCTAAAAATTCGGGAACGCCTGTCTTACCAAAATATCCAGCAATAACCCAGATACTCAGGAGTATCAAGATCACATTCCAGTCCACAAATTGGAAGGCTTGAACCTCTGTCATCACCCCAAAAAGGATCATGGCAAAAATGCCCAAAAGTGCCGAAATCACACTATCGATCCACCCTGTGATCACCAAGATGATACTTCCTAAAAAAATGATGCTGGCGATAATATGAACGGATTCCATCTCTCCCCCCTTATTACTTTATTCTCTCCATTCTTTAACAAGAAAACCTACCATTATGAATCCTATCACTTCCATTCCCTTAAGCATGGGAAGGAAAGACTGGTTCTTCCTTACCCAATCCTATCTGTTGTCATTCCCGAGAATACAAGAACCTCTGAGAGACTTAAGAGACTCCCTCTGATTCATTCAAGGGTTTTTTTCACAGGAATGAAAACTTTATTTTAACAGTTGAGTAAATTTTAAGAATTTTCTTTATTTATTTCAATATCCCTTCGGAAGGGTCCACAAAAGAATCGCTCAATTTAAGAAAGAGTGATAAAATATGAATCAAATCATTTTCTAAAGCAAGTGTAAAATTGAGCAACATCAACATCTCCAGTGTTTTCTGTTATGGGACGAATAGGCATTTAGTCTATGTTTTAAAAGTTAGGAAGGTTGAGTTTTAGATCTTTCAGACCCGATATTTCGCTCATCAAGAGGTCAAATTCCTCATCGGTCTTCTTATATCTTTGAGATAAGATCTCTTCTATAAAAGGGCCGACATGGTAAACTGGTTTAGGAGAATCCGAGAGAACAGCCTCTAAGACGATTTTGGAAACGACCTCTGGTCCAGGGATGGAGATATTCGAAAATAATTTGGCCATCCCTTGACCAAAGGCCTTGTAGATAGGTTGATAATCAGGGTGGGTTCTTGAAAATAAATCTCCAGTTATTCGGTTGGCCGTTTCATTAAATTCTGTAGCAATTACACCTGGCCGAATGGTCACCACACGGATGCCCAGTGGCCTAACCTCCATTCGCAACGCATCACTGATCGCCTCTACGGCGTGTTTGGTGGAGGAATAGACTCCATTGAGTGGAAATGTAAACTTTCCAACAATTGAACTGATATTGATGATCGTTCCCTTTCTCATTTGTCTCATTCCAGGTAAACAGGCCTGAGCGAGTCTGATGAGGGAAAATAGGTTGACCTCGAAGACCTTTCGGATGGATGAAAGGGGTACATCTTCGAGAGCCCCTCGTATGCTAAATCCAGCATTGTTGACCAGGACTGAAATCGGTTCAGGGAAATTAGAAATCTCTTCACAGAAATGTTCCAAGGCTTGAGCATCCAAAAGGTCGACTGTCCGTGGAATAATGTTCTTGGATTGAGAGGAAAGTTCAGTTAAACGTTCTGTCCTTCTGGCTAAGGCAATCACTTGAAATTCCTCCTGGGAGAGGTCTTGGGCTATCCTTCGGCCTATCCCACTGCTTGCTCCGGTTACCAATGCTATCCCTCTGATCTTTCCCATGATGGATTCCTTTCTTTGAAAAATCTCTTTTACGGCAATGGAAGTATAGGTTAAAATTAAACTTGAGTCAAGGAGGGTTACTCAACCTAAGGAGGAAGGACATGGACGAAAGGAAGAAATTATCTGTGATGATTGAACACTGGATCGAACATAATGATGAACACATGGAGGAATACAAAAAGTGGGCCAATAAGGCTGAAGAGTTGGGATTAAAATCTGTTAGGAAAGAGATTGAAGAGGCTATTGGGAGCCTTTCTCAATCCAATCGCCATCTCAAGAGGGCCTTAAAAGAAGCAGCGTAAACCACCTTCAAGGCGATCCATTGATATGAGTCAAATTATTCGGCAATTCTTTTTACCTTCTCTGACCCCTAAGTTTCTGATCAGGGTTGCTGGAGTTTCGCTTCTTGCTCTCCTCTTTTTTAGTTATCTCTGCATTCCCATTTGGATTCAAGGAGGCAGTATGAAGCCAACCTATCACAATGGGGAGTTCAATTTCTGCTGGAGGCTTCGTTACCTCTTTTCAAAACCCAATCGGTACGACATTGTAACCATACGGTTGGCTGGTCAAAAAGTGATGCTTCTCAAGCGTGTGGTAGCCCTTGAAGGAGAAGAGGTAGCATTTCGTCAGGGTAAACTTCTCGTTAATGGAAAAGAATTGGAAGAGCCCTATCTTCGTTATCCATGTAACTGGAACCTACCTGCTCGAAAAGTTGAAAAAGACTCTGTCTATGTGGTAGGGGATAATAGAGACATGCCGATGGAGAGCCACTATTTTGGGCAGATATCGATCCATCGGATTATTGGGGGGCCCCTATGGTAAATCCCGTTAAAAGACTTTTCAACGAATTCATTTCCGGCGTATGGCCTGACAGGAAACGAAGCTTTGCAAAGAGCAAATAGTGGAGGGCTTTCCAATAGGGTCAAGAGATGGATTCTCCCATATTCCTGAAAAATGGAAAGGAGAAATAAGAAGATGAAAGCCATGGTCCTTAGGAAACTATCTGCCATTGAGAATGAACCACTTGAGATGGACGATCTGCCTCCTCCTCAACCTAAGGAGAAGGAGGTTTTAGTGAAGGTTTCTGCCTGTGGGGTCTGCCATACTGAACTGGATGAGATTGAAGGAAGGCTCCAACCCAGGCTTCCAATCATCCTGGGACATGAGGTAGTGGGAAAGGTAGTCTCCATCGGTCCCGAGGTGAAAAGGTTTGGACTGGGAGATCGAGTAGGAATTGCTTGGATTTACTCGGCCTGTCACAGGTGCCGTTTCTGTCAGGAGGGAAATGAAAATTTATGTTTGGATTTTAGGGCCACCGGATGTCATGCCAATGGAGGGTATTCCCAATATATGGTTGTCTCTGAAGAGTTTGCCTATTCGATCCCTGAGAGGTTTTCAGATTCTGAAGCGGCACCCCTTCTTTGCGCGGGTGCCATTGGATATCGGGATTTGGTTCTCTCGGGTGTTAAGAAAGGTCAGACCCTTGGACTCTTTGGATTTGGGGCTTCTGCCCATATTGTCATTCAGGTTGCACGGTATTGGGGATGCGAGGTCTTTGTCTTTACAAGGAGTGAAGAACATCGAACCCTTGCCCAAAACTTGGGGGCTTCATGGACAGGACGACCTGATCAGGAACCACCCAAGAGATTAAACTGTGCTATTGATTTTACTCCTGTTGGAGAGACGGTCCCCTTTGCCTTAACTGTCTTAGAGAAGGGAGGAAGGTTGGTTCTGGCAGTCATTCGGAAGAGAACCCCCATTCCTCCCCTTGACTATACCCGACACCTCTGGGATGAGAAAGAGGTCAAGAGTGTCGCCAATATTACCAGAAAAGATGTGGAGGCTTTCTTGACCCTTGCTGCCACCATTCCTATCCTACCAGAGGTTTGTGAGTTTAGGTTAGAAGAGGCCAATCAGGTATTGAACCTTCTAAAGCGAGGAAGGATTCAAGGAGCGGCTGTTTTGAGAATGCAGGAATAGAAGCAAGGATTGATGAACGAATTACAAAAAGACTTCCCTTTAGACCTCGTTCAAGAAATCGATCGTCTCTGGCATCCCGTCTACCCCTATCTGGCTGAGGAGATTTCCCAGCTCTACGGTCGCCAAGATGGAACTGTATTGGAAATGGGACCTTTTTGCGGAGTCATTTTTTATTTAATTAAAAAGGGCATCGGCAACTCTTTTATGATGGCAACCTTTCCTTCTGGGATGGGGCAATTTTTCCACAAAGAGGCTCAAAAATTAGGTGCACTCCATAAAGTTAGAATCCTTGAAACGAATCCTTCACTTCAGGCCGTTAAAGAGCAGAGGATCGACCTTCTCATCTTTCGAGGAGCCTTCTTTTTCCCATCTCTATTTGAAGTCAATTACACTGCCATTGATCGGGTTCTGAAACGAGATGGGATGGCCTTGATTGGAGGAGGGTTCGGAAGACGGACACCGGAGGAAATAAGGAAGAGGATCAGTGAGAAATCGAAGACCCTCAACCTTCAAATCGGTAAGGTGGTAGTGAGCCAAGAGAAGATAAGAGAGGAGATTGAGAAGAGTTGTTTTGAGGGAAGAGTTGAATTAATCTCCGAGGGAGGATTATGGGTATTATTAAAGAAATAGAAGCCTACCTTAATCTCATGCCTTTAAGCCCTATCCATTTTCTCGCTTATCTACGATTCGCCCCCATCAATATCTTAAGTCGACTTACTGCCTTTGGAAGGACATCGCCAATTTGCTCGAAGAACCGGAGATGAGCATAACGGTCAAAAGGGGTTTTGCCCTGATTGAGGATCACCAATTTTGCACCATGCTCGAGGGCCTCTCTGGGCATGTCTGCCGCAGGGGTCACGACCAAACTTGAACCTACCACAACGAATAGATCACTCTTTCGGGAGTGCTCATAGGAAAGAAAAAGGTCCCTTTGCGGAAGGGGCTGGCCGAAATTGACGACACTCGGACCCAATGGTCCACCGCAATCACACTTTGTCTTTCCAGTTGAACGATCCACTGTCTTTTCACACCATCCACATCGAAGTTTTGTGATGTTTCCATGAAGTTCTGCTAAAAGATCAGGCCGAATTCCTGATTTTAGGTGGAGGTTGTCTACATTCTGAGAGATTAAAAACTTCAATTTTCCAAGATGTTGGAGTTCCACAATGGCCAGGTGGCCTGAATTGGGTTCAAAGGCTTCCCAGGGTTTGGAGATGGGTTTGGGTGGAAGTCCTTTCTCCTGTCGGGTCCACATTCCGTCAGGACCTCTGAAGTCTGGAAGACCTGATTCTGTGCTGATCCCTGCCCCCGTAAAGAAGACGAGGTAACGAGACTTATATAACCGTTTGGCAAATTCCTCTATTCTTTCTTCGAGGTCCTTTTTCATAAAAAAATGCTTTAAGCCTTTATGAGTACGTCCAGAATCCGAGGGAAGATATATTCTGCGACTTCTGAAAGGTATCCTCCATGGGTAATGATAAGATACCGACCTTCGCAAACCTCTTTGGCAACCTCAATCACTTCTTGTGTGAGACGAATGAAGAAGTTAGGAGTAAGTCCTCTGTCCCCATAATCTCCCTGACAGGTATCGTGGCCGAAGTTGTGAAAGATCATATAAGGGCGAAACCCTCTAACCCGGTGAAAAAACTCAGTGCGGACTTTTTCAAGATAGGCCTCATCATGAGTGTGATAACCCACATCTACGTCGATCTTTGTTCCATTGTCTTCAACCCTATCTTCATCACAGAAGCAGACGTGAAGAATATCCGGGTCATTTCGAAAGACTGCACGGGTGCCATTGCCATGGTGGCTATCGGTATCGAGAATGGCAAAGCGCCTAAGAAGGAATTTCTCACGAGCATTTATCACAGAAGGACCGGTACAAGAAAGGTATGTTCCACCCCATGCATACGAGGGCTCTGCGTGGTGGCCTGCAGCCACCGCAAAGACGAGGGCATGGTGAATCTCTCCTGTTGCAATCTTCTCAGTGGCCTCCACACAACCCCCCACGGCCAGAGAGGCCCCCTGGTAATACCAAGCCCTTTTCACCTCTCCTATATGTGCCTCTGTATGGACTTTAAGGAGCAACGCCTCTGAAACCGGTTTCGATTCATAAAGCCTTATCCCCTCGAGAGAGAGGAGGGGCTCGATCACCTTGGGGAAATTTCGGTACTTATTACCTATAATGGGCCAATCCCCATTAGCAAACTCAGAATGGAAGAAGACCCCTGTTTTCATCCTTCCTCTTTAGGCCCTTAGGGAATCGATATCGACAAAAGATTGTCGATACGGCTAAGCGGCAATGCCAATGATTTTAAAAATTTTTTGCATCTCTCTTTGGACGTTTTCATAATGGATGTCAATCTGGGATC